>Ga0209123_1000358_pt1 | contig 64286 bp, 51 predicted proteins | sample BarGraIncu00431A_FD_184500 | JGI IMG/M metagenome (GOLD analysis project Ga0209123, IMG submission 184500) | Arctic peat soil microbial communities from Barrow, Alaska, USA - Barrow Graham LP Incubations 004-31A (SPAdes) (version 2) | ecosystem: Environmental > Terrestrial > Soil > Wetlands >... | reverse complement strand
AGCACGCTGGTGGATCCAAGTAATCGCGAAGTCGAAACCAAAAAAAGCCCCTTCTCCGCAGGAGAAGGGGCTTTGAATTTGGTAGGCGCAATTGGACTCGAACCAACGACCCCCACCATGTCAAGGTGGTGCTCTAACCAGCTGAGCTATGCGCCTGAAATTGTCATCAGCCGCAAATTGTAGCAGCAAAATTTTGGCCCACTTCAAACTTGAACTTGCGCAACTTCAGCTCATTGAAAACATCCTTTATATCCATATCGCATAACTAAATCATCAAAAGATAGTTTGAAATATAAAGCCTTGCCTTTAGAGTCTGCCTCCTATGCAAGACATTGCTTTTATCTTTGCCGGTTTTTTTGTCGGGATGGTGGTTGGCCTCACCGGCGTCGGCGGCGGCTCGTTGATGACGCCCATCCTGATCTTTATTTTTGGCGTCAAGCCCTACATGGCCGTCGGCACCGATCTGCTGTTTGCCGCGTTTACCAAAATGGGCGGCACCGTCAAAATGGCACGCGCGCGTCAGGTGGAGTGGCGCGTGGTGCTTCACCTCTCGGCGGGCAGCATTCCGGCGGCTTTGATGACCCTTTTGATCCTCAACCGTGTTGGCGCGGCCAGCGCCAATATTCAGCACCTGATGACCAGCACCCTGGGCGTGGCCTTGCTGCTCACGGCGGCAGCCACCTTGTACAAGGCAGTGCGCGGCAAAACGGCTCCCACTTCGGTGGCGCGCGGCCAGGAGGCATTGGCTGCCACGCCCTTGCACTGGAGCCTGCCGCTGTTGTTTGGTGCCGTGATTGGCACACTCGTCACACTCACCTCCGTCGGCGCGGGCGCCATTGGCGTCACCGTGCTGATGGTGCTGTACCCGTTGCTGCCGCTGCCGCGCATTGTGGCGGCCGATATTGCCTATGCCGTGCCGCTCACCTTGGTGGCGGGGCTGGGTCACGCCTCGCTGGGTTCGGTGGACTGGCCCTTGCTGGCCAAACTGCTGGCGGGTTCGATTCCCGGCATCTGGGTCGGCTCGCACCTGATGTCGCGCATTCCAGAGCGGGTGATTCGCTCCCTGCTGTCCGTGCTGCTGGCCTATGCCGGCACCAAATTAATCGCCTTGTGAGACTTTGCAACACAATCCGCCCTCGTTAAACCGCCGGTTCTGCCCTTTTGACTTTAATTCACCATGTACCAATACACCGACTTTGACCGCCAATTCGTCCGCCAGCGTGCCGCGCAATACCGCGACCAACTTGAACGCAACCTGAGCGATCAGCTCAGCGACGACGATTTCCGCCCGCTGCGGCTGCAAAACGGCTGGTATGTGCAGCGCTATGCGCCGATGCTGCGCGTGGCGGTGCCGTATGGCGAGCTGGCCAGTCGGCAACTGCGCGTGCTGGCCCGCATTGCGCGCGAGTTTGACCAGCCCAGTGCCGCCGTTTACCAACATGCCAGCAGCACCCAAGCCGAACTCGGCACGCCGCACCTGCCAGTAGGTTACGGCCACTTCACGACACGCCAGAACGTGCAGTTCAACTGGATCCCGCTGGATAAAAGTGCCGATGTGATGGACTTGCTGGCCAGCGTGGACATGCACGGCATCCAGACCAGCGGCAATTGCATTCGCAACATCACCAGCGACGCGCTGGCCGGTGTGGCGGCTGACGAGGACATCGACCCGCGCCCGTATTGCGAAATCATGCGCCAGTGGAGCACGCTGCACCCCGAGTTTGCGTTTTTGCCGCGCAAGTTCAAGATCGCCGTCTCGGGCGCGCGGGAAGACCGCGCGGCCACCGCCTGGCACGACATTGGTCTGCATCTGCTGCGCAATGCGGACGGCCAGATCGGCTTCAAGGTGCAAGTGGGGGGAGGCATGGGCCGCACACCGGTCATTGCCAGCACCATCCGCTCATTTTTGCCCTGGAACGAAATTCTGAACTTTCTGGAGGCCGTGGTGCGGGTCTATAACCGCTGGGGACGACGCGACAACATGTACAAGGCGCGCATCAAGATTCTGGTCAAGGCCGAGGGTCAGCGTTTCATCGACGAGGTGGAGGCCGAGTACCAGGACATCCTGACCCACGACGGCGCACCACACACGATTTCGCAGACCGAGCTGGACCGGGTTTCAGCATCATTCAGGCCGCCAGCCCCTGCGCAGCAAGGACAAGCAGCTATCAAGAATGAAGCGACTGAATGGTCGGACAAGGAGGCCAATGACTACCAGCGCTGGCTCAAGCAAAACGTGGCACCGCACAAAGACCCCGATTTGCGCGCCGTCACCCTGTCGTTCAAACGCCTGGGCCAGGCTCCTGGCGACGCCAGCGCCGATCAGTTGGACACCGCCGCTGATCTGGCGGACCGGTTCAGCGCCGGTGAAGTGCGCGTCACGCACCAGCAAAACCTGCTGCTGCCCTGGGTGCGCGCCGACCAGTTGCCCGCCCTGTGGCAGGCGGCGCGTCAGGCTGGTTTGGCCAAAGCCAACATCGGGCTGCTGACCGACATGATTGCCTGCCCCGGTGGCGACCTGTGCGCACTGGCCAACGCCCGCTCCATTCCCGTGGCTGCGGCCATTGCCGAGCGCTTCCAGGACCTCGACGAGCTGTTTGACCTGGGCGAGCTTGACCTGCATATCAGCGGCTGCATGAACTCCTGCGGTCACCATCACAGCGGTCACATCGGCATTTTGGGGGTCGATAAAGATGGACGCGAGTGGTACCAAGTATCACTCGGCGGCTCGGACGGCGCCACACTGTCTGGCCCCGCCGTGCCGGGCAAGGTGATTGGGCCGTCATTTGCGGCATCTGAAGTGACTGATGTGGTGGAGGCGCTGCTTGACACCTACCGCCTGCAACGTTTAGCCGGTGAGCGTTTTATTGCCACCGTGCGGCGCCTCGGGCTGGACCCATTTCGCCAGGCCGCCAACCAAGTGCGCAGCGAGACCGGCAACACCGGCAAAGAGCTCCATATCCATCTGGCCACGGCCGATACCCTGACCGATTGAGACTAAATCTGTATGCAAAATACTCTTAAATTAATAGCTTCTAACGCTTATTCGACGGGGGCTACAGGCCTAAACGTCATAAATTTGGCGAACGATGCCGACCCGCGCACTTTGGCGCTGGCCGGTGTGGACCGTATTGAACTGAACTTCCCCAAGTTCACCGATGGCCGCGCCTTTAGCCAGGCGTTTTTGCTGCGCCGCCGCTTGGGCTTCAAGGGCGAGATTCGCGCCACGGGCGACGTGCTGATTGACCAACTGCTGCAAATGCAGCGCAGCGGCTTCGATGCCGCCGTGCTGCGCGCTGACCAGGACATTGAGCGGGCGCAGCGTCAGCTTGACCGCTTCAGCGGCTTTTACCAGGGTGATGCGCAGCGAGCGCCTCTGTTTGCGGCGGCAACGGGCGTGTCTGCCAGCGTCAAAAACACCGAAGGAGTTGCGGCATGAGCGCCATTGATCTCAACGCCCGCGCCTCCCGCGACTTTGAAGCCAGACTGCTTGAGACCACGGCGTTGCTGCAACAGGCGGCGCGTGACTATGCGCCGCTTGGCGCTGACACGGCACCGCGCATCAGCCAAGCCTCCAGCCTGGGCGCAGAAGACATGGTGATCAGCCACATGATCAATACCTTGCAGCTCGATATTGGCATATTTGTGCTGGAAACGGGCATGTTGCACACCGAGACGCTTGACTTGCTGGCCCGGCTCAAAGCCTCGTCCCGCGCCCCGGTGCAGGTCTTCACCCCGGCCACCGAGGCGGTCGTGCAGTTTGTGGCCCGCGAAGGCAAGGAGGCGATGTACAAGAGCATCGAACTGCGCAAAGCCTGCTGCAGTATCCGGAAAATGGAACCGCTAAGCCGCGCCCTCAAAGGCAAAGCCGCCTGGATCACCGGCCTGCGCCGCGAGCAGTCCGGTGCGCGCGCTGACGTGCCCTTGATCGACACCAGCGATGCAACGCGCGTCAAGCTCAACCCGCTGGCCAACTGGACCTGGGGCGATGTCTGGCACTTCATTGCCATCAAGCAGATTGACTACAACGCGCTGCACGACCAGTTTTACCCCAGCATCGGCTGCGCGCCGTGCACCCGCGCTGTGTCTGCAGGCGAAGATTTTCGCGCCGGGCGCTGGTGGTGGGAAGACGAGGCGGCCAAGGAATGCGGCCTGCATGTCAAAGCCAGCCCAACGCCAGAAAAGACAGCCCCATGAATGCACGCACCCCCTCCGAACTATTGCAGGCCATGACCCATCACAACCGCCCTGACCACCTCAGCAACGCCCACCTGGACGCTTTGGAGGAAGAAACCATCTTCATCCTGCGCGAGGTGGAGGCCGCCTTTGAGCGCCCCACCCTGCTGTTCTCCGGCGGCAAAGACTCGCTGGTGATGCTCAAGTGCGCTGAAAAAGCCTTTATGGACAGCAAAACCGGCGGCCGCATTCCCTACCCACTGCTGATGATCGACACCGGCCACAACTTCCATGAGGTCACTGATTTCCGTGACGCCAGGGCCAAAGAGCTGGGCGCCGAGCTGATTGTGCGCAGCGTGGAAGACTCAATGGCACGTGGCACCGTGCGGCTGGCGCATCCGGGCGAAAGCCGTAACGTGCACCAGTCGGTCACGCTGCTGGAGGCGATTGACGAATTTCGCTTTGACGCGCTGATTGGCGGGGCCCGGCGTGACGAAGAAAAGGCGCGTGCCAAGGAGCGCATCTTCAGCCACCGCGACAGTTTTGGTCAGTGGCAACCCAAAGAGCAACGCCCCGAGCTGTGGACGCTGTTCAACACCCGCTTGCAACCGGGTGAGCATTTTCGGGTGTTCCCCATCAGCAACTGGACCGAACTCGATGTGTGGCAGTACATTGCCCGTGAACACGTCGCCCTGCCCTCGCTTTATTACACCCATCAACGTGCAGTGGTGGAGCGCAAAGGCCTGCTGGTGCCAGTCACTGACTTGACCCCGGCCAAACCGGGTGAACAAGTGGAAACGCGCCACGTGCGTTTTCGCACCGTGGGCGACATCACCTGCACTTGCCCGGTGGAGAGCCTGGCCGCGACGCCAGACCAGATCGTGATCGAAACCCTGGCCGCCGATGTGAGCGAACGCGGCGCGACCCGCATGGATGACAAAACCTCTGAGGCTTCGATGGAGAAGCGCAAGAAAGACGGATACTTCTGATGAACGCTACTACTTCAATAGCTGTTGACTCATATTCCACGGGGGCTAGCACCCTAAATGGCACTCAACCCGACACGCTGTCTGCCTTGCGCTTCATCACCTGCGGGAGTGTCGATGACGGCAAGAGCACGCTGATTGGCCGCCTGTTGATCGACAGCCGCTCTGTCTTGCTTGACCAACTGGCCAACGTCTCCAAGAGCGGCGAGGCGGACTTGGCGCAGTTCACCGATGGCTTGTCCGCCGAGCGCGAGCAAGGCATCACCATCGACGTGGCGTACCGTTACTTCAACACCGCGCAACGCAAATTCATCATTGGCGACGCCCCCGGCCACGAGCAATACACCCGCAACATGGTGACCGCCGCCAGCAGCGCCGATGCCGCCGTGGTGCTGGTGGATGCCACCAAACTGCAATGGAAAAACGCCGCGCTGGAGTTGTTGGCGCAAACCCGCCGCCATTCTCTGCTGGCCCACTTGCTGCGCGTCAACAGCATCGTGTTTGCCGTCAACAAGCTCGACGCGCTGGAAGACACGGCCAAACCCGAAACCGCGGGCCAGGCAGCGCTGGCATTTGCCAATATCAGCCACGCACTGGAAACTTTTGCGCAAGCCGCCGGTATTGAAGTTGCAGCGATCGTGCCGATTTCTGCGCTCAAGGGACACAACGTGGTGGAGCCTGCCGAAGGTTGGTGCGGCTACAACGGCCCGAGTCTGCTCGACATTCTGGAATTGTTGCCCGTGACCCCGGCTGACACCGCCTTGCCGTTGGCGTTTCCGGTGCAATGGGTCGAAAAATTCTCATCCAGCAGCGACACCTCGCAAGGTCGGCGTGTCTTTTGGGGCCGTGTCGCCACCGGTTTTGCCCAGGTCGGGCAAACTGTCAAGCTGTTGCCCAGCGGCCAAAGCGCCAGCATTGCGCAGGTGCTGGGCCACACGCGCCAACCCGCCGCGGTGGCTGCCGGGCACAGCGCCGGCATTGTGCTGGACCGTGAGGTCGATGTGTCGCGCGGCGACTGGCTGCTGGCGGTTGAACCCGCTCCAACAGATACCCCGGTTGCCGAGGATGATTTCGATACCGCACCAGCCAGCAGCAGCTTGGAGCCCAGCCGCGAACTCAAGGTAACCGTCGCCTGGATGGACGACGAACCGCTGGTCGCGGGCCGTGTTTATTGGGCGCTGCATGGGCACCGTTGGGTCAAAGCCCGGGTCAAGCGCATCGTGCACAAGCTGGACATCAACACCCTGGCCGAAGAAGCCGCCAGTGCGCTGACCGCCAATGCCATCGGCCATGTCGAGCTGCTGCTGCAAGAGCCGATAGCGGCGCGGCCCTTTAGCCAGTCCCGGGTGCTGGGCGCGCTGGTGTTGGTGGACACGGCCTCGCACAAAACCTCGGGCGCGGTGTTGATCAATTGACCCAGTTCAAGTAATCCCGTGGCCTGCAAGGTCAATTTGGATCAATCGATTTTGAAACCCAATAAAATCACTGCTTTTCACCTACCTTGTCGAAAAACACAACATGACACATACCGTCACTGAAGCCTGTATCAAATGCAAGTACACCGATTGCGTCGATGTCTGTCCCGTGGATTGCTTTCGCGAGGGCCCCAACTTTCTGACCATTGACCCCGATGAGTGCATTGACTGCGCCGTCTGCATTCCCGAATGCCCGGTCAACGCCATCTATGCCGAAGAAGACGTGCCCAAAGATCAGCAGCACATGACCAAAATCAACGCCGAGCTGGCGAAGTTGCCAGGCTGGAAAACCATCACCAAGCGCAAGCCCGCGCTGCCTGAGGCCGAAGAGTGGAAAGACAAGACCGGCAAACTGCCGTATTTGATTCGTTGAGCTGTTTTGCCACTCGCTCCCTTTTTTTAATCCCAGGAGATTGACCCGCTGGTGCGCAACCATCAAGACCCCATAGAAACCGACGCTGTGATCGTCGGTGCCGGCCCGGTCGGGCTGTTTCAGGTGTTCGAGCTCGGCCTGCTCGAAATCAAGGCCCACGTGGTCGATTCGCTGGCCTACCCCGGCGGTCAATGCATTGAACTCTATCCGGACAAACCGATTTATGACATTCCGGCGGTGCCGGTCTGTACCGGCCGGGAGCTGACGCAAAACCTGCTGAAACAGATTGCGCCGTTTGGTGCCACCTTTCACTACGGACAGGAAGTCACCACCGTAGAGAAACAAGACGACGGGCGTTTTTTTGTCGCCACCTCCAAGGGCACGAGCTTCCTGAGCAAAACCATCTTCATTGCCGCGGGCGTGGGCGCCTTCCAGCCCCGCACCCTCAAGGTTGACGGCCTGGAAGTGTTTGAAGACTCGCAATTGTTTTACCGCGTGCGCAACCCGGCAGATTTTGCTGGCAAGAATCTGGTCATCGTCGGCGGCGGCGATTCTGCCCTCGACTGGGCCCTGGACTTTGTCAAAGACGGCCCCAACAAAGCCGCCAGCGTGATCCTGATCCATCGTCGCGACGGCTTCAAGGCAGCACCGGCAAGTGTGGCAAAGATGCGCGAACTGTGCGACGCGCTGGAGATGCAGTTCATCGTTGGTCAGGCCACCGGCTTTGAAGCACAGGACAGCCTGCTGACCGGCATCAAAGTCACCGGTGCTGACGGTGTCACCCGTGTCGTGCCACTCGATGTGTTACTGGTATTTTTTGGCCTGTCGCCCAAGCTGGGGCCCATTGCCGAGTGGGGCCTGGACATCGAGCGCAAACAGCTCAAGGTGGACACCGAGAAGTTTTCCACCAGCGAGCCAGGTATTTTTGCGGTCGGCGATATCAACATTTATCCCGGCAAAAAGAAACTGATCTTGAGTGGCTTTCATGAATGCGCGCTCGCCGCTTTTGGGGCTATGCCGATCATTTCACCCGAGAAAAAGGTCTTTTTGCAGTACACCACCACCAGTCCGAAACTGCACAAGGTGTTGGGCGTGGAAACGCCGGTATTTGACTGAGTAGAATCTGCATCGTGCTCTTTTATCGGAGCGCATTTCGCTGGGGGTGTTGCCCGACTGTTGACAAAGTTGGGTGACTGAGAAAGTCCCTTTGAACCTGACTGAGGTAATCCTCGCGCAGGGAAGCAAGTCTGAACACCGGTGTCACCGCCTTCTCTGCTGACACAACTGCGTTTTCAGATTCAGCCAACCTGCCAACTTTTTTGCATGGAGCAAATAGATGGCAAATACAAATTTCACCGACAACGTCAACCAGGCTTTAACGCCAGTGGCGACCGCTGAGCGGGTTTTTAACTGGCATGACCACGCCTCACTCTGGTTCAGCCTGGGCGTGGGTCTGCTGGTGATGCAAGTCGGCGCGTACCTGGTGCCGGCCGTGGGCAGCCGTGATGCGGCCATTGCCATTGTGCTGGGATCGCTGCTGGGCGCCGGCCTGCTGGCCTGGACGGCCAAGCTGGGTTGCGACAGCGGCCTGTCCAGCGCCGGGCTGATGCATGCCACCTATGGCAGTTACTTTGCACGTTTGCCGGTGCTGTTGAACATGGCCCAGCTCGTCGGCTGGACCACCTTTGAGCTGGTGGTGATGCGCGACGGCACAGCCGCCATTGGCAAACAATCTTTTGGCCTGTCGCTGGAGGGCATGGGCGGCATCGTCGTCACCACGCTGTTGTGGGGCGCGGTGCTGACGCTGCTGCTGGCAGGTTCCATGACGCAACTGGTGCGAAAAGTCATCAGCCGGGTCGGCCTGCCGCTGGTGATTGCGTCGCTGTTGTGGTTGACCTGGCAGTTTGGCGGCCAACTGCACAACATGGGGCTTGAAGCGTTTTGGGCTAGAGAGGGCGATGGCAGCATGGGCATGCTCTCGGCGATGGACCTGGTCATTGCCATGCCGGTGTCATGGCTGCCCTTGGTGGCTGACTATGCGCGCTACGGCAAGTCAGGCCACAGCGCCCTAAGCGGCACCTGGCTCGGCTACGCGCTGGCCAACATCTGGTGTTACGCACTCGGCGTGATGGTGGTCAGTGTGGCGCAGCCCGATGTGAATCTGGTCAATGCCCTGTTGCTGGCACAAGGCGGGCTGATCGCGCTGAGCCTGATCCTGGTGGATGAAATTGACAACGCCTATGGTGATGTGTACTCGGGCGCGGTGTCGGCGCACAGTATCAAGTCGTCATGGACGGTGCGGCAATGGGGGCTCGGGCTGGCGCTGCTGAGCACGGGCCTGGCGCTGGTGTTGCCGATGCACAGTCTGGAACCGTTTTTGTTGTTGTTGAGCTCGGTTTTTGTGCCGCTGTACGGGGTTATTCTGGGGCGCCTCAGTGGTATTTCAGTGAGCTTGCAGCCGATGCAGCGCAAGGTTGACTTCAGTGCCGCTTTGCTGTGGCTGGCTGGCATTGCGGTCTATCACCTGCTGGCGAAATGGGCGCCGCAATGGGGTGCTGCCTTGCCGACGCTGGCGCTGACCTTTGGCTTGGCCTGGTTGACGCGCGCCAACGTGTCTATGAAACAATTGGGAGAACCCGCATGAACATCGTTATTTTGGGTGCCGGTCTGATGGGGCGCTTGCTCGCGTGTGAATTGGCCCGTGCGGGTCACCAGCTTGAATTATTTGATGCAGGTGGACCCGAGGCGCTGAACTCGGCGGCCCGTGCCGCGGCAGCCATGTTGGCACCGCTGGCAGAGTCAGCCGTCGCCGAGGACCCGGTGGTGAAAATGGGCGTGTACGGGCTCGGCCGCTGGCCTGCGCTGATTGCGCAATTGGATGAGCCGGTGTTTTTTCAGCAGCAGGGCACGATGGTGGTCTGGCATCGGCAAGATGTGGCTGAGGCAACACGTTTTTCGCGCCAGCTAGATGCCACGGCGCAACGCCTGCCGACGCTGCCCATAGCGCAGCCGTTGGATGCGTCGGGTATCGCTCAGTTGGAGCCCAGTCTGGGTGCGCATTTTTCGCAAGGCCTCTACCTGCCGGACGAAGGCCAGTTGGACAACCACCAGTTGCTCGCCGCCACGCTGCATCAACTCCAGCGACTGCAGGTGACGATTCACTGGAACAGTCCACGCGCCCTCAGCGACTTTTCCACCGGACAGCCTGGGCAGCCCGACTGGGTGTTTGACTGCCGGGGCTTGGGTGCGCAGCCGCAGTGGTCCGCGCTGCGTGGCGTGCGCGGCGAGATCATCACGCTGCTGGCGCCGCACGTGAAACTGTCGCGCCCCACGCGACTGCTCCATCCGCACTACCCGATCTACATTGCGCCCAAACAAGACGGCTATTTTCTGGTCGGCGCCACCGAAATTGAGTCCGATGACCTCTCACCCATGAGCGTGCGCTCCGCGCTGGAGCTTCTCAGCGCCGCCTATACGGTGGACAGTGGTTTTGCCGAGGCGCGCATTGTGGAGCTGGTGGCCCAGTGCCGCCCAGCCTTGCCTGACAACCTGCCTTGCATCCGCCAGCTGGGCCCGCGCGTGATGCAGATCAACGGCCTCTATCGCCACGGCTACCTGATGGCCCCGGCCCTGCTGGATGTAGCGCTGGAACTGTTTGAAACAGGTACCTCGCCGCTGGCGAATGAGTTTGCCCTGTCGATCCACAAATTGCCATGAACGTCGTCATCAACCAGACCCGGCACACCCTGCCTGAGGGAGCCACACTGGCCGATGCGATTGAGTTGCTGCAAGCGCGAGCGCCTTTTGCGGCGGCCGTGAACCTGCAGTTTGTGCCCCAAACCCGCTACAGCCAAACCCGACTGCAGAACGACGACCGGATCGACATCATTGCACCGGTCACTGGCGGTTAAGGGCCCCTCAACGTTTTAAAAAATTTTCACCATGTCAATGACCTCCCTAAATTCAACCGCAGATACCCCCAACACTGATCCATTGCTGTTGTACGGCCAGCGCTTTAACAGCCGCTTGTTGCTGGGCACCTCCCGCTACCCATCGCCGCGCATTCTGGAAGCGGCGCTGCGCCTGGCCCAACCGGCCATGCTCACCGCGTCACTACGGCGACAAAACGTCAGCGACCCGGATACACCCAACCGGTTTTGGGAACTATTGCGCGCATTGGGCATACCCGTGCTGCCCAACACCGCTGGTTGCCACAGCGTGCAGGAAGTCATCACGACCGCGCAGATGGCACGAGAGGTGTTCGAGACGCCCTGGATCAAGCTCGAACTCATTGGCGACGACTACACCTTGCAGCCTGACACCCTGAATCTGGTGCAGGCGGCCAGCCAACTGATCAAGGAGGGCTTCAAAGTGCTGCCGTATTGCACTGAAGACTTGGTGCTGTGCCAGCGCCTGGTGGACGCAGGTTGCCAGGCCATCATGCCGTGGGCGGCGCCGATTGGCACCGGCAAAGGCCCCATCAACGCCTACGCGCTGCGCACCCTGCGTGAGCGCCTGAGCGTACCCATGATCGTGGACGCCGGCTTGGGCCTGCCATCGCACGCTGCCCAAGTGATGGAATGGGGCTTTGACGGCGTGCTGCTCAACACCGCCGTCGCCCTGGCGCAAGACCCCGTGGCCATGGCAGGTGCTTTTGCCGCTGCCACACACGCAGGACGAGTTGCATTTTTGAGTGGCGCCATGCCCGAGCAGCACGCGGCACAGCCCAGCACCCCCGTGCTGGGCACGCCTTTTTGGCATCAGCTTGGAGCCGATACATGACCATGCACAACGCCATGGTGCAGGCCATCGTCACGACCCACGCCGACCTCGCTTTGGCGCTTGGCGCCAGCGCACCGCAGAGCGCAGCCACCTTCAACTCTGATGCAGTGGTTTACCGCGCCGCCAAAAACGCCTGCCTGGCGCTCGGTTTCATTGAGGCGGATGCCGAGTGCGTGGCACTGGCCTGGCAAAACCAGACTGATCGCACCGGACATTTTGACGTGACGGCCTGGCCCGACCAGCCTGAGGATTTCGGCATGCAGGCCTGGCCGCGCCCAACTGCGTTTGCGGCCTGCCCGCACCAATTGGGCCTGTACGCGGTCCTGCCCGATGCTGCCTGGGTGGGGCGTATGGCGCGAGCTGGCGTGCCCACCGTTCAACTGCGCTTCAAATCCGATGACCCACAAGTCATTGCCTGCGAAGTACGCGCAGCCACTCAAGCGGTCAAAGGCACGAATGCCCGGCTTTTTATCAACGACCATTGGCAAGCCGCCATCGATGCCGGGGCCTACGGCGTGCATCTGGGGCAAGAAGACATGGTCGATGCAGACCTGGAAAAGATCAGGGCAGCGGGCTTAAGTTTGGGCCTGAGCAGTCACGGTTACGCCGAGATGCTGCAGGCAGATCACTACAACCCGAGCTACATCGCCATGGGTGCGGTGTTTGCCACCACGCTTAAACGCATGCTGACACCGCCGCAAGGCCTGGCACGACTACGTGCTTATGCCCGGCTGATGCGTGACTATCCGAAAGTGGCGATTGGGGGGATAGACGCCGGCAAACTGCTGGACGTGCTGAACTGCGGCGTGGGATCGATTGCGGTGGTGCGTGCCCTGGTGGCCGCTGAAAATCCTGAAGCCATGGCAAATAGTCTACAAGCCAAGATCAACGCCAAGCTCTTGGCCATGGCGCTTGAGCCCAAGCTTTGAGATGCAGAGCGTTGCGCAGAGGTGCCGTGGAAAAATCGATTCGGCAGCTTATTTCAGACTCAGAACCCACTCTGCCAGTTTTTTGGCTTCCGCTTCGTTGACTTGCGTGTTGGCCGGCATCGGCACCGCACCCCAGACGCCAGAGCCGCCCTTCATGATTTTTGTTGCCAGCTTGCCCGCCGCGTCCTTTTGACCGGCGTATTTCTTCGCAACATCCTGATACGCCGGACCCACCAATTTTTTGTCGATGGTATGGCAGGCCAAACAATTTTTGGATTTAGCAAGCGCCAGATCGGCCCATGCAGGGAGAGTTACCGCAACAGCGGCAATTAAAGCGAGAATGGACCGTTTAATCATTGACACCTTATCGGTTGGCTAAAAGCTTATAACGTAATTGTATTGATTAGCGTTGACACTCACCGCCGTGATGACAATCAAGAAATGACAGGATTTCGATATGTATTTATTAGGACTGGGGCTGGCCTTTCTCATCATGAAGTATCTGGCAGTCGGCCCAGTGGCGGCTTGGAGTTGGTGGATTGTTCTGGCGCCATTTGGCCTCGCCGTGCTCTGGTGGGCGTGGGCTGACAACTCCGGCTATACAAAAAAGAAAGCGATGGAACGTGAAAATAGTCGCAGGCAGGATCGAATTAACAGAAACCGGGAAAACATGGGAACTTCCACAAAGAAGAACCGGCGTTAAGGGGGCAGGCAGTGAGCAGAGCCGCTCAAAAAAACATCAATTTACGCGGTCGCATGGCAATAGGTGCGTAGCCATGGTTAAGCGGGCCACTGCCCTTGCCGGTACGCACCTGTGCGCCCGCCTGCAAAGCCTCGCGCACAAAGTTGCGGGCCTGCTGCACGGCATCGGGCAGCGAAGCGCCCAAGGCCAGATGGGCCGCGATGGCTGACGACAAGGTGCAGCCGGTGCCGTGGGTGTTGGGACTGTCAATGCGCGGTGCCTGCATCCATAGTTTTTCACCGCCAGCGCTCAGCAGCAAGTCCATCACGTTGCGGCCCGGCAAGTGCCCCCCTTTGAGCAAAACAGCGCGCGCGCCTTTGGCTAGCAAGTCAAGTGCCGCCCGCTCCATGTCTTGCTTTGAGCCCAGGGGGTAGCCCACCAGCAGCGCGGCCTCATCCAGGTTGGGGGTGATCACTGCGACGCGGACAAATAGTTCGCGCACCAGCACATCGATCGCTGCGCTGTCAATCAACACCGCCCCACTGGTGGCCACCATCACCGGGTCGAACACCACATGCTGCATGGCATGCCGGTCAATCGCCTGGGCGACCGTTTGCACGATTTCCGGCGAATGCAACATGCCGATCTTGACCGCATCAGCGCCAATGTCTTCCATCACGGCGTCAATCTGGTCGCGCAGCATCTGTGGCGGCACGGCATGGATCGCGCGCACGCCGCAGGTGTTTTGCGCCGTGAGCGCGGTAATAGCGGTCATGCCGTAGCAACCCAGCGCCGAAAATGTTTTCAGGTCAGCCTGTATACCCGCACCCCCACCGCTGTCCGAGCCAGCAATGGAAAGAACCCGGGGGTACTCAAATTTGAATGTATTAAGGGTCATCAATTAGTCCTCGCAAGTCAGGTCTTGATCAGACCGCGTCGATGAGTTGTCTCAGCTTGACCGCCGCCACACAGGGGTCTTGCGCCGCACACAGTGCGCTGACCACAGCCAGTCCATCGGCACCGGCCAAAAGCACCTCGCGCGCGTTGCCAACATGAATCCCCCCAATCGCCACCAAGGGCAAGGCGGTTACGCGTCGGACTTGCCGCAAGCCTTCCAGCCCCCACGGTGGCAAGGTATCAGTTTTGGTGGGTGTGGCAAAGATCGGACTGACGCCCAAATAATCCACCGGCAGCTCGGCACTGCGCGCGACGTCTTCCAGGGTCTCAACCGACCAGCCGATGAAGACGTCGGGCGGCAACAACTGGCGCGCCTGCATCACCGGCATGTCGCTCTGCCCCAAATGCACACCCTGCGCGCCACAGGCCAGCGCAACGTCAATCCGGTCATTGATCACGAGTGGAATGTCATGCGGCGCCAGCAAATCCTTCAGTGCCAGCGCCTGGGCTAAAAAATCACGGGTATTGAGTTGTTTCTCGCGCAACTGCACACAGGTGACGCCGCCTTGCACCGCCGCGGCCACGACATCAGCCAGCGTGCGGCCACCGGCACAGAACTGGTCCGTGACCAGATACAAGCGCAGCGCCTGCAAGCGCACGACGTGTGCCAAGGTGCTGGTGCCTACCACGGAGCGACTTCGAGTTTCAGCCGCTGCTCAAAAGTGCTCTGGTCAAGCAGCTGTAACTCGTCCAACAAAGCCATTTGCAAGCTGCCGACACCCCTGCCACATGCGATTACTTTTTCAGCTGCCACTTCACCCACCACGCCCAGCAAGGCCATCGCGGCCACTGTGGCGCGCCAGGCATCGGGCTGCACGGCACAAAATGCGCCAATGAGTGCGGTGGCCGAGCATCCCACGCCGGTGATACGGGTCATCCACGCATGCCCGTTGGACAATTGTGCCCAGCGCCGACTTCCATCCAAGACATGGTCGATTGGTCCACTGACGCATACGACGCCTTGGGTCCGCTGGACCAAGGACTGGGCCGCGCTCAGCGCATCGTTGGTGCCAGCGCTGCTGTCCACACCGCGTGTCTGTACAGCGGAGCCTGCGACGCTCATGATCTCCGAGCCATTGCCCCGCACCACCGTTGGCAAGGCCGTCATCAAAAGCTGCTCAATGGATTCGTTTCGGTACTTGGTGGCACCGGCCCCCACCGGGTCCAGCACGACGGGAATGCCACGCTTGGCGGCAGCGCGCAGCGCCAGCTGCATGCTCTCGATCCAGTAAGGATCCAGCGTGCCAATATTGAGCACCAGGGCCTGGGCGATGCCCACCATGTCAGCCACCTCTTCATGCGCGTGCGCCATGACTGGAGAAGCCCCGGCTGCCAACAGCACATTGGCGTTGAAATTGATCACCACCAGATTGGTGATGCTGTGCACAAGAGGAGAGCGTTCGCGCACCGCGCAGACATCAGACCAAAGATCAGAGAATGAAAGTTTTGCGGCCATGTGGTTCCTGAAAAAAGAAGACATGGGCCAGACTGGCGAGGAAGGAAAAATGAAGCTTCCCTACGCTGGTACGACCCAGATCAGGTTCAAAGAGTATGTCTCAGTCACCCGCAGGCGACACCTCTAGCAAGTGCGGATTATCCCCGAATTTATCGCTGATTTAATGAGACCAATGAGCCGCTGCCACAGCCCTGCCAGCCCAATAACTTCAGGCGGGGGCTGGAACTAAAAAATCGCGGCTGATATTGGCCCCCAGGTCATTCACGCGGTCCAGAAACTGCGTCAAAAAGGCATGCAGTCCGGTAGCAAGAATTTCATCAATGCGCCCATACTGGAGATCGGCGCGCAGCTTACCGGCCCGGCGCAGGGTTTCACCCGATTGCTCACTGCCCACCAGTGCCAGGTTGTTGACCACTTCGTTCATGCTGGCGTGCAATGAGCGCGGCATGTCGGCCCGCAGAATCAACAGTTCGGCCACACGTTCGGGTTTGATGATGTCCCGGTACACCTTGCGATAGACCTCAAAACCCGACACGCTGCGCAAGATCGCACTCCAGTGGTAGAAGTCGTACTCCGTCGCCTTGCCATTGGACACATCAGAAAGGTCGCTTTGCAGCGCATGAAACTTCACGTCCACCAGCCGCGCCGTGTTATCGGCGCGCTCCAGAAATGTACCCAGTCGCATGAAGTGCAGCGCTTCGTCCATCAGCATGGTGCCTACCGTGACGCCGCGCGACAGGTGGGAACGGAACTTGACCCATTCAAAAAACTGACCCGGATCGCGTTCAAACTCGCCAGACTTGATCATGCGCTGGACCTCCAGCCAAGTCTGGTTCTGCGTCTCCCACACTTCGGTGGTGAGCGTGCCGCGCACCGCCCGCGCATTTTCGCGCGCTGCACTCAGGCACGAGACGATGCTTGATGGATTGCTGTCGTCCTTGACCATGAAATCCATCACGTTGCGAACATTGATCCCGCCATGGGTTTCGGTGTAGCTCGGCAGCAACTCACTGATACTCAGCAAGCCTTTCCAGCCCACTTGCGCCGCAGCACTGGATTGGGGCAAGAGCGAGGTCTGGTAATTCACATCCAGCATGCGGGCCGTGTTCTCGGCCCGTTCGGTATAACGCGACATCCAGAACAGGTGATCGGCAGTGCGTGACAGCATGAAATTTCTCCTTGTGCTCAGGACGACCTGGTTTGAGATTGAGTCTGGGTCTGCATGGCGGTCGACGCCTCGGACGGTGTTGGCAGAGCGGCTACGCGGGGCGTTTCGTCATGTTCCAGAACCCAGGTATCTTTTGTACCCCCGCCTTGTGACGAATTGACGACCAGCGAGCCCTCTTTCAGCGCCACGCGGGTCAAGCCGCCGGGCACCATCTGCACCGTCTTGCCGCTGAGAACATAGGGGCGCAAATCGACGTGGCGCGGTGCAATGCCACTCTCCACAAAAGTGGGGCAGCTCGACAGGCTGAGTGTCGGCTGCGCAATGTAGCCACTCGGATTGGCCAGCACCGCTTTGCGGAAAACTTCGATCTCGGCGCTGGTGGCGGCCGGTCCGACCAACATACCATAGCCACCCGCACCATGTACCTCTTTCACTACCAGCTCTTTCATGTGGGCCAGCGTATAGGCCAGATCGTCCTTGTTGCGGCACATGTAGGTGGGCACGTTGTTGAGGATCGGTTTTTCACCCAGATAAAACTCGATCATCTTGGGCACATAGGGGTAGATCGACTTGTCATCGGCCACGCCGGTGCCCACCGCATTGCAAATGGTCACGTGGCCAGCGCGGTACACGTCCATCAGACCGGCACACCCCAGGGTTGAGGTGGACCGGAACACGGTGGGGTCCAGAAAGTCGTCTTCCACCCGGCGATAGATCACATCCACCCGCAGCGGGCCGCGCGTGGTGCGCATGTAGACAAAATTATCCTTCACCACCAGGTCTTGCCCTTCGACCAGTTCCACCCCCATTTGCTGCGCCAGAAACGCGTGTTCAAAATAGGCACTATTGTGCATGCCCGGGGTCAGCACCACCACCGTGGGCTCGGCCGTGGTGGCGGGGCTGCTGTCACGCAGGGTTTCCAACAGCAAATCGGGGTAATGCGCAATCGGCGCCACGCGGTGCGCGTTAAACAGCGAGGGAAACAGCCGCATCATCATCTTGCGGTCTTCCAGCATGTAGCTCACGCCACTGGGTACGCGCAGATTGTCTTCCAGCACGTAGTACTCGCCCTCCCCTGAAGCATTGGGCGCACGCACGATGTCGATGCCTGAAATGTGCGCGTAAATATGGTTGGGCAAATCCACGCCCATCATCTCGGCGCGAAACTGGGCGTTGTGCTCGATCTGTTCGCGCGGCAGCACCCCAGCCTTGATGATCTCCTGTTCATGGTAGACGTCGTGAAGAAAACGATTGAGTGCGGTGACACGCTGCACCAGTCCACGCTCCAGAAAAGCCCAGTCCTGGGCGGCAATGATGCGGGGGATCAGGTCAAACGGAATCAGGCGCTCGGCACCAAAGCCCTCTTCGTCTTTTTCGCCATAAACGGCAAAGGTGATGCCGACGCGGCGGAAGATCATCTCAGCCTCTTCGCGCCGCTTGGCCATCATGTTGCCGGGCTGGCGCGCCAGCCACTCGTCATAAATCTTGTAGTGGTCCCGAATCTGCGCCCCTTTCGTAAAAAACTTGTAGGGCAGCTGGGTATACATCTCGTCGAATTTCTGCATAAACTTGATCGCTCCTGCTTCTAGCTTAGCAAGGTTTGCGCCAATCCAACTTGGTGCACTGGTCTGATTGTTACTTTTTTGTCAACACACGGTCTGCGTGGGTGGGGAAAAGAAGCCGTTGCACCAGCCCAAAAAACCAGCAAACCTCAAACCCAATCACATTCGCAAGTGAAGTGACGCAGGTACTGAGGCTGTTTGGTGATCCGCACCCCACGGATGCTGGCCGCCTTCTGCTTGACCTCGTCAATCACCTCGGCGGCGTAATCGAAGTGGCTCTGCGTGTACATGCGTCGCGGAAAGGCCAGCCGCACCAGTTCCATGCTGTGGTAGGTCTCGCTGCCATCAAGCAGACGCTTGCCGAACATCACAGAGCCGATTTCAACCCCGCGGATGCCACCCTCCAGATACAGCGCATTGCACAGCGCCCAGGCCGGGTAATGGGCCACCGGCATGTTGGGCAGCACCGTTTTGGCATCGATGTAAACCGCGTGGCCGCCGGTGGGTTTGACAAAGCCCACGCCCGAGGCTTCCAGCCGCTCACCCAGGTACTCAGCCGTGCGCAGGCGGTAGCGCAGGTAGTCTTCCTGCATGCCTTCCTCCAGCCCCACGGCCAGCGCTTCCAGATCACGCCCGGCCAGCCCGCCGTAAGTGGGAAATCCCTCCGTCATAATCAGCACGTTGCGCACGGCATCCATCCACTCTTCGCTGCGCAACACAATGAAACCACCAATGTTCACCATGCCGTCTTTTTTGGCACTCATGGTGGCACCGTCGGCGTAACTGAACATCTCTTGCACTATGGCTCTGATGGGGGTGTTTTCATAACCAGGCTCGCGCATCTTGATGAACATGGCGTTTTCCGAGAAGCGGCAAACGTCCATGATCAAGGGCTTGCCGTAAGCTTTAAGCAGCTTGGCGTAAGCGCGAATGTTGGCCATGGCCACCGGCTGGCCGCCGCCCGTGTTGTTGGTCACGGTGATCATGCCAAACGGGATGCGATCACCCTCGGTTTTGAGCAGCGCCTCGACCTTGGCCAGATCGATATTGCCCTTGAACGGATAAATCAACGCCGGCTGCAGGCCCTCAGAAATGACCAGATCGACCGCCTCGACGCCGAGGTATTCCAGGTTCGCGCGGGTGGTGTCAAAGTGCGAGTTATTGGGCACCAGATCGCCTTTTTTGCAGACGGCGGTGAACAACACTTTTTCGGCGGCGCGCCCCTGGTGCGTCGGCACGAAATGCTGCATACCGGTGATGTCCTGGATCACGGCCTCGAGCCGGTAGAAGCTGCGCGCCCCGGCGTAGCTTTCATCGCCCTCCATGATGGCGCCCCATTGTTTGGAGGACATGGCACCGGTGCCGGAATCGGTCAGCCAGTCAATCAGCACGTCTTCGGCGCGCAGCTTGAAGACATTGAGCTTGGCGGCTGCCAGCAGTCGCTCGCGCTCAGGTCGGGTGGTCATGCGGATGGGCTCGACGCTTTTAATGCGAAACGGTTCAATCAGGGTTTTGGGCATGGTGCATGACAAGTTAGGAATGAAGGCGCAAAGTTATCACCGCCGAAATCAGCGTGGTGTCGGGTATTCCCAACAGATTGCAAAATTACGTACTTACGGTAGACGATGCTGCCAATAGCGCAAAGCCTCTGACCGCTGGCATCGCAGCTCTTGCGGCAGGGCCGACTGCCAGGTCGCCGCACCACAATGAGGCGAATCGATCACACGTATGTGGCGCTCCTGGTAGCGCACCAAAACAGCCGCCGCCGGGTGCCCAAAGCGGTTGCGGTAACCGGCTTGCACCAGCGCTATCTGGGGCTGCACCGCGTCCAGAAACGCCGCGCTGCTGGAGAATCTACTGCCGTGGTGCGGTACCAGCAACACATCGGACTTCAGATTGCCCCCCTCACCCACAAGTCGGGCTTCCTGCGCCTGCTCAATATCGCCCACCAAAAGCGCCGACTGGACCCCATTGGACAAACGCAGGGTGCAGCTCATGGCGTTGCTTTTACGCACCGTGCCGTAGTCAGTGGCTTGCGGGTGCAGCACTTCAAAATCCACACCATCCCAGCGCCAGCGCTGCCCGCTAACGCAACGCGTGACGGGGTGCACCGCCTGAAGCTCGTTCGTGTCTTCAATTGAACTGAGCACCGTCACCTGCGGCTGCATCGCCAACAGCGCCAGCGCACCACCGGTGTGGTCACTGTCCCGGTGACTCAGCAGCAGGCTATCGAGTCGCACATCCAGGGCGCGCAGCAGCGGCACCAGCACCCGGTGGCCGGCATCACTCTCGCGGCTAAAGCGCGGCCCGGCGTCATACAGCAAGGCATGGTGGGCGGTGCGCACCAACACGGCATTGCCCTGCCCGATGTCGGCGGCCAGCAGCTCAAACTGGCCTTCTGGGGGGCGCGGCGCCTGCCACAGCAACACCGGCAGCATCAAGGGCAGGCCCAGCAGCCGCACACCCCAGGGCAACTGCATGACCAGCGCAGCGCCGCCGATGACACCGGCCACGCCGGCCCAGAGCGGCGCTTGCGCCACGGTGATCGTTGCAAAGGGCAAGGCCGCCAACATTTGCAGATACCAGTTCAAGGCGGCAATGGCCCGCGCCGCCACATCCCACAGCGGCGCCACCGCCACGCCCGCCATCGCCAGCGGCGTCACCACCAGCGTGACCCATGGAATAGCCAGCGCATTGGCCACCAGCCCCACCACCGAGACCTGCCCAAACAGCAGCAGCGTCAAGGGCGTCAGCGCCAGCGTGATCACCCCTTGCTCCCGAAACATTGAGGCAAATCGGCCTCTAGCCCCCGTATTTATTGAGCTAGACGCTCCCGAATCAGAAGCAAACAAAATTCCAACGGCGACAAAGCTGAGCCAGAATCCAGCCTGCAACAGCGCCCACGGGTCCACGGCCACCACCACTGCGCAGGTCAGCAGCCAAACGTGCGGCCAGGGCCAACGCCGGCCGCTCAGGCGCAGCAAACCCACTGTGGCGAGCATCAGCACGGTGCGCTGCGAGGGCACGCCCCAGCCGCTGAACAAGGCATACGCGCCCGCCAGCAGCACACCGCCGACCAAAGCCGCGCTGGGCGCCGGCAGCCACAGGCACAAACGACTGGAGCGCCGCCACAACCAGCCCACCACCAGCGCGGCGAGCCAGGCAAACATGGTGACGTGCAAGCCCGAAATACTCATCAGGTGCGCCACGCCGGTGGCCCGGAACACATCCCAGTCCGCACGGTCGATGGCGTTTTGGTCGCCCACCACCAGGGCGGCGATCAAACCCGCCGACTGACGCTGCGCGACATGCTCAAAAATCAGGTCGCGCACCCGTTGGCGCAGCCGCTCCACCGAGTGAAAGTTGGTTTGTACCAGTCGTTGCGGCGTTGGGTCTTTGGGACCGGCGCGAACATAGCCGGTGGCCTGCAAGCCCTGCTCCCACAGCCAGAGTTCAAAGTCAAAGCCAAACGGGTTGCTGGCGCCGTGTGGTGCCTTCAAGCGCACGGTGAATTGCCAACGCTCGCCAGCCTGCAGGGCGGCGGGCTGGCGCTGCAATTCATCCCCCAGGTCTGCATCGCCGAGTGCAAAACGATCGGCATACCAGGCCAGATAAATGCGGGGCGGCAGACGAATCGCCTGCCCTTGCTGTTGCGCTGACTCCACGTCCAGCGAGAAGCGCAAGCCGGTCTCGCTGCGCTGCGGCATGGCGGCAACGACGCCGGTCACCGCCACGTCGCGCCCTTCCAGGTCAGCGTCCAGCGCCTGGTCTGCATAGATCGAGGCACGCAGCCCGGTGACACCAAAGGCCAGCACCGCCAGAGCCAGTGCCATCAGCGCGCTGCGATAAATATATGCTACTAATTTGGTAGCTGTTAGCGCATATAGCACGGGGGCTAGAAGCACAAATGATGCATAAATAGGCCAAGCCAACAAGGTCGGCTGCTGCAACTGCAAGGCGGTGCCCGCCACAAAACCCAACAAGGCCGGAAAAATCAGCCGCGCACGGGCGGTGCTGTGGGTCGGGGCTGCGTGCATGGCGCCGATGCTAACCCGCCAGTTACATCGACAGCGACCCTTCCCGGAACGCCGTCTTGTCGAGCCAGACGTTGACCAGCACCGGCTTGCCGCTACGGGCCAAGGCGCGGGCGCGGGCCAGGGCGGCGGGCACCTCCATCATGGTTTTCACCACGATGCCTTCGGCGCCAAAGCCGGCCGCCACCGCGTGGTAGTCGGTGCGGGCCAGCACCGTGGCCACGTCGTCGTGCAGCATCTTGACCTGCTCACGGGCAATCTGGGTCCAGCCCGCGTCGTTGCCAACCAGCGCAATCACCGGGATACCGTGGCGCACAAAGGTGTCGAACTCCACCAGTCCGTAACCACAGGCGCCGTCGCCCAGGATGATCCACACTTCGCTGCCCGGGCGTGCCAGTGCGGCGCCGAGTGCAAATCCGGCCCCAACGCCAAGGGTGCCGAAGGCGCCGGGGTCGAGCCAGCTGAGCGGCGTGCGCGGGTGCAGCACATAGGAGGCCGTGGCCACAAAATCGCCGCCATCGGCTACCAACAGGGCGTTGTCGCCAAGTTCTTTCTCGACGCTGCGAAACAGCGCAATCGGGTTGACGAACTCGCCGCTGGCCTGAGCCTGCTGGTCGATTTCGAGCTCGCGTGCGGCGTCACGGCCACGCAGTTGCGCGACCCACGCGGCCAGGCGTGGCCCGGCTACGGTGCTGGTCGGCTGTGCTTGCGCCAGCGCCTGCAGAAACAGCCCGGCATCGCCAATGGCGGCAATGTCGGGTTTGCGGTTCAGGCGCGCGTCCTTGGCGCTGCGGTTGGCGGCGATCAGCGTGGCGCTGCGCCGCACATGTTTGCCGTAATCCAGCCGGAAGTCGCAGGGCACGCCCGCCAGCAGCACGCAATCGGATTCGCGCAGGGCCTGGCGGCGCTGGTGGCGCATCTGCAGCGGGTGATCGCGCCCCAGCAAGCCGCGCGCCATGCCTGACAAATAGACCGGAATACCGAGCCTGGCCACGGCCTCGGCCAGATGATCAGCTTGCTTTGAGATGACCAGCGCTTGGCTACCGATCACCAGCAGCGGCCGCTCGGCCTTGTTCAGCGCAGCCAGCGACGCCTGCAGTCGGCCATCAGGCGCGCGCGGCGGCACCACGGGGCGCACCTGCGGCGCAGTCACCGCAGCGCTGCCGTCGAACATCTTTTTAACGTGGCGATTCAGATAAAAACGCAACAGCCGGTCAGCGATGGAGCTGCCTTTGCCCGCCGCGTCGGCGTACCACTGACGAATCGACGCCTCGTCGTACAGCAGGTCAACCGGGCACTCGATAAACACCGGCCCCGGCACCCCGGCCTGCGCCACGGCGAAGGCTCCATCGACGGCGGGGCCGAGTTCACGCACGCGTTGAATCTTGATGAAGCGCTTGACGTGCGGCGCCACCAGCGGGCGCTGGTCGATATCCTGCAGGGCGCCGCGCCCTTGCAGTGCGGTGGGCGCTGCGCCGCCGATGAGAATCACCGGTGACTGCGCCAACTGCGCGTTTTTCAGGGCCGTGATGGTGTTGCTGATGCCCGGCCCCGCCGTGACGGCCGCGACACCCGGCAGACCAGAGAGGCGCGCGGTGGCGTCGGCGGCAAACACAGCGGTGGCTTCGTCGCGCACATCGACGATGCGGATGCCGCGCGCTTTAGATGCGCTCAGGATGGGAGAAATATGACCGCCACAGAGAGTGAAGATGCAGCGCACGCCGTGCGCCTGCAGGGCCTCGGCAACGCGTTCGCCGCCGTGGCGGATGGATGTGCTTGGCATGGTGTCGTGTTTCCCGCTTAAGCCCAATGAACCGGGCCGCGGCCGGTGTACCAAACCTCTACCTGGGCAGCCACCGCCGCTTCGATGCGACCGCGTTTGATTTTCATGGTCGGCGTGAGGCAGCCGTTTTCGATCGACCAGGGCTCGCGTGCCACGACGATCATGCGCAGGTGTTCATATTCAGGCACCTGCTGGTTCACGTCCTGAAGCAACTGGCCCAGCTCGTCCTGAACTCTCGCTCGAACAATCGGGTCGCCCATTTGCGGGCGCAGGCTTTCGGCCAGTACCACCATCGCATAGGCAGAAGGCTGCCCCACCCCCGACACCAGCGACAGCTCCACCATCGGGTGCGCGTTGAGCAGGTTCTCAATCGGGGCCGGCGCCACGTACTTGCCTTTGGCCGTCTTGAACAGCTCCTTGGCGCGGCCGGTGATCTTGAGCAGCCCGTCGGCCCTCAGCTCGCCGAGGTCGCCGGTGCGGAAAAAACCGTCCTCTGTGAACGACGCCGCCGTCAGCTCCGGCTGTTTGTAGTACCCGCTGAACTGCCCGGGCGACTTGATCAGGATCTCGCCTTCGTCGCTGATGCGTACCTGCACGCCGGGCATTGCTACCCCGACATAACCGGGCTCGTTGAACTTCTCGTTCGAGCCGTGCGAGAACGAATTGTCCTCGGTCATGCCGTAGCCTTCATACAGTTTCAGGCCGAGGCGCCGGTACCAGGCGATGAGGTCGGGCGGGATCGGCGCCGACCCGCTGGCGGCATTGCGGACCTGATCCAGCCCCAGACCCTTGAGCACCTTCTTCGCGACGATGCGGCCGAGGATCGGGATGCCGAGCAATCGATCGAGCTTTTCCGGCGCCATCTTCGCGAAGACGCCCTGCTGGAACTTGAGCCACAGCCGCGGCACCGAGATGAAGACCGTCGGCCGTGCGCGCTGCAGGTCCGTCAGGAAGGTGTCGAGCGCCTCGGCGAAAAAGACGTGCGCCTCGCCGCCGACCAGCGTCGACGCTTCGACGCACGAGCGCTCGAAGCTGTGCGCCAGCGGCAGGTAAGACAGAAGTCGGATTTCGGTTTCCGGGCCGAGGCGCTCACGGGTGTAGTTGGAAAAACCTTCCCCCGCGCGACTGATGGCACCGAAGCTCACCATCACGCCCTTGGGCTGCCCGGTCGAACCCGAGGTATAGATCAGCATGGCCAACTCGTCGGCGCCGCGTTGCGGGTGGCCACCGAGCGGATCAGTGCGCGCCACGATGGCATCCCAGGTGTCGTAGTCGGTCTGCGGCGCCAGCGGAAAGGCAATGCGTGGCAGACTGGCCGGCACGCCCGGCTTCTGCACCTCCCAGGTGTCGAGCTTGCCCACGAACAGCAGGCTGGCACCGCTGTGCTCCAGCACGAAGTGCACGGTCTCGGCGACTTCGGTCGGGAAGATCGCCACCGTGGTGTAGCCGGCCATCCAGATCGCCAGTTCGGCCATGAAGAAGTGCGCGCAATTCTTGGACAGGATGGCGACGCGTGCGCCGCGTTCCAGGCCGCGACTTTGCAGATGCGCCGCCATGCGCCGCGCCTGATCGACGGTTTGCGCCCAGGTGTAGTCCGTTACCTTCCCGCCGCCAACCGGCTGAGTCAGGAAAACCTTGTCGGGGTGCGCGTCGGCGTGGTCGTAGACGTAGTCGAGGATCAGTTTTGGATCGGGCATGGGGCATCCTGTTTTTTTTATTCTCGCGCCAGCAGAGCGCGTAGCGCTCTACTATGGCTTGCAATGCGCACGCCGTCACACGGGTTTACCCGAGTTATCGACAAAAAAAGACCTCTAGCCCTCGTCCATACTTGGTGAGTAGCTATAAAAACAGTAGCATCGTTGCCTGCGGCATGGCAGCAATCAAACCGATCCAGGCGAAGCAAACTGGCCTGTCAGCTTGGGGATCGGGGTCTCGCATCAAGCTTTTGAGCCATAAAACCTGACTGTATTGCGCCCCATTTCCTTGGCCTGGTACATGGCCGCATCGGCCCGATTGAGGATGTCGTCCTGCGGGGTTTCGTTGTCAATGAAGATCACCACACCGATGCTGGCCGTGCAGCAATGCGTCAACAAGGTGTCGCTCTGGCCCTCGTGATGCACCCTGATCAGGTAGGGTTCAGACAGGCTGGTGCGGATTTTCTCGGCAACGGCTTGCGCCTGCGCGGTTGATAGCGCCTGATCGGTACCCAACTCACTGAGCATCACCACAAACTCGTCGCCACCGAAACGCCCGACGGTGTCAATCTCACGCACACAATGGGTCAAGCGCCTGGCCACCTCGATCAATAACAAATCGCCCAACAGGTGCCCATGCCTGTCATTGAGTGGTTTGAAATTGTCCAGGTCCAGAATCATCAGCGCGCAATAGCAGGCACTGCGCTTGCTGGCAGCCATGACCTGGTTCAAGCGGTCGTTGAGCAGGCGACGGTTGGGAAGCAGGGTCAGCGGGTCATAGAAGGCGAGTTGACGCACCTGCTCTTCCATCTGTTTGCGCTCGGTGATGTCGTGGGTGACGGCAAGCTGCACCGTCGCACCATGGTCGAGCATGGGCACCGCATGGGTCTCCAGCCAGCGCCGGCCACCCTTGAGACCGATCACCTCGAACTGCATTTGCATCCTTTCACCCGCCAGCACACGCCGGTGCAAATCCGCAAAAGCAGCGCGGTATTCGGGGGCGATGAGATCAAGCAGCGGGCGCCCGGCCACCTGCGCCAGCGAGTCGGCCTCGATCATCGCCAGTCCGGCCGGATTCATGTGCAGCAAGCGCCCCTGGGCGTCAATTATTTTGATGCACTCGGGTTCGTTCTCGATGATGGTCTGCAAGTGCAGTTCACTCGCTTTCAACTCCGCTGTCTGCTCAGCCACCCGCTGCCCCAGCGTTTCGTTGACGTCATGAATCTCATCAAACTGTGCCTTCAGCAGTTGGGACATCTCCCTGAAATTGCCAATCAGATCATTGGTCTCCTTGATCGCTGTTTCAGGCCACACAATGTCGTTGTCGCTGGTCGCAACCCTGAACGGCAGGTTGCGGGTCAATGCACCCAGAATATTGAGCGTGCCCATGATTTGGCGGCTCAGGACTTCGGCCAGTGCCAGCGCCGCCAGCAGAATCACAAACAACAGCGTCAGTTTGCCGCTGTAATTCTTGTAGAGCGTTTTCTGGAAAGGGGCGACCGGCTGCTCCAAGATCAATGTCCACTCGGCCAGATCACCGACGTCAGTTTGGGCGACGTAGACCGAGTCTTGCCAGCGATCGGAGATTGAGGTATTGGCAGCCAGCGCAGGCACCCACTGACTGATACCGGCATCGAGTTGACTGAGTGTTCCTTCGCTGCGGGCAAAAGGTTTCATGACCGCTTGATCGCTGCGATTGCTCATGATGACATGGTCATTCTTGTCCAGCAAGGTGTAGAGCGCTGCATGACCGACCGTGCTGCTGTCGAATTGCTCGCGTATCTGCGCCAAACTCAGTATGCCGGTGACATAGCCGCCATATTTCCCATCCATGATGACCGGCGCTCGGGCCGCAACCATGGGTTTGGCCAGGCCAATTCTGTCCATGATAACCTCCGAGACCATCGGTTGAAGGGTTCGCTTCAGGTCTGGAATGAACAGTCCATCAGCGAAGTTTTTACCAATGGTGCTGTGCCCTAAGTCATCAAGCAATGGATAGTAGGCCGTGCTTGTCGCCTCTCGGTCCATCAGCCCAAAGCGCAAAAAATTGACATCCGACTTCTGCGCCTGCTCCAGACGAGCTTGCATCTGCTGCGGCGTTTGTACGGCCGCCATCTCGGCCAGCTTGAGAACGGCAGATTTCCTGTTGATCACCCATGTGTTCACATAGTGATCCAAGCGCGCACTGTCTTGCAGCAGTGATTCTCGAATCCGGTGGTCGGTTTCGGCAAAATCAGCGCGGCTGCCTGTCGCCAGCATGATCAAGCCCGGGAACAGGACAAAAGCGGTCAGCAGGTTGTAGATGATCTCTCGAAACGAGGCCTGCGACGACCGAAACCCGAGCACCAGCCCGGTAAAAATCAGCCGGGCCAGCAGCGCATTGGCCATGCCATTGATGGCCTGCTTGGTCATGATGAGGGTGACACTGCTGAGCGGCACATGCATCACCAGGCGGTAAAAAAAGAACACCAGTGGCATGCCAACAAACAGCCAAAACAAGATGTCGGCCAGCACCATGCCAAGCCGGCGCCGCGTCATCAGAACACCAACACACAGCGCCTCAGCGCTGAGGATGATGATGGCGTAAGGGTGGTTCCACAGAACGTAGGTGTAGCTGGCAATCAGCGCGGCAGCCAGTGTGCCCCAGCCGAGCCCGAAATATTGCAAGGCCAGCATGGCAAAGATGCTGCCAAACAAGAAGTCAATATTGAGAAAAATCGGAAAACTGAAATAGTTGCCCGCCAGACCGGCAGCAACCAGAAACACAAACAGGAGAAGGTGGTAGGGGCGTCTGGTGTTGCCGCTGATCAAGGTGCTGCTCACGTTTGGCGTTGTGGTTAAAACAAAGCTCCACTTAAACCGGGATCAAGGTCACCTTTTTTGGCTGGCTAAAAAGCTTCCCAATCCGATTCACCCGCTGGGGCAGCTTTAGCGACCACTTTCACCGGCGCTTTGGCGGAATTCTTCAATGCAGCATCTGCCGACGGCGCCGCCAGGGCCCGACGCGCGACGGGCTGGTGGGCGCCCAGGGCAGTCTGATTCGAGCGCAGCGCTGCCGGTGGCGCCACACGCCGGGGCGCGTCAACGCTGCCAAGCTTGAACACGGCCACCGTTTGCACCAGATCTTGCGCCTGCGACTTGAGGCTGTTGGCGGCAGCCGCCATTTGCTCCACCAGCGCGGCATTTTGCTGCGTGGATTGGTCCATTTGAGTCACAGCCTCGCCCACTTGCGACACACCCAGCGCCTGCTCGCTGCTGGCGGCGCTGATCTCGCCCATGATGTCGGCCACACGGTGAATGCTGCTCACCACCTCGGTCATGGTGACACCGGCCTGGTCCACCAGCGTGCTGCCCTGCTCCACCCGCTCCACGCTGGCGTTGATCAAGGATTTGATCTCACGTGCCGCCTCGGCGGAGCGACCTGCCAGAGAGCGTACTTCACTTGCCACCACCGCAAAGCCACGCCCCTGTTCGCCGGCACGGGCGGGTTCCACCGCCGCATTCAAAGCCAAAATATTGGTCTGAAACGCAATGCCATCAATCACGCTGATGATGTCAGAGATTTTGCGCGAGGCATCATTGATGCCCTTCATGGTGTCGACCACCTGCGCCACCACTTCGCCGCCCTTGACGGCCACCGCGCTGGCACTCAAAGCCAGTTGATTGGCCTGGCGCGCGCTGTCGGCATTTTGTTTGACGGCCGCGCTGAGTTGTTCCATCGAAGACGCGGTTTGTTCCAGCGCGCTGGCTTGGCTCTCAGTGCGCGCGCTCAGCTCCTGGTTACCCTGGGCAATTTCAACGCTGGCGATCTGCAGGCCCTCGGAGCCGCGGTGAACATTGGTAACGACGCGGGCCAGGCTTGCCTGCATCAGATCGAGATGGGCCATCAGGCTGCCGGTGTCACCCGCCTTGAGCATGTTTTCCTCACTCAGATCGCCCTGGGCCACGCGCTGCGCCAGGTTCACTGCATCCTGCGGCTCGCCACCGAGTTGCTTGATGATGCTTCGGCTTAACAAAACACCAAACACGATGCCACCGGCGCACACCAGCAGCATGAGAACCACGCTGATGAGGGTTGCGCGGTGGCCCGATGCCGCTGCATTGGCCAAGACGGCGGCATTGTCAGCCTTAATCCTGGCAACCGCTTCCTCAAGCAGCTTCAAGGGCTCCCGGTCCATGTCCTGCGCAGAGTTGTCGCCACCGGCCGGATCCAGATTGGCGGCCTTGAAAAACTCCAGACCCTTGCGATAATCCTCACCCATTTGGGTGTGTGCCTGCGCGAATTTACTCACCAGCGCGCGGCTTTCGCCCTCGGGTAATGCGGCCATCAGCTTCTTGGCCCGCTCTGCCACATCGCGCTCATGCTGAACAAAACCGCTCCAATGTGTGTTCATCTTTTCAGGGTTTGAACCGCGCAGCAGGACATTCTTCCACTCCAGCACCTGGGTCTTGAAAACCAGCGCCATATCGGCTATCTGGGCCTCGTGATTGGTGTTGGCTGTGGCCGCCACCGCATTTTCAAACGTCCCAAGCGACTGGTTCAAGCTGTAGATGCCGAACAGCGCCGCACAGAACAGAAAAAGCTGAGCCCAGGCAAACGCCAGAGGTAACTTAAGGCTTAATTTCATGATGGCTTTCGTGGAAAAAGTCTGCTTGCAATAGAAACTATAGCGTCTCAGACGTAACCAAAGCTTGCGTTTGATCAGTATTTAAATCAAGGATCGCCTCGGCATTTGGGCTGACCAGTCAATCGGGTCCTGCTGCAGCACCATGTCAATGTCCAGGCCGAGCACCTCGCCCACCGCGCCCGGAAACGTCACCGCCAGGGCGTTGGCCGGCAGCGCGGCCTCGCGGGCGCGGACACGCCAGGTGGCCAAGTGGATAACGCCTGCCAGCGGCTCATAAACCTCGCCCTGGAACGGTGCGTACTGGTGCGCCAGCGCATCCACAATCGGCTGCGGAAACTGCCACTTGCTGGCAAAACCGGCACCCACCTCGGCATAACAAAAACCAAAAGACCGGTGCTCCAGCTTGGCACGTCGCAAATCAAGCGGGTCTACTTCGCGATCCAGCGCAGCTACCTCGTCGGGCATGCCAATATGCATGGCCAGTTCGCCCACTGCATGGATCAAGCCGCAGGTAAAAGCGGCCTGCGGGTTTTGCCGCACTACCCCGGCCAAAGAGCGCGACAGCTTGGCCACGTTCAGGCTGTAGGCCCAAAATTGCTGCAGGTTGATGCCCGGCACCGCCTTCAGCGAGACACCGGAGGCGGCCTGTGCGGCCATGGCCCGCACGTGCCCCAGGCCCAGGATGGCCAGCGCCTCCGACACGCTGTTGATCTTGCCTGAGAGCTTAAAAAACCCCGCATTGGCGGTCTGCAACAAGCGCGTCGTCAGGGCCGGGTCGGTGCTGATGAGCTGGGTGATGGTCTTCAGATCGGGCTCACTGCGCCCGAGCTCGCTGAGCAAGAGCGCCACCACCTTCGGAATACTGGGTAAGACAAACTGTGAGGCCAGCAGGGCATTGAGTTCCACGGCTACACAACTCCGTTAACAAATTCGAGGGATGGATCGGGCTGACAAAATCATTATGTCCTGAAACCTTGCGAAACAGACCGCCGCCACACGTAGTGGGCAAGCTCTGTCCTCAACTGATCAGGAACGTCCCACGCCCTTGAGTTTGGCAAAGGCCGACGACATGGAGGTTGCGGGCGGGTTTGACGCCGCCGCACCTTGAGCGCCACGCCCAGCGCGCTGCTGGTTGGCCACGCCCTGAAACCGGTTGTCTCCGGCGCTGCTCTGCCGGCTGGGGGCAGCACCCAGCTTCATGGTCAGGGCAATGCGTTTACGTGCCACGTCAACCTCGACCACCTGCACCTTGACGATATCGCCGGTTTTGACAATCTCGCGCGCATCGGTCACAAACTTGTGACTCAACTGGCTCACATGCACCAGCCCGTCCTGATGCACTCCGAGGTCGATGAAGGCACCGAAGGCGGCCACGTTGCTCACCGTGCCCTCCAGCACCATGCCCTCTTTCAAGTCCCGGATGTCTTCCACGCCGTCGTTGAAGCGTGCCACCTTGAAGTCCGGTCGCGGATCGCGGCCGGGTTTTTCCAGCTCGCCCAGAATGTCTTTGACTGTGATCACGCCAAATTTCTCATTGGCAAACAGCTCGGGCTTGAGGGTCTTGAGCATGTCGGCGCGGCCCATCAAGCCGGCCACCGGCTGGCCGGTTTTGGCAATGATCTGCTCCACCACGGCATAGGTCTCGGGGTGCACGCCGGTCATGTCCAGCGGGTTGTCGCCCCCGCGAATACGCAAAAAACCCGCGCTTTGCTCAAAGGTTTTGGCGCCCAGACCGGTCACTTTCAACAATTGCTGGCGGTTGGCAAAGGCACCATTGGCCTCGCGCCAGCGCACCACGGCCTTGGCCACACTGCCTGACAGGCCCGAGACACGGCTGAGCAGCGGCACACTGGCCATGTTCAGGTCCACGCCGACCGAGTTCACACAGTCTTCCACCACCGCATCCAGCGTTTTGGCCAGCTCGCTCTGGTTCACATCGTGCTGGTACTGGCCCACGCCAATGCTCTTGGGGTCAATCTTGACCAACTCGGCCAGCGGGTCTTGCAGGCGCCGCGCAATGCTGGCAGCACCGCGCAGGCTCACATCCACGTCGGGCATCTCTTGCGACGCAAATTCGCTGGCCGAATAGACCGAGGCACCGGCTTCGCTGACCACCACTTTGTCCATCAGGCGCTCAGATGATTTGGCCATGAGCTTGATCAGATCGGCAGCCAGCTTGTCGGTTTCGCGGCTGGCGGTGCCGTTGCCAATGGCGATCAGGCTGACGCCGTGCTTCTCGCACAGCCTGGACAGGATGTGCAGCGAGCCGTCCCAGTCCTTGCGCGGTTCGTGCGGATAGACGGTCGCGGTATCGACCAGTTTGCCGGTCGCGTCCACCACCGCCACCTTGACGCCGGTGCGGATGCCGGGGTCCAAGCCCAGCACCACCCGCGGCCCGGCCGGTGCGGCCAGCAGCAGGTCACGCAGGTTGTCGGCAAACACCTTGATCGCCACGCGCTCGGCGTCTTCGCGCAGGCGGGTGAACAGGTCACGTTCGGTGGACAGGCTCAGTTTGACGCGCCAGGTCCAGGCCACGCATTTGCGGATCAAATCATCGGCTGCGCGGCCTTGGTAGCTCCAACCCAGTTTCAGCGCGATGCGCCCTTCGGCCAGCGACACGACCGGAGCTACTCTTGTTTTAATAGCTGCTTGCGCAGGTGCGACGGGGGCTGGAGCCTGATTTGGCTCAAAAACAACGAGTTTGGCATCGAGTATCTCCAGACCACGCCCACGAAACACCGCCAAAGCCCGGTGCGAAGGCACGCGACCAATCGGCTCGTCATAGTCAAAATAGTCGCGAAACTTGGCCACATCGGGGTGGTTTTCGTCCTTGCCGTCCATCAGCTTGGATTTCAACAGCCCCTCTTGCCACAGCCATTCGCGCAAGTCCTGCACCACAGCCGGGTTCTCGGCCCAGCGTTCGCTCAAAATATCGCGCACGCCGTCCAGCACCGCTGGCACGGTGGAGAAATCAGGCTGCTTGTCCTCGCCCTCCACCACCGGTCGCATGGCAATCACGTAGGCCTGGGCTTCGTCCGCCGGGACCAGGTCAGGGTTGGCAAACAGGGCGTCGGCCAGCGGCTCCAGCCCAGCCTCCCGCGCCAACTGGCCTTTGGTGCGGCGCTTGAGCTTGAATGGCAGGTACAGGTCTTCAAGTTCTTGCTTGCTGGCAGCCGCGACCAGCGCCGCCAGCAGTTCAGGCGTGAGTTTGCCCTGCTCATCGATGGCCTTGATCACGGTTTGGAGGCGGTCACGCAGCTCGCGCAGATAGCCCAGGCGCGCCTCCAGTTCGCGCAACTGGATGTCGTCGAGCCCGTCGGTGGCTTCCTTGCGATAACGGGCGATGAAAGGCACGCTGGCACCACCGTCGAGCAAATCGACGGCGGCCTGCACCTGTTTGTTGTGAACCCGGAGTTCCTGCGCGATTTGCGCGATGATTTTCTGCATGACTAAAAGAGGCGCCAGCCTTGCGCTGACTAAAACTAAGTGAAGGCCGCGAGTTTGCCATAGGCGGGAACTTGACCCGACTACCGGCAGACCACTGCAGGCAGCGTCGACGGTTGGCCTGTGGGGGCCGCCCTACAGCTACGGGGTCCAGGCGTGGAAACCACTTTCTGGACGGCACCGTTACCTCGTAGACTGAAATGCGTCGAGTGAGCCAAATCGGGCCATCCGACGTATCCAACTAACCTTCCTCAAAGGAATATCGCCATGATTCACCAAACCACGTCTGCAGTCTCCCAGCCTGATCGCATCAGGACGCTTTTATCACGCGTCGGCGCGCCCAACGCTCCCGCCATGACCGAGGAGCTGCTTCCGTTCACCGTCAGGCTGGTGCGCGACGAAGACGACCTGAGTAAGGCGGTGCAGATCCGCCACTCGGCTTATGCACGCCATCTGCCGGACTTCGCTGAGACGCTCAAATCAGCCGAGACCGCTGACGCCGAAAATGGCGTGGTGGTACTGCTGGCGGAATCGAAACTGGACGGCTCACCGCTGGGCACCATGCGTATCCAGACCAACCAGTTCAAACCACTCTGTCTGGAACAGTCGGTCGAGTTGCCAAGCTGGCTCAAGGCACTGCGGCTGGCAGAAGCCACCCGCTTGGGCGTGACCAATGAAAAGGGCGGACGCCTCGTCACGACCGTGCTCTTCAAGGCCTACTATCAGTACTGCAAGCAGATCGGCATTGAGTGGATGGTTATCGCCGGGCGTGCCCCCATCGACAGGCAGTACGCCCGACTGCTGTTCGAAGACGTATTTCCGGGTGTAGGTTTTATCCCCCTACTGCACGCCGGCAACCTGCCACACCGCGTTATGTCATCCAATGTCGATACCGCAGAGGAACGCTGGGCAGCGGCCAAACACCCGCTGTTTGACTTTGCCTTCCGCACGAATCATCCGGACATCCAACTCGGCGGCCAGCGTCGGCAGAACGTCCCGCGTATGGCAATGTCGGCATTCCCGGCTCAGGGAGCAGCCTTTCCCATGTAAGCAGGCATGACCGGGCGCCCACACAACAGCACCCGGATCACCCATCCTCCCACGTTCGAGGTGGACCGGCGCAGTCCACTTGCGTCTCGCCCAAGCGTTGTTGCTGCAACTTCATGATAAATATGTTGTTTTTAAATAACACCACTCATTGAATTCCTTTGTCGTGCATTTTTAGCAGGTGTAATGTTTATTTATCTTCGCGCTTGCCGATATATGAAATAAATATATGGAATGCTCGACAACAAGCTAAATGGACAAAGTGCACGACTTTTTTTTGGATGAGTTCTTCGCCAGGGAAGGGCGCGATGGGGCGCCACCATGCCATGTTAAAAATCCCGGTCCGAAGCCGTGAACAACAAAATGCCAAAAGTATCTGAGCTCCTCCAGAAGCAAATGGACAATCTCAATCAGGGCCTGGACCGGCTGCTGTACGCGCTTTCGACCTACGCCCTGCCCATTGTTATCGGACTGGCGTCTTTGCTGGCCCTTTTTACCTGGAAAACACAATACCCAGTAGTCGATCCGCAACAGCTGGAAATTCAGGTCCTAAAAGAGTCAGTCGACGTGGTGGAACCAGCTCAGGCTTTGGCACTGTTACGAGAAAGCCCGATCAGTCCATTCCACGACACCCGGCTTTCTGTAGCCCCTGTCTGGTTTTCTTTCGTTATTCCCAAAGAAGTTGAAACCACACCGCTGATGGTCGAATTTCCCTCGCGGCATGCCATGAACATCGCCTGCTGGGATGCCAGGACGCTGAAAGCGCTTGGCAATGGCAATCACCAGGGCACGACTGGCGGCATTTCTGCAGTCAAGGCGGGTTTTGCGCTTGAACTCAGTCCAGCACTCAAAAACGAGCAAGTGCTGTGTCGCACCAGCGCCATCGGCCCGGCCCGTATTTCGGCCCTGATTTGGCGAGCTAACGATTTACAAACTTCTGCCCAGGAGTTTCACCGTAAGTCAGGCCTGCTGGACGGCGGGATCATCGTACTGGCCATTTTTGTGCTGATCGCGGCTTTGATCAATCGAAACGCCTTGTACGTCTTGTTCGCAGCCTGGCTCGTGGTCAATCTGAGAATGGGGGCTCTTTCTGCCGGATGGGACTCGCAATGGTTGGGAAACTCAGTGCCACAGGACTGGCTTCAGCGCATGCGGTTAATCACGACTGCCGTGTACTACGTGCTAGCTGTTACCTTGTTCAAGGTTCTGTTTCGTGATGACCTGACCAAAGTCGGCTCCCTATTTCTCTTGCGAATCGCGCAATGGACATGCCTCCCCCTGATGCTGCTATCTGCGTTTATGACGTATCAGTCATACCTGCCTTTTCTTTGGGTATCAACCGGCCTAAGCATTGGAGTTATGGTATTTTTTCTCACGCGTATTCTGCAGAAAACGCGTTCCCGTGTAGCAATTTGGTACAGCGCCGCCATCAGTATCACCATTGTCTCGAGCCTTTATGAGGTTCTTTCTGCGGCGCTGGGTATCAAAGGACTGATCGGATCGGTCAATAGCGTGACCGCCGCCTTGGCGTCAAGCCTGTTGGCCGCCTTGGCAATTGCCGAACAAATGCGACAGGAGCATGTGCAGCGCCTGGAAGTGCAGGCCAAACTGGAGCACACCTACGCGGCCATACCCATCGGCCTGTTCACCCTCGACCTGCACGGCCGCTTCATGAGCGCCAATCCCGCCCTGATCGGCATGTTGAGCCCTAATGTGCTGACCGATGGAAGCAATGCCTGGCAGCAGTACTTCACCAAAGGTGCCTGGACACAACTGCATCAAATGGTGCACAACAAAAGCGAAGACGAGATGGAAATCCAGGGCAAACCAGTGCCTGGTTTCAGTGGTTCAAAACGCTTTCTCGTCAAGGCAACGCTGGACCGCGACAAAATCGAAGGCTCACTACAGGATGTCACTGAAAAATCAAGGGCTACCGCGGATCTGTATTTCCTGGCCGACCATGATTCACTGACCAAGGTACTGAACCGGCGCGGTATCGGGAAAGCGTTCAACAGCGCCATTGCAAGTCTCACCGACGGCAACGCACCGGTGGCTCTGGCCTACCTTGACCTCGACCGTTTCAAGCTGATCAACGACCTGTTTGGCCACGGCGTCGGCGATGAAGTGTTGCAGCAAGTATGCGGGCGCGTGTCGGACCTGCTTTCCCGCGAACTCCAATTTGGCCGCGTTGGCGGTGATGAGTTCGTCATCGTGTTTCCTGACACGCCCATCGCACGGGCCGCGGTCATGTGCCGCGGCATCATCGACAGCATTGACACCCTGCCCTACCAAGTTGGCGGCAACGCGTTTCATGTGCGCGGCTCCATCGGACTTATCGAGGTCGGGGCCGGCATGCAGTTCAACGACGCCATGTCGACTGCCGACCGCGCGTGCCGCCAGGCCAAGTCCGGCAGCAGTGGCGGCCTGGTGGTGTACGAAAAAAATGCCGTCGCGTTCAAGCAACATGAGGCCGAGCTGAAACTGATTGCGCTGCTTGCCACCAGCTCCGCCACCGATGGTCTGTATCTGGAAATGCAGCCCATCATGTCGCTCACCAAGCCGCATGAATCGCTTAACTTTGAGGTGCTGCTGCGCATGCGCGACACCGATGGCAATGTGGTTCCCACCGACCGGCTGATTGCTGCGGCCGAGAACAGCGGACGCATGGGCATGATTGACCGCTGGGTCTTGTCGACCACGCTGGCCTGGCTCAACACCAATTACACGCAACTGAAGCACACGAAATTCGTCTGCATGAATTTGAGCGGTGCTTCACTGAATGATGAGAAGTTCCTGCAGGAGGTGTATGCCATGCTTGAACAAAACCTGCATCTGGCTGGGCAGCTGTGCCTTGAAATCACCGAAAGCGTGGCCTTGCACGATCTGGAAAATACCCGCCGCTTCGTCAACAAGGTGCGCGGCTACGGTGCCAAAGTGGCGCTGGACGACTTCGGCGCCGGTTACACCTCGTTCTCCTACTTGAAGGAGTTCACGGCAGACCTGCTGAAGATCGATGGCAGCTTCATTGTCAACATGAACAAGCACCCAGCCAACATAGCCATTGTCGAAGCTATCGTCAACCTCGCCAAAAACCTGGGCATGAAGGTGATTGCCGAGTGGGCCGAGGACAATGCCACGGTGCAGACCCTGACCGAGATCGGGGTTGATTATGTGCAGGGGTTTGCCGTGGCACGGTCCCAGCACCCTGACAAACTGCTCGCCGCCGAGTCCTCGGCAAGCTTTATCGAGGACGAAGCGCTTGCCCAATATGTGTGCTTGATTCAAAAGTCAAACCAGATGCTGCCGCAAGTGGATCTGTTTTCCGAAGGGCGCGTCGTCAACGTGCATTGACCCTGACACGCCGTGAAGCAACTTGGCGCCGTGCTAAAGCGGCTCGCATCGACAATCTATTTGTGTCGATCTTGAGCGAGCCCGCCGGGTCTTGGGTTTGAAGACGCGAAGGGGGCAAGCCCGTTGGTGGTTTTGCCGCCATCCCAGCGTCGATGTGACCAATTAACACCACTTTTCATGCTCAGCTTGTCAGGACCGCTTTCACATTATGTAACATGATGTTATATTGATTTATAGCTTGGGTTTTCGGCTTTTATCTGAAGGTTGAAAACAAATTTTTTGGGTTAAACAAATCTTGAGGCCAGACAAAAAATGAACTTGGCTTGCTGTTTTGGATGCCGGTCGTGCGTTGACGGTCTGACAATTTATTGGCAATAACATCCGTAAAAATGTCCCCAAATAATCAGGATATTCGCAACCGCCTGCTGGTGGCCCGGTTGCCGTCGATGCCACAGATCCTCCTCAAGTTGATCGAACTGTGTCAGGCCGACGAAGCGGGCATGGCTGAACTGGCCAAACTGATCGCCAACGATGCGGGTATGACCGCCAAGGTGCTGAGCGTTGCCAATAGCGCCGCCTACCACCGAGGCGGCCACAAAGTGGGACTGCTTCAGGCTCTGGGCGTTCTGGGCTCAGACATGCTCAAAACCCTGGTCATCAGCGAGTCGGTGTTCCAGACCCTCAATGGATTTCCGCACTCCGGCAGCACGGATCTGCGCAGCTTCTGGAAGCACTCTTTGACCACCGCAGTCATGGCGCGCGAGATCGCAAAGAAAATAGCCTACCCCCATGCCGAAGAAGCCTATCTGGCAGGCCTGTTGCACGATGTGGGACGTCTGGCTTTATTGGCCGCGGCACCCAACGAGTATGGTTTGAATTTTCTGGCGCAGGACGACGCAAGCCTTTGCGCCGTAGAGCAACATACGCTTCAGATTTCCCATGCTGACGCTGGGGCCTGGTTGGTCGAACGCTGGAACCTTGACTCGTTCATGGCCGATAGCATCCTCTACCACCACGAGTCCACGATGCGCCTTGAGGCCGCTCATCCCCTGATTCGCATCATCCATCTTGCACAACTGCTGAGCAGCCATGACCCTGCGCTACCCCTTTCAACCAATGTGGGATCGCTTTGCAAGATCGGCATGAACGACCTGTCGATCATTTGCGATGGGGCAGCAGCCCAGGTGAAAAAGGCGGCCGAATACCTGGGCATTGAGCTATCGGGCGTAGATGACCTGGTGGCGCCGCCAGCCCGCGCGCCTGCCGCGCCGGTGACAGATCTGGCGCAGCAACGCCTGGCCGAGGAAGTCCGCAACATGGCGCTGAGTGCCGAGCTTGGGCAGTCGTTTGCGCGCCAAAAGGACGACGCTCAATTGCTCGACGTCGTTCGGCAAAACGCTCGCATTCTTTTCAATCTCGAAAATACGATCATCTTCTTGATGAACGGAAGTGGCCAGGCCCTGGTGGGCGTTTCGTTTGGAGAACAGCAACAACGGCTGGCGGAGTTCTCCATCGCGATGTCTGGCGGCGGCGGTATAGCCGGGTCTGCACTGCAAAGGCGTCTGGCTTTTCTTGAACGCGACGGCACTCAGCAACGCCTTGCAGAAGAGCAGTTACTGCGTATCTTTAATGCCGAGTGTCTGGTTTGTGTGCCCATTGCCAGCGGCTCACGCTGCCTGGGGATGATGGTGGGCGGCGTTCCCGCATGGCGAGTCGCCGAATTAAAGTACAGGGAGAAATTTTTGCAGTCCTTTGGCACCCAGGCGGCCACAGCGCTCGAAGCGGCGACCCGGGACCGGGGTGAAATCGATCAGCGTATTGCCAGTTTGAAGGAAGACTATCGCGAAAGCTCCCGCAGAGTGGTGCACGAGGTGACCAACCCGCTGGCGATCATCAAGAACTACCTTGGCGTGCTTGATGGCAAATTGACGCGCCAGGAGCCGGTAGCGAACGAGCTGCTGATTCTCAATGAAGAGATTGACCGGGTCGGCAACATCATGAGCGAATTTGCCGGGGTCACTCCGAAAATTCAGGCTGGCGTGACTGATATCAACCGTGTTGTCAACGATCTGGTGCGCCTGTTTCGCGAAAGCAAATTCTTGCCGCCCTCGGTGCAGATCGTCGCGCGGATGCCGGAGCAGGCCGCCGAGATCGACGGCTCGGCTGACGTTCTCAAGCAGATTCTGGTGAACTTGCTCAAGAATGCCGTTGAGGCGCTGCCCAGAGGCGGCCACATCGAGATTGACAACAAGGGCCGCGTCGAACGCGACGGACGTGTATTTTTCGAGTTGTGCATCAAGGACGATGGACCCGGCATTCCAGCCGAGGTACTGGCCAAGCTGTTTTCCCCGGTTCACAGTTCCAAGGCGGGTCAGAATCGTGGCATCGGTTTGAGTATTGTTCACAGCCTGGTCAAAAGGCTTGAGGGAATGATCAGTTGCCAAAGCACTGGGGTGGGTACGGTTTTTGAAATTCTCCTGCCAGCCCGTAATGCCGTGGCTCAGGGCGCTGCTGCGCTGTCCGTCAAGGCGTTGGCATGAGGACTGAAGTCGATGTCATGATGGGGGGCGGTTTGACGCAATCGGCTGTCAATTTCGCAAGCTACGGGTGGTCGGTGCCCGCCCCTGCACAATTGCCTGCGCAGGTACTGCTGGTTGACGACGAGCCGAGAATGCTCAGCAGCCTGGGCGAATTGCTCAAGGACCGGGGCTTTGTCCTGACCAGCGCCGCCAGCGGCGGTGAAGCGATCCGGCATCTCGGCCGACGACCCTTTGATTTGGTGATTCTGGACCTGCGCCTACCCGATATCAGCGGGCACGACATCATGGATTTCATGAACTCCCAGCACGCCGATGCCAACATGATTGTGACCAGTGGTGACCGCGGTATCGACGCGGCAATTGGTGCGCTCAAACGGGGGGCTTACGATTACCTGCGCAAGCCCTATAGCCCGGAAGAACTGCTCAAGACAGTGGACAACGCCTTGAAGCAACGTCGCTTGCAGGCCGAAAATCGGCATATCGCCTGGCAGCTTGAAAGCTCCGAAAGAAAATACCGCTATTTGGTCGACAGTTCACCCGACATCATCTACACGCTTGATCATGAAGGCCGCTTTACCTTTGTCAACGACCGGGTGCAGCAGTTGTTGGGTTTCAGTCGCGAGGAACTGATTGGCGAGCACTATTCTGTACTCATTCACGAAGACGACGTACTGCGCGCAAATTATGTGTTCAACGAGGGACGGGACGACTATCGCCAGTCTCGCAACGTCGAGCTGCGGCTCAAGTCCCGTCACGCCAAAGGTGAAGTGCGCACCTTCACCCACGAATTGATGACGATTTCGTTCAACGCCAGCGACAGGCCACCAGAACCTGATTTGACCCAGCGTGAACTGTTTGGCACCTACGGCGTGGCCCGTGACATTACCGATCGCAAGCGGGCTGACGAACTGATTACCTATCAGGCCTATCACGACATCCTGACGGATCTGCCTAACCGGGTGCTGTTCAAAGACCGGTTGGGCCTGGCGGTGCTGCAGGCCAAGCGAAATGACGCCAGCCTGGCCCTGATGTTTATCGATCTTGATCGCTTCAAACTGGTTAACGACACACTGGGTCACGTCATAGGCGACAAGTTGCTGCAACAGGCGGCTATTCGCCTCAAAGCCTGCCTGCGCAGTGGCGACACACTGGCGCGGCTGGGGGGAGATGAGTTTACGGCGGTCTTGCCAGAGTTGAGTGATCGACAGGACGCCGTGTTGATCGCAGAAAAGTTTCTGGAATGTTTGCGCCAACCGTTCCAGCTCGCCGGACAGTCGGTCCACATCTCCGCCAGCATCGGTATCGCCATTTACCCTACCGACGGTGAATCGACCGATGAGCTGATCAGAAACTCCGATATCGCGATGTACAACATGAAGGCCGAGGGCAAGAACGGCTACTCCTTTTTCGACCGTTCAATGCTGGATGCGTCCTGCCAGAAGATTGAGCTTGAACACAGTTTGCGACTGGCACTGGAACGTGGCGAACTGGAGATGTACTACCAGCCACAAGTGGATGTCAGGACGCGAAAGATTGTCGGAGCCGAGGCCCTGATGCGCTGGAACCATCCTGAACGCGGATTTCTTGGTGCTGGCGATTTCTTGCCGTTTGCTGAGGAAAATGGTTTGATTATTCCCATCACCGACTGGATGCTGGAGGCCATCTGCCTTGACCTGCTGGACTGGAATGCGGCCGGCGGCGAATCGGTGCGGCTGTCACTCAATCTTTCTCCCCAGTACCTTGATCGCGGGGACTTCTTTGACAAGCTTAAAAATGCGTTGGCTCGGCACCAGATCAAAGCGTCCCAGATTGAGGTCGAAGTGACCGAAAACATCTGTATTCACAATCCGCAGACGGCCATTGAACAACTCAACAAGCTCTGTCAACTCGGGGTCAGTGTGGCCATTGACGACTTTGGAACCGGCTACTCCTCCTTGTCCTATTTACATAGATTCCCGATTCATACCATCAAGATCGATCGTTCGTTTGTCATGAAAATTCAGAACGACAATTCGCAGTGTCCCGTGGTGCTTGCCATCATCTCGATCGCAAAAGGATTGAATCTGAACCTGGTCGCGGAGGGTGTTGAAACGCCGGTTCAGGAACGATATCTGGAGAGTTGCGGGTGTAACACGATGCAGGGCTACCTGTATCACAAGCCCTTGTCACAGAAAAAAATGCTTGAGTTGTTGCGCGTGGCCTAACTGACCCAGTTTAACGACGCCAAGGGGCCAGCAGCGCTTCCCGTAATCTCGATGACGAAATTCATTGGGCGTGGCTTTTACCGGGTTGGAATTTTTGAACGTTCTTTCCCCCCACTCACTCTCCCCCCCCTCTCTCCCGCCCCGCCGGGCGGAAGAGAGGAGCCTCATTTGGCCGCGTCTATTAAGGTGGGAAATAAGCGCTCGACTGCGCGCTGACCTCAAAGTGGCGGCAACATAGCGACAAGGCGCTCAAAGCAAATTGCTGTCTCAACGCCAATCGGCCCGTGTACTTCCTGCCTTAAAAGAGTTGGCCAAATGTGGCTGTTGGCTCCCCTTTCCGCCCCGGCGGGGGTGGAGAGGGGCTGGGGGAGAGGGGGGGAATACAACGTTCAAAAAAACAAAAACGCTGCTAATAACCTGGCTATTGGAACAAGCCGCACCCACTAAGCTCGCAAGGCCTGCTTCAACTCCTGCCCCAGTTCCGGCTTGAGTGCGAAAGGATCAGTTGGGTTGCGCCCCAGCATGATGTCTTCCAGTCGGGTCTGCACCGACGCCAGCGCTTTGGGGTGGCTGTAGATGTAGAACTGCCGGGTGGCCACGGCATCGAACACTTTTTGTGCCACATCGGCAGCACTGACCTTGCCCGAGCCCACCGCCTTGTCGCTCATGGCCTGCCCGATCAACTGGCTGCGCGTCGGCTTGACGGCGGGGGCGTCCGCCGGGCGGTTGCGATGGCTCTGGCTGATGCCGGTGGGCACAAAAAACGGGCACAAGACCGAGGCGCTGATTTGATCCGTGACCAGGGCCAGGTCCTGGTACAGCGTCTCGCTCATGCTCACCACGGCGTGCTTGCTGGCGTTGTAGACGCCCATATTGGGCGCATTGAGCAGACCGGCCATGCTGGCGGTGTTGACGATATGGCCGCGGTAGGCCGGGTCTTTTTTGGCGGCGTCGAGCATCATCGGCGTGAACACGCGCAGCCCGTGGGCGACGCCCATCAGGTTGACGCCCAGCACCCATTCCCAGTCGGCAGCGCTGTTCTCCCAGATCAGGCCACCGGCGCCAACACCGGCGTTGTTAAAAACCAGATGCGGCGCACCAAAGCGCGCTTGCACCGCCCGGCCCAAGGCTTCAACTTGGGCTGCTTTGGCAACGTCAAGCTGAAACGCCAGCACCGGCGCGCCCAGTGACTGCATCTCGGCGCTAGCTCGGTCAAGGGCATCTTGCTGCACATCGGCCAGCACCAGGTTCATGCCCAGTTTGGCGCCAATGCGGGCGCATTCCAGACCAAAGCCGGAACCAGCGCCGGTGAGAACGGCGGTTTTGTTTTTGAAATCAGTGATCACAAAGCATCTCCAAAATAGGGGTTGGGTAAATCAGCATCAAGATGAAATCAGGGCGTTCGCAGCATTTCCAGATGCGCGATGCCGTCTTCGATATAAGGCCGGCCCTGGTCGACAAAACCATGGCCAGCGTAAAAATCTGCCAGCTGCGCCTGGGCGCCAATGCGGATCGGCTGCGCGCCCCACTGCGTGCAGACCGCCGTGACAGCCCGGTCCATCAGCGCGTGCCCAAGCCCGCTGCCGCGAACGCCCGGAGCCGTCAGCACGCGGCCAATGCTGGCCTCGGCAAACTTGACACCCGGGGGAAAGCAGCGCGCATAGGCCAGCAGCGCCTGCTGCGGCTGGGCAACGGACCCGGCGCTGGACTGGGCCGCAAAGCCCAGCAAGTGCATGGCTTGTGCGTCAGCCCCGTCCAGGTCCTGAAACACACAGTTTTGTTCCACCACGAACACCGCGCTGCGCAACTGCAGCAGCGCATACAAGTCGGTGATGTTCAGGTCGGCAAACGCCGACCATTGCCAGTGCAACGCGGCCGCTTGGCTCATGCGGGCAACACCGCCTTGAGCACGTAGCCAATGCGCGGAAAGTGCACCTGCACCGTGCCCGCGCGCGCATCAACCCGACGCAGGCTGTAGTGGGTGCGGCTGGCGGCAATCAGCTCGCCCTCGGTGACATCGGTGCCAAAGCTTTCCGCCGCCACCGTGACACGGCTGCCCAGAGGAATCCCGTGTTCATCTTCAAATATGGAGTCTTTTAGGGCTGTAGCCCCCGTCAATTCTGAACATAACGCTATTGATTCTGTAGCAGAATACTTTTCCATACGCCCGTGTCCAAGCGCCGCCATTCGGTCCATCCAGGCCAGCACGGCAGGGGTGGCGTCCAGAATGCCCGCCATCACCGGCACCACCTTGCGCGTGAACCACAAGGGGTGGTAGGCGGCAAAGTCGGCCACGCAGGGCGCGTTGCCGAGCAAAAAATCCTGGCCATGGAGCATGTTTGCGATGCGCCGCAAGTAGGACTTGTAGGCGGCGCTGGCGTCACCTGGGCGCAGACGGGTCATGCCCGCGCTCATGGCGGCCCGGTCCGCGCCAAAGGCCTTGGCCGCCTCGGGCGGCACGCCTTCAAACAGAGCCGCCGCCCCTTTGGGTTGCAGGTTGTAAGCCATCGCCGCCCAGAACAAGGTGCTGTCAGCCCATTGCGCCAGCACGCGCGCCAGCCCCTTGTGCGGCGCCGGGTACAGGCTTGGCTCGGCTTGCAGGTGTTCGAGCACGTCACAGATCAGCGCGCTGTCGCAGTACACGTCGGAGCCGATCTGCAAAAACGGCGTCTTGCGGTAACCGCCGGTGAGCGCCAGCACATCGAGCTTCGGGCTGATGGACGGGATGATGACCGACTTCCAGGCCAGTTGTTTGTAGCCCAGCACGAGCCTGATTTTTTCTGAAAACGGCGAGATGGGATAGTGGTGAAGAATGATGTCTGTCATGGTGGAACCTCCGGTTGATCAGTCGGGGACAGAGCAAGGTCTCAGGCTAAATTGACCAATTGCTTGCCAAAATTTTTGCCTCTGAGCAGCCCCAGAAAAGCCTCCGGCGCGGCTTCAAGGCCTTGGGCAATCGACTCTCTGGGCTTGAGCTTGCCGGTGGCCACCAGCGTGCCCAGCTCTTTGAGCGCCTCGGGCCAGACCTCCATGTGTTCGCTGACGATGAAGCCCTGCACCTTGAGCCGGTTGGTCAGAATCAGTGCCGGATAGCTCAAAGGCAGCGGCGCGCCGTCGTAGCCGGCAATCATGCCGCACACCGCGATACGGCCAAAGGCGTTCATGCACTGCAGCACGGCGTCGAGCACCATGCCACCGACGTTTTCAAAATAGCCATCGACGCCGTCCGGGCAGGCGTCCTTGACGGCTTGGGACAGCGAGGCCGCGTCCTGGTGCAGCTTGTAGTCGATGCAGGCGTCAAAACCCAGTTCGTCAAGCGCGTACCTGCATTTTTCGGGACCACCCGCAATGCCGACGGTGCGACAACCACGGGCTTTCGACAAGGCAGCAAAGGCACTGCCCACGGCGCCCGTGGCGGCACTCACCACCATGGTTTCGCCCGCTTTCGGCTCGATAATTTTGACCAGGCCATACCAGGCCGTGACGCCGGGCATACCGACCGCGCCCAGGTAGGCGCTCAGGGGAATGTGGCGGGTATCGACCTTGCGCAGCGCGCCCAACTGGTCGGCGTTCACGACGCTGTATTGCTGCCAGCCGCCCATGCCAACCACCTGGTCGCCGACGGCAAATTTGGGGTTTTGGGACGCCACCACCTCGCCCACCGTGCCGCCGCCCATGACTTCGCCCAAGGGTTGCGGTGCGGTGTAGCTTTTCGCGTCGTTCATGCGGCCTCGCATGTAGGGGTCCAGACTCAGGAAGTGATGCCGCACCAGCACCTGGCCGTCTTGCAACGCGGGGGTCTCGCTGACGATCAGTTGGAAGTTGCTGGTCACGGCTTCGGCGCTGGGGCGGCTGACGAGATGGATTTGCTGGTTCGTTGGCATACGCTGCTCCTACTGAAAATACTATCAATTATGTAGCTGCTTACGCAGTATCTACGGTGGCTAGAGACCAATTTGTTATAAATTTGAAACGAGATATCAATCGGTGGCAATGACGCCGACGGGGGCATTCAAACCATGCGCGGTCCTCGGCCCGGTGGGCAGACGGCGCACAAACTTGAACGTGCCAGTGGCATGAGCGCACGCCCTGCCCTGTTCGTCAAACACCGTGCCTTCGGTGAAAGCCATGGTGGCGGTGCGGTGCATCAAGTGGCCTTTGGCCGTGAGCGCCCCAACCGCCGGTTGCATGAAGCTGGTTTTCATCTCGATGGTGACGGCGCCCATGTCCTGCTGCACACTGCGCGCCGCCACCGCCATGGTCACATCCAGCAAGGTCATGAGGGCGCCGCCGTGGGTGACGTTGAAAGAATTCAGGTGCTCCGGACGCGGCGTGTAGCGCAGCTCGGACAAGCCGCCCTCATACAGCCGCAGCTCAAAACCCAGCAGCTCGACAAAGGGAATGGCAACGCCGAAGTTCATGGCAGGCCGCTGCGCCGGGCCGCCCCAAGCAAGGTCAGCCCCCTCGGGGGGCAGCGCAGTACACGAAGTGACAAGCGTGGGGGCCATGAGACTAGCCGCCGATGAGCACGCTAACGCCGCCGTCCACCGCCAGCCACTGGCCGGTGATGTGTTTGCCCGCATCGCTGGCATACAACACACACAAGCCTTTCAGGTCTTCATCGTCGCCCAGGCGTCTCAAAGGCGCACCGGCCGCCAGTTTTTCCTCACCCAGGGCCGCCAGCGTACCGGCGGTCATCTTGCTCGGGAAAAACCCGGGGCAGATGGCGTTGACGTTGATGTTGTATTTGCCCCATTCGGCCGCCAGCGCGCGGGTGAAGTTGATCACCGCCCCTTTGGAGGTGTTGTAGGCAATGGTGGTCATCCCGGGCGGATTACCACCGAGCCCGGCGATGGAGGCCACGTTGATGATGCGCCCCGAGCGGCGCGCAATCATGCTCTTTTTGGCGATCACCTGGCTCAAGATAAAGTAGCCGCGCACGTTGAGGTTCATCACCTTGTCCCAGGCCTCAATCGGATGATCTTCGGCAGGTGCGCCCCAGGCGGCGCCCGCGTTGTTGACCAAAATGTCCACGTCGCCCATGCGCTGCAGCGTCTCATCGGCCAGACGGCGAATATCGACCTCTTTGGCGCAATCGGCCGCGACCCAGCGGGCGTCAATGCCCGCAGCCTGCAGTTCGGCGGTGGCCTGCTCCAGCTCATCGGCCTTGCGCGCGCTGAGCATGATGCGCGCGCCCGCTTCGCCCAGCGCATGCGCCATTTGCAGCCCCAAGCCGCGTGAGCCGCCGGTGACCAGGGCGGTCTTGCCGCTGAGGTCGAAAAGTTGTTGGATGGTACGGGTCATGTTGGTCTCCTGCTTGTAGTGATTGATTTGCACCGCGCTTGGCCGTTGCACGCTAAAAAGCCATTTTGCAGGAATTTGCCCCGCTGCCCAATGAATGCTGTCGCTCGGGCGATAGCGTGGCTTGTTGTGCCGCCACTGTGCAATGATAGGGGCACGTTGACTGTCTCTGTGCCTACGAGGATGCTGCCATGACCCCCTTCAAAAACCTGCAAAGCAATGACCGGCCGCCCCCAACGCCACACCGACTGTTTCTTGGGCTGATGGTTGCTGCTGCGCTGCTTCCGGCAGCCTCAATGGCGCAGGGGCAAAAAGTGTTTCGCATTGGCGTGACCCAAATCGTGTCGCATGCCGCGCTGGATGCCGACGAGAAAGGCTTCGAAGCGGGCTTGGCCAGTGCCGGGTTCAAAGAGCGGGTGAACGTGATTTACATCCGCCGCAACGCCCAAGGCGACCTGGCTGCCGCCGACACCATTGCCCGCGAGTTTGCGTCAGAGAAAGTGGACCTGATACACGCCATTGCCACACCCACGGCCCAGGCGGTGATGCGCACTGGCACCCGCATTCCGGTGGTCTTTTCGTCGGTGACGGACCCGGTGCTGGCAGAGATTGTGCCCAGCAACAGCGCAGCGGGCCAAAAAACCGGTACGCACGTCACTGGCGTGAGCGACCTGTGGCCGGTGCGGCTGCAGTTCGAGACCTATGCGCGGGCTGTTCCGCAGGCCAAAACCTGGGGCACCATCTACAACCCCAAGGAAACCAATTCGCTGTCTCACATCCAGGCCATGAGAGAGGCTGCCAAAAATCTGGGTCTCACCCTGGTGGAAGCGACCGTGGACAGCAGCGAGGAAGTGGGGCAGGTGGCGGCCGCCCTGGCAGGCAAGGTTCAGGCCATCACCCTCACCTCAGACAACACCACGGTGGCCAACCTGGAGGCCATTGCCCGTGCGTGCGATCGGCACAAGATTGCCCTCTTTGCAGGCGACATCGACAGTGTGGTGCGCGGCGCCGTCATGGCCTATGGCCCCGACTATTTTCTGGTCGGCTACTCGGCCGGAAAAAAGGCGGCGCTGGTACTCAAAGGCATCAGGCCCGGCGACGTGCCATGGGGCCCGGTGGAAATATTCAGCCTGGTCATCAACACCCGTGCAGCCAGGGCCCAGGGTGTGACCATACCGCCTGAGTTGATGGCCAGGGCTGACAAGATCCTCAACTGACCAAACCGGAGACCAGCATGCGTTTTCTGGGGAGCCTCCACATTGCTGTGGCCATTTTGTTACTCACCATCGGGGTGGGGCTGTACGCTGACATCAAGAGCGAGCAGATGCACGGGCAAAGCCTGCGAATACAGACCGGACTGGAGCGCATGGTCCGGCTGAACCAGTCGTTGACCAGTGTGATGGCCACGGCTGTGATCGAGAAAAACAGCCTGCGTGCGGCCAGCTACAACTCTCTGCACACGAAGCTGGAGGCCACCATGCAGGAGGTCCAGGCGCTGACACGCCACATGACTCTGGCGGGTGAAATCCTGGCACTGCGTGACGAGCAGCGCGCCCTGCGTGCACAGGAGAGTCAGGTTTTTGTGCACATACGGGACGAGCAGTGGGACGCCGCCTACAAGGCCCTGCTGGGTGGGGATTACGTCATGGCGCTCAAGATTTATGAAATCAACAGTGAATCGGCCGTCGGCGCACTGACCATTGAGCTATCCAATACCGCCTGGCAGCAAGACCAGCTGCGCCAGGCCACGCTGATGCTGCGCCTGGCGGCGGCAGCGCTGCTGCTGTGGACGGGGTGGCGCTATTCCCGCCGCCTGCAGGCCGAATTGGCCGAGCAGGTGCGCTTGCGTGGGGCGGTCACTGCGGCCAATGAGGCACTGGAAGAGAAGGTCCGGCTGCGTACCGCCGAGTTACAAGCCGCCAATAGCCAGTTGGAAACCCTGAGCATCACCGACGGGCTGACCGGCCTGGCCAACCGCCGCCGTTTTGACAAGTATTGGGCCGAAGAATGGCAGCGTGCACTGCGCCAGGCAACGCCGCTGGCGGTGATCATGATGGATGTGGACCACTTCAAGACCTACAACGACCACTACGGGCACCAGCAGGGAGATGAGTGCCTGCGGCGCGTGGGCGAGGTGCTGCGGGCCACGGTCAGACGCGCTGGCGAACTGGCGGCCCGCTATGGCGGCGAAGAATTTGTGGTGGTCATGCCAGGTGCTTCGTTGACGCAGGCGCAGGAAACAGCTGAGTCGATCCTGGCCGCCATTCGTGCTGAGCAAATGCCCCATGCCAGTTCACCAGTCGCCAGCGTGGTGACGATCAGCCTGGGCGTAGCAGCGGGCACCCCCAGCACTGCAGGCAACCGTGAGCGCTTGCTAAAAGAGGCGGATGTGGCTCTGTATGACGCCAAGCACCAGGGCCGCAACCGCGTGGCTCTATCTTTGCCAGGACTGACCCAGCCGAACGGTGCAAACGCCATCCGCAATACCGTCACGGTGCTTTAAGCCAGCACCGAGCCCGTTCTCGATTTAGAGAATTTGTAGATAACGCCTCCAACTGGCTTTTAACCATCCTTAGATTTTGGGGAACCGTATACGACTGATCATCAATGAGCCAGAGAGAGCAAACAACAAGACCATTGGGTGCAATATGAAACCAGCCATTGCGACCTGTCCAAACCAAAGTGACTTGCCCAGAGCACCTTGCGTGGCCGCAACAAACATCAGCACGACCAGTAGCAGCGACGTCGGGATAGGCGTTCCCTCGAAGTATTTCACTTTGTCTTGTCCTTGAGAAAGCGCTTCGGCCGTCACGTTGTAGCGCGCCAGGCGCGATACGCCACACGCAACAAAATAGGTCAAGACAATGCGGTCGTACAGACCCTGCATGCCGCAACCATACGCAATCAAGGCTGGGGCTACGCCAAAAGAGATGATGTCAGCGAGTGAATCAAGCTCACGCCCCATAGGCGACGTTTTCTGTCTCCACCGCGCAATCCGGCCGTCCAGTACGTCAAATACCATAGCGGCCAACACCAGCCCACAGGCAAAGTAGATATGGATGACATCACTGGTTTGCAGGTAGGTCATCATGGAAAACATGGCACCCGTGCCACATATTGCATTGCCTAACGTAAACCAATCGGCCAAATGGAACTCCCGAATCATCGAGAAAGTCTTTGTCATAGTGTGTGTCCTCATAGCAGGCAGGTTACTCCACTTTGTTGAAATTTTCAGTGCCTAAAACACTGCGCTGGCATACTCTAACCCCGTGACAGACGCAACTCACTCCCCACTTGCCGCCCCGGCGCCCGACAGGTCCGACGCACAGGCCATGGCACTGGCGTCAGTGGCGGCGGCTGGCCATTTCGACGAACTGCGCGGTGCCACCGCCTCCCGTGCTGGCCCAGCCGACGCAGAGGCGGCGGATTCAAACGCTGATGAAGACCAGTTAGCGCCGGCGTGGACTCGGTTCTTTGAGCATTTGGCCGACAACGCCGCGCTTGACCTGAACCAGCGCGCCGCCAGTCTAGCGCGCCAGCTCCGCGACAACGGCGTCACCTACAACGTGCATGCCGACGAAGAAGGGCCGCAGCGACCCTGGTCGCTGGACTTGTTTCCGCTGATCATTGAGCCCGACAGCTGGCAGCAGATTGAATCTGGCGTGCTGCAACGCATGCGGCTGCTGGAGCGGGTCATGGCCGACATCTACGGGCCACAGCAGTTGCTGATGAAGGGCTGGCTGCCACCCGCACTGGTGCAGGGGCACCCTGGCTACTTGCGTGCCATGCATGGCGTCAAGCCGGTCGGTGGAATGCATTTGCACATTGCGGCCTTCGACCTGGCACGCGGCCCGGATGGCAACTGGTGGGTGGTGGGCCAGCGTTGCCAGGCACCGTCGGGTTTGGGCTATTTGCTGGAAAACCGGCTGGCTGTTGCCAGCCAGTTTCCCGAGGCCTTTCAGGCCCTGCGCGTGCAAGGTCTGGCCGGCACTTACCGCGCCCTGATGGACAGCCTGAAAATGATGAGCCCGGCCGGGGCGGACGCGCACCTCGCGTTGCTCACCCCCGGCCCTTACAACGAAACTTATTTTGAACATGCCTACCTGGCGCGTTACCTGGGCTTGAGTCTGGTTGAAGGCAGCGACTTGGTCGTGCGCGACGAACGTCTCTACCTCAAGACCCTCAAAGGCCTGGTGCCGGTGCATGGCCTGTTGAAACGGGTTAACGACGAGTACCTGGATCCGCTGGAGCTGCGCGCTGACTCCACCCTGGGCGTGCCGGGCTTGCTGCAGGCCATCCGCGCAGGCCATGTGCTGGTGGCCAATGCGCCGGGCTCCGCTTTTCTGGAGTCGCCCGCCCTACTCGGCTTTCTGCCCGCCTTGTCGCGCCATTTGCTGGGTGAAGAGCTGCAATTACCCGCCCTGCCCACCTGGTGGTGTGGTGAGCGCTCGGCCCTGGAAGAGGCCCTGCCCCGGCTGCGTGAGAGCGCCATCAAAGCCACCTACCCCGGCTCGCCCGTCCACAACAGTTTTGATGCTGTACTGGGCCACTCCCTGTCAGCGCGCGAGCTCGACGAATGGGCCGGGCGCATTGTGCGTCAAAGCGAAGAGCACACCATCCAGGCCTGCCTACCCATATCACAAATGCCAACCTGGCACACAGCAGCGCCAGCCACCAGCGCGAGCACAGCGGACGCTGCCGGTGGGTCTGCGGGTCAGGTGCAGCCACGCTCGGTCATACTGCGGGTGTTTGCGGTGTCAGACGGCTTGCAGTCCTGGCGCGTACTGCCGGGCGGACTGGCGCGCGTGGCCAGCGCCACGGCAGAAGTTGCCGCCAGGCAGAGCGGCGGCGGCAGCGCCGACGTCTGGGCACTGACCCGCGGCGAAGTTGACCAAACGACGCTGTTGCAGCCGCACATGACAGCGGCCTCGCTGGCGCAGCGCAAGCGGCTGGTCACCAGCCGCGCAGCAGAAAATCTTTTTTGGCTGGGCCGCTACACCGAGCGCACCGAAAACGCACTGCGTCTGGCCCGCCTGACGCTGGAAAGCCTCAATGGCGAGGAGCAATCGCCGTCCTTGCTGGCGTGGCTTGGCAGCATGGCGCTGGCCAACACGCTGGTGCTGCCGGGTGTGCCGTCACCCGCCCAGGCGCGCCACGTCTTTGAGCGTTCGCTGATCGCCAGCCTGGGCAGCACCGACGGCGCGACCAGTGTTGGTTATTACCTGCGGGCACTGAAAATGGCCGCCTCCGCCGTGCGCGAACGGTTGTCGCAAGCGCATTGGCGCGTCATTGTCCGGGCCGAAGAAGAGCTGTTTGCAGGCTGTGCCGAACACACCAGCAGCGGCGACTATTCGTCGCAGGCGGCCCTGCAGTTACTGAAAAACACCAGTGACCAGATGGCCGCCACCACCGGCGCCCAGACGGATCGCATGACGCGCGACGACGGCTGGCGCTTGCTGAGCATTGGTCGGCATATTGAGCGCCTGGGGTTCTTGGCGGGTGCCCTGGCGTGCGGCTTTGAGACCGGCAGTGTGCACACCAAAGGGGGTTTTGAAGCCATGATGGCGCTGTTTGACTGCACCATCACTTTCCACGCGCAGTACCAGCAAAGCCGTGACATTGCCGCCCTGCTTGACTTGCTGGTGCTTGACGCCGACAACCCGCGTTCGTTGGCTTGGGTGGCACGCAAGCTGCGCGGGCGTCTGGCCAAGCTGGCCGACAGTGCACCCGGTCAACTCGGCGCTTTGTCATTGCGCGTGCCCGACCCGCAGACGTGGGACCTGGCGCAACTGTGCGAAACCCGGCCATCGGGTTCAAACGGGTACTTTTTTGCGCTGAACGATTTGCTGCTGCAGTGCTCGGGGGCGGCCATTGATGTATCGGATGCTATCAACAGTGCCTATTTCACGCATTCGGGAGAAATCAACCAGAGCGTGGGCCCATGAAACTGCGCGTGACCCACGAAACCCGCTATGACTACGCGCCTGCGGTAGAAACCGCGCAGCACATGGCCTACCTGCAACCCCTGAATACGCGTTCGCAGCGGCTTCTGGAACACACGCTGCAGATCGACCCGATACCGGCCCAGATCAGCCAGACACAAGACGTCTTTGGCAACACCCGTTGTTTTTTTTCACTGCAAACGCCGCACACGACCCTCACGGTGGTGGCGCACAGCGTGGTCGAGACGATCGATTCTTCGCCACCTGCAAGCAGCATCAGTTGGGAGCAAACCCGGGAGCTGTTTCGGTATCGCTCGGGCATGCACTTTGACCCCGCGACTGAATTTGTATTTGTTTCACCCTTTGTGCCCCGACACAGCGAATTTGCGGCTTATGCGCGGCCCAGTTTTGCGCCCGGCACGGGTGTGTTGGCGGCAGCGCAGGACTTGATGCAGCGCATTCACAGCGACTTTACCTACGAGAGCCAGAGCACCGAGATCAACACCCCGGCATTAGAGGCGCTGGCGCAGCGCAAAGGGGTGTGTCAGGATTTTGCCCACATCATGATTGCCTGCCTGCGGGCCATGGGGCTTGCGGCACGCTATGTCAGCGGCTATTTGCTCACCCAGCCGACGCCGGGCACGGTCAAACTCAAAGGCAGCGATGCGTCCCACGCCTGGGTGTCCGTGTATGTGCCGGATCTGCCTGGGGGTGCACGCTGGTGCGATTTGGACCCCACCAACAACCGCAGCGGCTGGCACTCCCCCGGCGAAGACTATGTCACGCTGGCCCTGGGACGCGACTTTTCAGACGTGTCGCCGATTCGCGGCGTCATCCACGGCGGTGCCAGCCACACCTTGTTGGTCGGGGTCACAGTAGAGACAGTCCCCAACGGGAAGTAAGTCAAATACTATAATTTAAATAGCTACACACGCTTATTCAGCGGGGGCTAGAGGCCAATTTCATTCATAAATTCACCAAGGAAACAGCATGAGCATTTACGCCAAACTCACCCAACTCAATATCACCCTGCCGCCCGTCGCCGCGCCCGCCGCGGCTTATGTGCCGTTTGTGCAAACTGGCAAGCTTGTTTTCTTGAGCGGTCACCTTGCCAAGAAAGACGGCAAAGTGTGGGTCGGCCAATTCGGAAAAAGCATCAGCACCGAGGACGGCAAAGCCGCTGCCCGCGCCATCGCAATTGATCTGATGGGCACCTTGCACGCGGCGGTGAGCGACCTGAACCGTGTCAAACGCATCGTCAAGCTCATGTCGTTGGTCAACTCCACCGGTGACTTTACCGAGCAGCATCTGGTGACCAATGGCGCCAGCGAGTTGCTAGGCGAGGTGTTTGGCGCCAAAGGCGTCCACGCCCGCAGCGCTTTTGGCGTGGCCCAAATCCCGCTAGGTGCCTGTATCGAGATTGAAATGATTGCTGAAGTGGAGTGATCTAGAACAAGTCTTGAAGTGTTGGGGACAGAGCTTGCTCACAACGCGCAAGCTGCGGTCTGTCCCGCAAATTCTAAAATGTTGAGGACAGAGCTTGTTCACTCCGTGTAACTGCGGTCTGTCCCGCAATATCTCAGAAGGTCTCCCAGTCTGCATCAGCGGGCTGGGTGGGCGCTGGGGCTGATTTTTTGGCCGCCCCAGCCAAAGCCAGCGGTTTGCGGGCTGGCGCGGCGGCACGGGTATGGCCCAGGGCAGCACTGGCAGGCTTGGGTTTGGCCGGCGGCAGCGACCGTTTGTAAGGGAGCGACTCGGCACGCGGCGTAATGTCCCGGGTCGGGCGCGACTGCACGGTCACCACCGAGCCGCTGATCTTGAATACCGACACCGCTTGTGCCAATTGGCTGGCTTGCTCGCGCAGGCTCTCGGCGGCAGCGGCACTCTCTTCCACCAAGGCGGCATTTTGCTGTGTCATCTGGTCCAGGTTGCCAATGGCCTGATTGACATGGGCTATGCCAGTGCTTTGCTCGCTGGACGCGGCCGTAATCTCACCAATGACGTCAGCCACCTTGCGCACCGACTGCACAATGTCACTCATGGTGCTGCCAGCGTCCGACACCAGCTTGGTACCGGAGGCCACCTTGTCGACCGAGGTGCCAATCAGCATTTTTATTTCTTTGGCCGCCTCGGCGCTGCGCTGCGCCAGGCTGCGCACTTCGCTCGCCACCACGGCAAAACCGCGCCCCTGTTCACCGGCACGCGCTGCCTCCACCGCGGCATTGAGCGCCAGAATATTGGTCTGGAACGCAATGCCATCAATTACGCCAATGATGTCGGCTATTTTTTTGCTGCTGGCATTGATCTCTTCCATCGTGAGTACCACCTGCTGGACCACCGCGCCGCCCTTCTCCGCCACCGACGAAGCATTGGCTGCCAGCGTGCTGGCCTGGCGTGCGTTGTCGGCACTTTGCTGCACGGTAGTTGTCAGTTGGTCCATGCTGGAAGCGGTGGATTGCAGGTTGCTTGATGTTTGTTCGGTGCGCTGGGCCAGATCGTTGTTGCCCGTTGCAATCTCAGCACTGGCCGTCGCAATGCTGTCGGTGCTCTGGCGCACCTGGTGCACCATGCGTCCGAGCGACTCATTCATGGCGGCCAACGACTTCAACAGTTCGCCAAACTCGTCACCGCGCGAGGTATCAATCTGCATGCTGAGATCGCCTTTCGCGATGCTGGACGCCAGCTCATTGGCCTGAACCAGTGGCTGACGGATCGAGCGGATCAGCCTGCCCGCGCCAATCAAAATACCAACAAAAAGCAACACAAAAAACGCGGCCAAAATCCGCGCAATTGAGGCACGGGACTGTGAAGCTTCTTCTAGAAAGGTGGCCATTGCCTTTTCTTCCATATCAACTAACTCACGCAGCGTCGCCAGGTAAGCCGTCACGACAGGGGTGTACTGCTCTTTAACTGTCGTGAGTGCCTCTTCACTGTTGCCATCAGTTTTGAGCTTCAAGGCCTTGCCCCGGACATCACTCATGAGCTTGCGGGCACCGGAAATTTTTTGCATCTGGGCCAGTTCGTCCTTGCCCAGCGGCATCGCTTCGAGGCCTTTCTGAACCACAGAAATCTTCGCCGAAGTTGCAGCAATTGCCGTAGCAAGCGCCGCTTCAACACCGGGGTCATAAGCGGTGATCAGCGCCATCGTGCGTATTGAATTGGTCTCTGTCAGGCCGGCCCAGGTGGTGACGGCCTTGACTCGCATGTTGAGCTGGCTCTGCTTGACATCCGAATCCGCCTGAAGGCTGGCCAGCTTGAAAGCGGAAAAGCCAATCAGCATGGCCAACGCAGCAATGATGACACCCACACCGAGCCACAGTTTGGTGGCAACTCGCAGATTGTTAAAGCTCATGATTTTTCTCGAAAAATGGTTTTTCATTGTATTCAGGGTACACAACGAAACCGGACTGCCTGAGAGCCCTTATAGCTAGGGAAATCCCTTGTTCAGCAGTCCGTCGCAAGCTTGACGGCTTGATCTGAGACGGCCCGCAACTGATCTGAGCTCACCCTGAATGGCGCGATCTCGGCCAGTGGCACCAGCACGAACGCGCGCGCCATCATCCGGGGATGGGGAATAACGAGGGTCGGGCTGTCCATGCTGGCCTCCCCATACAGCAGGATGTCCAGGTCCAGGGTGCGCGAGGCATTCCGGTATGGGCGCTCGCGGCCGGCGGCCTGTTCCAGTTGTTGCAATTCGAGCAGCAGCTCCAGCGGGTGCAAGCCGGTGGTCACTTCAACGACGGCATTGATGTAATCCGGCCCCATGGCCTCTACGGGTGCCGTGCGGTACAGCGAGGAACGCCGCACCAGCGTCGTCGCTGGCAACGCAGCGATGCCGCGCATAGCCTGCAGCACGGCAGCACGGGCGTCACCCAGATTGGCTCCGAGCGCTATGTAAGCGGTGATCGGGTCGCGCACCAAACCGCTCAAACGCCGGCGTCCGACGTCGGTTCGCCACCCTCCCTGGGGCCGCTGCTGCGCCGGCGCCGGCGCCTTTTTTTGGGTGCGTCCACACCAGTGGCCGGCTCGCCTGGCGCAAAAGCGGGCAATGAATCCGGTCGCGTGCGATCCGCATCGGCTGCGGGTGTGGCCTCGCGTACCACCGACCCCGCATCGCGTGATGCGGGCGCCTTGTGCACGCGCGGCGCCCGCTGGCGCTGCTGTTGCTGCTGTTCTTCACGCACCTGGTCCACCATGTCCTGGCGCAGGTTGTCATCGGCCAGGCTGAACTCCTGCCACCAGTCGGCCAGTACCTCGTCGATCTCGCCGGTTTCAGCGCGCAAACGCATGAAGTCAAAAGCGGCGCGAAAGCGCGCCTGCTCGACCAGACCAAAGGGCGCACTGCCCACGCGCTTCTCAAAGCGTGGCTGCATCATCCAGATTTCACGCATATCACCGCCAAGTTTGCCGCGGCCCGATACATCGCCAATATGGGAATTAAACACGTCTTCGATCGCATCCTGCAGCGCCGGATGGGCATGCTGGCGCTCGTTGATGCGTTTGGCCCAGCCGTCACGCACATCGGCCCACAAAACGCAGGCCAACAGGAAACTGGCCACCACCGGCTTGCCTTCGCTCACGCGGCGGTCGGTGTCTCGCAAGGCGGCCTTGACGAAGGCTTGCTCAGCGCGCTGCACCACCACATCAAGCAGCGGATAAATGCCGCGCGCCATACCCAGTGCTTTGAGCTGCTCAATCGAGGCCAACGAATGACCGGTTTGCAGCAGCTTGAGCATCTCGTCAAACAATCGGCTTTGCGGCACCTCGGCCAGTAGCTCTTGCGACTTGATCAGCGGTGCCGCCGTTTTGGCTTCAAGCTTGAAGCCCAAACCACTGAGTTTGGCGGCAAAACGCACGGCACGGATGATGCGCACCGGGTCTTCGCGATAACGCGTCGCCGGGTCGCCAATCATTCGGATCACCCGGTTTTTCGAATCCTTGATGCCATGATGGTAATCGACCACTATTTGCGTTTCGGGGTCGTAGTACATGGCGTTGATGGTGAAGTCGCGCCGCACCGCGTCTTCTTCCTGCGGGCCCCATACGTTGTCGCGCAGCACACGGCCGGTGGAATCGACTGCGTGCTTCATCCCGGCCAACTCGCTTTTGCTGGTTTTCTCGTTGCCCGCCACCTGTTCGGCGGCCGCATTGTCCATGTAGGCGCGGAAGGTGGAGACCTCAATCACCTCGTGCTCGCGGCCACGTCCATACACCACGTGCACGATACGAAAGCGCCGCCCAATGATGAAAGCACGCCGGAACAGGCCCTTGACCTGCTCCGGGGTGGCATTGGTCGCCACATCAAAGTCTTTGGGTGCCAGGCCGACCATCAGGTCGCGCACGGCGCCACCAACGATATAGGCCTCGAACCCTGCATTTTTAAGGGTACGCACCACGTTGAGCGCCCGCTCGTCGACCAGTTTCGGATCGATACCGTGCTCCACCGCGCCCACCTCTTCGCGCTTGCCAAATTGAGGTTTTTTGCTTTTGGTTGACGTTTTACCTAATAACCGGTCAATAAATTTCTTAATCATATTTTTAATATTTTGTGGGACAGCCCGCAGCTACAAATCGATCATTTTGCGGGAAAGACCGCAGTTACACGCAGTGAACAAGCTCTGTCCTCAAGTAATCATCAGATGTCCGCCAGCTCTGTCCTCAACATTTTGTAGGCATCTCTTCAAAACAAATCAAGTATGCGCCATCCACGCTCGCTGGCCAGGGCCCGCAAAGGCGCATCCGGGTTGGTGGCCACGGGGTGCGTGACCCGCTCCAGCAGGCTCAGATCGTTCATGGAGTCGCTGTAAAAAGTAGTCTCCACATCGGTCCAATCCAGCTGGCGGCTGGCTAGCCACTGCGTTACCCGCGTGATTTTTCCTTCCCGGAACGAGGGCACGCCGACTATTTCGCCCGTGATCCAGCCGCTACCCCCAGGCGCCGTGTCGCGCTCCAGTTCAACCGCAATCAATTCGCCAACGCCGAAGGCCTGCGCTATCGGGCGTGTCACAAAGTCATTGGTGGCCGTGACGATGAGCACCTCATCGCCCGCCTGCTGGTGTTGGCGCACCAGTGCCACCGCCTGCTCCTTGATGACGGGGCCCACCACAGTCTTCATGAACTGAACATGCGCCGATTGCGCATGAATCGGCCCCTGCTGCCGCAGCGCTGCGGTGGCAAAGCGCACGTACTCATGAATGTCAAGCGTGCCAGCCTGGTAATGGGCAAAAAATTCATCGTTGCGCTGATTGAACTCCAGCGGATCGGTCCAGCCGATGGTGCTGGTAAAAACGCCCCATGCGTAATCAGAATCAATCGGCAACAAGGTGTGGTCAAGGTCAAAAAGGGTCAATTTCATGGGTCGATTGTCAATTACGTGTTGTCCATCATGGATTTGATCAGGGGAATGGTAATCGCCCGCTTGGTTTGCAGGGCGTAGCCGTCAATCAGGTTCAGCAACTCCATCAGATTCCCCAAGTCACGGCTGAAGCGTGTCAACATAAAGTCCATCACCTCGTCACTCAAAAACAGCCCGCGCGCATCGGCCGCCTGGCGTAAAACGGCGCGCCGCTCTGGCTCACTGAGCAGTTGCAGCTGAAACACATGGCCCCAACCGAGCCGGGTGCGCAGGTCATCACGCAATTTCAGGTCAGCCGGCGGAAACTCACCGGCCGCCAGCACGCCGCGCTGCCAGGTTTGGGCATTGATGAACCAGTTAAACGCCGCCTGCTGCTGCACAGCGTTGTAAAAGTGCACCTCGTCCATCAGCACCGCCGCCCAACGCTCATCGAATTCCGGCGGCTGCTGCACGCTGGCGTCGAGCCAGCCCACACTGGCGCCCTGCACGCGCAAAGCCTCCTGTACCGCCTTGAGCAAATGCGTTTTACCGCTGCCACCACTGCCAAAGAGGTAAGTCGGCACGGGTGAACGCGCCGCTGCACCGGCACCGTCGCCAACCCAGATTTGCAGATGGCGCAAAGCCGCCTCATTCGGGCCAGCAAAAAAACTGCTCAACGTGGGGCCGGTCGCCAAGCCAATATCCAGGGCAATTTGTTTCATTCGCGTTCAGTGGTGGCTCTCTTTTATTAAGTGGATGTAAATTGCATCTGGCGATCTGAGGACATACCCTGGAAACGAAGTTCGAGTGATGTCGCAAGCAAAAAGAAGTTTCAGCGAAGGCCAACTTTTACGCCAGTTATGTCGCACTAAAATCTGGTCAAATTCTATCGGGCTCCAGGCTCGCGCTTTTTTCCAACCCACGACCTGCTTGCACGCGCCCTGCCAGCGCATTTTTCATGGCATTTTTCATGACCCAAAAAAACGCTTCCTCTGCTTCCCCCCTTTCCTACAAAGACGCTGGCGTTGACATTGACGCAGGTGACGCCCTGATTGAGCGCATCAAACCCCTGGCCAAAAAGACCATGCGCGAAGGCGTGCTGGCGGGTATTGGCGGCTTTGGCGCCTTGTTTGAGGTGCCCAAGCGCTACAAGGAGCCGGTGCTGGTGTCTGGTACCGACGGTGTCGGCACCAAGCTCAAGCTGGCATTTGAGTGGAATATGCACGATACGGTCGGCATTGATCTGGTCGCAATGAGCGTCAACGACGTGCTGGTGCAGGGGGCCGAGCCCTTGTTTTTCCTGGACTACTTTGCTTGCGGCAAGCTTGATGTGGACACCGCCGCCGCCGTGGTGGGCGGCGTTGCCAAGGGCTGCGAGCTGTCCGGCTGTGCGCTGATTGGCGGCGAAACCGCTGAAATGCCCGGCATGTACCCGGCGGGCGAATACGACTTGGCCGGTTTCTGTGTCGGTGCCGTCGAAAAGTCCAAAATTTTGACCGGCGCGGCTATCAAGCCCGGCGATGTGGTCATGGGCCTGGCCAGCAGCGGCGTGCATTCCAATGGCTTCAGCCTGGTGCGCAAGTGCATTGAGCGCGCGGGTGCCAATGCCCCGGCCACGCTGGATGGCAAACCGTTCAAACAGGCGCTGATGGAGCCCACCCGCCTGTATGTCAAAAACGTGCTGGCCGCGCTGGCTGCCCACCCCATCAAGGCACTGGCCCACATCACCGGGGGCGGTTTGCTGGAAAACATCCCCCGCGTGCTGCCCGAGGGCGCCGCTGCGCACTTGACGAAGGGCAGCTGGCCGCAAACCGAGCTGTTTGCCTGGCTGAAAAAAACGGCTGGCATTGACGACTTCGAGATGAATCGCACTTTCAATAACGGCATTGGCATGGTGGTGGTGATTGATGCGGCACAAGCCGCCGCCTGTGCGGCCACGTTGCGCGCTGCAGGTGAAACCGTGTATGAGATTGGTGTGATTGCGGCCCGTGGCAACGATGCGGCGGTGCTGGTGCGCTAGCCTCTGACTGAGCCCGAGCGCTGGATGACCACCACGCTGCGCAAAATCCCCCCAAGCATCTGGGCGCTGGGCTTTGTCAGCCTGTTGATGGATGTCTCCAGTGAGCTGATTCACAGCCTGCTGCCGGTCTTTATGGTGACCACGCTGGGCATCAGCATGTTTGTGGTCGGTCTGATTGAAGGCGCCGCCGAGGCCACGGCGCTGATCATCAAGGTGTTTTCCGGCTCTTTGAGCGATTACTGGGGCAAGCGCAAACCGCTGGCGGTGCTGGGCTACGGCCTGGGGGCTTTTTCCAAGCCGCTGTTTGCCCTGGCCACGTCCAGTGGCTGGATCATCACCGCCCGTTTACTGGACCGCGTCGGCAAAGGCATCCGCGGTGCGCCGCGTGACGCTCTGGTGGCCGATATTGCGCCACCCGAGCTGCGCGGTGCGGCATTTGGCTTGCGCCAGTCCCTTGACACCGTGGGCGCGTTTTTGGGGCCGACGTTGGCAGTCGCCTTCATGCTGCTGTGGAACGACAACTTTCGCGCCGTGTTCTGGGTGGCGACTGTGCCGGCCTTCATGTGCGTGGCGCTGCTGGTGTGGGGCGTCAAGGAGCCTGATCGGCCCATCACCGCCAAGCGCAGCAACCCGATCAGCCGCGCCAATCTGGCCCGTTTGAGCCCGGCTTACTGGTGGGTGGTGGGCGTGGGCGCGGTGTTCACGCTGGCGCGTTTCAGCGAAGCTTTTCTGGTGCTGCGCGCGCAGCAAGGCGGCTTGGCACTGGCCTGGACGCCGCTGGTGCTGATCGGCATGAACATCGTCTACTCGTCTTGCGCCTACCCGTTTGGCAAGCTGGCCGACAAAGTGCGCCACACCGCGCTGTTGGGCTGGGGGCTGCTCATGCTGATCGGCGCTGACACCCTACTGGCCTACAGCAACAGCGGCGCCGTGTTTTGGACCGGTGTGGCACTGTGGGGCTTGCACATGGCCATGACGCAAGGGCTGCTGGCGGCGATGGTGGCAGACACTGCACCGACGGATTTACGCGGCACCGGCTACGGATTTTTCAACCTGCTCAGCGGCGTGGCGATGCTGATTGCCAGCGGTTTGGCAGGGTGGTTGTGGCAGCGCTGGGGCGCGACATTCACCTTTGCGGCCGGCATCGGCTTTGCGACGCTAGCCTTGTTGCTGCTGATGCTGCAGCCGCGTGGATTGGCGCGCAACTGAATTATTCCAACCATCGAAGTGACCTGTTGGGGCGTGCGGGCGCGAACGATCAGCTTTCCTCATCGTTCGGGTTGAACTTGCTGGCTGGCAAAGTGTCTTCATCAAAGACGTGTTCGACGACGACATAGGTCGGCCCACTGAACCAGGATGGGTCATCGGTCATGTACCTTCGCTCTGTCTTCTGCGTTTTGTCGTTTGGATCAACCTCA
>Ga0209123_1000357_pt1 | contig 64302 bp, 43 predicted proteins | sample BarGraIncu00431A_FD_184500 | JGI IMG/M metagenome (GOLD analysis project Ga0209123, IMG submission 184500) | Arctic peat soil microbial communities from Barrow, Alaska, USA - Barrow Graham LP Incubations 004-31A (SPAdes) (version 2) | ecosystem: Environmental > Terrestrial > Soil > Wetlands >... | reverse complement strand
GCCGGTGTGGTCTACAACCTGATTCTTTACAAGACCCGCAGTCTGACACAGTGCGTGCTGGCCCATGCCGTTACCAACCTGGCCCTGGCGATCTACGTGGTGTCCACGGGAAACTGGCAGTTCTGGTGACCGCGTTTAACTTAAACTTGATGAAGAGAGATTGTGTTTTTTCATCAAATCATAGAGCGTCGGCCTGCTCACCCCCAGTTCATCGGCAGTTTTCATAATGTTGCCATTATGACGGTCGATGGCCACCGCAATCAATTCCCGTTCCACTTTGTCTCTGACTTCACGCAGGGTAGCAGGCAACTCCAACACAGGTGCTGAGGAAATTTCCGGTGTGAAACCGAGATCTTCCGGTTCTATGACGGTATCCTCGCTCATGATAATCGCCCGTTGCACCCGGTTCTGCAACTCCCTCACATTACCCGGCCAGGGGTACCCCAGGAGGTAATTAACCGAAACGGCACTGAAGCGGCGCACCTTTTTTTTGTGCTCATCATTAAATTTCCGCAGGAAATAATTTGCCAGCAGCAAAATATCCTCACCCCTTTCCCGAAGCGGTGGCAAATTAATCGTGATGACGCCGATACGATAATAAAGATCCTCACGGAACAGGCCGTCTCCTATTGCTTTGGGTATATCCACATTAGTGGCGCAAACAGTGCGAGTGTCAACGGTAATATCTTCCCGCCCACCGACCCGCTGAATAACCCCCTCTTGTAGAAAACGAAGCAACTTCACCTGCAAGTTTAAGGGTAGTTCTCCGATCTCATCAAGGAACAGCGTACCGCGGTGTGCATACTGCAGTTTCCCCTTCACCGTGGCATGGGCCCCGGTGAACGACCCTTTTTCGTATCCAAACAGCTCCGATTCCAGAAGATTGTCAGGAATGGCCCCGCAGTTAATCGCGATGAGCGCCCCATCTTTGCGGAAACCGGCCTCGTGAATCGCCTGCGCCACCAGTTCTTTTCCTGTGCCGCTCTCCCCCGTGATTAGTATAGCGGCGTCGGACGAGCCCACCTTTTTGATGGTGGAGAAGACCGACTGCATCGCGGGACACTGGCCGATGATCCCTCCGCAATTTACCGACTTAAGCTCAATGGATTTTTGCAGAGCGCGATTCTGATCCTCGATGTTTGCCAGATGGAAGGCACGCCCGATAATAACCTTGAGGTCGCTCAATACCGGCGGCTTAGCGTAGAAGTCGTAGGCCCCGAGCTGGATCGCTCGCAGAGCATTTTCCCGCTCACTGTTACCGGTCAGCATGATGATCTTAACATGCGGATTTAGTGACAGCATCTCGGCCAGACAGCGGAAGCCCTCCTCAGAGGTATGCTCATGGGGCGGTAGCCCGAGGTCAAGCAGTACGACTCCGGGCTGAAACTTTTTAAAGATGGCTAATCCGCTGTTGGTATCTGCGGCGAACTGCACGGAATATTCTTCTCCCAATCCCCATTTGAGCTGCTGGCGGATGTCGGAATTATCATCTACAATCAGTAGCTTTTCCACAGTCTTCTCCTTGGCTAATAAACCGAAATCAAGACATTCACTGCCCAGACCCCGGAGTGCGGATAGTTGGCTGCATTTGATTTGCAGTCAGTCTGATCAATAGGCATCAGTGCAAAGGCGCCGAGACGCTGAAATAGTAAAGTAGCTTTCTGCTAAGCGTGTGTAAAGATCAGAGGGATTTTTCCGCGGATTGGTCACCCTTGGCAAATGCGCCTGACAGTCCCAACAAAGTAGCTTAGCGGCAAGGCCCTGCTACACAGGACACGAGTAGTTGTCGCCGGGCCAGGAGCCTACCTGACCTGCGTCGGCGGGCGCGGCTCCTCATGCCACTGCAGAGCCGCCAAGCCACATGGTGAAGACAGTCCCGCTCCCCGGCACGCTGCAAACCTCAAATCTACCGCCGTGCGCTTCGAGAATCTTGCGGCTCTGGTACAGGCCGATCCCAAGCCCCTGGCTCTTGGAGGTCCTGAACGGCTTGAAGAGTTCCATGCGAATGAAACTGGGGGTCATGCCGCAGCCCTTGTCGCTGACAGCGATATAGGGGATCCCGTCCGAGACGCCGACTTCAATGCAGACCGGCATCCCCGGAATTGAAGCCTCCACAGCATTCACGATGAGATTCATGATGACCTTTTGGATCTCATCAGAGTCAACATTGACCGTCTGATCCTTGCCGGTCACGACAAGGGCGCTACCTGAGAACTGCGCGGCTGTGGCCTCCACTAGGCCGAGCAGGCTGACAGGTCGCAAGGAGAAGAGTTCCCGGTCTCCGAGGCTTTTCAGGCTGGCGATCAGCCGTTGCATCTTGTCAACGGTATTCCCCAAAGACACCAGCATGTCTTGCTGGAACTCCGGGTTTGAAATATGCCGGGGAGCGTTATCCAGGATCAGGGAAAGGTTCGAGACCTGATTTTTCAAATCATGGGCCACAAAGGTCGCCACATTGCCGATCGCGGCAATTTCCCTAGCCTCTGTGATCTGTTCCGACATCTTTTGGTACTGAAATGCCAAGGACGCTTGCCGTGCAATGGTTTTCATCAGGTCATAATCTTCGTAGATATAGACCTCGTCCTCCTTGACGAGAGGCCCCAAGGCGATAAACCCCTCGAGGTTAGGACCGTCGAAAATCGGAACGATAAAGGACATACGATTGGTCAGAAAGAACTCTGAGTTCTCGGGAATTAATTCAGGATTGTGATCCTTGATGCAGACAACCCAGGCTCTCTCTTTCATAAATCGGATCAGTGAATTGCCGATCAATATTACATCATCCAATGCTTCCATTTGATGACCGGCCGTCATGGTGTAGCCACCGCAACTATCGTGATGCAGGAAAAGAGCTGCTCCGGTCATCCCAAAAACCTCGCAGTACGCCGCGAGAATACGTTGCTGAAGTTCCCCGCTGGAACGAGAGGTGGACAACTGCATTGTGAAGTTAAGCCACTGGGTGCGATAATCATACTTATTCTGATAGAAATTCTTGTGCAGTATGACCTTCACTTCACGCCTGAGCCTCACCGACATGAGTGCAATCAACAGGGCGATACCGAGCAGGAAGGCAATAAAGACAGCCGCCGTGCGCGGGAATGAGAAGCCGAAATGCTGCATTCCCTCGCCCATGAGTCCAATCAGCAGCAGGTATGCGCCGACAGCAAGGAGCACCACCGACTTTAAGGCCGCTTGGCGCGAGATTCCGATGCGAACCTTGCCCTTGCGGTTTGACAGCGAGTACGCCGTCATCGCCGCTGCAACAAGATACATGACGGAGCGCACCGGCAGATAATCAAGGTTAATGGTACGGTAGAGCAGCGCCTGACTGTAATAAAAAATCAGAACAGCCAGGATGGTGCCAAGGCCAAGTATATCGAATTTTATCGAGAACCGAGCGCCGGGCGAGGCACTGACATAGGTTTTTTCCAGTTGCAACATTGCGAAGACCAGACAGGCCATGATCCAAAGATAATAGTAATATCCAATGTTATTGAGAAAGATCAAGCCCTCTAGCGGAAAGTCAGGGGCATATGACATCGCGTCCAAAGGCACGAAAATTGGCAGCAATACCGTAAGGAAGGTGAGTCCCAGCAATAACTGGAGCACCCTTTCGATCCGAGCCAGACCGGATTGGCGAGCGAAGGTCAAGCTGCTCTGAATCCAAAGACCCGGCAGCAGAGATTCCATGAAAACAGCACATCTTCTATAAAGTAGGGCATCCCGGTGCTCAACAAGAGCCCCCAGATCGAACAGTTCCAGCAATGCGGTTACGGTCAGTGCCGCGCAAAGGTAGAGACCTGAGAGGGATCTTTCCCGGTAAAGGAAAAACCCAGCCAACCCAAGCAGGGCGGCAACGGCAAATAGGGAGGTCACAATGTAAGTCATATCGTCCGGACTGTTACTCTTGCAAGCTAATATTTTGTGCCAACTGGAACGAGGCGAGCTGCGCCAAAATTGGACCCTGATTCTCCCCAAATCCCGAGGACCTCCACAATCCTGGCGGCCGCCCTGCCGTCCCCATAAGGGTTGTGAGCTCTGTGCATAGCTTCGTAGGCACTTTTATGGTGTAAGAGCTGCAACACCTCAGAAATGATCCTGCCACTATTGGCCCCGACCAGTTTCACGGTTCCGGCTTCCACCGCTTCCGGCCGCTCTGTGGTGTCACGCATGACCAGCACCGGTTTTCCCAGCGAAGGGGCTTCTTCCTGCACACCCCCGGAGTCGGTAATGACCAGGTAGGAGCGCTCCATCAGGTAGACAAAGGGAAGGTAATCAAGCGGCTGGATCAGATGAATACTCCGCGATTGGCCCAGGACTCTGTGCACCGGTTCCTGCACGTTGGGGTTCAGGTGCACGGGATACAGGATTTCCACGTCTGGGATGGCTTCAGCAATTTCGGCTAGAGCGTGACAGATCTGCTCGAAGCCGTCCCCGAAGTTCTCACGCCGGTGCCCAGTGACAAGAATGAGCCGTTTGGCGGGATCGAGAAAGGAGAACTGCGCCTCAAAGCGGCTGCGCAGGGCCGCATCGTGATGGACCCGGTCGGTTATCGAGAGCAGAGCATCGATCACCGTATTTCCCGTGACGGTAATCACCCTTTCGTCCACGCCTTCTGTCAGCAGATTGAGCTTCGCCCTTTCGGTCGGAGCGAAGTGCAGATCTGCCAGCACCCCGGCTACGCGCCGGTTTACCTCCTCCGGGAAAGGTGCCTCCTTATTTCCGGTTCTTAGCCCCGCCTCAACATGCCCCACCTTGACTCTGCTGTAAAAAGCCGCCAGTGAGGCCGCCATAGTAGTCGTGGTATCGCCATGCACCAGCACGATATCGGGCCTCTCCTTGTCTAGCAACGGTCTAAGCCCCTGCAATACATTGCAGGTTAAGTCGGAGAGGTCCTGCCCTGGCTTCATGACATTCAGATCATAATTCGGCCTGATCCCGAAGAGTTCGAGCACCTGATCCAGCATCTCCCGGTGCTGAGCCGTTACGCAGACGACGCTTTGGAACCTTTCAGGATATTTTTCGAGCTCCCTAATGACTGGGGCCATCTTGATAGCTTCAGGCCTGGTACCGAACACAGAGAGGATCTTCAAATGAAAATCTCCAAAATAAACCTAGCATCCCGAAGGCATCGCCTAAAGGTCCGCCATTCACCCTACCAGAGCCATCCCATCCCATCCCATTCCAACCCCATCCAACGGCAGCCACGGCTGGCAACCGGCAGCCTCGAGGCCTGGGAGCTATCAGCCAGGATTGGAGCATCTCCCTACCCTTAATTCGCGCCGACGGGAGTGCACGCACTAGGCGCGCATCATACGTCCCCAAGCGGCATCAACGTGGTGCATGCATTCGGGGCGGTATTGATACACCTGATTGGCAGTTGCCGACTTGGTCTGCTCACAGCCAACTGGCACTATGGACCATGTTTTCAACCTGACAGGAGTCACACGATTCCGATTGCAAATAATGTCCCTGGCTGAGCGGAAATTGGTAAACACCTCAACGTAGCCTGCCCCCCCCGGGATACCCGCATCATGCAGCTATTTTTTTCTCGATGCAGTTGAGCATCTCCCCCACGCATTTAAAGGAGAGCAGCTCTTTCTGGCTGAAACGGATGTTGAAGCGGCCTTCAATAGCAACAATCAGGTTCACATGGGAAAGTGAATCCCAGCCGTCAACGTCGTTAGCCGTCATCTCAGGGGTGATCACTAACTCTTCGTCATCGAAAACTTCGCGAAAAAGTGCATTCAATCTTTGCATGGCAGTCATAAGAACCTCTGTATAGGAATAAAATACCTGCTAACCGCTCTACGTCTTACATGTTCGAGCGCTGGTGGTTTCTGGGTCCAGCATAGAACCTAGACCTGCCTCTAATTGTCAAGCGTCGAGACATCGCCTTCATCCTGTCCAAGGTAGCGGGCCTTCAGAACCCGGCGCATAATCTTGCCGCTCTTGTTTTTGGGTATTGAATCCACCCGGATGATCTCCTGGGGGGTGGCCAGGGTGGAGGCCTTATTGGCCACGTGCAGTCTAATTTTCAGTTCCAAATCGCGGGTGAACTCGACTCCCTTGTGCAGTGCCACAAACGCGACCACCTTTTCATAAAGCAGTGCGTCGGGCACTCCGATGACACCGGATTCGGCAATTTCTTTCACCTCAAGGAGGGCACTTTCCACTTCGAAAGGGCTGACTAGGTGCCCCGCAGTATTGATGACGTCATCGCTACGCCCTAAAAACCAGAAATAGCCCCCGGCATCGCGATAGGCGGTATCCCCGGTGTAATACCAACCAGTGCGGAATTTGGAGCGGTAGGCCGATTCGTTATTCAGATAGGTAACAAACATGGAGGACCAACCGGACTTCAGGCAGAGATTACCCTGTTCTCCACAGGCGACCGGTGTCCCGTCATCGGCAAGAATTTCCGCCACGATGCCGGCAAGTGGCGTCCCCATGGAACCTGGTCGGACCTCGAGGCCCGGACGGTTTGAGACCATTATCCCGCCGGTCTCGGTCTGGAACCAGGTGTCGTAGATTTCCTTACCCAGCGTACGGCGGGACCAATGGATCACCTCGGGATTAAGCGGTTCGCCGACGCTGCAGATTGTACGCAGGCTCCCCAGATCAAAACGCTGGAAAAGAGCCGGTTCCTCACGCAACAGCATCCTAAGCGCAGTCGGAGCGGTGTACCAGACCGTTACTTTTTCCTGATCCAGCAGGGTGAACCAGGCGTCGGCGTCGTAGCTGCCGCCGTAGTGGATCTGGGTCAAACCGTGACTCCAGGGTCCGATGACACCGTAGGAGGTGCCGGTCACCCACCCCTGATCCGCGGTACACCAGAAGATGTCATCTTCCACAAGGCCAAACACCTCGGAAGCCGTCGCATGCTGATGGAGAATGCTGTTGTGCCGGTGCAGCACCCCCTTAGGCTTGCCGGTGGAACCGGAGGTGTAATGCAGCAGCGATGGTACGTCCGGTCCGGTCACCGGTGTTTCGAACTCAGGGGAGGCCTCACTGGTCAGTTTTGAATAGCTGAGGACATCCCCCGCCAGATGCGCGTAGATGTCCACCACGACCAGGTAACGCAGAGCCGGCAGACGTTCTCTGATGCGTGCGATCTTCTTCAGAAAGCTTTTCTTAGTCACCAAAACCTGGGCACCGGCGTCACCCAGCCGGTCCAGCAGAGCCTCCTCTCCGAAGTTAGCAAACAGGGTTCCGGTCACCAACTGCAGTTTGAGCGAACCAAGCAAAGCGAAGAACTGTTCCGGCAATTTCGGGAGAAAGGTGAAGAGTATGTCACCTTTGCCAAAGCCCAGCGCGGCCAATGCATTGGCAAAGCGGCTGCTCTCGGCGTCCAGATCAGCAAAGCTGTAATCCCGGCGCTCTCCATGCCCCGGGACCCAACGCATGGCGACCTTGTCGCCCTTACCCAGGTTGCACTGGTGGCGAGTGCAGATGTGCGCGATGTTGAACTGATTATCAAGAATAATTTCGTCGCTCAATTCCGATCCTCAATAGATGTATTCTCAACCAAGCAGTGAACAGCCAATAAGTCAAGTCCAACTCCGTGGTGCAGCGAGACGCGGGGGCGGCGGAGCTATCTGAGTCGTGCCCTGCGATCGAGGGTCAGCATCATATCGGCAAAAAGGAGTGGATAATCGGGTAAAAGTCGGCTACAAAGCGCTCCCCGAGCGCCAGCGCCTGCTGCTCGTTTCCCTCGACAGGGACTGAGACCCTGATAAAGGCGGCGTCGCGGCGCCCGAACAGGACTGAGTTGGTTATCTCGGCCACCTTGAGCGAGTATTCACCCGAGAGGCTCTCGCCCCGCACCTGGAACCAGTAGAGAAAGAGTTCTTTGGTGTCACCCTTCTGATAGACCGCCCTGACCAGGTTCAGCCCACCCCCTGTTACGGGCATCTGAGTCGGAAGACTGGAGATCTCGAACCAGCCGCTCCCCGGAAGGCACTGCTTGGGAGAATGGATTTCCCCGGCCCCCTTGCCGCCGTCGTGATAACCGATATAGAGCCCGACCCGCTCTCCTTGCGGGCTCACGTACTGCCGCAGGAGGACGTCAGAGGCTTTAAGCACCGCCTGGACATCCGCAGGAAGGGTCGACTCCCCCGACAAGCGCCACGTGCTGACCCCGTCCGGAAACTGGTTAAAGGGCCTTTCCATCGCCACACCGAGGTCGCGGTGCAGGCCCAAGTAAAGACCTGCGGCAAGCAGCAGGGCATAAACGGCGATAAAGCAGTTCTTTCCAATCACGGGGTCCTCCTGTCGCGCTCGCTCAGCAGTGCGCCCAGGGACACCAGCAGCGCAATCGCGACGACGAACACCGCCATTCCGGCGAATTCATGGAAAAAGCCCTCTGCGGCCCTGGCCCCCCAGTACTGGGCCAGGAAGCCGGTCCCGATGACACGAACGGCGTTGGCGCAGACGGCTATCGGGATCGCGGCCAGGATCAAGAGGCATCGTTTCAAGGGCGTCAACCGGATGAAGAAGGAGTAGGCGACCGCAAGGGCAAGCAGAGAAATGAGAGACCTGACGCCGCTACAGGCGTCCGCAACCTCCAATGTCGTTGTGGGAAGCAAGATGATATTCCCTTCACGCATAACGACGACCCCGGCAAGCTTCAGAAAGGCGATGGACGCCTTGGTGACAAAGATCTTGAGTGGAAAGGCAACCGAGTCGTAGACGATATACGGCAGGGGAACCATAAACAGCAAGTAGCAAAGCGGCAGCAGCAGGAGGCGGAACAGCCCCTTGCCGAAAAAAAAGAGAGCAAGACCAGCCAAGACAACGACCAGGGAACTCCTCATGGTAAAATATTCGGTGGCAAGCCACCCGAGCACCAGTTGCAGAAGTCCGAACGAGAAGAGTGCAAAGCCGGGCCACCAGCGCTCAACCGTGACATCGGCCAACTTCAAACGCCGGTCATAGACAAAATATCCTGCGATGAAAGGAACCACGAACCCGTGTGAGTAGTTGGCATCCTCGTACCACTGGTGCACCATACCCGGCAGTACGCCTCGATAAAGGTTCGCCAGCAACAGGAGCGCAAGGAGTAACCAGGTACGATTGGTTTTTAGGGATTCGCTGAAAGTCATGAATTAAGACACCCTTTCGCTAAAGATCAATGAGGAGATAATCCGTCCAAGGTGGCTCCCGCCTTGCCCAACAACCTCGGCCAAGAATGAACGAATGGTATCAAGCAGACGTAAAACAAGCAACTTTAAATTAAAATAGCATTCCGCTACCCGTCCCCTCTGCAGTGCATCGGTAAGGCCCTTGCCAAGGAGCGGTAACCAGCAGCGCGGGAACCTGTCGAACCGAGTCGTACCTGACTGCCACAAACTTACCGTTTCAGCTACCTGCAGAAAGCGCCCAGCAATGAGTACTGCCATGTCGGCGCAAAACTGACTTTTTCTTGCAATGCAGCAGCCCGAAACCCGAAGCGGAGAGTCAGCAAATTGTTGCCGGACTGTCACCGTTTATAGCGTCCTGACAGCCATTTACCGCGCATACTACATTTTTTCGGCAGGTAATGCAACTCCTCGCTTTGCCAAGCTGTAATCATGTGATATTAATAGTCGTAGTATTCCTTGGAGGCAGCGAGATGACCATAAAATCTGTGCCGCGACTGAGACATGAAAACAACCTTATCAGCAGTATTCCCTTTTTCTCGACCCTGGATCGTGGGGAAATCGAACAGGTGGAGCAACTGTTTTCGAAAAGACACTACGCGAAGGAACAAATCGTCCTTTATGAGCAAGACACCTCTAATTACATGTACCTTATCTATTCCGGCAAGGTGCGTGTCGTCAAGATGAACGAGGAAGGCAAAGAGCAGATCATCACCATCCACAAGAGAAAGGATTTTTTCGGCGAGATGTCCCTGCTAGATGGAAAGACCTCTCCGGCGACCATCATCGCCCATGAGGACGCCATCATCGGTTTTCTCACCAAAAGCGACTTTGATGAGCACCTGCTGCGCCACGAGGGAATCCGCCGCAAGATTCTGGACCTTCTCTGCGGGCGGCTACGGGAGTCCTGGGAAATGATCAAGATACTCAGCTTCAACGCGGAGAATGCCCAGGACCGGGTGATGTCACTGCTGGAGCGTTTGGGGGAGCTCTACGGGGTAAAAGATGACCGAGGCACAATCATTGATGTGAAACTGACCCATCAGCAGATGGCAAACTACGCCTCGATAACGCGCGAGACCATGAGCCGCGTGCTGCGCAATCTTGAGAAGTCCGGAATGATAAACATATTGGACGACAAGGCTATTCTGCTGACCAGGCTTTTGTTTGTGGAGCGCAACAAAAGAGAGCCGGAAAAAATTGCCGCATTTTTCTGATTTTTCCGGATCAGTCCCCGATTTCCCCCAGAGATCCGGCTCGCATTTCCTCCAGGCCTGCAACCTGCCAAGCCTTACCTTCCAAAAATATTTGCCGGGGCTATCAATTCCAGATGGGCCAATGCGGCAAAGCACGGACTAAAAAAGCCAAGAGGGCACGGGATTAATCCCGTGCCCTCTTGGAGCGAACCTGTCGCCGCCCTACTTGTTTATGCTGAGAGACTGGGATCTTACATTACCAGCGGCATCGTATGCCATCGCAGTGATGGTGTGGGTCCCCTTATAGGTGACCGACCAGACATACGCCAGTGCACCGTTAGATGATTCCAACTGCAGCGCTTCATCCACGTAAAGCTGCAGTTTGGTAACCGCGACATCATCAGTAGCGGAGACCTTGATAGTCACAGTCTGACTCCCGCGGAGCAGCGACATATTTTTTATCGCGGGAAGAGTGGCGTCGATCAGCACCGAAACTGCTCTACTTACCGAGATATTGCCGCTGGCGTCTTTAGCCCATGCATATGCGGTGCGGACGCCTGTGCCGGCAAAGGTAAAGTTGGCCGGTGCGTTCAAGGTCCAGCCTGCTGCAGACGCTGCGGGGGCGGTGGAGCTTTCAGTTACCAAGTACCCCGTCACCCCGACGTTGTCCGATGCCCTGAAGCTGGAGACTGCAACGGTGGAGGTATTTGTAGTGGCCGGCATGGAGAAGGAATCAACAGTCGGCGCTGCCGTGTCATTGAAGACGTTCACCGCTACGTTGGCGGACTGGCCGATATTGCCGACCGCGTCGTACGCTTTAGCAGATAGCATATAAGCGCCGTTGGCCAGAACCTGAGTGTTCCAGTTGAAGCTGTACGGCGTACTGGTTGAGGTCATCTGGAGGGCACCATTCAGATAAAACTCGACCTTGGTCACCCCGACGTTGTCGCTGGCGTTGGCCGTGACAAGGACCGTTCCCCCCGCCGTACTGGTTGCGGGAGCGCCGATTGAGACAATCGGAGCGGTTGTGTCGTTGAAAACGCTCAGCGCCAAGGGGGAAGACAGGCCGATGTTCCCTGCCGCATCGTAGGCTTTAGCGACGAAGACATGGCTGCCGTTCGATTCTTTTGCGGTATCCCAGGTATAGCTCGCAGAGTTTTGGCTGCCGGACCAAACCAATGTGTCGTCCTGGTATATTTCCATCCCGACCACCTTTACATTGTCACTGGCGCTCGCCGAAATCACGATAGTGCCGCTTGCTGCCGCAATGTTGCCCGGTGCAGACCATGAGACGGTCGGGGCGACGGTATCGCCGGCAACTGTCACGGCAAGGTTACCGGAGAGTTCCTCGTTGCCCGCTGAATCGATTGCCTTTACCGAAATATTGTAATCACCGCGGAGGAGGGCTGAGGTATTCCAGGAAAAAACAAAGGGCGAAGTCGTCGTTTCGGCGGTTTGAATATCGTTTACGAAAAACTGCACCTTAGCAATGCCGACAGTCTCCGGAAGGGTGACGCTGATCGAAACTATGTCGTTAAAAATAGCACCATCGGGGGGGGAGGTCAGCGCGACTATCGGAGGGGCGGAGTCTGCGCTATTGACGATGGTGAAGTAAACGCTTTCCAGCCCGGTCGAGTTATAGGAGGTGGCAGCGAAGAAGTAAGAGTTAATCGGATCAAGCACGGTGATGGCGCTAAACCCCGGACCGGGAAGCACCAGCAAGATAAAGAGCAGAGATACCACCCCCGCAGCCAAACTCCACGAATTCCTCGTTTCTGCCTTGTTTCCCTTTCTCGTTTCCATGGCACCTCCTAAAAACATGGCATTTAGCTCCGGCTTCTTTCCAGTCTAAAAAAAGCGGGGAGGCTGCGCGCCAGTATTAGGCATTTCGGCATCCCGGCTGTCTCAGTGAGACCCTGTGGGCTTTCCGTCCCATCCTCGCGAATGGTTTAGTCTTGTCGTCTACCTGTTTCTGTTGGGTGGGTCACAGGTGAACTGCTGCCCGACGGCAAAAGCCAGCTTTCCACCTATCCCCTGTTTTTCGCGGCAAAACGTGTTCACTGCTGGATAGGTGCAAACGGGGCGCCACAAACCCGGGCTAGATAGCAATCCGTAACTCACCTAAATTTAGGGATTTTCATCCCCACCCCACCGAATCTCACCGCGACGGCAATGTGCACGCATCGAACAGATGAACATCTTGTAGATATAACCCTAGGAATTCCGGCAGTAACTGCCGGGATTATGCTCTGGAGGTAATGTGTTGGGATTGAACAGACGTGCTAAACAATCGGATGGAATACACAGCGATAAAAAATAGGTTCACTACATTGATTACATGTTGCGAGGTAGACGAAGAATTTACTTAATAAAGTTGGCAAGTCAGAGTCTCGAGGAGGTCGCAAACCGGAGAGTCTTGAGAAAAGCACAGAGGAAGCTTATTGTCGTAGGAAAAGTCTTGGCCAGGTCTATGCGCCATAATACGGCGGGATTCACTAAGAGGCCACTCCACAAAGAGATAAGGACGCATTGACGCGACACCGACTGTCAAACGCCAAGAGGGCAAGGAATAAATCCAATGCCCTCTCAACTCAGCCATTTTACCGCTCCACGAATCTATTTATGTATGCGCAGAGATTGCGATCTTACGTTGCCAGCTGCATCGTAAGCCTTTACGGTAATTGTGTGGCCGTTAGACGTGAGGCCCAGGACATACCTAAGGGAGCCGCTAGTAGATTCCAGCTGCAGCGAGTCATCGACATATACCTGCAACCTGGTGACTGCGACGTTGTCTGTGGCGGAGACCTTAACGGTAACGTCCGAAGTTCCACAAAGAAGCGCGAGGTAGCTGATCACCGGAGGAGTCGTATCGATCAGCACGGAGGCCGAGCTGCCTGCCGAGATGTTGCCGGCGGCATCCTTGGCCCAGGCATAGGCGGTGCGGGCACCGGTGCCGGTAAAGACGAAGCTGGCCGGTGCAGTCAGTGTCCACCCTGCAGCGTTCGCCGCGGGAACGCCGGTACTTTCAGTGATCAGGTAGCCGGTAACCCCGACATTGTCAGAAGCTGTGAAGTTGGTAACGGCCACGGTGGTGGTATTGCCGGAAGACATCGAGAAGGAGTTGACGGTCGGCGCTGTCGTGTCGTTAAAGACGTTCACGTTGACGCCGGAGGAACGGCCGATATTGCCAGTTGCGTCATAGGCGCTGGCTGTCAGTGTATAGGAGCCGTTTGCCAGCCCTGCGGTATTCCAGACAAAGCTGTAAGGTGCGCTGGTCACGGCTTGCTTGAGTGATCCGTTCACAGAGAACTCGACCCTGCTCACCGCGACGTTGTCGCTAGCGCTGGCGGATACCGTTACCGACCCGCTCACCGTACTGCTGTTGCCAGGAGCGCCGATAGAGACAACAGGTGCCGTAGTGTCGTTGGAAACTGTTACCGTCACCGGGGAGGAGACTCCGACGTTTCCCGCAGTGTCGTAGGCTTTAGCACTCAGCAAATGGCTGCCGTTCGATGCTTTGCCGGTTTCCCAGGTATAGCTCGCAGAGCTTTGGCTGCTGGATGAGACCAAGGTGTCGTCCAGGTATATTTCCACTCGTGCCACATTAACGTTGTCACTGGCGCTTGCTGAAACTACTACACTCGCCGCTCCGCTAACGGCAGGCGCTGACAATGTGACGGTCGGCGGCGTGGTGTCGCCGGCAACAGTCACGGTAAGTTTGTCGGAAGCCTGTTGGTTACCGGCAGCATCAAAAGCCTTTACCACGATATTATAATCGCCACCAACGAGGGTTGAAGTGTCCCAGGGAAAAGCATAAGGTGATTGGGTCGTTTCGGAGTTCAGAATATCGTTTACGAATAACTGAACCTTGGTGATGCCAATGGTATCTGGAAGGTTGACACTGATCGGGACGATGCCATTAGAAGGGGCACTATCGGAGGTAGAATCTATGGCTACCGTGGGAGGAACGGGGTCATTATTATTTATGACATCGAAATAAACGCTTTCCAGCCCTGCGGAATCATAGGAGGTGCTGGCGAAAAAATAAGAACTGGTGGGATCCAGCACGCTGGTAGCGCTAAAGCCTGTGCCGGGAAGAGCCAGCAAGATCGAAAGAAGCCCTACGACCAGACTCCACGAATTCCTCGATGACGTCTTGGTACCCTGTATCGTGTCCATGTTGCCCCCCCTCGTAACACAAGGTTGGCATTTCGGCGACCTGGCTGTCTCAGTGAGACCCTGTAGGCTTTCCGTCCCATCCTCGCGGATGGTTTAGTATTATCGTCTGCCTTAATTGGCTATGCTACATTTTGCCACACACTTATCTCATAGCATGGGCAGTTTCACATATTTTGCGTATGAGTTATGTGTTTAGAATTACAAAAAAACCGACTTTCAGCCCAGCCGCTCCGAAGGTGTCGCATTTCCGGGTTTTACGCCTCCAGATCAGGCAGCCTAACCCCCTTCGCGCGCCCCGTATTACCTACAGCAATCATGATGCCACGGTCAAGGCAGGGCAAAATCAGGCTAAGCTTCCGATATTAAAGGACTAAAAAGCATCATCCCTCCGACATGCGTCAACGAGACCTGTCCAGACGCTGCACAGTGCGGGTACCTACTGGTCGAACGCGATTAATTACGGCAATATACAGCTGAGGAGCCGGCGATGAACTGTGTCTGAAACCTGAGCAGCCACCCCCGGGTCAAGGAAAGGTCTTTGCCCGGAGCATCAGGTGTCCGTCTTGCACGCAAATAAAGCGGGGATTCATCAGATTGCTGTATCAGGGAAGGCTACAGGATGGATTGGGGGTGCCTTTTATATGATTATCAGGCTTTTGTTTTTTTGGGAGGGAGTGAGGTCTCAAGAAGATCTTCATTGTAGTTATCCCGGCATCTCCTCTTGGTTTGGTTGCCCTACGAAACCGCATAGTAAACCAGCAGCTTCAGATATTCAATCCAAAGGGGGTGGTACATTTCGTAGCTGGTCTCAAATCCAGTCGCCGCGTAAGGAACCACGCGCACCATTGCCGGCAGCGACCTCCTGAAAGCCAGCACGGTGCGCCGCATATGCGGAGCCGAGCTCACCAATACCAGCGTATTCAGTTCCTTGGGAAGATTCCCGGCAACAGTTCTCGCCTCGCTCAGTGTGCCAAAGAAACCTGCAGCTGGTGGCAGCCAGACTATTCTTTCCGCTGCAATCCCGCGCCAGACAAGGTAATCGGCACTCCACTCCCCTCTGGTCCAGGACCTCCTGTCTTTGAAGCTATATTGGGAGCGCCTGGCGTCCTGCGTCAGAAGTATCTTTGAGACGCGCCCCATCTGGACTAGATCTGCAGCCGCATCAAGCCGCTCCCGGAGGGATCCGCCACCGGACAGGACATAGCAGGCATCGCCGCGCGCCTCTGGATCGTGGACCACGAGTGGAGCGGAAAGGAGCACCCTTACTTTGGGGAAGGAAGGAAGGACGACCAAGACAAAGCAGAACAGGACGGCTGCAGAAATCCGCAGCGTCTTTCGAGAACAAAACAGATTTAAAAGGGAAAAAGTCACTTCGTGCCCTATTCAACAGCCATTAAAAAGGATAGCAAGTCAGTTAGCACAGCGCTGCCGGCTGCGCGGAAGAGATCAGCGAAGCCGGCAGCGCGGAGCTTGCGACTCCGTAATACGCACGGTACCAGTCGACAAACTTGCCGATCCCCTCCTCGATGGAGGTTGCAGGCCTGAATCCGACATCCCGCATCAGGTCGTCCACATCCGCGTAGGTGGCAGGGACATCTCCCGCCTGCATGGGAAGCAGATTCTTCCGGGCCTCCCGGCCGAGCGCCCTTTCCAGCACCTCGATGAAGTGCAGTAGTTCAACGGGGTTGTTATTGCCGATGTTGTAAATCCGGTAGGGAGCGTAGCTCGTCCCCGGGTCAGGGTCGGAGCCGTTCCAGCCGGCGTTCCCCGCGGGGACCTGACCGACCACCCGGCAGACCCCTTCGACGATGTCATCGACGAAGGTGAAGTCCCTCTGCATCTTGCCATAGTTGAACACATCGATGGCACGCCCTTCGAGGATCGCCTTGGTGAAGAGAAAGATCGCCATGTCTGGCCTTCCCCACGGCCCGTAGACCGTAAAGAAACGCAGTCCCGTGGTCGGGATGCCGTAGAGGCTAGAGTAGGTGTGGGCCATCAATTCGTTGGCCTTCTTGGTCGCCGCGTAGAGCGAAACCGGATGGTCCACGTTATGGTGCACCGAGAACGGCATGGCCGTGTTGGCGCCGTAGACCGAACTGGAGGAGGCGTAGACCAGGTGTCCCACCGAGTTATGGCGGCATCCTTCCAGGACATTGAGGAATCCCGAGATGTTGCTCTCCGTGTAGGCATGGGGGTTCACCAGGGAGTAGCGCACCCCGGCCTGGGCGGCGAGGTTCACCACGGCGTCGAAGCGCTCAGTCTTGAAGAGTTCGGCAACCGCATTCCGATCGGAAAGCTCCGCCTTGACGAACCTGAACCCGTGGGCATTCGCAAGCTGCTGCAGCCTGGCGAGCTTGAGGTCCACATCATAGTAGTCGTTGAGATTATCGAGGCCTACAACCTCAGCCCCTTGTCCCAGGAGCCTCCTAGCCAAGTGGAAGCCGATAAAGCCGGCGGCGCCGGTGACCAGGATTTTCGCCATAAGCCCTCCCTTAGTTCGATGGTACGGTGCGGTTGACTGTTATCGTTGTGGCAGACCTACCCCGGCTGCGCAAGAATCGGCACCGGGATATGAAAGGTTGCCGGGGATGCGGGCGGTCCCGTCAATATCGTCGCGGGCGTCCGGTCGCGTGACGACCGGGCGCACTTCTGAGACAGCCAGAGGTGACAGGTGGAGGTCGCCATAGGAAGGGTTGAGGAACCAGGCGGATTTAGCCCCGGTGACGTTCCCTGATGTTACCGCGCGGGCTCCATCGCGCTGCTGCATGCCGATATTCGCGAGGTTGTTAGCCAACGTCAGGTCTGTTATGGGAAAGCGCCACTCAATCGAGGCAAAGGAGCGAGCCGGATCGCCCGAGAAAACCGTGTTGTGGAGCACGCGTGCCCCCTTGGACTGCCAAAGGCTGATCCCGCAGTCAAAGCCGTACTCGGAATCGAAGAGCCCCTTTTCATCGGCGCAAACGAAGTTGTTCCGGATAATTCCGCCGAGATGATCGGCGGAGCCCTTTTCCTTGGTGTCGGCGTAGAGGCGGTGCTTTTCGCTCCTCATCATACCAAAACCGATGCCCCGCGCATTGTTGAGAAGGGTATTGCGTTCCACCGTCGTGTCGCGGGAATTGCGCCAGAAATGGATCGCGTGCTCCGACAGCCCTTGAGGACACCAGAAGCCCTCGATGACGTTGTCCCGAACCAGCCACCCCCGGGAGTCGTGCGCATCGACCCCTCCGGTATAGCAACTGTGCCGAATTCGAGGCCTTCCCGCCTGCGTCAACTCAAGATGCGAGCAGGCGATGAGCCCATCATCGGTGTAGTGCCCGGACACGGTGGAATTGATTTTAATCGCTTGTTCTCCGGGATCCACAATATGAACGTTGTAGATCCTGGTGTGCAAGGTATCGGAGTCAGGACTGGACATCACATGGACGGGGTGGTAATAGGCCCTTTTTAAGGTGAGATCTACGATGGTGACGTCGGAGGCGAAAATTTGGATAAGCTCGGCGCCCTGGTAATGACCATCCAGAACCACGGCCTCCCGGTCTCCGCTGGCAGAGCGAAGAGTAACTCCGGGAGTCCTGAACATGAGGTTGGCGCCCACCAGGTCGTAGGTGCCGTTGGCGAGCAGTATGGTGCCCCCCGCTGGACATTTTTTCACGGCGTCGCGTAACTGCGAGACGCTAGACGCCTTTATCACCACCCCTTTGGGCGGTGCAAGGGCGGCGCACCTGCCGCTCTCCGGCTCCGCAACGGCCGGGAGGAAAGACGCCACGACGGCGAGCGCCGTAAAAACAGCACAGATAAACGCGGGCGACGTTTTCATGAAGTCATCCTTTGACTCCCCTCCCCTATTCCCACGAGGACACGCTCCAGCTTCTCCAGATTGCCCGACCAATCGTAGCGTTTTTGCACGGTCAGCCTGCCCCGCTCGGAGACGGACCGGCGCAGCTCGCTATCCCGCATCAGCCGGAGCACCTGATCGGCAAAGACCTCAGGTGCATCGGCGACAAAGATATCCACCCCCGGGGTGGCAGCAATACCCTCGAAGCCGAGGGAAGAGGTAACCACCGGCACCCCCATCGCCATGGCCTCTAGTATCTTGTTCTGGACTCCGCGGGCGATGCGCATGGGGGCGACCATCGCGGCGCAATTCACGACGTACGGTTGCACGGCATCCACGAAACCTGTCACGATCACCTCCGGGTGCGCCTTCGACAGTGCCACGATTTCCGGCGCCGGGTTGCTCCCCACCACGTACAGCTTCACCTGCGGCGCGCTACGTTGAATAAGCGGCAGGATTTCCTTGACGAAATAAAGCACCGCCTCAACGTTGGCGAAATAGTCCATGGCTCCGGTGAACACCAGAGCGTCGGGGTCGAAACTGTCGAGTTCGGCGGAGGGTTGGAAAAGTGAGCTGTCGACGCCGTTGGCAATCGGGGTGAGCGCGGCGCTACCGTGCACCAGCGAGCGAAAGTCCTCGGTCTCCTTTTCGGAGACCAGGAACCCGTGCTGGAAGGTCCCGGCCACGACACGCTCGTAGCCTCTCAGGCGCCGTCCCTCGGCGCGGTACAGCAGGTTCATGGGAAAGCGGGCGTAGCGGGCATACTGGTGCCACTTCTCAGAATCCACGTCGACATAGTCGATCACCCGCGGGGCGTGGCCGCTCTGGATGACGTACTGTGCCATGGAGGAGCAGTATACGAAGATGACGTCGAAGTGCTCCGAGCGGAGCTTTCCCTCGATGACGGTTTTCAGCTCGCGGGAGTAAAAGTAGGCCAGGGAAAGCGGCCCGCCGGCAACCAGGGCGAGCAGAGATCGCATCTTGGACTGCAGCTTGGGGAGGTAGACGACATTTATTGAGGCGCAGTAAGGATCCAGATGGTGCGACTCCGCGATGTCCTGTGCGTTGTCGGAGAGGCAGACCAGGGAAATCTCGTGCCTTTGGGACAGGTACTTGATCTCGTTGAAGGAGCGCAGTTTATCCCCCTTGTTGGGAGGATAGGGAACTCGCTGGGAGATAAAGAGTATCTTCACGGCGCATTTCTCAGCAGCTCGCGGTACAGGTCGGTGTACTGTGCGGCCATGGTCCGGTTGGAGAATTGTGTTTCGACCTTTTGCCGGGCGCGCAGCGCCATGGCCTCTCCCTGTTCCGGATGCTCCATCAGGTAGCGCAGTTGCTGCGCCAGGTCGCGACTGTCGCGGGGAGCGAAAAGAAGTCCCGTTTCGTTGTGCACCACGAGATCCCGGTTGCCGGGGATGTCGGACACCACGACGGGTATGCTGCAGGCCATCGCCTCCATGATGCAGCGCGGTATCCCCTCCATGAGGGAGGGGAGCACGAAGGCGTCGAAGGTCTTGAGGTAGGCCGGAGCATCGGACCGGAATCCCAGAAAGGATACCCGGTCCTCGATCCCCAGGCGCGTCGTTTCCTGCAGTAGAGCAGGCTCGCGGGGGCCGTCCCCAACGACCGTGAGCCGGACCTCCGCCTGCTCCGAGAGCAAAAGCTGCAGCGCCGCCAATAAAGTGGCGAGGTCCTTGCGGTCGATGAGCTGCCCGATGTAGCCGATGGAGAAAACCTGATCAGCGGGACGCGCCGCGGCCGGCACCTCCCGGATCTCGTCCAAGTCGACGCCGTTGAAGATGAGCCGGACGTTGTTTTTCTTGCCGCTGTCGATAATCTCCTGGGCGAGATCCGGCGAAAGCGGGCAGACCACGTCCATCCAGGGAAACAGGGCCCGGTCCAGTTTCTCGTAGAACTGCAGCTTGCGGTCGGCCTCGAAGCTCCAGCCGTGGGGGGTGGTCATGGCCTTGCAGCCGGCCAGGCGGGCGGTCAGGAGTCCGACCATGTCGGACTTGAAGCCGTGCCCCTGGATGATGTGGGTCCCCTGGGCGCGCGCTCGGCGCGCCAGACGCAGCGCAGAAAACGGGTTAAACTTGCCGCCGGTGTTAAAGTCGAAGGCGTGCAGCCCGCGGGAGCGGGCGGCGGCAACCACCTGCGACTCCCCGCTGGCGTCATCCACCAGGTTCACCAGCGTGCAGTGCACCCGGGCGGGGTCGAGGGCCCTCATCAGGGCAAGGACCCAGCGTTCCGCGCCGTACAGGCCGGTGCTGCCGATCAGATGGAAGACGTTGATCCTGTGATCATTCTTTGACACATGAGCTCCTTACCAGATTCAGCGACAAGCAGTAGCAAACCAACGATTACGCCACCTTGCGTCAGTCACCCTCGGAGTTTTTTTGCGGTAGCCTGCTTTTGATGACCCTTGCCGGATTCCCTACGGCGATACTGAACGGTGGGACCTCTCGCACCACGGTGCTGCCGGCTCCGACGATGGACTTCCTGCCGACGCTGGCAACGACGACCGAGCTGTTCCCGAGCCAGGAGTCCTCGCCTATCACGATGGGGACCAGTTTGCCGCCCTGTTCGCGGATCGGGGTATCCAGGTCGTCAAAGCTGTGCTGCGAGCTGCCGCTGATTATGTCGACGTTGCTGCCGATCAGGACGTCGTCCTCGATGCGGCAGGCGCCGATGCAGCAGTTGGTGCCGATGTAGACCCGGTGGCCGATCTCGATGGAGCGCTGGTTGAGCCTGGTGCCGAACTCGATACAGCAATCGCCCGGGCAGCTCGCCAGCGACAGCCGGTAGAACTGCTGGCGCAGGTAGTTGCCCGGCACCCCCGGGAAAAGGCTCAGCAGCTGGGAACACCCCTGGAACGGCTGGTCAGTCATTACCAGGATTTCACTGAGAACCATGACGAAATACAGGGGAGATATGAGGAGAAGGGAAACCGCTTTTGCCAGTGATTTGAGAAGCTCTTTCATGACATGGCACCAGAGGGAAAGGTTACATTTCAAAAGCAGGATTAACGTATCGGGATTATATACAGATTCCCAATAAACATCAAGTATCCCCGATAAAAACAAAGAGAGGGCGCGGATACGTCCCGCGCCCTCTTCTTAAGACTGCTGCCAACCGATACTACATGTTGAAACTGAGAGTCTGCGCCCTGACATTGCCAACCGTATCATAAGCCTTCACGACCACGGTATGTGCGCCCTTGTACGTGAGAGCCCAGAGATCCGATATCGAATTGGTTGCGGATTCCATCTGCAGGATGCTGTCGACGTAAACCTGCATCTTGGCAACCGCGACGTTGTCGGTGGATGAAGCCTTGATGGTCACCGTCGATTTGCCGTTTACCAGAGACACTGTTCCGATCACCGGCAAGCTGGTGTCGACCAGTACGGAGCTAACGCTGCTTGTCGAGACATTTCCTGCTGCGTCTTTGGCCCAGGCATAAGCGGTGCGGTTACCGTTGCCGGCAAAGGTGAAACTGGTCGGAGCGCTCGCGGTCCACCCTGACGCGGAGGCCGCGGGAGCAGTGGCGCTCTCGGTGATTTGGTAACCGGTGACGCCGACGTTGTCAGTTGCGCTGAAACTGGAAACCGCTGCCGTCAGCGAGGTTGAGCTGGCTGGCAGGGAGAAGTTACTGACCTTCGGCGCGATGGTGTCGCCCAGGGTGATGGTTACCGAAGCAGACCGGCCTGTGGAGACGTTTCCGGCCGCATCTTTGGCCCAGCCATAGAGGGTATGGGCTCCGGCGATGGTAAAGGTGAAACGGCCGTTTGGGGTCGAGGTCCAGGATGCGTTGGCTGCAGGGACCTTGGAGCTTTCCGTGACGAGATAACCGGTGACGGCGAGGTTGTCGGAAGCGGTGAAGCTGGAAACCGGCACGATTAAGGTAGTAGAGGTGGCCGGGATACTGAAGGAGTTAACTGTGGGCGCGATGGTGTCGGTTATGGTCACGGCTGCCGCGAGGGCTGCAGAGACGTTCCCGGCGGCGTCCTTGGCCCAGGCGTAAGCAGTGCGGGTGCCGTAGCCAGAGAAGCTGAAGCTCACGGGAGCAGTGGAAGTCCAGCCTGATGCGGTGGCCAAAGGTGCTACGGAGGATTCGCTGATCAGGTATCCGGTTACCGCAAGATTATCGGTGGCGGAGAGAGCAGCGACCGGTACGGACAGGGTGGCGGAAGTTACCGGCATGGTGAATGAGTTAACCGCCGGGGCTGTCGCGTCAATAATATTCACGGTGGCGGCGCGGCTCGCGGATAGGTTGCCGGCGGCGTCTTTGGCCCAAGCGTAGGCAGTACGCGAGCCAAAGCCGGCGAAGGTGAAACTCACAGGCGCGCTGGTGCTCCAGCCTGAGGCATTTACCAACGGCGGGGCGGACGACTCCGTAATCAGGTAACCGGTGACGCCGACGTTATCGCTTGCCGAAAGGGTGGCGACAGGCACGACCAGGGTGGTAGCGGAAGTGGGCAAGGTGAATGCCGTTAGCTGAGGGATGGTCGTATCAGGTACCGTTACGTTCACCGACACGCTAAGGCCGTTCGAAAGGTTACCAGCTGCGTCTTTGGCCCAGGCATAGGCGGTTTTTACGCCGGTACTGGAGAAGGTGAATGATGAAGGCGGAGTAGCACTCCATCCTGCGGCCGATAGGGAGGGGACGCTGGAGGTCTCCCCGACCAAGTATCCTACCACTGCCACGTTGTCGCTCGCGCTGAAGCTGGTGATGCTGACAGTTTTAGAGGTTGCCACTGCAGACATGGCAAAACCGGTAACCTTGGGCGCGGTGGTATCCAGGGCGAACTTGGTAACAACGCTATTGTTGACGGTCACGACGAGGTTGGGAGAACGGCCCAGGTTTCCGGCATGGTCGAAGGCTTCAGCATGGATCGTGTACGAGCCGTCAGCCACCGTGGTGGTGTCCCAGTTAAGACCGAAGGGAGCAGAACTGTTGCTTCCAATCAGTACGCCGGTTGATCCGTTGTTGAGATAGTAATCGACACGAGTGACGCCGACGTTGTCAGTTGCGGTCGCCTTGACGGCGAGGTTCCCGGTAACCGGCAATGCGTCCGAGGGCGAGGTAATGAATACGCTGGGAGGCGTACTGTCAGGCAGTTCGGCGTTTTGGACTTCAAATACATGGATGACGGGAAACGGTTCCAAATTGGGTTTGTCGGCTGCTTCTTGTGCAAGATAGATGCGTTGCGTGCTCGGGTCATAGGTCGCGCTGTTGATACGCGCCTGGCTGATGGAAAACGGCAAAGGTAGATCCCAGACACCGTAAGGGATTAGATCCCAAGGCTGAAAGCGCTGACCCGTGCTCGGGTTCACGGCGCCGTTATTGACGAGGGCGATGTCGGCGGCATTATAGGCCCAGACGCGATAGACATAGGGGAAGCCGTGCACACCCTTGCTGGAATCGGCGGGATCATAATTGCAGGTGTCTCCCCCGGCGATAACCGCTGAGCCACAGGTATTGGGAACACTGGTAGCCGTTCTGCCAACCTCGTTCAGGTTGCTAGTTGCCGGGCCGTATGTCGTTTGACCGGAGTAATTGCTTCCCGCCCCGAAGTTGTCCGCCCCTAGGCCGTGCCTTCCGAAAAAGAGAACCGTACTGGTACCGGAGGGAAAGACGACTCCCCGGACTTCAGTGGTACTGTTGTAGATCAGGTTACCGTCGGTGTAATTACCCAAAGTCCTGTGACTGCTGGGATACCCGACCAGCATGGTTGCCGGCACGGGATCGGCGACGCCTACGTTGGCCGGGTCGAACACGGATACGGAAGGGCCGAAGGAGGACCGGGTGATGACAGGGGTTCCCCCCAACCCGGTTAAAGCGGTGCCGCCAAAATCGGCTTGCCATTCGGTTGGGATCGGCGCCATGTATCCGCCGACAAAGCCACCGTTTGCCGAAGCGGTGTTCTCGGGGTTCACACCAACACTGTAGAATCCGCTAAAGCCGGGGCCGGCACTCCAATCGAGGTTTGCGGTGAAATGTGAATTCATTGCTTTAGAGGTGCCATCATAATATGCCCACGAGTTACCGATCAGCTTGTTGTCATAGACCAGTAAACTTCCGGGCCTGCCGCCATTGGGAATAGCGGTGTTGCCTGCTCCCAATTTGTCATAGCCGATTCCGCCGGTGATATCGACAGACCCCTGTATGACCGAGGCTGTGTTCAAGCTGCTCAAGGTAGTACCGTTTACTACGGCAGGGATGCTCATTTCGAGCAGCATCTTTTCACTGTCCAGGTGCCCCAGCATAAACAACGAGTTGTTTTTGGGATTGAATGCCAAGGAGTTGCCTCCGTAGCTCAGTGAAAAGGATTTAGTTGACGCCCCATACTTACCCTTGGGGACCCTGAAAGCCCCCTTGTATACCAAATTGCTCTGCTGCAGAATGGGAAGATTGGGTGCAGCGTAACAGTTGGAATCCGTCCCGGTGAGGGAAGTGATGGAAGTAAGGATTGCCAGCATCCCGAGTTTGTAATTCATTTTGTTCTCCTTTACCGTCCCACTCGCTGTCGAGGGAATTTCTGAGCCTAGTATCTGCTCGATGGGAAAAAATGCTGTGTTTCAAATCACAAAATCAAGATATCGAGCAACAGCCACCGTACCTAGCTTGAGCAAGACAGGTGCCAGAGGGCAAACAGCACGACTAACAGCGTGTAATACCCTGGCTCATAAGGGCATTTAAGTTGTCGATACGTTGATACCAGATATCATTTCCAGTATTTAATTGTTTCGTTGATGCACAGGGAACGGCACGATGGTTGTCGAAAGCACAACCGCCCACTCCCCTTAACGGCACCGGCTGTTTAGAAGCCTCTAATAAGTGGCATGCAGGGTACTGGAAGAGATTTGCGGAGGCCCGGGGTTGCAGGGCCGCTAACCGGGTTTACCATTGTTCAGGTTGCAGCTTGCGCGGGATTGGTGCGAGAAGAGGCGCTGGTAATATCCATTGTTGCTGGACGGCCGAAGTCCGCGGGAAGTCACGCAGGATAGCGCGACGGGTCAAATCATGAGTAATGCGAAACAGCACTGGTATCCGTGTGTTTCAAGGTCCTTCAGTTGGCTGGGGCCAAGCGCCGCCCCATTAGAGCTTTTAGGTCCTGCAGCACGACAGAGTTGAACTTTTTCACTCCGGAAGGCGTCAAATGATCGTTATCATAAAAATCGTAAACTGGATCGAGCTGCAGCCTAGTATTGTAATCTATGTAAGCTACTCCAGCATCACGAGCCAGGTCAGCAATTGTTTTTGTAAGAGGTTGATAATTTTTTATGGTTTTAAGATATTGAGCCGGCAAAGGCTGAGATACGATGAGCAAGTCAGAATTATTATCTTTGACGTAGGCTATCAATGCCTTTAAATATTTCAATTGGGTATTTGAAATTTTTATTTCGGGAGCCTTTCCGACTGGCGCTTCATTTTTCTGAAGCAGTGTCTCACAATATCCGCCGCTGACGTATCTCTCCTGGTCGATTTCTTCCTGGCCGGCCTGCTCCAGCGGGCGGCGCACCCTCTCGAAAGCAGTGCGCACCAGACCGTTAAAGGCACCAAGGTTCGAGGTGGCGAAAGCCATCCCACACATCTCCCGGCCTAACGGCAGGTTGCTGGAGAGATCAAGGTAGCTTTCCAGCCCGTCCTTGGATAGTAAGACGGGATAAACCTCGAGGACTACCAGACGGGGCTTGAGCTGAGGAAGGTATTTTTTCAGCAGATAGTAACTGTTGAGTGGTGTCTGGGAACTGCTACCCATGTTAAAGGAGCGGTACCCCCCCTGGGTGAACAGGCGCGGATCGAATCCCCGGTACGCATGAGAGGACCCGATGAACAACAGGTCGACCTGGCCGAACTGGCTCAATTCGCGAAACCTCCTAAGTGATTGGCCCCACCCTCCCGGCTTGAAAAGCTGGCCGGTTGCGTAGCCCATCGCTGAATACCCGTTGCAGTAGACATTCGACAGCACCAGAGCCGCCACAAGGTACACCAGGGGAAACAAGGCGATGAAGAGCAACAACCTGTGGGTATTTTTCATGGCGCCATCCTTAAAATTTAAAGTAAATGAAGGATGAGTACTGAAATACTCCCCAGAACATGATGCCAAGGATCAGTGCGTAATAGAGGGACCAGCGCACCAGTACCGGACGCTCAGCGATGACGAACTCCTTTTTGATATGGACCGCGAGCACGATGCAAAGCGACAGGCCAATAATGATCAGGTTGGTGAAGCTCGTATTTAACAGGACCTGGTTCGTCACGAAAGCCCGTGGCCCGCCCCTGTGCAGCAGGGCCAGGTACCCCTGATAATTGAACAGGTTTCTGACCACGTACAGTGCGCTTTCCAGATCGGCAGCCCGGAAAAACACCCAGGCGAAACTGACCATATGGAAAGTCACCAAAACCTGCCACCCCCTCAGGAGGCGAGTCTTCTCTATGCCAAGGAATTTATGAATTTTTTTCTGATAGGGCCGATAATAGTTGGAACAGGCCAGATAGATACCGTGCAAGCCGCCCCAAGCAACAAAGCCCCAGGTCGCTCCGTGCCAAAGCCCCGAGAGCAAAAAGGCTATTAGCAGCGCCAGTGCCGTGCCGAAATTCTTCCAACTCCGAAACCGCATTTGAAGCGGTTTGAAGAGGTAATCCAGAATCCAGCGGGAAAAGGAGATGTGCCATCGACGCCAGAAATCAGCCACTGACACGGCAAGGTAGGGGCTGTTGAAGTTCTGGGTCAAGTTAATGTTAAAGAGCCGGGCACTGCCAAGTGCCATGTCAGTGTAGCCGGAGAAGTCCATGTATATCTGGAAGGCATAGGCGTACGTGGCCAGAAGCAGCGGTAAACCGATAAAGCCATGGACGTCACCATAAACAGCGTCAACATAGGAGTTGAGGCGGTTCGCAATGACGACTTTTTTGAAAAGCCCAAAGGCAAAAAGCAAAAGCCCGGAGCGGACGCATTCGTAGTCGAACTCGTACTTGGCCCTGAGTTGGGGGATCAGGTCCCCTGCCCTTTCGATGGGTCCCTGGAGCAACTTCGGGAAGAATGCCAGAAAGAGGGCAAAATATCCGAAATGTTTCTCCGGCTCCTCTATCTCCAAATAGACGTCGTTCAGGTAGGAAATTGCCTGGAAGACATAATAGGACACACCGATCGCGACCAAAGGCGTAACAGGCTGAACTTTGATATCCAGGGAAAGCAGTTTTGAGATGAATGCCAGATTTTCGGAAATGAACGGCAGGTACCGCATTGCAATCAGGATAAGCACATTGGCTGCAATGCCGCTCCACAGCAGGGCCAGTTTTGCCCGGTCTGTTTTTGCACTAGCGAGCCATATTCCGAATCCGTAGGTCACGATAGTGACAAGTACGAGAACGGCGAGCAAGTAGGGCAGATTCAGGGAGGCATAAAACAGCAGGCTCGCCGCCAGCAACACGCACCAGCGTGCCCGTTCACCTGCAATGGCAAAGACCAGGTACACCAGGGGCAAGAACAGCAAATATCTAATCGAGGTAAAAGGCATCGTTTGCTTCTATCACAAATAAACCGGTGCGGCAATGGCAAAGCATTTCAATTAACTGAAAATTATTTTCCGTAAAAAGGGCAGGGTCACGACAACCGCTTGTCCTGCCACCCTGGCCGGCGCGACCCAAGACACCCACACAGGAAAGGTACGTCGCAGCGGGCAAAAGGACTGGGTCAGCAGGTGAGCGCCTCCGCATTCACCGGACGAGCCCCCCTTAAACAATGGCGCTCCAAAGTGTTGTTAAATATCAGCAAAAAGAAAAAAATCTCGTAGATGGTAAGACTGAGAAAAAGAGAGCAGACGGCCAATCCGGCAAAGGAGACGGTACTGGCATTATTCAGTGACCTAATCAGGGAGGTATCGGCACCCTCACGGTTGTCGTTGCACCACGCCCCCACCCGCCGCGAACCCAGGAAAAAGCAGCAAAGAATCATAAGATACGACAGACCTGCCCCCAATCCGGATTCGGCAGTATACTGAATCAGGGTGTTGTGTGCGACCCTGGGATTCGTGTCGTAGAACCGAGGCAAAGCGGTAATGAAAGAACCAAGCCCCACGCCGGTTAAAGGATGGGTACAAATCATCGACCACCCCCCCTTCCAGGCCGCGATGCGCATTTCGGCCGAGCCTTCCCCCTGATACTGGGAAATCATTTCCCCGCGCTGCTTCATGGTGTTTCCCGCCTGCAATTGATAGGCAAGCACGAAGACGACGACCAGCGGAACCACCATGAGCTTCCTTTTGCTTTTCAGCACCGTCAGCACGGTTATCAGACCAAGCCCCAGCAGACCGCCGCGCGAACCGGTAAGGAAAACGGCGTGCCAACCCAACGGTATGACGCACCAAAGAATATATCGTTGCCATCGTCGCCGCAATTCAAAACTCAGGTAGTAAAGAAAGGGGATACCGGCCACAAACAGCATGGCAAACACGTTCTCGTCCGAATAGAGTGAACTTCCATCCACGCTACGCGGTCCCATGAGTCGCCCCATGTAGAATTGATTCCAGTTCTGGGTGAAATACTGGTTATTGGCCCAATAAATGAGGTAAACAGTCACGCAGACAAATACAGTGCCCAGGTAGCGCAAAGACTTCAAGTCACTGACAACCAGAGTAGAGCAGAAGTAGAACAAAAAGATATTGTTGGTGATGGAAAAGATCGTGTCAGGTTTAAGCCCGTTTGAAATATAAAGGTTCACATAGGGACCCAGTAAGTAGGACATTACCAGACATACCCAAAGAAAAAACAGCCAGGCGTTCAAAGTAGTGCGCAGGAAGGTGAAGTCAAGCTCCGCTTTCAACAGCTTCAGGGTGATTCCGAGCAAGGTGGAAATGGCGATCCAGAAGGAGACACGCAACCCGTCGAAATTCCACCACCAGATATACTGCGGCCCCAATATTGCGAGAAGGTAATAGCTGACAATGCCGGTCCACGGGCGAACGATAGCGGATGAAGCAGCTGAAAAGATGGTCATCAAAAGGAGAAGCTTACCCATATAACCCCTGTTAGGCAACGTTTTGAAAAAAATGGCTCTCTAGCAGAATCTGTTATGACACTCCGGCTCAGGCAGATTTCCAAGTGTATGATATAGCGCTATTTTAAGGCATTCGGTGGACTTGAAACCATAAGCTTTTCTCATAGTCAGATTTGCTTTGAGGTTCAAGCCCTCAATTACACCGCTGGAAAGGCGCCCGCCTGCCTTGAACCAGTTGAGAATTAGCACCTTGTGGTCGCGGAGCGTTCGTGCCACCTTTTTCATTGGCTCAAGGTCTGTTTGCAGTGTCCTGGTGACCCAGTTTTCCAAGAACTTCTCTGCCGCAGCGGGATACTTGTACTGCCAGAATCGTTGGAAATCTTCTCTCATCAGGTACGCCTTCACCGAGGAGAGGTTCAACTTCAGGAGATCTCCCAGACGGGCGGTCTGTTTAACATCCAGATTCTCAGGTCGCTTCAGGAGCAGCCAACGTCCCCTTAACAGAACGTTCTGCTGTTTCTCAGCCTTGAACAGCTTGGCTTCGCCGCGACGGATCTGATCGATTGCCTCGTTAAACTTTCGCATAATATGGAAGCGATCGAGGATGTTAAGCGCCTGTGGGGCTTTTTTGGCAATGACCTTGAGATAGGGTTGCCACATGTCGCTGCAAACGTACCTGAGTTTGCTGCTACGCTCCTTGCCGAACTCCCGGAAGAAGCGCAGAAGCGTTTTTGTCCGGCGCTCCATGCCGCACCACAGAAGACGCCTGGCACCGGCATTTATCTGATAGACCAGGATCATGTACTTGTGGCCCTTGAATACTGCGATCTCGTCCACACCGATCTCGGTGATGTCGTCCAGATTGCGATTGGCCAGGCCGAAGTGAACGACGAAGCGCACGGCGCGATACACGCTGTCCCAACTGGTCATGAATATCTCGGCGGTTTCTTTCCAGGAGAGTCGCCGCGCCCATCGAGCCAGATACACCTGGTAGGAGATTGTGGTTCGCTCCTTCCCATAAGCCCAGGGCATTGCTTCAACCTTTACGCCGTGAGCGGGACATTTAACTCGGCGTGGGGAATACCGGAAGAAAAACTTGAACTTAAGGAACGACACGTACTCAAAGAGGCGTTCAGGCTGAGTGTCGTGGACCTTGCCCCGGCGGCCGCATTCAGGACATTCGGGTTTGCCATTCTTACGAGGCTTGATTTCATTGATCACAGATTAGACCCCGTCTACCTCCATCAGGCAGGTGTCACCGAAAATGAACGACTTGAAATGCTCCACTTTGTTCAGTAAAGTTTTTATGAGCATTGCTTCCTCCTGGTGAAGAGATCGTTTCTCGTCAAAACAATCTTATCAACCGTTGGGAGCAATGCTCGCTTGATTTTAGGTAGCTTCAGAATCTCACAAAGCCACGTGTTTCCCTGCCTGTCCACAGAGGGGTTGCCGGGGTTCACTTGCTCTCTTGGGGAAGCCGCTCACCCCGGCAAAGCGCACCCCTCTGTGGACAGCCGAGAGACGACGGCTAACACCAAACTGCCACAGATTCTGCGGAAGAGGCAAAAAAATTGACCCTTGGCATGGCTCTTAGGGTCGCCTGCCGTTTAAATTCTTCCCGTAAGCGCCCGTGCAACATCGTACCAGGTTCCCCCTCGGAAAGGACATTGTATCAGGGCCTTCAGGTAGAGATTCAGGGCGCAGGGAAGGTTTCCATTCCTGGCAGTGGCCCAGGCACAGGTAGAGAAGGTGTTGGAAAGGACCTTTCTCCTTTCCTGACCGGTAAGGCTCCTGCACCGGTCATTTCCCAGAATTGAGGTGACAATGTTGATTCTGGAACTGTTTTGGCGCTGGTAGGACTTGCCCTTATTATTGGAATGAACCCTGTATTTGACCATAGGCTCGGGACAAAATCCGATAGCGTGGTTCGCTGCATAGCGCAACCAGAGGTCCCAATCTTCGCAATCCAGGATATCAGACCGGAAGCCGCCCAGTTCGGTGAACCTTTTTTTCGCAATGACCACACTGCTATTAGTTATGACATTGCCGTACAACAGGCTGTTGAAAATATCTCCCTCAGGCATTTCTTCGATATCGGTCTGGATTTCAGGGAGGTCGCCCTTGTCTCCGATATTCATCCTGTTGGTGTAAACCATCTCGAACCCGTTATCTATCTTGCGCTGCTGGGTCATGAGTTTGCTCGGCAGCCAGACGTCATCGGCGTCGAGAAAGGCGATCATGTTGCCATTGGCGACCTTTACGCCATTATTTCTCGCACTGGAACTGCCGGAGTTCTTTTGGGTCAGGACCTTGATGTCACCTTTGAAGCCATTTATGATTTTAATCGTGTCATCTGTCGAGCCGTCATCGACCACGACGATTTCAGGTTTCACCTGGTTCTGCAGTAAAACGGACTCGATTGCTTCCCCGATATATGCCTCGGCATTGTAGGCCGGAATGATTACGCTGAAAAAGATATCAGCCATGGGTTAAACCTCCTTGCATACTGGTAGACCCCCCGGGTCCGGGTTTTCCGGGGCCCTCATCGGCTCATTGGCTGGGGGTGTATCATGGATTGGTATACCTCAAGATGCGCTGCCACAGCTTTTGACCAGGTGAACTGCCGGGAGCGCGCCAGCCCCGATTTCGACTGGAACTGCCAAAAAATGTCGTCGCCCAGCAGCCTTGCCAATCCTATGGCGATGCCGGCATGGTCGTCGGGATCGTATTGCATGCCGACTTCCCCTAGCACCTCTGGTAGCGATCCGCGGTCCGAGGAGACTATCGGGGTACCGGCGGCCATGGCATGAATTAGTGGAAACCCAAAGCCCTCGTTCCTGGACAGGTATAAAAAGGCGCGGGCCGACAGATAGCTACTGACCACCTCGGCGCTGGACACCCAGCCGTGGACTTCCACCTCCGCTTCAAGGCCGCACTCACGGATCGCCCTGCGAATCGGGGAAGCCTCGGTGCCGCAAAATCCGATAATTTTGAGCCGGAACTTTTTCCGCAGTTCCAGCGGCAACTTGCCCCAGGAGAATATCGCGGCCTCCGGATTCTTCTGGGCGCTGTCCCCGCCAAAGATCAGCACGTAGTTCCTTTGCGCGGGGCCCTGCGGTGCCAGTTCGGAAAATTCTTCGTCCAGGCCATGATAGATCTCTTGAATCCGGTCGGTCGGCAGCTTCAGCTTGCTATGGATTTCTCCCTTGGAGGCCTTGGACACCGTAATCACCCGGTCAGCCTTGGTACTCATCAGCTTGTAATTGAGCAGTGCATAAGCGAGCATCCTCGCATGGTAAAGCCGTATCTTGATACTTTCGCCGGATTTCAATACCCTTTCGTTAAACCTTTGCGGCGTATAGTCATATTCCATAACGTCGTGAAGGGTGACAACCGTCGGGAGGCCGGCAGAGAAGCAAACACGGTTTGCCGGCATATGCAGCAAGTCTGCTTCCAGCTTCTTCAGCAGTTTCGGCAGATAAAACTGCTCCCACACGATTTCGGCATCGGACAGCTTATCGACGAACACCACATTGGGGTACCTGGCGCTGATCCACTCCATGCGGCGACGGTAGGTTTCAATCTGGTCGTTATGCTCGTATCCCGTATTGATCAGGTAGTAGAAATGTACATCGGGCGCGGCTGCGGGCAAATATTGGCAAAGCCGGTATACATAAAGTGGTATGCCGCGCAGTGGCCTTAGCATGAACCTGGCATCTATCGCTATTTTAATTGCCTTGGGCATCGAGCAAACCTCTTGGCCCCGCTTTCCCCGCAAATCGGGGGACCGGCGCCGGTCGTCAACCGTGAATGTTCTTGATTTCCGCCATAACGGCGGCGTTCGCCATGGTGTTGTGGCGCATCGTTTCCGCATGACAGCTCTTGCCGGACTCGAGACTGAGCAGCTTCTCGATGACTTCCGTTTCAAGCGCCCCAACCGACAGGTACGGATGGTCCGGGGCGTGAGTCGCCAGGAACGCCCTGGTTTTGGTGTCAGTGACAATCGGCAGAAAAGGGACGTTCAGCGCATAGCTGAAGATGCAACCATGCAGCCTGCTGGAAATAACGTACCTGGCGCGCTGGTAGCGGGAGCAAAGCTTATCGATGCTCTCCTTGATATGGTCGGTTTCGTCATAAATCAAGCCAAGCGTTGCGGCGGTTGAGCGCGCCATCCTGCTGATCCTCTCCGGGTCCCCGCCGGCAAGGCGGATGTCCACGGGGTGCTGGACATGCAGAAGGTATTTTTTCTCAGCGTCCGCAGAGCCTGCCTGCCGGGAAGCGAGGTAGTTGACCGCGGGGCACACCCCCACCGTGACCTCCCGGGGTTGACCGAATTCCAGCAGGCCCTTGGTCCAAAGGTCCCTGACATGTATTGCCAGGGACCGCTGAGCGATCTGACGCAAGAGCTCTCCCGGCGGCAGACCCCGTTCGCCAGGGATTTCATTGGCACCCACACCGAACAAAGCAAAGGGCAGACTCGTCTCCAGCAGCTTGCTCCAAAAAGGGACAAAGCATTCCTGAAGCAATCCCCCCCCGCCTATGTAGATTCTGGTGCCCGGGCGGTTCCGCTGCAGCCAGCTCAAGGCCTCCACTGTCGCTGGGAGCCCGGCTCGGGATGCGAAAAGCTCCACACCGGGTTTCGCGACCAGACATTTCACCCCCAGTGCGGAGACGCGATCGCCGATGTTGCTGGCATCCGCGGAAATGTAGCAGGTGGGGTGCTCCGCGCGCATCCTCGCGAAGTTACCGCACCTGCGCAGTAATGCCGAGTACGGATTTTCGTGCAGCAAGAGCCGGGGTCGAATTTTCAGTTGATAGCGCCATGACAGGCCCTCGATGAGATTCATACGCGCCTCAACTTGAGTTTTAGCGTTGCGATCAGTTCCAGTGCCACATTGTCTCCCAGTGCGACGACGGCCAGCAAGTAAACAGGGGCACATAGTACTATCTCGCACGCAAACTTTATCACGTACGAGTCAAAAGTGTGCAGACTGTTTATGACAAGAAATGCAGCGCTTGCGCAAACGGTTGCATAAATCGTTTTTTTCATGCTCGAGACAAACTCGCAAAATTTAATGCGCAGCAGCCTATGGGTGGAGTAATAATACGGGATGTAACATAGCAGTATGGCGCATGACACGGCAGACGCTATGTAGTTGATACCATAGCCTGCGACTGACAATACCGACAGCACGATGGCAGCCGAATAGACGACTTGCAGCTTGGTATAGGTTTGAGCCTTTCCCAGGGCCAGCAACAAAGCCGTGCACGGTATGTACAGGGTGTAGATGAACCCGGCCAGGCTCAATATCCTCAGCGGCGTTATGGAATCCTCCCACTTCGGACCATAGACCGCGTTGACTATCTCAGGTCCGGCCAAAAAAAGCAAAACGCAAATCGGCAGGGATATGAGCGAAAGGGCCTGGACGCTCCTCAGGTAGGCGTACCGGACCTTGTCGGGGTTCTTCTGCATCCTGGAAAAACTCGGAAACAGCACCGAACCGAACACTGCGACCAGTATCTCCTTGGTCGTGGTCGCAAGGCTGTACGCCCTCGAGTAGAGCCCAAGGGATGCCGGTCCCAGAGAGCGGCCGACGATAAGGTTGTCGGCGTTGCGCGCGATATGGTTTAGCAGTGAACTTACCGTAACTAGGCCCCCGAAGCGGAACAGTTCCCTCAGGTGCCGGCGATCCAGGCCAAAGCGCGGGTAGTAGGAGCAGAAGATGCTCGTCGCTAGGACCCCCGACAGGAGACTGGCCAGGGTCCCCCAGATAAGGCTCCAGACCCCAAACCCGGCAAGCGCCATACTCACCGAGGTAACCCCGTAGACCAGGGAACCGAAAACGGAGACAGCCGTCAACTTATTGAAGTTCATGTTTCGTGTCAACAAGGCGGAGGGCACGATATTAAAGCTTGATATGATAAACATCAGGCTTAGAACCGGTATCACAGCGGCTATTTCCTTATTCTTGAAGAAAAGCCCGATCAGCGGCGCGCTCCCCGCCATCAATGCTGTGCTGAAACAGCCGAAAAGGACGCTCAAGCTCTGAGCCGCACGAAGATATCCGTCCTCCATTTCGGTTCTCTGAACGATGGCACTGGAGACACCGAACGAGGTGAAAATCGTAACGAAACTGATGAAAATGGTGCTGGCACTCATGATGCCGAACTCTCTGGGGCTCAAAAGCCGTGCCATGGCGATACCGACACCGAATTCAAAGATCTGCTTGACCATCTGCCCCGCACCGGTCCAGGCAATGCCTTTCCTGGCGCTACTGCCGACCGATGCGCTGGCTTTATCCGTTTTTTTGGCACTTTGGTCGGGCATATTTAGCGCGCCGACCGGTACAGCTCGACGTAGGCGTCAAGCATTTTGGGGAACCGGAACTCGTCATCGACCCGCTTTTTGCCCTCAAGGCCCATGCTCTTGGCCTGCTGCGGGCTCCTGAGCAGTTCGAGGACTCGCTCGGCCATCTGTTCGTCATCCTCCAGCGCGACCCGGTAGCCGGTCTCCCCCTGCACGACCACCTCGGCGTTCCCGCCGACATCGGTTACGACCGCCGGAACCCCGCTGGCCATTGCCTCCAGGAGGGTGATCGAAATCCCCTCGGTGAAGGAGGTCAGCATAAACACGTCGAACAGTTGATAAATCTCCGGAAGGTCGAAGCGCAGCCCGATGAACAGCACCCGGTCTGAGACGTCGAGTTCCCGGGCCATGGCCTGCAGCGCTTCGGTTTCGGGGCCGTCCCCTGCAATCACCAGTTGCGCAGCGGGGAACTCCAGCGTTACCAGCCGAAAAGCCCGGAGCATCAGGGGAATGTTCTTGATTTCGTTCAGGCGCGATGCCGTACCGAGCACCGGGCTGCTTTCGCCCAGGCCGAGTTCCCTGCGCTTTGCCGCGCGGTCAAATTGAGGGTTGAGCCGCTCCAGGTCGACACCATTGTGGATGACCCTGATCCGGTGCAGGGGAAGGTGGTCGAACTCGGCCATCGCCCGTGCCGTTGAGGCCGCAATGGAAACCAGGTGGTCTACGCCGAGCGCGAGCAGCGGGTTGACCAGGGCGCGTTTCCAGCTTTTGCGGTCGGGATAGAACCGCCCGTGTTCGGTGTAGACCACCCGCACACCTCCAGCCAATCTGGCCGCAGGCACCGTGTAGAAAAGAGGCGTATATTGGTGCGCATGCACCACGTCGATCCGATCCTTCACGAGTATCTCTTTGAGCCAGGAGATCACGCTCAGGTCAATACCACTGCGCCGTCCCTTGCAGTAAACCTGGAAACCTTCCTGCTGCAGAGTTGCGCCAAGTTCACCGAGTTGGTCCAGGCAACATACGACAGGGCGGTTGCCGGCGAAAAGCTGATCACGGACCATGTCGAAAACCAGTTTTTCGGCGCCACCCACCGCCATGGAGAGGACGACATGCAGAATTCGGGGAATTGGCTTATCGTGGATTTCCATACGTTTCGAGGTACTCCCGTTGTTAGGCCCTGCTCCAGAAAGGGTCATTTGCCCTGGCCCGTGGGGACCCGAACTTCAAATACGTGCACCAGCGGAAACGGCTCTTGACCGGAGCGCTCTCCGGCTTGCTGGGAGAGATAGATCCTTTGGGTAGCCGGGTCGTAGGTGGCGCTTAGGAGGCGTGCCGCGGGGACAGCAAAGGGGAGTGTGAGATTCCAAACACCATAAGGGACCACCTCCCAGGGCTTGATCCTGCCGCCGCGAACCTTGGACAATTGGGCTGCATCATAAGCCCAGACCCGATAGACATAGGGATAGCCGTGCACCCCCTTGCTTGTATCAGCCGGGTCATAACTGCAGACGTCCCCTCCTGCAACAATCGTGGATCCGCAATTATTGGGAAAACTGGATGCTCTCCTGCCGACCTCGCGAAGGTTGCTAGTCGCAGGGCCGTAGGTCGTTTTCCCCGTGTAGTTGGATCCCGCCCCGAAATTGTCGGCACCCAGACCATGCCGCCCGAAGAAGAGCACAGACCCGGTACCAAAGGGAAACGCCACGCCGCGCACCTCTGAGGTGCTGTTATACACCAGGTTGCCAAGGTCATAGCTTCCCAGCGTGCGGTGACTGCTGGGGTAACCGACGAGCATGGTAGCCGGTGCCGGATCCAGCACTCCCAAATCCGCGGGGTCGAACACCGAGGCGGAGGGACCGAATGAAGAGCGCGTGATCACAGGGATCCCGCCAAGCCCTGTGAGCGCGGGACCACCGAGGCTTTTTTGCCATTCCGGCGGGACCAACCCCAGGTACCCCCCGACGAATCCGCCGCTGGGCGAAGCAGCCTGCGGGCTTTTGCCGACGCGGTAGAAGCCCTTGAATCCGGGGCCCGAACTCCAATCCAGATTTGCGGTAAAGTGAGAGTTGGCCGCCTTATTATCTCCGTCATAATGGGCCCAGGCGTTTCCGATCAGCCTATCCCGATAAACCATAAGACTTCCGGGCCTCCCGCCATTCACCACCGCTTTATTGCCGACAGCCAGCTTGTCATACCCGAGCCGGCCGGTGATATCGATGGAGCCCTGTAGCACCTCCGCCGTCTTCAGATCATTCAGGTTATTGCTTTTTACCACCGGAGGGATGGTCATTTCGAGAATCATCTTCTCGCTGTCGAGGTGCCCCAGGATAAAAAGGGAGTTCCTCGCGGGATTAAAGGACAATGATTCGCCGCCATAAGCTAGGGAGCGGGCTTTGGTCGAAGCACCGTACTTCCCTTTGGGAACCCTGAAGGCCCCAAGATACACCAGGTCGCGTTGCTGCAGCAGACCCCCAACCGGAGCCGAAGCGCTTCCCGGGACCAGGCCCCCGCCGCATCCCGCCAGTGCCGGTAAAGCCGACGTCACCAGCAGGACAGCACCTTTAAGAAACGATTTGCACACACGTGTCATCGTCTCAGCACCGCGACCGAAACCACGCCAGTTCCCGACTCAGGCTGGCTTTTTTTAGTGCTACCCACAAATCCCCCCCGATGCGCCCGAGCACCGAAGGCAAGGTCAGATAGCACACCGGTTTCGCTGCACCAGCAAGATCGCGTTCTACACAAGGGACCGATGCAACCACTTCAGCCGCTTCAGCCGCCTCCCGGCCGCCCAGCCTGGATTTCACCCAGCCATTTTGCAGCATGAGCACCAAGGGGCGCGTCAGCCGGGACGTTCCGCGACGCAGCAGCTCCTCCTGTGACACCTGCAAAAACCAGCTCGCCTTTTCCAGAAAAACCTGGTGCCTCTGCGGAGCCGCATGGCGGCTCGCCTGGAAGAAAACGACACATTTCCTGAGGTCCTGGGCAGCCCAGGTTTCATTGGGGTATTCGAGCAGTTCAGGCCGTTGGAGAAAAGGATATTCGTGTTCGAGCATCCATTCCGCGTAAGCAAGTAATGCTTCGCGCGCCTGGACAAATCCCGAGTCCATTTCGCCAAGCTCTCGTTTTACTGCAAGGTATTTTGCCACGGCAACCAAAAGAACGCTATAGGACCAGGCTACCTCGGCGTCCAGGAGATTTCTGGCCACGAGGTCGTCCGCCGGGTGCAAGGTGTGACGGACCAGACCCTCCGCCTTGCCCAGGAAACGGCGGCTGCCGTCAACCTCAAAGGCGTCGAGGCACGCCGAAATGGCGTTCCCCGTGCCGCGGGTAAGCGGGTAACGCGGGAAAAGCCTGCCCGTGCCGCGACAGGAGCGCCAGAGCTGTAGATGCCCCACGCCCCGTTTGAGTGCTGCCAGCAGAGTCTGCGAGCCCTCCAGCGCGCGCAGTTCCCACTCGGCCAGGTCGATGACCGCCTGACGGAAGTCGGCGTTCCCCGTCTGGTAGTAATGCAGCAGCAACCCGGAAGTGTAGCAGTGCTCGGGACCGGGGCCGCCGCCGCACTGCTGCGACGCCCTCCCCTTGAGCTGCTCACTGGAGTAGGAGCGGTGGCTGGACAGGCCGGCGGCGACGTAGTGGTCGGTGTGCCAGAAGAGCCCGTGGTTGTACTCCTCGCGGTCGCAATCGGTGTGGTACAGGTCAATGTCGCGCAGGTGCCGGGCCAGGTCGGTTGCCAGCTCGCGCCAGCCGGAGTCGCCGGTGGCAAAGGCCTTGCGGTAGGCGCCGGCGCAGAAATCGTACTGGTTGTTGTAATGGGAGACGAAGGTCTCTGCGCCCTTGTGGTAGACCGCCTCGTGGTCGGCATAGAGCTCGCCGAAGTTGCGCCAGCCGTACTCGTCGAGCGCCTCGCGCTTGGCGAGGAGGTCGGCCGGCGCGGCAAAGAGGTCGACCAGGTCGTCCTCGCCGGGAAGGTCGTGGAAGATACCGGAGTCCCGGTAGTCGCGGGGCGAAGCCTGCGCCAAAAGCGGCGCGAGCGCCCAATTAAGGGCAGCGGGGTGCGCGGCGAAATCGAGCACGAAGGCATGGGTCTTCTGCTCCCCTCCCTGCAACTCGTGCAGATCGGGGTAGCGGGCCGGAAACAGCTCGATTTTCAACGCGCCCGCATCCGCTTCCAACGCCTTGGGAAACTCCTGCCAGAAGTACGGCACAGCCGCGGCGATCCCGAATCCCTGGCCGGTGCCGCACCAAAGGGTCGGAGCGGCGCGCAGCCCGCTTGCCAACTCCGCTCCGGCCGACTCGACGAGGTAGCCTCTGCGGTCAAAGGGAACCGTCCCGGAGCGGTTTCGATGGTTCGCGCTGCGCCAGTTCTCGCCGCCGCTCGATTCCTGGTAAAGCGCCAGGCCGGCGCCCGCGGCCGCCTCGATGACGGTTCCGCCAGGTTCTGGCAACAGGCGAATCCGATCGGACGCCACTCCGGGGAAGGCAAGTTCAAAGGACAGCTCCCGGAAAAGGAGCGACCCGGTGTCGCCCAGGTCCCACAAACCTCCAGGATGCCTGGCAGCCCGGGGGTTATGGAGGGTGAACTCGACACGCGTCGCCATGCTTCCGGCAAAGAAATGCAGGCGGCTAGAGAAACGCAACTCCTGGTGCGCCGGGCCGGCTAGGCGGCCAGTCAGGCGAAGTACCGCGTGCAGGGGGCCCGCTTCCTCCAGCTCTACCAGCTCCACCTGCGCCGGCGTCCGGGTAACGCCGTCGATGCTGAAGTGGCAGGCGCTTTTGCCCGCCTCCAGGAGTTCGCGCCCCCGGTGCGACACCGACAGGAAAGGCCGGAAAGTGCGGCTGTCAATGCAGAAGGACCCCGCCCCGGTGTGCACCTGCCACTGCTCCGCGCCGGGCACCACCTGCAGGGCTGCTTCCGGGGGGAGCTCGGAGCCGGTTTCGCTTACCAGGTAGCGCAGCTCGCCACCGGCAGGGACCTCTGCCGCAAAGTCCAGCAGCAGCCACTTGACCGAGCCGTCGGGCCAGGTCTTGAGCACGCGCTTTTGGCAGGGCCCGGCAACCCCGGCGGGACCGGTGACGCACAGGGGAGTTGCGGGCTGCAGTTCGCCGTGCCCGCAGGGTAGCGCCACCCGGAGGAACTCTCCGCGCCTCGCTATCCCGACACTCTCCCTGACGATGATCTCCTTTTTCATGCCGTCTGGTACTCCTGCTGCCAGAGGGCAAACATCAGCAGGCTCCAGAGCACCGAGCCATGGTTCGCCTTACCCTCCTGGTGCTCGCGCCAGATTCGCGCCAGTTCGAGCGGTTCGAGGTACTCGCCTAGGGCCTCCACGTCCAGAAGGCTCGCCTCCCCCATCTCGCGCAATTCCGAGCGGAACCAGGAGTCGAGCGGAACGGTGAAGCCGTGCTTTTTACGGTGCAGAATCCTTTCGGGAAGCAGCTTTCCGAAGGCCCGCTTCAGTATGATCTTCTTGCGGTTCCCCTTGATCTTCCAGGCGCTCGGGAGCCGTGCCGCGAACTCTATGATGCGGTAGTCGAGAAAAGGCGCCCGCACCTCCAGGGCGTGGGCCATGCTCATCCGGTCCACCTTCACCAAGATGTCGTCCGGGAGATAGGTCTTGAGGTCGGTGTAGAGCATGCAGGAAACATGGTCGGCCCCCTTCATCCGGTTCCAGTAGCGGGCGGTGTGCTCACCGGGATCATACCCGGAAAGGGCGCTGCGCACCCCCGGCGCGAAGAGCCGGTTCATGGCGGCGTCGTCGATGTGGGTGTTGGTCCGGTAAAAGGCGCGCGCCGGGTCGCTGAGCGCGCTGCCGGTCAGTGAACGGATCTTGCGTGCCGGGGTTTCACTCAGTCCGCCGGCTGCCGCCGAGAGGGCGCGCAGCAGCGGGCGGGGGACCAGGCGCCGCGCCAGGTCCTCCTTGAGCTCCACGCCATACTTCTCGTAGCCGGCGAAACTCTCGTCGCCGCCGTCGCCGGCCAGTGCGACGGTCACCCCCTGCCTGGCCAGCCGGGATACGTGATAGGTCGGTATCGCAGAGGAATCGGCAAAAGGCTCGTCGAAGAATCTCGGCATGAGCGCCACGGTCTCCGGCAGGTTCTCCTTAGCCTGGTACTCCTTATGGTCGGTGCCGAAAAGGGTCGCCACCTCGCGGGCGTAGGGGGTCTCGTCGTGCTGTTTGTCGCTGAAGCCGATGCTGCAGGTGCGCACCGCCTCGCTGGAAACTTTGGCCATCAGCGCGACGACGGCGGAGGAATCGATACCGCCGCTCAAAAAGGCCCCCAACGGCACATCGGCCACCATCCGGCGCGCCGTCGCGTCCTGCATCAGCTCCAGCAGCGCCTCCTCCGCCTGCTCCGCGCTGTGCAGGTCGCTTCCGGGGGAGAACTCCACGTCCCAGTACTGGGTGATCCTCGGCTCCCCCCCGGGGCGCAGCACCAGGTAGTGCCCGGGCAAGAGTTTGTGCACGTTGCGGTAGATGGTCTTGGGCGCCGGGATGAAGAGGTACTTCAGATAGTCGGCAAAGGCCGTGGGGTCCAGCTCCCCTCCGATCCCGGGCAGCTGCAGCAGGCACTTGATCTCGGAGGCGAACGCCAGACGGTCGCCCCCGCCATGGTAGTAGTAGAGTGGCTTTTTGCCAATACGGTCCCGGGCCAGGAACAGGGTCCTTTCGGCCGTGTCCCAGATGGCGAGGGCGAACATGCCGTTCAATTTCTCCAGGCATCCGGCGCCCAGCTTGAGGTAGAGGGCGAGGATCACCTCGGTGTCGGTCTGGGAGCGGAAGCGGACGCCTTCGGCCTCGAGTTCGCGCCTCAGTTCGAGAAAATTGTAGATCTCGCCGTTGAAGACGGTCACCAGGCGCCCTTCCGCGAAGAACATGGGCTGGTTTCCAAGCGGAGAGAGGTCGACTATGCTCAGGCGCCGGTGGGCGAGACCCACCTGGTCGTCCAGATATTCACCGCCGGCATCGGGCCCGCGGTGCCGCATCACCTCTCCCATACGCCGCAGGGTGTGCAGGTCGGCCTCAGGGGCGCAGCTCTTGGTAAATCCGGCTATGCCGCACATAGGGAAACTCCAGAAAATTCTGCCGGCCGGAGGGGGTCACCCGGAGCAGGAAATCACCAACCGTTCGGCGGTCGGTTCGTTGATGGTGCCCGGGTTACTTTCCCTGGAATACGGCGACGCCGCGGGCCACGAGGTACACGTTCAGGAGCCAGAAGAGCTGGGTCACCCGGGGGAGCGTCGCGGTCGGCCACTGCTTCCGGACGCTTTTCAGCAGCAGCACCCCCTGCCAGAGGGCCAGCGCTGTCAGGGACCAGAGTAAGCCGGCGGCGCCCCAAAAAAACGGGCTCAGCAGGACCACCAACAAAAGCAGGCAGTGCAGGGCCGGAGCGGCCAGACTCGGAATCTCGCTCAGCACCAGTCCGTGCTGCAGGATCCCGGAGATGTTGCTCTTGCCGCGCCAGCGCTCCTTGCGGAAGAAGTGTCCGACGCTCGCCGCCTCGCCATGGTGGGTGGCGACGATGCTGCTGTCGTTCAACAGTTGCCCCGCCTTTTTCATCCTGAGGGAAAGGTCGTAATCCTCGCAGGTGACCAGGCACTCGTCAAAGCCGCCCAGGGATAGAAAGGGCTCGCGCCGCAGGAACATGTTCATCGATTCGAGCCAGTCGGTCTCCCCGAGCGCCTGCTCCTTGCGGCGCACCAGGAACCAGGCGGACTGCACCCAGGTGGCGTTCTCCGGGACGCCGGGCGGACTGCCGAAGCAGACCACCTCCGGGCGCGACAGGTAGCGCGATGCCGCGCGCAGCCAGTCGCGGTCCACCGTGCAGTCGGCGTCGATGAAGGCAAGGATTTCGCCAGAGGCCTGTCGTGCCCCGAAATTGCGCAACCCGGAGATGGTCAGGGTCGGCTGGAGATGCACGATGGCTCCCTTCTCGCGGGCGATTTCCCTGGTGGCGTCGCTGGAGCCGTTATCGATCACCATGATTTCGAGCTGATCCAGGTCCCAATCGATGGCACGAATCGAGTCAAGACAGCGCCCGATGTTGGCCTGCTCGTTTTTAGCCGGGATGATCACGGAAAATTGCATGCGCCCTCACGGAATGTTGCGTACGATGCCGGGGCCGAGGAGCCTGGTCAGCCCCAGCGGCAACCGCTTCCAGATCCTGATGGCCGCCTCGAACTTGGGGTTTTTCGGGTTCAACTCGGGTAGGGCCTCCCCCCGGGGGAGCAGGTACTGCCAGTACAGCTGCACCGGGAGGGCCCCCCACTGTTTCTTGAAGTTGAAGGTCCCCTCGTTGGGGGTGGAGCGCCCGAAGTCGAAGCCGGTGCACCCCTTAGAGATGGCGAACTGGATCGCTTCCCAGTAAAGCAGGTTGTTCGGGCAGAGATGCTTGTAGTCGGCTATCGACGAAGCCCACGGCATCTCCATGGTCTGTCGGTACCAGGAAACGATCCCGGCGCAAATGACCTTCCCCTGGTAGCTGACGGCGAGAATCCGGGTGGTTTCGGGGAGCGCGGCCAGGACGTTGCGGAAAAGCTCCTTGCCGTAGACCGGAGTGCCGAGGTCGCGCATATTCCTGGCAAAAACCGCGTAATACTCGTCCAGCAATTCCTCCCGGCCGATGGTGCAGCTGAGGCCGTTTTTCTCCGCCTTGCGCACTTGGTTACGCAGCTTCGCGTTGAAACCGGTCCACTGCGCCTGGGCATCGCCGGAGAGCGGGAGCACCATGGTCACCTTGTGCTCGCGCGCCGGAAGCTCCGCCACGGAGAAATCCAGATGCCGAAGTTCCACATGCGCGGCACCGCAGGATAGCCGCAACAGCTCAGCCGCCTCAAGGAGCGCACGCCCGGCCCCCTCCGCCTCGCACAGCAGCCCGCCGTAATTGACGAAGGGAACCGAAACCAGAAAGTTGCCGAAGAGCCTGCTCTTCATGTGCACCAGCGGAAGCACCCCGGCGACCTTCCCGGTGCCGTCCAGGGCCGCCAGGTAGTGGGTGGGATGCCCGAAGCTCTCCTCGATGACCTTTTTCCAGGCGAACTGGTGGTACGGGGTGGCCCGCGGAGAACTCTCGACGAAAGCGTCCCAGCCGGCCTGATCCAGGTCAGTGGTTACGGTGTAGGTCATAGCCCGAGCACCTGCTCCATGGTCCCGTAGCTCAACCCCTTTAGCAGGTAGCGCAGCTTGGACTCGGTCCGGGAAAGGTTGTTATAATGCCGGAAACTCGACTTCCAGCCAGCCTTGACGCGCGGCTGCCCCGGGTCGACCTCCCAGGGGTGCAGGTAGAGCACGGCGGGCTTCCCTTCGATCAGGTTTATCCTTTCAATACCCCATTTGATGAGCGCGACCGGCAGGAGCCTCAGGTACCCTCCACCCGCGATGGGAAGCTGATAGCTCAATCCGGCGAGTTTGAGGGGGAGAGTGCTGAGCGGAAACTCCCTTATCGTACCCCCCTCGCGCTGCACCGTGTAGGGGAAGCGGGGCGCGTCCGGCATGCCGTAGGTATCGTGGTAAACCGGGAAGACACTGGAGTCGTAACTGAACCCCTCTTCGATCAGGGCATCGAAGGCCCACAAGGACTTGCTGGTTATGGAGTAGGTCGGAGCGCGATACCCCTTGACAGCGACTCCGGTGATACCCTCCAGAATCCCCTTGGCGCGGCTGATATCCTCCCGGAAAGCCTGCGGGCCGATCTGGTAGATCAGCTGGTGGCCGTAGCCATGGCAGGCAATCTCGTGCCCGCGCGACTGGATCTGTCTGACGAGTTGGGGGACGCGCTCGGCCACCCACCCCAACACGAAAAAAGTCGCCTTGACGTTGAACTCGTCCAGCAGGTTCAAGAGCCGGGCAACATTGTCCTCCACACGCAGGGGGAAGCCGTCCCAGCTCTCCCTGGCAATGTAGGGCGCAAAGGCGTTGACCTGGAAGTAATCCTCGACATCGATGGTCAGCGCGTTGATCATGGTCAGAACACCTTCTTTACATCGAGGACGACCCGGTTGGTCTGGCTGGCGCCTGCGGCGCTGTCCAGCGCGTGCCGATACTCCACCCGGCTGTAGGTGAGCGCCGCTGTGACGTCGTAGTTGAAGCCGTAACTGGCCCCCGCGCTGCCGTTGAAATGATAGGGAAAGTCGACCGCCCCCCTGACCCTGTCACAGGTCGCAGAGACGTTCGTGCTCAGGCGTTGCGTCAGATCGTAGTGCCCGAAGCCTGAAAAAGACAACTTGCGCTGCTCCGCCGCTCCAACCGCAGTGGCGGTAAAATCAGAGTAGGACGCGGCCAGCCCGAATCCGCCCTGCGGTACGGTCTTACTGACATTGGCGCTGTAGCTCGTCTGTTTGATGGGCGAACTGGTCAGCGGATCCTCGGTGTACTGCACCCTCGTCTCCAGCGAGCCGACCAGAAAACCGAAATCGTTGGTGACTCCGGCATTCCAGAAAAGGTTGCTAGCTCGCCGCGAGTCGGAAAACGCCAGCCAGCTGTTGCCGACACCGCCGAAAAGAAAGGACTTGTCGTCGTATTCGTAACGCACGCCGGAGGAGATATCGTGCTCATCATAGCTGTTGATCGCCGTGTTGATCCTGCTGAAGGCGTAGCCGGCGGTAAAGCTCAGACGCGACGAGCTTTGGTGGGATAAGTCTGCAGCTAGTCGGTTCTGCTGCTTGTCTATGCCCGCGGAACTCCAATAGCGTGTGTCAATGAAACTGTATCCGGTCTTAAGTACCGTCTTCTCGCCCAAGTGCCAGAGCAAATAGGGGGAAACGGTCGCCACGTTTTGATCGGACTGGTTCAAAAAGAGGCTCTCCGAGGTGACGTCACGGGCCACACTCAGCGACACCCGCTGCAGCGTGTCGCTTACGTCAATGAAGAAGAATTTTTCGGTCACAGCAGCGCTGCCATTCAGGAGCAGATGATGATCCTTCTCGTCACTCTTGCTCCCTTGCGCGTAGTAGCGGTAATCGAAGTTATAGGCAAGATCCGCGTTGAGGGACGGAGCACTGTAGAGAAGTGCTACCCCCGGCTGGGCCCGGGTGATGAAGTCGCGGCGCTTGTCAGACACGGACTCGTAAACGTTGTCGTTGAACTCCTCGCTGAGCGAAATGGTAGGTTTCAGCTGGAAGTCGTTTGCCTGGGCCTCGGGGGCGCCTCCCCCGAGGGCACACAGCACGCAGAACGCGGCCCCTAACGGGAGGACCATTTTTTCGGTTGAGATTGTCATTTGTCCCCATTCATCGAGGCAGCGCCGAAAAGCCTGCGCACGAAACCTACCTCTACGGGTGCGGGGCGCTCCGGGGCAGCCTGCTTCTCGATCCGCTCCAGAGCATTTCCCAGGGTCGCCACACTCTTACTGAGCTCGCTAAACTCGGCCTCCCCCCGTGCCACATGGGCATTAAAGTCCACCCTCAGCAGGGAAAGAGTGCCGGAAACCTCCCCGAGCGCGGCCGCCAGCCGGTCCGAACTCTCCTCGGAGACAGCGGCGCCGGACGCCTGAACTGTCTCACCAAGGCCGGGGGCGACCCCCCTGCCCCAAAAATGGTTCTCAAAGTCGAGATCCCCCACCACATCGCGCGCCATCTCCAGGGAGATCGTGGTTACTTCTTCGGCGAAGGCGGAGAGCATCAGGAAATCGCAGATGATGTTGACCAGGCGCGGAATCCCCCTGCTGTACTGGTACACGAGGTCCAGCGTGCCGGGGGGAAAGCTCAACGCGTTTTCGTTGCCCGCCACCGTCATACGGTGCGTAATGTACTCGGAGACCTCCTGCCGCGAAAGCGCCTTCAGATGGCAGTTGATACTGATTCTCTGGCGCAGTTGCAAAAGCTCCGGTGCGGCGAGCGTCTCGCGCAGCTCGGGTTGCCCGACCAGCACGATCTGCAAAAGCTTGTGCTGGGAACTCTCCAGGTTGGAAAGCATACGGATTTCCTCGAGGAGATCAGCGGCCAGATTCTGAGCCTCGTCAATGATCAGGATGGGGTGATTGCCGGCGGCGAACTGTTCCAGCAGGAATTGGTTCAGGTCCCGGATCAAGGAGACCTTGTCCTTACCGGCCACAACCAGTCCGAAATCGTCGTTGATCATGGCGAGAAGCTGCTCGGAATTGACGCGGGTGTTGAAGACCTTGGCAAGGACGACGTGATCATAGCACTTTTTCAAGAGGTTCCGAATCAGCGTGGTTTTTCCCGACCCCACGTCTCCGGTCAGCAGAATGAAGCCGGCCCGCTCGCTGATGCCGTAGTCGAGATACGTGAGCGCTTTCTTGTGGGAGCGGCTCAGATAGATAAATTCGGGATCCGGCACCAGTTCGAAAGGTTTCTTGCGCAGTTTGAAAAAAGCCTCGTACATGAGAACTCCAGGTTAAAGCCTAACGACGATGCACTGAATAACGGACCGGATGCATTTCCTCAGGCCGGCCGTAACCGGCTTAGGCCCGTACCGGGTTGGCATATCCCCGGTAGTATGAGTAGCGCCCGTCGTGGTTGTCCACTAGCGCTGCGTTATATACCGTCCCAAGTAACGGGCACCCTTTGAGAGAGTACAAGGCATCCTTGACATTCGCCTGAGAGGCAAGTCGTTCCATTACAACGAAGAGCACCCCGTCGACCAGGTGGGCCAGGGTACGTGACTCGGCGAAGGGGAGCACGGGAGGCGTATCCAAGATGATGTAACGGTCGGGATAACGGCTTTTCAGCTCGCGAAGCACGGCCTTGGTGCGCTGCGAAGAGAAGAGTTCCGCCGGATTGTCGATCAGACGTCCGGCCCTTATGATAGAGAGTTTACCAATGCCGGTCGGGATGATGGTTTCCCCCAGCTGGGCCTCTCCCTTGAGCACCTCGGCGAGTCCAACCCCCTGCTCCACGTTGAGGTAGCGGTGCACCGAAGGCCTGCGCAGGTCGGCATCGACCAGGAGCACCGTGTGGTCCAGCTCCTGTGCCATACTGACGGCGAGGTTCAGTGCTGTGAGACTCTTCCCCTCGCTAGGCAGCGAACTGGTAACCATGAGACAGTTCCTGAAGACCTCCCCAGTGGTCATCTTTACCAGCACGGACTTAAGCTTGCGGTATTCCTCGGCCGTCGGAGAATGCGGATCGTTCAGGTTGACCAGAAACGGGTTGTCCGGGGAAAGCTTGCCATACTGCGGCGAAACCAGCGGAGGCAGTTGCTGCTGGACCTCGGGCCCGGCCTCCTGCGCCACCTCGGTCAGGGGCCTGTCCACAGCCTGCCTGAGCAGCGCCGCCTTTTCCATCGCTATCTCAATTCTGCTCATAAAAACCTCGTAAAAGCACTACTAGCGCAAGAGCCCTTTGGCACCTTGGGTGATATCCACGGAATTGATACGGTCCAGCAGTTTGTCCATGTAGGGCAGCCCCAGCAGTTCCATGGCAGGAAAACAGAGCATGAAAAGAAGGTACAGAGTCGCCACTGCGAAAAGCCGCAGGGAACGCCTGCTTCGCCGCGCCTCCTGCAAAGGGTCCTGCATGCGCGGTATGATCGCCAGTACCGGTGCACCCAGACCCTTGACGAACGCGACATCCTTCACGGTGCTATCCAGCTGGTCAAAGAGAAACAGAATTCCAAAGCTCCCCGCCAATCCTCCCACCAGCCCTAAAAGCATGATTTTCAGACGGTCCGGACTGGACGGTTTCACGGGAAGAATTGCCGGGTCCACAACACGAAAAGTAGTGGACTTATCCTGCACTTCCATCTGCTTGGAAACCTCGGACTGCCCTTGACGGGAAAAGAGCTGATCATAGATGTTCTTCTGATTCTTTTTCTCCAGTTCGAGCTTGTCCAACCCGGCCTTGGCCGAGGGGATACTCTGCAGCACCTTCTTGTTGGTCGCCACATAGCGACGCAACCCCTCTTCGGTTACCTTGATGGCGTCAATCTCGGACTCGATCTTCGCCAGTTCCTGCGGTTCAAGAGGCTGTGAGGCACCATCTTTGCGCGACTTAAGCTGCTCTTTCACTGTCTCGATATCACCCTTCACAGTAACCACTTCTGGATAACTGTCGGTGTACTGCACGCGCAGGTCCTCCAGCCGTTTTTGCAAGCCGGCAAGCTTGGACTGGAGTGGGTCGTTGCTGCGCCTGGTGATCTGCCGCATCCCCTCAAGCTGCCTGCGCCTGAGCTGCAGGTCGTAGAGCTTTTGCTGGGAAACGTTAATCTCCTCGAAAAGCTTCCCCTCATCTATGGAAATGACTCCACCGTTGTCACGTTTATAGGCATTTACCACAGATTCAGCCTTCTCGAGTTTGGTATTGAAACTGGCTATCTGCTCGGTAAGGAACTTGGTGGCGTCGTAAGACTCCCCCCGTTTGGAGGACATGTTCCCCTCAATGTAAAGGCGCACCAGGGTGTTAACAAAGTCCCTGGCAACCCGGGGATTCTTGTCGGTGAAGGAGATGGTAAACTGGTTTTTATCCTTGACCTTTACCGTAATGTTGCGCTGGAGACCCTTGATGAGTTCCTCGGTCTCGCTGTCGTTCTTGCTGAGATTCATATCAAGGTTTTCCGCCACCTTGGTGAGCAGGGTGCGGCTGGTGATGGCGTAAGTCAAAACATTGATGGTGTCCTCCATGGAAGGAGTGACCGTAATGCCTTTAACCAGCTCGCTAATTACGTTTTTCTCGATAAAAACCGTGCTGGACGCCTGATATTTCCTGGGCAGAAGAAAACTGACAGCAAAAACAACCGTCATTATCGCCAGGAATAAAACGACGAAGAGTTCTTTTCGTCGCGTGACCACCTGCAAGTATTTTTTCAAATCCATTTCCGTGGACTGCATAGACACCCCTTCAGCAGCAATCAATATATTAGAAAAAGCTTTCCTTCACCATCACATAGTCGCCGGCCTTGAGCTCGATGTTCTGGCTCAGATCGCCCTCCTTGAAAAGGCGCTTGGCCTTAACACCAAGCGATTCCGCCTCATCGCCTTTTTTCCTGCGCACAGTAACGTCATTCTGGTCGGCGAATTTGGTGAAACCGCCAGCCTCAAGGATCGCCTCCATGACCTTCATACCTTCCCGGTACTCGATCGCCTTCGGAGTATTCACAGCACCAAGCACGTAAACGCTCTTATCCAGCAGTAGAGGCAGGAAGACAGCGTCTCCAGACTCAAGGAGCTGGTCGCTCTCCATGTCCCCGGCGATAAAGAGCTTGTAGAGATCTCCCTTGATCTTCTTGCCGTCTCTCATAAGGTAAGCCCGATGCAGGTCAGCTCCTTTCAGCTCCGAGATTATGCACAGCAGTTGGAGCAGCGTAGTGCGCCGGGAAAGTTCGTACACCGTGGACTTGACGCCGCCACCAAAGATGTAGACCTTGCTGTTGGTGATTTCCTTCACTGTCACAGTAACTATCGGGTTTTTTACCAGTTCCTTGAGTCGCACAGCAAGATAGGTCTGCAGTGCGCTCGGCGTGCTGCCGCTGGCGACGACCTCGCCCAGGCCCGGCACGGTAATCTTGCCGTCGGGACGCACCTTCACCGAGAAGTTGAGGTCTTTCACGCCCCATACTGCAACGTCGAGGGAGTCCCCCTCCCCTATCACGTAGTCGCCCGCATGCGCTGCCAGGGGAAGACTGAGCAACAATCCGAAAAGCACCAGAAACAATATTCTCTTCATATCTAATCCTTTGTAGTTATGGTTCATGTACTAATAGGTATTCTGGTCCAGATTCCTGGATATGACTTAATACAGCATCTCCCCATGGTTTCCTTATCTTGGCACAAATTTCCTCGCTTATCTGCCGCCGCGACCGAAGAGAACCACCTTCACCGTTTCGAAGATGATCTGGGTATCGAGGAAAAAGGAAAGGTTCTTGATGTAGTAAAGGTCATAGCGCAATTTCTCGATGGCATCCTCAGTAGTGGCACCGTAGGGATAGCGCACCTGCGCCCACCCGGTGAGGCCAGGCTTGATCGTGTGGCGCTTCGAGTAGTAATAGATGTCCTTCTTCAGCGTTTCGACGAACTCAGGGCGCTCAGGGCGCGGTCCGATGAAGCTCATATCCCCCTTGAGCACGTTGTAGAGCTGGGGAATCTCGTCGATACGGGAGTTCCTCAGGAACCGTCCCACACGCGTCACCCGGGCATCGTTTTTCACAGCCCAGACCGCGCCGTCGCGTTCGGCATCCTGGCACATGGAGCGAAACTTGTAAAGCATGAAGGGCTTCTCGCCGTTACCGACCCGGATTTGAGCGAAGAACAGCGGCCCGCGCGATTCGAGCTTGATGGCGAGTGCGATGAGCGGCAAGAAAGGCGCGCTGAGGACCAGTCCCACGATGGAAAGGAAGATGTCGATGCAGCGCTTGTAGACGATGATGAGCGCGGTCCTGCGGAAACCTGCGGAGAAGATGATCCAGCTCGGCGTCATCTGCTCCAACATCAGCTTGCCTTGGACAATCTCGTAGAAGGCCGGGGCATCCACGACCTCGATGCCGTTTAGCTTGCAGCGCATCATCTCCTGCAGCGGCAGTACCCCCCTTCTTTCAGCCAGCGCCACGACTATCATGGAGACCTTATTGCTTCTGGCAGTCTGCAACAGGTCCCCGTCCATTTGGACCAGGTGAGGATCGCTTCCCCGCGGCGCATCCGCGGCCTGCTCAATGCCACGAATCAGGCCCTCGCCGCATTCCAGATAGCCAGCCAGGGCAAAGGACCCGCTTTGGGAGGTAAGCAACCCCCCCAGATGGCGAGCGAGATCACCGGTGCCGAGAATGAGCACGCGCTGGACAAAGGTCCTGCGCTCTCCCATACCGGAGAGGGCCTGGCGTACGAATTGGGCTAAGATGAAAAGGCCCAATGCGATAAAAAGGATGCCTCGTCCGAGCATAAAATCGGGATTCAGGTAGTAAACCACGGAAAGAAGGAAAAACGCGGCGCCGCCGGCCTGCAGGCCGGTTGCCAGGATCTCCCGCTTGCGGCTTTCCCTTGGGAGACTATAAACTTCCATAAGGTAGGAGGAGAAAAGGACCACCATGACGAAGATGGTAAAAACCCAGAGCCCTTGATCCGCCCGCCACTCCTCAGGCGGCTCAAAACTGCCAAAGCGCAGCCCCAGCGCCGAAAAAAGGGCGGCAATGGCCAGCAAGGCATCTGAAAAAAGCATGAGGGAAAGACGCAGATCCATCGTTAACACCTTGGGTTAAGGTAAAAAACCGTGCACAGCGTTCCAGCTCATTTTCTGCTAAATTGAACTCACCTGCAACTTTGGCTAATCTCGCCGGGAGAGATCTTCGCAAAGCAGAACCCTGCGCGAAGCGGGCGCTTATGCTTATATGCGGGATACGGTGGCATCATCTTTTCAGCTGTGCGAGCAGATCCTTGGTCGCCCTGGTATCCGGCCCCTCGCCAAGCGCAAGCGACTTCTGCAGCGTCAGGGCCGATTTCGCCTTGTCGCCAGCCTGGTAGTAGGCAAGACCAAGGTGGTACCTCACTGTGGGGTCGGCTGGCAGCAGCGCAGCCGCACGTTCCAGAACCTTCACGGCATCAGCCGTGCGGTTGTTTTTCAGCAAAGCATACCCTACCGTATCCGTGACACCCGCGTCTCCCGGCTGCAGCTTGAAGGCACTGATCGCTAGGCGTAGCGCCTCCTCCTTGTTGCCGTAACCATCGGCGCACAGATAGGCAAGGTTGTTGAGCGCGGGGACGAAGCTGTCAGAGTGATCCAGAATAGCACGGTATCTGGACGCCGCCTCTTTTTTCTTTCCCATAGCATCGTACAGCGCCCCGACAGCGAACTGAGCCTGCAGGGAATCGGCCTTCACCCTCAGAGCGTCCTGATAAGCAGACAGCGCCTTGTCGTTTTCCTTTTTCGCCTGATAGAGATTGCCCAGAAAGATCCGCGCCTCAACGCTCTTGCCGTCAACCCTGATCGCCTTGTTCGTCTCGGCTATAGCGGAAGAGATGTCACCTACGCCCTGGTAGACGGACGCGAGGACCAGATAACCCTGCGCCGATCCGGGTCGTTTAGCTATCAGCCTCCCTGCCTGTTCCACGGCCTTAGCACCTTCTTTCATGGTGACATAAGCCCCGATTTTCAAGGAGACGCCTTCTTCCTGGTTCACGGCTTCCACCTCGTCAAACGCCTTGAGCGCTTTACGGTACTCTTTGCCCGCCATCAATATGCGCCCTTTGGCTACCAATGGCGCGATGGCACGGGGATCGGATTTAATCGCATCATCGAGCACCTCGATGGCCTTCTCCGGAGACCCCTTTTTCTGGTGGTATCCGGCCAGGGCGAGGAACGCCTCGGGGGCCTTGGTCTGCGCCGCCTTTTGATAATACCCAAGGGCGTCACTCTCCTTGCCACCAATCTCGCTCAGAGCTGCCAGACCGAACATCGCCTTTAAATTCCGGGGGTCCTTTTGGAGCAGCAGACTGAATTCAGCCATAGCTTTAGGGTAATCCCCAGAGGCCGCATAGAAACCTGCTAAATTCTGGTACGATGCGGCAAAGGACGGATCCACCCGCTTAGCATCTCCAAGACTTTTAACCGCAGCAACCTTATTCCCCGCAGCAAACTGCAGGGCAGCCAACGCGTTATAAAGCGGGGCGTCAGTCTTTCCTCCGGTGAGGCCCGATTGTACGACCGAGAGCGCCTTGGCAGCCTTGCCCTGCCTGTGGTAATAGGAAGCGAGCAGCAGCCTTGAGTTCAGGACGTCAGGCGCGTCCTGTACGGCGGTAGCGAGTTCGGATTCTCCCTCGGCGTTCTTCCCCTTACTAAAATAGAAAGCACCTTTCTTCAGATGGGCGTTCACCAGCGTCGGCTCCAGTTTGGTAGCCAGGTTCAGCTCGCGCATCCCCTCCTCGAAAAGCCCCTGGGACATGTACGCGCTGCCGAGCATGTTATGGGCCTCGGCGTCAGCGTCGTTGACCGCAAGTGCCTTTTTTATCTCGGCTATGCCGTCATCGGTTCTTTTTTGGGCGAGAAGCGTTTGTGCCGTCATGAGGCGGGCCTGCCGGGCGTTCGGCACCCGGTCAAGGATGACGCGAAACTGGCTCAGGGCACTTTCCAGTTCACCCATGCTGTAATAGCATAGTCCCAGAAACTGATACCCTTCAAGGGTGGGCGCTAACTTGATCGACTGTTGCAGGGACGTCACGGCGTCCCGGTAGTTCTTCCGGTAAAAACTAACCAAACCCTTTAGCCGGTAGCCGTCACCCTTTTTGGGATACTTTTTGATCAACTGTTCGGCGGAAACGCTGGCCTTGTCAAGGTCTCCCTTTTCAATCTCTATAATCCCTAGTTTATATCGGGCGTTCGTCTGGTTGCCGTCGAGTTGCAAAATATTCTGATACAATACAATTGCTTTATCATTGTGTCCGGAGGCTTTTTCCATAGCCGCCAGCATATAAAGAGCCCTGAAATTTCTCGGTTCAGCAAGGATCACCTCATTCAGGATGCCCTTTGCCTGTTCAACACTGCCGGTGGACAGGTAGACCGAGGCAAGCTCGATTTTTGTGATAGATCGCCGGGGATCCGCCTTTAGTGCCTGATTCAGGTAGTTCTGGGCGTCATCGTATTTCTTTCTCACAGCGCATGCAATACCGAGCACCTCCAGCCCATCGACAGATCCTGGGTGCTTGGAGATGTACTGTTCTCCGATGGTGAATGCCTGCTCACCCTTCCCCATCGCATTATCCAGCTTTGCCAGTTCCAGGAGCACATCGTCGCGGGAGGGGTCTTGCCTCTGAACCTTGGTAAACTCCCTTTCGGCCTGGTCTTCCTTGCCGAGAGCAGCGTAAGCCTTACCCAGTTGGAAACGCGCGTCACTGTAATTACCGTCCTTTTCCAAGGCGCTTTTAAAATAAATGATGGCGCTGCCGGGGTTGGCAGCTTTAAGCTGCTTTATTCCCTCAGTATAGAGGGACTCCTTCGTTTTGCTTCCACACGAGGAGCAGACGATTAAAATCGCCAACAATAAAAAAATTCTTCTCATGAGTAGAACCTCCAGGCCGTGGAATCGACGCACAGCGGTCTGCATACATTAATAATTAGAGTCACGTGTCGAATTTTTTAACAGATTACTTACCATCTTTCAAGTAAATTTTGTGTTTCAACGGCAAAACTCCCCTCGAAAACAGTATCTTGGCAGAGACTAATCATGCATTGAACCGCCTTACAACAAGGCTTGAGATCTCTGCGCTGGTGTCCGACGATGGGTAATGAAAAAGCATATAAAAGCTCGGAAGTTTAAATAAAAACATCTCACATTAGGCGATTCAACGCCGGCATTGCGGAAAGCCTAAGCGTTAGGCGCTGCCAATATTATCCAAAATAGCACAGGCCATGCTACAGAGTTTCAGCACCGAAAGACATACAGATTGATCACATTAAATGCGATGAAGTACCATCCCTTTAACGGAAATCGATGAAATCCGACATCATTAAAGGTGGTTGTCGACAATTCTTACACGACCAATTTCAGAGAATATCACTGTCTCTGTCTATCGTATAACTTCGTTAAGCCTCGCCGTTCCGCGAGCCTAACGCACTTTAAGCAAGGATGAGGCAGCTCTAAAACCGGTTTCAAAGAGCAGTGCCGCGGAAGGCAAAGAGCTGAAAGCCTGTCGGAGTTCCTTACAATACGGAGCCCCCCTCCATAGTTAAAAATAAATAGGCTGTATTTCTAGGTTGTTACGAAAATGGCATGGCAAGTGCTTAGAAGATGAGATAGGTGGTTGAAACAAAAAATTACGAACGGCGCTAGCAGTAAATAAAAGCCAAAAGGAGACAGCACATGAGAAAGTTCACAGTACTACTGGCAGGGGCGATGTTAATGCTGGGGATGGCAACTGCCGCACAGGCAATCCCGACCCAAATCACTGGTTCCATAGACTTTTCTGGTACGGAATTGTTGTCTAAATCCTCTGCGGGGACAGTTACGATTGCCAACGCCCAGACGGTCACATTCATCAACACCGTGACGGACTTTGTAAAGACGCTGGACGGCACGGGCGATTTCGCCGCAATACCGGTCGGCACCAAGGTAACTATGGCAAGCCCAATAACCTTCGCCCCAGTGGCACCGAACTTGATTACCCCGCTTTGGAACATTACTTTCGGCTCACCGACAGAGACTTTCTCATTTGACTTGACTTCTCTGATGGACGTTACCCGTACCCTCCCTACGGCAACTAAAAGATCCGGTGAAATTGAACTTTCCGGTTCAGGAATTCTTCACGCAACCGGTTTTTTGGACACTATTGGATTCTGGGACCTTACCATCCCGTCCTCTACTGGGGTAGCAAACATCAAACTGTCCTTCTCCGAGAACACCCAAGCGGCTCCGGTGCCTGAGCCCGGTACCATGATGCTACTGGGTGCTGGCTTCCTCGGCCTTGCAGTCTACGGCAAACGCCGCAAAAACGCTTAAGGAAAATCAAGTCCATTCAACAAAGGGCGACGCCGCAAGGTATCGCCCTTTGTGTTTTCCCTCCCTGACCCGCCAAAGCAAGCAGCCACCGTTTCTGGCACAATACCCTTACGCAACGATCTGTTATAGGATAGGTATTACTAACCTTCCCGAAATAAATTATAATTATCTTATCACCGTACCCTTTCTGATAAGTAAGACATCTCCTACAGGGGCAGTACGCCGTAACAGCGCCGAAGGATCGTCTTCATTTCAGAACCTCGCCCCCATATTCCCTCCTGGCTTGGCAACTCTTTTCATCCGGTCCCTCGAGGGTCTGGATGCCTTCGGAAATCAGAACGCTAAATGGTCCAGCTTCACCTTCCTGACGGGCACACCGGTTACCCCCAGGGGCGCCCTGCGAGGGAGCATACTCGTCGGCTCTTAAGAGAATCCCTTCCGGAGGAACATCTTGATTTGCCAGAGATCAATGTCAGGCTTCAAATAAACCGCACCCAGCCCCTGCGCCTCCTCCTCAAGTTAACATCTGCCTGAAGCGCCATAATTTGGTGCTAGACTTGCTAACCGCGGCGGCGGATGAAGTTTCAGAAGGTCGGCTAAGATTTGACCGGCGACGACTGTGTGCTAGAGATTCTAGCTTTTGCCCCCTAAACATAACGACGCCACAGTGTTAGTTATCGGTGACATAACCATTTATAAATGAGTATAAAATCGCGGGCCAATTATGACAACTACCCCACCTGCCGAACAATCACGCTGCCTGTTCCTACATACATTCAGTTGCGAAGCGCAAATAGCAGTTCATTCAGATATCGCTGAAGATCTGGTAAGTTACCAGAGTTCAATCCCATATTGTAAATTTTTCCGACACACCACAAAGGTAAAAGTCCACCGTCAAAGCGGGTACGACAAAATCTGCCTTGCAGGTTAACAGCCAAACCAATTGATAGCCATAGGCGGAATAAAGAAACGAGTGTCCTGAGTTGGAACGGGTAGTTTCAGGCTTGCCAGGAGGTAAAATCCGGGAATCCGTTGCGGTCAACAAAGGCTTCTAGCAGTCCCCACTAGACTAGGAATATTTGTAATATTTATTCCCTCGTTAACCGGTGATGGGCAGTTAATAATCCGCCGAACTGGCTGTCGATATAATTTACACAATGTATATAGGCTTTCCAAAACAGTTAATAGTTTTACGCTATTACAGACAGTTACGGCATTGGCACTTTAGTTGCTAATGCTCAATGTCAGTGCGGACGAGACAGTCCAAACGGCATAGAAATGCGGTCCCCAAGACGCTTCACAAGGCGCGTCGTGACGGGTTCTAAAACTTAGGAGGCCCTGGATGAAACAGACCACAAGAGTCGGACAAATGCCGCGAACGCTGAATAGGATAATTGCTGTTGCTGTGCTCGCCATTTTACTGGCAACAGTCGGCAAACCTGCTCAGGCAAGCCCACTCAACCTCAACCTGCAGTCGGCCCCTGACATGTTTGCAGACGCCATTGAGGTAAGCTACGACTCTGCTAGCCAAAGTTTCACGGCCAGCGGTTTTGCCGAACATATTAATAATGGCACGGACTCACCGACCCCCATCGTAAAAGGTCTTTTCACCATTAAGGCAAATATTTCCAATACCGGCGAGTTCCTGTCGGGAACCCTCACTGTTACCGGAGAGGTTCCATCGCTTGGCATTGCACCTGGACAATTGCTGGCGGGTGATCTCAGCGCGCTCGGATACGGCGACGCCGGGGGAGCGATGGAATACCAATTCAACACATCTGGAGGGTCTTTGTCCTTCCAGTTCGGCCCTGTCATCAACGTCATTCTTGGCCAAAGCGGCTTCAATGGTGGCTTCGCGCAAAATTTTAACAACGGAGCCATCGGGGTCGCCGGCATCGGCTGGTAACCACCCCGGCAAGCAGTCAAACATAACATTAAATTCAATCCACCACAAAGGAGGCAACAAAATGGCACAACAAAGGGTAAACAATTGGATAAAGGGTGCGAACGTATTTGTAGTTTTATTTACTATCCTGCTACTAGGCACACCGAACCATTCGGCATTTGCCCTGACTCTTAACCAGTATCCCGACATCAGGCTGACTGACGTAAACGTAAACCAATCCGCTGGAGTCTTCACGACGTCTGGCGCTTTGGCCGAAACCTACTTTGCTGGCCCTGGCAATTCAACTGGCCTGTACAATTCAGTGCTAGGGAGTTATGCCTATTTTGACCTTTCTGCTGTACTAGGCTCCGGTCAGGCCGCGTCCGGCAGTTTTGCCATCTATGATGATACAGACGGTAGTAATTCCTACTCAGCAGGCGACACCCTCTACCTCTCCGGTACTTTAACCTCCAAAATTTTCAGCAACACGGCATACGAATTTCTTTTTACACCCACTTACGGCAAATACAAAGATAACGGCGCCTATAAGACCGAAGGCGATATCAATATCAGCATAGTTGGGGACGGCGACGTAAGAACCCCGGTTCCCGAACCTGCGACGGTTTCACTTTTGCTCCTCGGAATCGGGGGAATGTGCCTTATTCGCCGTCGCAAATCTCAGTCCTAATCTAAAATGACTGAAACTGTTCGGTGGTAACCGCTTTGGATGTCTGCAAAGCGGTCGCTTTACCAGATGATGAGCCGAGAAGGCTATCGGATTTCGATGGGGGTAACGGGATGAGACTTAACAAACTGCTTCTTGCAGCTACTATACTTGCGGCCATTATGGCCCTTTACGCCGGGAGCGCTTTTGCGGCGCTGCTTGGCGTCGTACCAGGATACCCGCAAATCACCTTTGACAGTCTAGGCAATTCCAACCCCAACGGCACCACCTTCAATTCGAGCACAGGAATCTTCAATGTCTCGGCTTCACCGGTCTCCTATATCTGGGCCTCACGTAAAGCCATTCCGTTGTCCGGGACCAGAAGCCTTTCCATTCAGGCTCATCTGGACGGCACAGGTAACATTATCCCCGACCAGACCGGGGACCAAGTGACAATAGTTGGTGATATCTTGCCCACCGGAGCCTACACTGGTCCGGCATACAGTGGTACGCTGCTGACCGGGAAAATCACCAAGTTCGGATTTCTTGACGGAGGCACCACCGATATTTTTGATTTTCGCTTCACACCGACGGGTGGCGCCCTGTTTGACCTTTACAATAACGGCGACATCGGCATCACTGTCACAAGCGAAAATTCGACCTTCGGGGGAAATTTCCTTACCAACTTTCAAGGCTACACCAAAGGCACGGCCGGTGTAATAGCAGGCCCCCACTTTGACCTTACTGAGACCTGCACCGACGCGCAGGGGCAGGTTCCTATCCAGTTTTCGGCGACCATCACCAACACCGGCTCCGAAAGCCTGAAAAACATCACCTGCACCAACAGCCCCGACACGACTCTGACCGGCGTACCGACCGATCTCGCCATCGGGGCCTCGGCAACCATCACCGGCAGCTATCTGCCAGGTGCCACTCCGTCAACCAGTTCCCTGAGCTGTAGCGCGACCGGGTCAGGGAGCCAGGTAACCATCACCCAAGTGGGCACGGCAACCTGCAACACCCTGGTCAGCCCAGCGCTGCAGGTTGCGGAGAGCTGCACCAACCCGAGCGCTCCGGGATTGCCATACACCTTCTCAGGCGTCATCAGCAACACGGGCAACGAGACCCTTACGGGAATCTCCTGCACCGACTCTCTGGGCACAACCCAGGCCGTTGCCGACATACTTCCCGGCTCAACGGGCACCACGGTCTTCAGCTACCTTCAGTCAACGAGCCCACTGAGCGACTTCATCACCTGCTCGGCCAAGGGTGCTTTTAGTAAGGGGGCCGTTTCCGCCAGCTCCAGCACCCAGAGCTGCAGCATCGTCACCAGGACGACACTTGCCGTGGAGGAGAGCTGCACCGACGCGGCCTCACCGACCTCGCCAATGGTCTTCTCCGCCACGGTCAGCAACACCGGCAACGAGACACTTACCGGGATTTTCTGCACCGACTCGCTGGGGGTCAGCAAGACCATAGCCGACATTCTTCCGGGAGCAACCGGCACCACGAGCTTCAGCGTCACCGGGTCGACCAGTCCCTTAAGCGACCAAGTCACCTGCTCCGCCAAAGGAGCTTTCAGCAACACGGCGGTTTCCGCTGCCGCTGCCGCTAAGAGCTGCAGCATCGCCACCACGACGTCGCTAACCGTCGCCGAGAGCTGCGCTAACGCGGCCTCACCCACGGCGCCGATGACCTTCTCCGCAACCGTCAACAACACCGGCAATGAGGCCCTCACCGGGATCTCCTGCACCGACTCGCTCGGGACCACCCAGGCGATCGCCAACATTCTTCCAGGGGCAAGCGGCGCCACGACCTTCAGCTACATCGGGTCGGTCAGCCCCTTAAGCGATTCGGTCACCTGCTCCGCCAAGGGCGCCATCAGCAATACTGCTGTTAGCTCACTCTCCGGCGCCAAGAGCTGCAGCATCACCACCGCAACAACGCTTGCCGTCGACGAGACCTGCGCCAACGCAGCCTCACCCACGGCGCCGATGACCTTCTCCGCCACGGTCAGCAACACCGGCAACGAGACCCTCACGGGAATTTCCTGCACCGACTCGCTCGGAACCACCCAGACGATCGCCAACATCATCCCTGGGGCAAGCGCCGCCACGACCTTCAGCTACATCGGATCGGTCAGCCCCTTAAGCGATTCGGTCACCTGCTCCGCCAAGGGCGCCATCAGCAATACTGCGGTTAGCGCACTCTCCGGCACCAAGAGTTGCAGCATCACCACCGCAACGACACTAGCCGTCGCCGAGACCTGCGCCAACGCGTCCTCACCCACGGCGCCGGTGACCTTCTCCGCCACGGTCAGCAACACCGGCAACGAGACCCTCACCGGAATCTCCTGCACCGACTCGCTCGGAACCACCCAGACGATCGCCAACATCATCCCTGGAGCAAGCGGCGCCACGACCTTCAGCTACATCGGGTCGGTCAGCCCCTTAAGCGATTCAGTTACCTGCTCCGCCAAGGGCGCCATCAGCAATACTGCTGTTAGCGCACTCTCCAGCACAAAGAGCTGCAGCATCACCACCGCAACGACACTGGCCGTCGCCGAGACCTGCACCAACGCGGCCTCGCCCGCGGCACCGGTGACCTTCTCCGCCACGGTCAGCAACACCGGCAACGAGACCCTCACCGGAATCTCCTGCACCGACTCGCTCGGAACCACCCAGACGATCGCCAACATCATCCCCGGAGCAAGCGGCGCCACGACCTTCAGCTACATCGGGTCGGTCAGCCCCTTAAGCGATTCGGTTACCTGCTCCGCCAAGGGCGCCATCAGCAACACTGCGGTTAGCGCACTCTCCGGCACAAAGAGCTGCAGCATCACCACCGCAACGACACTGGCCGTCGCCGAGACCTGCGCCAACGCGGCCTCGCCCACGGCGCCGATGACCTTCTCCGCCACCGTCAGCAACACTGGCAACGAGACCCTCACCGGAATCACCTGCACCGACTCACTCGGAACCACCCAGACGATCGCCAACATCATCCCTGGAGCAAGCGGCGCCACGACCTTCAGCTACATCGGGTCGGTCAGCCCCTTAAGCGATTCAGTTACCTGCTCCGCCAAGGGCGCCATCAGCAATACTGCTGTTAGCGCACTCTCCAGCACAAAGAGCTGCAGCATCACCACCGCAACGACACTGGCCGTCGCCGAGACCTGCACCAACGCGGCCTCGCCCGCGGCACCGGTGACCTTCTCCGCCACGGTCAGCAACACCGGCAACGAGACCCTCACCGGAATCTCCTGCACCGACTCGCTCGGAACCACCCAGACGATCGCCAACATCATCCCCGGAGCAAGCGGCGCCACGACCTTCAGCTACATCGGGTCGGTCAGCCCCTTAAGCGATTCGGTTACCTGCTCCGCCAAGGGCGCCATCAGCAACACTGCGGTTAGCGCACTCTCCGGCACAAAGAGCTGCAGCATCACCACCGCAACGACACTGGCCGTCGCCGAGACCTGCGCCAACGCGGCCTCGCCCACGGCGCCGATGACCTTCTCCGCCACCGTCAGCAACACCGGCAACGAGACCCTCACGGGGATCACCTGCACCGACTCGCTCGGAACCACCCAGACGATCGCCAACATCATCCCCGGAGCCACGGGCGCCACGACCTTCAGCTACATCGGGTCGGTCAGCCCCTTAAACGATTCCGTTACCTGCTCCGCCAAGGGCGCCATCAGCAACACTGCGGCTAGCGCACTCTCCGACACCAAGAGCTGCAGCATCACCACCGCAACGACACTGGCCGTCGCCGAGACCTGCGCCAACGCGGCCTCACCCACGGCGCCGATGACCTTCTCCGCCACGGTCAGCAACACCGGCAATGAGACCCTCACGGGAACCTCCTGCACCGACTCGCTCGGGACCACCCAGACGATCGCCAACATCATTCCCGGAGCGAGCGCCACCACGATCTTCAGCTACATCGGGTCGGTCAGCCCCTTAAGCGATTCGGTTACCTGCTCCGCCAAGGGCGCCATCAGCAACACTGCGGTTTCCGCACCCTCCAGCGCCAAGAGCTGCAGCATCGCGACCAAACCGGCTCTCTCACTGATCGAGAGCTGCACCAACGCATCCTCCCCGGGTCAGCCCATCACTCTGGCTGCCACCCTCACCAATTCCGGCAATGAGCCACTTACCGGAATCACCTGCACCGACAGCAACGGCGGGACGGTACTCGGGACCCCGGCAACCCTTGCCGCCGGCGGAACGGCCACGCTCAGCTCCAGCTACGTTCCCACGGCCAGCAATTCCAGCGACACCATCACCTGCAAGGCGAGCGGATCCATCAACAACGCCCCTGTCAGCACGGCTGCCAGTGCCACCTGCGGCATCCTGACGAAACCTGCCTTCTTCGTCACCGAGAGCTGCAGCAACGCTCCCGCACCCGGGCAGCCGATCAGCCTGAAAGTGTTCCTCACCAACTCAGGCAACGAGGCCCTGACCGGCATCAGTTGCACCGACAGCGCCGGGGCGGCCATTACCGGGGCGCCTGCCATCCTTGCCGTCGGAGGAGCCGCAACGCTCACCGGAAGCTACATCCCGACGACGAGCAGCTCCACTGACACGGTAACCTGCAAAGCAAACGGCGTCATCAACAACGCCCCGGTCACGGCCGGTGCCAGTTCCACTTGCGCGTTACTGTCGAGACCCGGGTTCTCCCTCACCGAAAGCTGCACCAACGCTTCGG
>Ga0209123_1000356_pt1 | contig 64340 bp, 40 predicted proteins | sample BarGraIncu00431A_FD_184500 | JGI IMG/M metagenome (GOLD analysis project Ga0209123, IMG submission 184500) | Arctic peat soil microbial communities from Barrow, Alaska, USA - Barrow Graham LP Incubations 004-31A (SPAdes) (version 2) | ecosystem: Environmental > Terrestrial > Soil > Wetlands >... | reverse complement strand
AATGTGCGCAATTTGGAGGTGCTGACATGGGCACGAATGGAATAGAAAGCTACCTTTCGGGGTCTCCGCTGCTCGCTGTGGCAGCGGCTTTTGCGGGAGGATTTCTCGCGAGCCTTTCTCCCTGCGTCTACCCGATGATTCCCATTGTTTCAGCCTTTGTGGGGTCCCGGGATAACCTGGAGAAATCCCGTGCTAGGCCTTTCAAACTTTCACTCGGTTACGTCTTCGGTATGGCCGCGGTTTACGCGCTGCTCGGCATGATCGCGTCCCTGACCGGAAGCCTGTTCGGACGGATCGCATCGAGCCCGCTGGCCCTTTTGGCGGTCGCCAACCTACTCATGCTGCTTGGCCTGAACACCCTGGAAGTACTCCCCTTGCCGGCCTTGGGGTGGGGGCGCTCCCGGGATCCGGCCGCGACAGGGATACTCGGCGCGGTCCTGGTGGGGGCTGCCTCCGCCCTGGTCGCCTCACCCTGCCTTTCGCCGGTGCTCCTTGGACTGCTGACCTTTGTAGCCACCAGGCAAAGCGTTTGGTACGGGGGCTCCCTGCTGTTCGCCTTTTCCTTGGGGATGGGCGTCCTGCTGGTTGGCGCCGGCGCCTTTTCGGGGCTGGTTGCCGGTTTGCCAAGGCCTGGCCCCTGGATGGTCGGGGTAAAGAAGTTTCTTGGCTTCCTGATGCTGCTGCTGGCGGAATATTATCTGGTCAAGGCCGGACAGGCCTGGCTTTAGAGGGAGAGCGACATGCGCAAAATGATATCTTTACTGGCGCTACTGTGCCAGACCTTGGCGGCTTCTCCCGGGTGGAGCCTGGAGGTTGGCGCTGCAGTACCGGAATTCACCATGAAGAGCCTGGCAGGAGACACCATTACCCGGGAAAGCCTGGCTGGCAAGCCGGCGCTGCTGGTATTCTGGAACACCTGGTGCCCCATCTGCAAGCAGGAACTCCCCTTGATTAACCGGATAGCCCAGAAGTATGCGTCGCAAGGGGTGGCGGTTCTCGCGATAAACACCGGCCTGAACGACAGCGAAAGTAAGACCCGGGCCTTTTGGAACAAGAGCGGGTACCGGTTCCCGACCGGTTTCGATGGCAACTTTGGCATCGTGGAGGCCTTCGGGGTAAGGGGCGTGCCGACGATTTTGCTGGTTGACGCCAGGGGGGTGGTGCGCTACCAAAGCCCGCTGCTCCCCGAGAACATGGACGAGCGCATCAGGCAGCTTGCCGGGAGGTAGGGGAGGGGCTCCCGGGCATAGGTGAGATGCAAAAATGATCCGATAGCAGCGTGACACCGCAAAGTAGGGGCGACCCGCGGTCGCCCAGCCACTGTGACCGGTTTGGGCAACAGGGCCAGGGCGACCGCCGGTCGCCCCTACGCTTTAATCCTCTTGATAAGTTCCTTCTTGATTAGAACGCCCCTCCACCTTCCTGGAGGAGAGTTCCCGCCCAGCGAAAAAACTAGTGCTGCACCGCACCGTGCGCATCCGGCGCCGGGTGCTGATGCTCGGGACGGGCGGTATCCCCCTGCAGCCGGGCGATCCTGTCGCTCTCGTCGTCGACATAGTCGAGCAGCGCCTGGGTGTCCTTCTTGTCCAGCCTCATGTTGGGCATGGGGAGGTTGTTGTACCGGGCCAAAAGTTCCATGGCCAGTGGATCCTTCTCCGCCAGCACCTTGTCAGGCTCCATCATCCAGCGCACCAGCCAGAGGTGGCCGCGCCTCTTGCTGATATTGAAAAGGTCCGGTCCGATGGGGTGCTGCTGGTCCGGGGACCCCGCGGCAATCTCTCCACCGATCTTATGGCAGGCGGCACACCTGGTACGGTAGAGGGTCTCCCCGAGCGAGATGTTGCGCACCTTGGGGGCGTCGGCGTAGTTCCTTTGGTCTTTGGGCGGCATCTTCCAGTTGTGCAGCCAGCTGCCGAGCTGGGTGGCCAGGATGAAGGGGTTTTCGTGGGGCGAGACCCGCATCCACTGCCCCGTTGCCTGATTGCCGATGATGAGGCTCAGGTTATGGTCCTGAAGCTTCCCTTCCTTGTCCGCCACGCTGTAAAGCCCAAGCTTCACCCGCAGTTGCGTGATGTCGGCATCTTTCCCGGTCAGAAACAACCAGCCGGGCCCCGTCTCGAATTTCTCAGCGTAATCCTTCAAAACTTTCGGCGTATCGTGCTGCGGGTCTATGGTTATCGAGTACATGAAAACGTCTTTGCCGACCCGATCCCCGAGAATCTTCTGGACCTCGCGCAGGCGGGCCGTCTCCAGCGCGCATTCGTCCGGGCAGTTGGTGTAGATGAAGTTGATCACCACAACCTTGTCTTTGATGAGGTCGCTGAAGAAGCGCACCTGCTTTCCCTGGTGGGTGATCAGGGGCGCGTCGGGGAAGTAGCTGGCCCCCCAGATGACGCCGGCATTGGAGCTGGTAGCGGTGCCCGCAGCCTTGGGGCTGGCACTGGGGGTAGCGCTGGGGCCGGTGCTTTTGCCGGCAGCCTCGCCAGCCGTCGCTGCACTGGCTGGCGCGGTCCCGAAGGTCAGTGTCGCTGCCAAGAGCAGGATAAGGGCAAGGGCTAAAGGCTTGCTGTAATAGCGGTGCATGGTCTCTCCTTTAACAGAAATTAAAATAGCGCCGGCAATGTCGGGCAGTGACCTTAGGCAGATGGCGCGGGGAATGTACACGCGTTTATAGCACAGCTTATCTGTTTATGGCAAAACTGATTTTTAGTTCAGCGTGGGAGAACCTGCCACACTGCCCCCGGAGACCTCACCCCCTCCGGCGGGGGGGATTTCCCCTTCTCTGCGGACACTTACCTTTTCACAAAAAAACCGGCGCAGCAGCTTAAAGCTGTCTGCGCCGGGTCTGTTCTGATGCTTTTCCTTGTGGTTGCCGGCTCAACTCCGGCAACCTGCTAGCCGCCGCGATCTCAGAAGTTTATCAGTAAGACGACCTTCCTGAGGATCATCAGGGCGTCGGCGACTCCGATGGAGCCGTCCGGAGCAGGCACTCCGTTGACCATCGGCGATACGTCGCCGTGCAGCATGTCATTGGGGGTGGCCTGGGCTACCCCGACCGCCAGCCGCAGGGCCCTCAGGGCGTCGGAGATGTCAGCGACCCCGTGTCCTTTGAAGTTCCCGTCGGGGCTCACGATGGTGATGGCGGTGGTCCGGATCGAAACGTTGCCGCTTGCGTCGGTTGCGGTGGCCGTGATGCTGTTGTTTCCCTTCACGAGCCCGGTCAGCGTGACACTCCAGGCGTTGCCGTTCATGGTGACCGCTCCGGCATTGGCCGGGCTGCTAACCTTGACCACCGGGGTTATCCCGGGTTCCACCGTTCCGGAAATGGTCTGAGTCGATCCGGTACTCGGTGAGTTGAAGGAGTCGATGACCAGTAGCGGCGGCGTGGTGGCTGTCTTGACTGCGCCTCCGGGTCCGAAGCCGTCGCCGGTCCGGAAGGTCGGCAGTGCTGCGGAATCCACATATTGCACCCCTTCCCAGGTCGGCAGAGGGGTCGGCATCAACTGGAACTGTCCCGGTTTCTCAATGTCCCAGCGCAGCAGCATGGAGTTATCCTCGTGCTGGGTGTTGTGGCAATGTTCCATGTAGGTCCCGGCAAATTCCCGGAAATTGATGGCCATCTCTACACTGTCGAGACTGTCACTGTCGGGACCAATGCGATAGACGTCCTTGCGTGCCCATTTTTCCCATTCGGGAACCGGTTTGCCGCCGCGCGAGAGCAGGATCCCTTCTTCGAAGTGGACGTGGACCGGGTGGCTCCAGCCGCCGCCTCCCAATTCGATTCTCCAGATTTCCAGTGTGCCGTCGCCGCTGAAGCCGCCCTGGGTCGGGCCGTTGGCGAGCTGCGGGGCTGCAGAAATCCTGCGGGGATCCATGTTGTATCCGCCACCGCCGTCGGTCTTGATGGTCCAGGGGGCTTTGTCGGTCCCGTTGGAGCGGCCGAAGGAGAAGGTCCGGTGCCTGGCTGCGGCCAGCTTGGCCTGGTCGGCGGGGTCGTCGGCATGCAGTTTGAGCGGGATCAGGGCATTCTTGCCGGTGACGTAGTCAGCCGGGTCAATGCTGAGGTCGGTTCCCGTGTAGGCCTGTACGCGTAGTTCCAGGAATTTCCCGACGCACGGGTCGCCGTTTATCCACTGGTCGGGGATTCCGTCGTTATCGATATCCACCTGCTGGGCCTGGTAGGCCCCGGAGAGGATATTCTCCAGGGGGATCTTTTTGCCGGTCACCTTGCCGTTGGTGTGTTCGAGGACGTTGATGAAATAGAGCTTGTCGCCCGGCTTCACGCCGTTCTTGGCGAAATCTATCACGATGTCGTAGCGCTCCGCGATCCCCTGGGTCGGCAGCACGCTGTTGTGGTCGGCATCCATGCTGGCGTCGAAGGCAACCGTATGCTCCATGATGTTGCCGTCGTTGGCGATCATGTGAAACGGTATCCGGTTGTAGGAGAGTCCCGAGCCGGCCGGCCCGGCAATCGCTCCGCTCGAGCCGTTTACCTGCTGCACGACTGCAATGGCGATGAAGCGGGAGACCGAGCCGTTCAGGATGCGGAAGCGGTACCTGCGCGCGCGGACGTCCATGAACGGCTTGTAGCCCCAGTTGACCAGCAGGTTGTCGCCCACGAAGCCGTCGGTGTTGAAGATGTTGAACCAGAGCTGACCGTCCTTGTCCCAGGCCTTGTCGGCCACTACCATGTTGACGTCGTAGTCGCGGTTACCCCAGGGAAGGGTGCTGCCGCTCGGCAGCCGGAGGTTCACTCCGTCGTTCACGGCCTCATTGCCGCGGTCGAGTGCGCTGTAGTAGTTCATCATCGCGGCGTTACCTTTGAAGACGTTCTGTGCGGTGAAGTCGAGCATGTGGTCGTGGAACCAGTGGGTGCTCATGGTCTCGCGCCAGTCGCCGCGGATCTTGATGGAGCCGTTGCTGCAGGTCTTCACGGTTGCCGCGGTGTCGTTATTCACCATGAGTGTTTCCCCGTCGGCGCAGGGGAACGCGGCCCGCGGGTCGGTTGCCGTGGTGTTGATGGTGTCGTAACCGGCGAGCTGGATCGGCCAGCGGTAATCGTAGTACTGACCCGGGAAGAAGAAGGCGTTGGCGTAGCCGTCGCTCTCGGCTGGGGTGTGGCCGTTATGTTCGTGGGTGCTGATGGTGTGGAGGCCAAAGCCGCGGTTGGCGGACGGGTCGATCGGCAGGTCGTTGTAGTGCCGCATCAGGATCGGCTGGCCGTAGCGCGCCATGAGGAGCTTGGGCGGGAAGGTTCCGTCAAAGGTCCAAAGTGCTTGGGGGTCCTGAATCGGCATCAGCGGGTGGAACCTGACGTTGATGCCGTTGGTGGTCCCCCTGACGATCGGGGCGCCCGGTACCGCGGAGCTGTAGACCCTGAAGTAGAGGCCTCCCGGGCCGAATTCGCCTTTGGAGTAGCCGTGCATCTGCTTGGCGTCGCGGAAGCCGCCGTTCATGCGGGCGCCGGCCTGGGCGGTCTTGTAATAGGCCTGGGGGTAGAATTCATTCCAGCGCTGATGGGAGAAACCTTGCCCCGGGGGACGCCCTTCGGCCGGCGGATTGACGAGCGTGCGCCCCATAAAGGCCTCGATGCCCGCTTTCCAGGGGTTCATGTCCTGGTAATTGGAGTATTGGGAGGGGTAGGGGTAGATGCCCGTCTGGGCCAGGAAGGCTTCCAGGGCCGCTCCGCCGGCGGAGATGGGGGGCAGCGGATTGGTCTGGGCGACCGCGGTGGGGTCGAGTTTCTCGGGACCGAACTCCTCGAAGAGCAGCATCTGCTGGGTGAAGGGCTGGGCCCCGAAGGTTGGGCTCGGCTTACTGTTGGTCGGAACGTCAAACTGCAGGTTTAATTGCTGTGCGCTCAGCGGCACCGAGCCGTTCAAGGCCGCGTCGGCCGCGGTCCCGGTCGGTCCACCCTGAAAGGATCCCTTGTTGGCCTCGGGAAGCGTGGACAAAAACTTATCGGCGAACTGCAGGCCGATGAAGGGGCCGGTCAAGGCTGAGGGGTCGGTGGCGGGCGGAGGGGTGAAGGAGTCCATGGCTGCCGCCTGGGCGAGGGAAGACCCGAGTAGTACTATAAGAGCTGCTCTGACGGAGAATCCCCTGGCACTCTTTATTTGGTTTATGACTATTTCATATGTGTTACTCATGGTGGATTACCTCCCTTCTTCCAAACTTTGTCGGGACAGCCTATCGATGGTAGAAGATGATCTTTATCGACTTCGTCGTTCGGTTTCGCTAAAGACATTACTTCTAGCAGCTATCCAGCATTTTGGTTGTTAGTTGACTGCAATATTGGCAAGCACGTAACGGTGTTTCCGAAGTCGTGTTATTTCTTGCGCCTGCCTTGCATTAAAGTTCAGCACGTTTGTTACGATATCCTTGCTGGATACATGAGCAATACGTATGCCACAATGGTTCTGGGTTGAAAGTGCTGTGATTCTGGTGGCTTAACGGAAGGTGGCTCGGAATGGGCCGATGCGTGGAATTGCCAACAATATATCCGATGTAGCGCAACACGGCAACAAACCAACTGAAATCCGGTTACTTAGGGATGTGCCAAAATATTTGCTGCAGTTGTCTTTTATCAGATGATTGGTGGGATTAAGCCTGCGCCAGGGCGGACCAAGGGGAGGGAGCTGGAAGGTGCGTAGGGGCGACCGGCGGTCGCCCGGGCAGTTCCAACGTGGCGCGTTTCATGGGCGACCGCCGGTCGCCCCTACGGAATGGGGCCACAAAAAGCGCGAAGAGGAACAGGACGCGAAGCATCCTGTTCCTCCTGTGAGGTGAGAGCTAAAATGTGCCCCGGCAGCGGGGGCGGCAGATCCGGCCTTAATGGGGGCCGGACTTGATTGCCTTGTCCAGATCCTTGAATTCTTCGCAGTTGCCGCAAATTCCCTTCAGTGTGGCCAGTTCGGTCCGGGCTTTTTCCGGTTCCCGGTTCATCAGGTAGGCCTCGCCCAAATATTCATGAGCACCCAGGTGCTTGGGGTCAAGTGCCAGGGCCTTTTCGTAGGCGTTGAAGGCCTCCGGCAGGTGTCCGCTTTTCCGATAGGAAAATCCCAGGTAGTTATAGGCGTCCGCACTGCGCGGATCCTTCTGTAGGTATTTCTTCAGCATCGGGATGGCATCGGAGTAATGGTGCTTATCAACAGTCTTCTTGATCTCACGAAGACTCGGTGAGCTGTCTACCTGGGAAAATCCTCCTCCACCGCCGCCACTGGCAAAAAGTGAAGTCGGAATGAGCAAACACGCCATGATGATATATCGTTTCATACAAACCTCCTGGTTAGCGCTAGTTCTCGTTGCGTGCCTCTTTGATCGCCTTGGCCAGGTCCCTGAACTCTTCGCAATCGCGGCAGATCCCCCAGAGTTGTGCCAGTACCGCTCGGGCTTTCTCGGGCTCGTTGTTCATCAGGTAGGCCTCGCCCAGGTATTCATGGGCGCTGAGATGTTTCGGGTTCAGTGCCAGTGCTTTTTCGTAAGCCTTGAAGGCTTCCGGCAGATGGCCGGTTTTCCGGTAGGAATACCCCAGGTAGTTATAGGCCTCGGCGCTTGCCGGGTTCCTGCCGAGGTATTTTTTCAGCAAAGGAATAGCCTCGGAGTATTTATTCTCGACGATGTTCATTTTGATCTCTTGCATGCTCGGTGCGCTCGCGAGGTAGGAGAATTCTCCTCCAGCACTGGCGAACAGTGAACCTGGAATAAGCAGACACGCCATTATCATTCGTTTCATACCGTCCTCCTGATCCAGCCGGAAAGTCATCTCTAGCGGCCTAAAACAGTTGCAAGCCTGATAAAAAGGGGCGGAGAGCTCAATCGCCCTCCGCCCCGTTTTAAGGACAAACTAAGCATTTACTGCCTGATTAGAGTGAGTCCCTGAGGCGGGCTTATGCCGCCGGCGCTGGATGAGGCCGTCAGCGGTGTCGCACCCGGAAGCGCCGGCTCCGGAGCTCCCACCAGGGTGAGTGTGTAATTGCCGGCACCTATATTGGTGAAGGTGTTGCCCAGTGTTGCCGGGTTGAAGATCGTTCCCGTGGTTGTCAGATAGGGGTTCAGGGTCAGCACCACGGTCGGGCTGACGACTGACGAGGAGGCCGTGAGGATCAGCCTTGACTTGCCGGTCCGGTACTCGGCGGTGGCTATGGTGACCACGTCCGGCGGCGGGTTGACGGTGACCGAGGTTGTGGTTGCAGCCGAACTGACTCCGGCCGAGTTCTTCGCGACAATCTGGAACTTCAGGACTGCCGGCACCCCGCCTGCGGGGACTGCGACGGTAAAGCTCACCGAAGCCGCGACCAGGGGATTGGGAACCAGCACAATCGGCGTACCGGAGGTCTGGGTCCAGGTGAAGGTGCAGGCCAGGTGGTTGGGGTCGGTGCATGATGCCGTCAATGTCACAGGGGTGCCGGAATTAACCGTCCGGGCCGCGATGGGGTTGACCAGTGGAGCCCCGGCCGGATCTACCGTAATGATCACCGAAGAGTTCGAGGAACCGGCACCGTTGGTGGCCGTTAACTGGAAGCTCAGCGCTGTCGACACCCCGACGATGGGAGCGGTGAAGCGCGGGGTAAGTGTGGTCGGATTGGCGAGCGCGACTATCGGTCCACCTGTCTGGATCCAGGCAAAGGTGAGCGGGGTCGACCCGGTTGCAGTGCCTGCCAGGTTGACGGTTGCTCCGGAGGCCACGGTGTTGTTGGGACCGGCGTTGGCGCTAGGAGGTGTCAGCGCGCCTACGCAGGTCGGAGCCACGGTACCGGGCCAGGGGTTGAGCTGCCCTCCCAGGACGCCGGTGGAGGAGGTATAACCTCCGCAGGCCAGGAAAGCGAGTTCTTCGAAATTATTCGGGACTATCGGGCTGCCCGGTACGTTTTCCGGGAAGATGAAGTCAAGGATCGGTGCGTGGTACTGCCCGTAGAATATCCCGTTGGCGGCGGTTTTAGCCGAGCCCAATCCAGGAATCTGCGTCTGTTGCCCTTCGATTACGGCCCGGACCTCTCTGGTAGGCGGCAGGAAGGTGTCTGCCGCATTCATGACGCAGGCCTTGTCCGGTTTGGGCGGGACTGTGCCGAAAGGAAGGCAGGGGGGGCGAAAACGCCAGCGGCCCAAAAGCGCGCCGGAAGGCGGGCCCGGGTCCACGCCGATGGTGCCCCAGTCCCGGTCGCTGGTAACACCGGTGGCAGGGTTGAGGTCGATGCCGTAGAGGTGGATTTGCCTGCTCGCGTCGGTGGTCATCCCTTCGAAGCGTGTGCGGGCAGTTGCCTCACCTGCGCCTACGACGGTCAAGCCGCCGGTGCCGATCAGGGCCACGTCGGTTCTCACATAGGCCGGGTCTTTCCCCGCCGCCGTGTAGATAGCGGTGTTGTTGACGATGGTGTGGGCGGCGATATAAGTGTTGGTGGCGCCGATGCCGGGATACGGTCCTATGGTGGGGGTCACGCTGTCGGTTACCAGGGTCCCGGCGTAGGTGATGTAGTCACCGACCTCGAAAGGCGCCTGTATGCGGGCGTCGGGAAGCTGATTGAGCGCGAGGCCCGCCGGGTCACCCATGTTGATGCTGATGGAGAAATTGCCGGCTGCGTCGAGCGGTCGGTTGCCCTGGGGGCAAAGCGGGTCGGTCTCAGCCGCAAAGGGAGCGGGCGGAGCCACGCGTGGCAGGCACATCGGGAACCCGGTACCGGCAGTGATCGTCGGGTTGTCCCCGTCCACGGTGAACCTCTTGTCGGGCGAATTGATCCGGCCGTAGCGGCCGGCGGGGTCGTTTATGCGCACCCTGGTGCCGGTGGTGGCACTGTTCAGCACGCCGCCTACCCGCATTTCACCCTTGGTGTAGTCGATGAAGTTGATGTACCCCGCTCCCGAGTTGAGCCCCTGCTGGGAGATGTAGATGAGACCGGCTATGTACTGGTCTCCCCCGACCGCGGCCGTTATCCGGTTTCCTACCACGTGCACCTCGTAGCTGGCAAGCGGCGGCGGAGCGTCCGTCAGGGCCATGCCTGACTGGCTCGGGCCGTAGGGGGCGGGAGCCTGGGTGAAGAGTTCCTGCCAGGTGAGCGCGTTGGCGGGCAGGATGACGATGGTGTTGGTCGGCACGGTGACCACCTGGCCGTTCACCTTCAAAGAGCCGCCGGCCAGTGGACCGGCAAAGGTGGAGGCCTCCTGGAGAAAGCCGGTGATGTCGAACTGCGTATTTGGTGGAATTGGCAGCTGGGCGCTTGCGATGCCTGTCCAGGCGAAAATAGCTGTCAGGATCAGAACTATCGCGTAACCCACCCTTTTGCCGTACGGTTCAGATTGGGTTTTGCAAGTTTGGGTTAACATGACTCATTCTCCTTTTTACCTGCTCGACAGGATGCTGGTTAATGGCGGCAGGCAAACAGTGTGCCGGGGCTGCCATATTCAATTCCCATCAATGTTGTAGTGAGAAGCAACTGGAACGATAAGTAAGCGTAACTATGCAGTCAGTGGCCGCCTTCCTGACCTTCGAAGGGCGCACAAAGCGGCTAAACCGGCTACTGACAGCAGGAGCGTTGACGGCTCTGGTACCGCAGCCGGGTTATTTGCAGCATCAACTACTTCGATAGCGACGGCCCACTGGCTGGTGCGCTGGAGACCGTCGATGTTAATGAATGAACCGGGACCACCTGAAAGTGAAAACTCGGGACCGGTGAAGTTGCCGTTTCCAGCCTGGGTGAACCCATCGGAAAGCAGCAAGTTGTTGGTGTCGGTGGCGACCGGAAAGTTATCGTACTGCGTGAGGGCGACGATGTAGCTGCCCGCCAAGAGACTATCCGTCATGAATGAATCAAAATTGTCGAGCGAAACGTCCTGGTTCTGGTCGATGAAAACTCCCGTCGAATCGAACAGGGTAAGGGTTGGATCAAATCCTCCGGCCGCATAGGAGGAGGTGCTGATATTGACTGAGGCGTTGTTCAGCAAACTGAAATTGAACAGCCTGACGTTATCGTCCTGGGTGAAATTCCCCGAGTAGGAGAAAATCGTAGCATTGGTTTCGGGAGTACCCAAGATAACAGTCAGTGCTATCGCGATGATCGGGAACAACTTGATGACTTCTCTCATGACTCTCCCTCCCTATACTATTTGTCGGTTCTCCAAAGCTCATAAGCTTGGAGGCTTAAGGGGAAATTGGCCTGCTCAATTTGTCAGATGCTAGACTGATTGCATGGAGAGTGCCTAATTTACGGGGATTGTGTGAGTCGAGTTATTTCGTGGGGTTGCCCTGAGCAGAAGGCAAATCTGAGGGAGTGAGAGCCGGTTTGAGGGGTGCAAAGATTTTAATGCCTGCAACAAAATCTTTGCAGGGGAAAGTGGGGCAGCTTCCCCCTCACCCCGACCCTCCTTCGCCAAGGCTTCGGCGGCCAAGCCCTCCCCGCCAAGGGGGAGGAAGGGTTGAAGGTAGACGGAATAAGTTAACTTTACGGCTGGTGGGTAAGGGGGCGAGGGGCTCGAACGGAAGGGAAAAGGGTAGAGACGCATTGCATGCGTCTCAGCGCTGCCGCCTTCTGGTTCAAATATGAGTGTGATGGGAGGGAGGGAGGGAGACGCATGCAATGCGTCTCTACGGGAATGGAGAGCGGCTGGCCCGGAAGGGCGAGCCGCGGCCCTAGTTCCGTCCGAGCTTCTTGATGCGCTCCTGCACCAGGAAGTCGGTGGCAAGTTCCACGATCTTGGCCTCGTCGAAAGACCAGCGGCTTTGCACCTTCCCCGCCAGGCTGCGGAAAAAGGTATGTCTTCCTTGCTGCCCCTCGCACTGCAGCGACCAGCGCTCGATTTCACGAAAGTTAACCTGTTGCATCCCCACGACAAGTAACGCTTGATAAAGCGCCTGCGCATCATTCCACTCATAGAATTTCAACAGACGGTCCTTGACGCAATCCGTGGGACTGAGCATGCGGATCTTTCCCGTCGGGGTCTCCCACTCCACGGGGTTTTTGGCGAATTCATCCCCGATCATAACCGGGCCGGGAGGAAACTCAAGATAAAGGTCGGTGGTGTCATTCTTGTAAAAACGGTCATTTTCCAGATGGAAACCAATCCCAGCCATAGCCAGCGGGATGACACAGCGATCCCGGTAGCTGTCCACGAAATCCAGATCGATGGACTGGTATTTGTTCTCTGAATAAATGGTGACGCATCCTCCGCCGGACATGACGGCAGTTATGCCATGCTTACGCAGTGCCTCAGACACTGCAGCGGCAATTTCCTGGTGGGTTGCGTTGGTGAAGTCTTTACGTTGGCTCATGCGGTCCTTCCTTTTCTAGCGGGCGTCCCGTCCTGGGACAGTTATCCATATCTAGCCTTTTACACCATTTTAGTAAAGCTGGAAACCTCGACGCTCAATTATCCCCGGCCTCATTCCGCTCTACCTTTGAAGGCACTGCCGTCGTTAATTGATAAGGAATACCTTATGCGAGGCGGTGCTTTTGGGCGAGAGGGACCTTTGAAAGTCATATCAGAGGGGAAAGACACTATCTATCCGCAACAGCGCCGAATAAGTAGTGGGGGTGGGCAAGTCACGACTCTCTTTGAATTGAGTGCCGCAGTCTGAAGGTCCGGCTTAGACAAAGTATATTAAGATAATCTTTGACACGGCGTTGACAGAGGGCTACTCTGCTAAACTGGCACTTTTTAGCTAATGTTATCGATTGAAGGAGCGACGCGATGAACCCTGACAAGACTGAAGGACTCAGGCCTTTTATCTGGTGCCATGTTCAACTGCTTCTGGTGCTGGTATTCCTTCTGTCAGTCGGCCCGGCACTGGCCGATGATGTCACGGCGCCGGTCACCAACGCTTATCCCGGCGCCGGCACCTATCAGGGAGTGCGCGACGTCTCCTTATACTGCTTTGATGGAGGCACGGGCTGCAACTCGACCTTTTACTGCCTGGGAAGCGGCTGCACTCCCACCACCCCGTACAACTCCCCCGTCAGCCTGAGCGCAAGCAGTGATCTCAGGTTCTACTCCGTGGACCGGGCCGGCAACGGCGAGGCGGTCCAGACCCAAAAGTTCCTGATTCAACCCGACAGCACCGCACCGACCACGACCCCCAATTATCCCGGCGGGACCTACGGGCCCATCAGCGTTTACCTTTACTGCTCGGACGGAGCCGGCAGCGGCTGCACCGGCAGTTTTTACTGCCTGGGTACTGGGTGCACCCCGACGACGCCCTATACCTCGTCGCTCCAGATAGCCGCCTCCGGCGAGCTGCGCTTCTACTCCCGCGACAAGTCCGGAAACGCCGAGGACCTGCAGACCGTTTCCTACCGGATCGATCAAGTGCCTCCCGTCACGGCGGCCAATCCTCCCGGGGGAAGCTACCCCGTAGCCCCGCTCGTCACCCTTTCCTGCAGCGACGCAACGGGCACCGGCTGCGCGAACACCTACTTTTGCCTGGGGGACAACTGCACGCCCACGACCTCCTACAACGCTCCGGTCCCGATTAATGACTCGACCGTGCTTCGTTTTTTCTCGACGGATAAAGGCAACAACAGCGAAGCCGTCGTGACACAGTCCTACCTCAGACCGGGGGCTCCCAAGACGATCACGGTTCCCGGAATGCAGCCCGGCATCCAGTCGGCCCTCGACGGCGCCTACAATGGGGACACGGTCCTGGTTGCACCGGGGACCTATCGGGAAAACCTCAATTTCCAGGGGAAACGGGTGACCGTGACCAGCGAGGGTGGCCCGCAGGCCACGGTCATCGACGGAAGCCAGGCGGGGCCGGTGGTGGTCTTTAACTCGGGCGAGACCCTCTCCGCGGTACTGGACGGCTTCACCCTGCAAAACGGCTCGGGGACGAACGGGTCCTATGCCGGAGGCGGCATATACATCTACAACGCCGCGCCGACGGTCACCAATAACATCATATCCGGCAATGCAGCAGACTGGGGAGGGGGAATCTATATCGGCTTCGGCGCTCCGGCCATCCGGAACAACCTTATTACCAAAAACAGTGCCTTTTATGGCGGCGGGGTCAATATCGTCGGAGCCGGCTCTGACGCGCAGATTACCGGCAACACCATCTCGGAAAACCGCAGCGACCACGGGGCGGGGCTCAGCCTGTGGGCCGCCGGAAGCGCACTGGTCAAAGGAAATATCCTGAAAAACAACATCGCCTCCAGCCAGGGCGGGGGTGTTTACAGCGTCAACTCTTCACACGCGAGTTTGGTGCAAAACCTGATCGTCGATAACAAAGCCCCGGCCGGAGGAGCGGTTTTTTCGAGCTCGACCTATGACTCGTTTATCAATAACACCCTGGTCAATAACGACTCTCCCGGAGACGCCAGCTGTTACATCCCCGGCGACACCTTCATAAACAACATCGTCGTCAGTCTGCTTGGGCAGACCGCTCTTTTCCGTAATCCCGGCTCTGCCAATTTCAGCCATAATGTTATTTACGCTCCGGTCTCCAGTGACACTGTCGTCCCCCAGCTACCAACAGAGGCCGCCAACGTCAGCGCGGATCCGCGCCTGAGCGACCCCCTGCACGGGCGCTACGGCCTACTGGCCGGTTCGCCGGCCATCGATGCCGGAGACGGCACTCTCCCCTCCCTGCCGGAAACCGACCTGGGGGGGATGCCACGGCTCAGGGACGGGAACACCGACGGGACAGCGGTCATTGACATCGGCGCTTACGAGTTCGACCCGGCTCGCCCCGTGGCTCAGCTGCAGGGGATACCGACGGGCTTTCTCACCTCCGACGCACTCACCCTCACCGTGAGCGGGACCGGCGTGGTCTCCTACCGCTATGCCCTGGATGGAGGGGCTTTCAGCGTTTCAGATCTCGCGGTGGCGACACCGCTAAGCCTTAGCGGCCTGGCTAACGGCCAGCACTCCCTGCTGGTATTGGGCAAGAATGCCCTGGGATTCGAACAGCTGCTGGAATACGCCGCGGCCGCCACCTGGGTGGTGAACACGGAGAAGTTTGATCTGAATTTCAGCTTGGACGGAGCGTCCCCCTGGAGCGTGCAGGCGCTGGTGAGCCGTGACGGGATCGCTTACCAAAGCGGCCCGGTCACCGGCACTCAGTCGAGCGTCATGGAGACCACGGTAGTCGGTCCCGGTGCGATCAAATTCTGGTGGAAGGTTTCCGCTCCCACCTATCTGACCCCGCTATCCTTCAGCATAGACACCGCGGGGCAGGCCAGCGTCGGGGGCGAAACCGACTGGCGCTACCAGGTCTACGCCATCCCGGCGGGTAGCCACACCCTGCGCTGGAGCTACTCCGCCGATTCCTACCCGATCGGCTCCAGCGCCGGCTGGGTGGACCAGATTAGCTTTCTGCCGGGAAGCGGTATCGACGTTACCCCGCCGACCACCTCTGCGACTCCCGGCGCCGGGACTTACGCCTCCAGCCTCAGCGTCGCCCTTTCCTGCAGCGACGGTAGCGCTAGCGGCTGCACCGGAACGCTTTACTGTCTGGGAGCCGGCTGCATCCCGGCCATCCCTTACAGCGCTCCGGTCACGGTCGCTTTCGCGACGGACCTCCGCTTCAGCTCCAGCGACGCGGCGGGAAACGTGGAACAGGTAAGAACGGCAAGCTACCGGTTCGACACCACCCCGCCCACTACCTATGCCACCCTTGACGCCGGGATCTATTCCGGGCCGCGCGACCTTTCGCTCTACTGCTCCGACAACTCCCTGGGGTGCGCCGCGACCTACTACTGCCTGGGCAGCGGCTGCACCCCGGATACCCTTTCCAGTGCGCCGATCACCATCTCCTCCTCTACCGATTTAAGGTATTATTCGCTCGACCGCGGGGGGAACCGTGAAGCTGTGAAGACCCTCAGCTTCACGATCACGCCTGACCTCACTGCTCCTGTCACGACCATCAGCCGCCCGGGCGGCAGCTACGGCGCGATATCGGTTAGCCTCTTCTGCAATGATGCGTCCGGTAGCGGTTGTGCCGCTACCTACTATTGTCTGGGTCCCGGCTGCACTCCGGCCACCCCCTTTACTTCCTCCACCGGGTCCCTGTATCTTTCCGCAGCGACGGATGTCAGATTTTATTCCGTCGACCGCTCCGGAAACAGCGAGAAGGTCCAAACTGCATCCTTTATCATCGACAGCGCAGCTCCGGTAACCTCCCCGGATGTCGGCGGCGGGATTTATGGCGCGCCCCAAAGCGTCACCCTCACCTGCCGTGACGGGGTAGGAAGCGGATGTGCCACGACCTATTACTGCCTAACCCAAGGCTGCAATCCCATGACCCAGTACGGCGGGCCCATCCCCATCACTGCTTCAACCTACCTGCGCTATTATTCCTGGGATGCCGTCAGCAACCAGGAAAGCACCAAGACGGAGCGCTACACGATTACCACGGCCGCCCCCATATTCATCAAGGTCCCGGCGGACCAGCCCACCATTCAAGGGGCGATAAACGCTTCCCGCGACGGCGACACGGTCGTGGTCGCGCCCGGCGTGTACCTGGAAAACATCGATTTCAAAGGGAAGGCTATCACGGTCACCAGCAGCGGCGGAGCGGAAGCCACCGTCATCGACGGACACAAGTCCGGCCCGGTGGTCAGCTTCAGCTCGGGCGAATGGCAGACCTCGGTGCTGGAGGGCTTGACGCTGCGCAATGGTCAATCCCATTTTCCGGCGCAGGGTCTAGGTTACGGAGGGGGCGTGTATATCAACTACGCCTCGCCGCTGCTTAAAAACAACAGGATCACCGGAAACTTCGCCTGCCTGGGAGGCGGCATCTTCGTGGCAAGTGGCGCCCCCCTGGTGCAGGGAAACCTCATTGCCGGCAACAGCCAGGATGGCTGCACTACCGGACAGGGCGGTGGCGGGATTTTTCTGGAGGGGGCAAACGGTGCCCGCATCGTCGACAACACCATAACCGACAACAAGGTGCCGGGCGGTTACGGCGGAGGGATTCTTGCCAACGCTTCAGGCCAGATGGTCATCAGCGGCAACCTCATCAAAGGGAACAGCACGGCGGAAAACGCTTCGCCCTGCTCCTACGGTGGCGGCATCTACCTGACGGGGTTCAACAACTCGCTCATCAGCGGGAACGTCATCGCGGACAACCGCGCGGGATGTGGTGGCGCAGTCTATATGGCCGCTTACGGCGTATCGACTCTGGTAAACAACAGCATCGTGGGCAGTGCCCAGGGAACGGGCACGGTGGTGGAAATCGGCTACTCCCGGATGGTGAACAACATTGTGCTCGCCACCTCGGGGGCCACCCCGGTCAGTTGCGCCAGCATTTCGACAACCTCCTCCCCGGTCTTCAGCCATAATCTTGTCTACGCCCCCTCCGGTTCTCCCTATGCCGGCTGCGCGGACCCGACTGGACGCGACGGCAATATCTCCGCCGACCCGAAGTTAAGCGGCGCCGGGTTTGGCTATTACGGCCTGCGGCCAGGCTCACCGGCCATCGACGCCGGTGACAATGCCGCCGCTGCGCTCCCCGCCCTTGATTTTAACTCCGGCCCCCGGCTGATCGACGGCACAGGACTGGGACAGGTCCGGGTGGACCTCGGGGCCTATGAATACGACCCGGCCGAGGTGCGGGCGGAGCTGAGCGGTGCGCCCACCGGCGCCACCAAAGAGACCGGCGCGGCGTTCCAGGTCGGCGGAGCGGGGATCGTATCCTACCGCTACGCTTTGGACGGCGGGGCCTTCAGCGCCGAGCTGCCGGTCGCCACGCCGCTCGCCCTGAGCGGACTGGCGGGCGGCAGCCACGCGGTGGCCGTCATAGGGAAATCTGCGACCCGCACTCAAATGGTCAGTTCGGCGACGGTCGCCGAGTGGACCATCGACAGCACCCCCCCGGTCACCACGGCAACGCCCCCCGGCGGCAGCTTCACGGCACCCCAAAGCGTGACGCTGAGCTGCTCCGACGGCTCGGGTTCCGGGTGCGCCGCCACCTTCTACTGTCTGGGGGGAGGGTGCACGCCCGACATCCCTTACAGCGGCCCCATCGCGGTCTCAGCCACGGCCGGCCTGCGTTACTATTCCCGAGATGGCTTCGGTTATCAGGAAGTCGTCAAAACCGCGAGTTTCATCTTCGTCGCGAACCTTTCAGGGGTGGTGACCGACTCCGGGACCGGCGCGGGGCTTTCCGGGGTGAGCGTCCAGGCATATGACGCGGCGACCGGCTCACCCCGTGGCTACGGTTACACCGACCTCTCCGGGGCCTACCAGATCGCGGGGCTTCCCGGTGGCAGCTACAAGCTGCGTTTCAACGCCAGCAACTACGTCGAGCAGTGGTATAGCGGCATGAGCGACCGGGCTGCAGCCACCTCCGTGGTCCTATCGGCTCCCGGCGTCACCGGCGCTCTCAACGTGGCCATGGTTAAGGGAGGCAGCATCAGCGGAACCGTTACCGACCAGGATACCGGCGTCGGCATCCCGAACGTGTACGTATACGCGTACAACCAGGCAACCGGTAACTCGGTTGGCTACGGATCGACCGACAATGCCGGGGTCTATACCGTCTCAGGACTTCCGGCCGGCTCCTACAAACTCAGTTTCGACACCCAAAACGGTTCCAACTACCTAAGCCAGTGGTACAGCAACAAGACTGACCTAGCCTCGGCGACCGCCGTGACGGTCACCAGCGCCAACACTACCAGCGGGGTCTCTGTGGCACTGGCAAAGGGGGGGAGTCTGACCGGCAAGGTGACTGACAGTGTCACGGGCGCCGGCATCCCGGACGTCTATGTCAACCTTACCGATGCCAAAAACGGCGCCTTCCTTGGCGGCACCGGCACCGACCGTTCCGGCGTCTACCGTTTCGCCGGGCTTGCCGGCACCTACAAGCTGGTCTACTCCGGGGCCGGCTACCTGGTGCAGTGGTATGGCGGCAAGTCTGATCAGGGTAGCGCCGGCATCGTTTCCGTGACGGCTCCCCGGGAAACCGCCGGCATCGATGTGACCCTGGTCAAAGGAGCGAGCATCTCCGGGATGGTGACCCAGAGCGCGAGCGGCAGCGCGCTTTACGGGGTGCAGGTAGCAGCCGTTACCATAACCGACCCTTCGCATATCATCAGCTACACCACAACGGACAACTCCGGCGCTTACCTCTTGAGCGGGCTCAGTACCGGCAGCTATCAGCTGCGCTTTTCCAGGGACGGCTATGTCGACCAGTGGTACGGAGGTGCAGCTGACCGGTCTGGCGCCGTGGCGATCGTGGCGACGGCCCCCAACCTGACCGCCGGCATCAACATGGTGCTGGTGCAGGGCGCGGTCATCACCGGGCGCATCACCGACAGGATTACCGGGGCCGCGGCTCAGGGCGTGACGGTCAGCGCCGTCGACGCTGTCACCGGATTCTGGAGCCGCTCCGGCTACACGGACGGTACCGGCGCTTACAGCATCTCCGGGCTGGCGAGCGGGAAATACCAGATCCAGGCAACCAGTTATTCCGGGGTTGGCTACATCACCCAGTGGTATGGTGATAAGGAGCAGCAAAGTGCGGCTAGCACCGTGACGGTCACGGCGCCGGGGTCCCTTGCCGGGGTCGACATCACCATGGAGAAGGGGAGCGTCATCACTGGTTCCGTCAGCGACCGCGCCACCGGCGCCCCCCTCAGCAATTTCTGGGTGGTCGTTTCCAACGCCAGCACCGGCGAGCATGTTGGCTCCGGTTATTCCGACGGTTCCGGAGGCTACACTGTTTCCGGACTGCCAAGCGGAAACTACCTGGTCTCCTGTTCGGCCACCGGATACCTCACGAATTGGTTTGACGGCAAGGCCGATGCAACTTCCGCAACGACCATCGCGCTAAGCGCCCCCAACGCGGTCTCCGGTATCAACCTGGCACTGGACCGGGCGGGGAGCATTTCCGGTACCATAACCGATCGCAGCACCGGGGTCGGCATTGCCAACGCCTATCTCAGCCTCAGCGAGCGCAACTCCGGCAATTGGGTTGGGAGCAGCTACACCGACAGTAGCGGTGTCTATATCATCACCGGTCTGGCGAGCGGCAGCTACCGGCTGAGAATCGAAGCTCCTTCCGGCAGCGGCTATATCGGGGTCTGGTACGGGGAATCGCTCTGTGCTGACGGGGTGAGCGTCAGCGCGCCCAATACGACTACCGGCATCGATGCCCAGCTCGAGCTGGGAGGGAGCATCTCAGGTCGGGTTACCGATGCAGCTACCGGGCTGGGGGTTCCCGGGCTTGGTATCACCCTGAGCCGCGGCTCCAGCCAGACCACCCCGAGTGCCGTATCCACAGCTACCATAACGGCCGATGCCACAGGCGCCTACGTCGTGGGGGGGCTGGCAAGCGGAGACTACCTGCTGACCTTTAGCTCGGCCGATTACCTCAGTTCCTCCACGGCGGCGGCCACCAAGGTGACGGCTCCCAATGCCGTGACCGGTCAGAATATCGCCCTGGTGCGCGGCGGGGGGATCAGCGGGCGGGTGATCGACAGCAGTAGCGGTTCCGGTGTGTACGAAGTTCTGGTTGAGGCGGTCAACACGGTAAGCCACGCCTCGGCCGGAAGCGGCACCAGTGACTATAACGGCAATTACCTCATCACGGGGCTGCCCAGCGGCAGCTATGCGCTTTACTATGACGGCAGGTATGCCGGCCTTAGTTACGGCAACGGCTGGTTTGTCGAGGGGGCAAGCAGCGACGATAGCGCGGCTGTCCGGGCTTTTGCCTCAGCCCCCCGGGCATTGTCCGTAGCTAGTACCGCGTCGGTTCCCGACGCAGTCTCCTGGCAGACCCCGGCTGTCGTTAGGTCCGATTTGCCGCCGGTGTCGGCCGTTCCGGTGCCCGTAACAGGTATTGCACCCGAGCCGATTAGTAACCCCATTCCGATTTTCCTGCCCTTGCCGGGAGTCCGCGTCAGTTATCCGGTGCCGGTTATGATCATTTCGGATCCTTTGTCACCCTCAGGAACAATATCTTCCGCATACCCGGTGCCCGAGGCCGCGCCGGTTTCGGTCGCAGCACCAGCCATTACCAGCGGCGTTGACTTTGCCATCAACCAGCTGGGGGCCATCAGCGGCCGGGTGAGCGACAGCGCGAGCGGTTCGCCTCTGAACTGGGTTTTTGTGACCGTTTATGACAGCCTGACCGGCGCCGCAGTAGGAGGCACCTTCAGCAACAGTGATGGCAGCTACACGCTGGGCGGCCTGCCCAGCGGCAGTTACCGGGTCCGGTTTTTTGATACCAGTTACGCCAATGGTGGCCATCTGAGTAGCTGGTACGGCAGCTCCGACGCCACGACCGTGACCGCGGAGGTTTCCGTGTTGGCTCCGGCCACCAGTTCCGGCATCGATGCCAGGCTCGCCAAGGGCGGGGAGATTTCCGGCACGGTCACCGTTAACAGTTGCCCCGGCCCCCAGGGTGTTTACCTTAGGGCCTACGATGCCAGCAGCGGAGTCTTGGCTGGCCAGATCTGGCTCGACACGGATAACGGTGACGCTTTCAACATCGGAGGGCTCCCGGCCGGAAGCTACCGGCTCGCGGTCACCCCCGCTGGGGCAGGTTTTATCAGGCAGTGGTATCCGAACCAAACCGACGCGTCCAGCGCACAACTGCTGGCGGTGAGCGCGGGAACCAACACCGGTGGCATAAAGGTTGTGCTGGCGGCGGGCGGCGGTTCTATCTCCGGCAAGGTCGCAGGCGACACCGGATGCAGCATTGCGAGCGGACCGGTCAAGCTCTTTGACTGGTATTCGGGGGGGCTGGTGGCGGAAACGGCCACCCGGGCGCAGAGCTACCAGTTCCTGGGGCTACCGGACGCCAGCTACAAGGTCCTCTTCACCATAAAGGGGATCGATCATTGGTACCGGGTCGCGGGAGAAACCGCCCAGGCCTCGCCGGTGGTGGTGAGCGGGGCCTCCGGGCTCACCGGCATTGACCTTGCGATGGTCTGCCTGCCTGATGGAGCAGTGCAGGGGGTGGGCGGGCAGCCTGTGCTTTTGGATGCCTATCATGCCTTGAGAGTAGCCGTGGAGCTGGATCCCGTCACCGCAGAGGTGCTAGCCCACTACGACGTGGCGCCGCAGGTGGACGGCGTCTCGGTGCCCGACGGCGCGATTACTGTTGCCGATGCCCTCCTTATTCTGCTAAAGGTGGTGGGTGGGTCACCCTAACCCCACGTTGAAGTAGGCGCTTTTAGGGCTAGTCGTTGTTTTTCTCTGCAACTTCTCTGCAGCTAGGGTTGTTACCTGGATCCCCTCGCCCTGAGGGGCAGGGGTGAGGGATTAGCGGGCGAGGGGGAGCTTGGAAAGTTGGGTTAGATGGAAAAAAACAACAACAAGCGATTGGCGAGAAAACTGTTAATCCCAGGAGAATAAAAATGAGATTATTTTCGATTGTTGCGGCGCTCTTGATCGGACTTCTGGCACTTACCTCCTGCGGTGGTGGCGGGGGAGGCGGTGCCGCAGATACCGTGCTAAGTGGTGTCGCCTCGAAGGGGATCATTAGGGGCGGATCGATCAAGGTCTACGCCCTTAATGCCGATGGCAGCAAGGGAGCCCTTCTCAAGGAAACGCCCACCGACGCCAACGGCGCCTATAGCGCCAACCTCGGCCAGTATCACGGGGCAGTCCTCGTGGAGGCGAGCGGCAGCTACACTGACGAGGCAACGGGTGCTGCGACCGCGGTGCCTGCCGCTACGCCGCTGCGCGTCGCCCTGGATACTGTCTCTGGTGCGGTGAGCGCCGCGGTGACGCCGCTTACCGAACTGGCCGTTCAAATGGGCGAAGACCTGACGACCGGCAGGCTGCGCGTCGCGGATCTCGCCTCCAACAACGCGCTGGTTGCCACCGCGTTCAGGGTCGATATCCTGAAGACCATGCCGGCCGACGCCCTGACAGCCAGTACCACGACAACTGAGCTGCAGAAGGAGCACGCCCTGGTGCTGGCGGCCTTTGCCCAACTGATGCTGAGCCAGGGGAAGGATCTGCACGCAGTCATAGCCGAAATCAGAGACTCCATGGGAGCAGACGGCAAGATCGGCATACAGGTCGCCGCACAGTTCCAGGCGGCCCTTGCCAACTTCGCCAAAAGCTCTGCCAATAAGACCGGCGTTACTGACATTTCCACCACCACCCTTATCAATATCGGTGGCACCTCGCGCACACTGACTGTCTCCGTCGCAGGTACCACGACCCTGATTGGCGGGATCGAAATAGACGTCGTCCTTCCCCCGGGGGTGACCGTCAAAGCGGCGAGTGACGGCAGCGTGTTGGACCCCGTGCTGGTGGCGCTGGGTGGCGCATTGGGAAACGCGCTCCTGGCTGACCACTACACCCCGGCAACCGCCAGTGCGCGTGGCAGGGTAAGAGTCGGCTTCATCTCCGCCTCGGGGTTTGCCGCGGGAGGGCTCCTTACCATGCAGTGCGACATCGCCCCTGATGCAACCCCGCAGAACGCGGATTTCGTGCTGTCGCTGCTGGACGCGTTCGATAAGCAGAGTGTTGCGCTGACCGGCTTGAGCTTGAGCGCTAATTTGGGGCAATAGGCGGGGGGCTGTTCAATGATTGCTAAAGGGAAAAAACAACAACGTCCCTTACAGCGCTTTGAACAGTAAAGAAAATTAGTGGATAGGCACACAAAGGGGGAGTCAGCAGCTTTGGGCGATGTTAAGCCAGCTCCAGTGAAACGATCATGTTCTTCAGCTCCGAAACGGTGTACGGCTTCTGCAGAAAACCGGCGAGCCCTTTGCCGACGAACTTCTGGGTGACCTCGTGCTCGTTGTAACCGCTGGTCGTACCGTGGCAACGTACTTTGCGCCGCCTGTTTACTTCAGTCTCCCCGGTGCCACTAAGCCTAATGTTGATCTCTGATCCAGTAACGCGCGAATGGGGATATCCGGGGTAGCAACACCCCCCCGATAGTGCCCAAGGAAACCGTCGGCAGTCGTTGCGTGCGGTCTTGAAGAAGAGTCGAAAAATTCAACTCGGGGTGGGAGTGTCCCCATGAAAGAGAAAAAACCGCCGCCGCCGTTAGCCTCCGCAGGGTTGCGCGGTCGGGCAGAAGAGCTGTTACAGGCGAAGCAAATCGGGCCAGCGCACCCTGCGCGCTCCAGCGCCGAGCTGCAGAGGCTCGTCCACGAGCTCGAGGTCCACCAGATCGAGCTTGAGATGCAGAATGAGGAGCTGCTCCAGGCCCGGGAAGAATTGGACATCACTTTGGACAAGTACGCCGAACTTTTCGATTCCGGACCGGTTGGCTACCTGACCCTGGGACGCGACGTCGTCATCACTGCGGTAAGCCTCAGCACCGCGGACCTTTTGGGGGTCACGCGCTCCCGCCTGATCGGCAGGCGTTTCGATCATTTCCTGGCCTTCGAATCCCGCGCCTCCTTGGCGGCCCTCCTGGAAAACGTGTTCTCCAGCCACGGGAAAACTGTCGGCGAGCTGTCGCTTGTGAAGGAGGGACAGGCCCAACTCTTCGTGCGCATTGAAGCCGTTGCCGCCGCTTCCGGGCGGGAGTGCTGCCTCGCCCTGATTGATTTGACGGAACGAAGGCGCATGGAGGAGGCGCTTTCGCAAAGCGAGCAGCACTATCGCGCGGTCGTCGAGGACCAGACCGAAATCATCACCCGCTATCGCCCCGACGGCAGCTACACCTTCGTCAATCAGGCGTACTGCCGGTTTTTCGGCAGGAGCCCCGCCGAGGCGATTGGGAGCAATTGGCGGCCCGATGCGGTCGCTGAAGACATCCCGGCGATCGAGAATCAGCTGAGCCGACTCACTCCCGAGCATCCGGTCGCGGTGCTGGAATACCGCGTGATTTCCGGCTGCGGCGCGGAGCGCTGGATGCAGTTCATCAACCGGGCCTTTTTCGACGGGGAGGGGCGATTGGTCGAGACGCAGGGCGTGGGGCGCGACATCACCGAGCGCAAGCAAGCAGAAATAACGCTGGCCGAATCCCAGGCCCTGTTGGCGTCAGTCATCGAGAGCACCTCGGACGTGATCTGGTCCGTCGATCCCGTGACCTTCGGCTTCTCTTCATTTAACCTCAGCTTCAGCGACCTTCTCTTTTCGCGGTACGGTATCCGGATCAGGTGCGGCATGCGCCCCGAGGACATCTTCCCCCCCGGAGAGTATGTGGAGAAGTGGCACGGCTTCTACCGGCGCACCTTGGAGGAGGGTCCCTTCACCGTTGAATACGGGGTTTACGCCGGAAACAACGTCTTTGAGCTGACCTTCAATCCCCTCAAGCAAAACGGCACGGTCTTCGGCGTTTCGGTCTTCGGGAAGGATATCACTGCACGCAAGCAGGCCGAGGAGACCCTCAAGAGGTATGCTCGGCGCCTGATCGTGCTGGAGGAGGATCTGAGAAAGAGGATCGCCATAGAACTGCATGACGACGTCGGGCAGGAGCTCACCGCGCTCGGTCTCAACCTGGCCTATCTCGACAAATGTCTGCCGGTAGAGATCATGGATAAATTCCGCCCCGTGCTGGAGGACTCGCGGCAGCTGACCAAAGAAATCAGCCGTAGTGTGCGGAACCTGATGGTCGAGCTGCGCCCCCCGCAATTGGATGAATACGGGCTGGCCTCAGCCTTGCGCTGCTATGGGGAGCAGTATGGGCAGCGGACCGGCATCGCAGTCTCCGTCGAGGTCGATCCCGACTTCCCGAGGCTGCCAGGTAAGATAGAGCCGGCCCTTTTTCGCATCACCCTGGAGGCGCTCAACAACGTCGCAAAACATGCGGCGGCAACGAAGGTGCTGATATCCCTGAGTAACGACAGTCACCTGACCCGGCTCCTGATACGCGACGACGGCAAGGGTTTCGTACCGCAGGGTGTCTCGCTGCAGCCGATGGGGTCCGGTTGGGGGCTTACCATCATGCGCGAGAGGGCAGAGCTGGTCGGCGCCAGATTCCGGTTGGAAACGACCCGCGGAGAGGGAACCTCGGTCATCGTTGAAATAGCAGATTAAAGCCACCCTTCCGGAAGGACAGGGAGGGGCACTCACCAGCCGACGTGGTGGAACGCAGGTCAGGAAACATCAGGGAGGCGGTTCAATGGCAATCAGCATACTTATTGTGGACGATCATGCGCGGATCAGGGAAGGGCTGCGCCGCCACCTCGAAATGCAGGAGGACTTTATCGTCGTCGGAGAGGCCGCCAATGGTCGGGAAGGGGTGGCCCAGGCCGAACTGCTCCGGCCCGACGTCATTCTGATGGACGTTGCCATGCCGGAAATGGACGGTATCGAGGCGACGCGGCTTATCTGCCGGCGCTTGCCGCAGGTGAAGGTAATGATCCTGTCCATTTACAACTCCGCCGACCACTGTTGTCGCGCCATGGACTCGGGTGCGCTGGGGTACGTCCTTAAGGAGTCGGCATCGGAAGAAGTTGTGTCAGCCGCCCGTGCCATCATGAAGGGAGACCATTATTTCGGAGTAGGTGTCGCCAATTTCCAATAATTTCGGTTGCTGATTCCTCGGTTGCCGTTGAAAGGTTTCCTCGCCACGCCACATCCCCCCGCAGCGTTGCTGGAGCATCGAGCACTCATCGGGTTGTTTAATCTCAGTGCTTTCTCCCCTTTGGGGAGCTTTTTCTGTCAAACACTCTCCCTTTGCCAATTCAAATCTGTTTGCTCCCACAATGGTACCTTTCTCTGCCGTGGTTCCTCGTTGTGCTAAAGCTTTTGACTCTTTGACCGATAAGAACTGCCACAAGCTCCCGCCGAATAACAACACTAACCTTTGGATTAGCGCTCCATGCTCCACGCTCTATGCCATTGCCACGCTGCTCAGAATTGGAGCGCTAGAAATGTCTTCCCGAAACCAATTTAACCGGTTCTCGCTCAATCTCCTGCTGACCGGACTGCTGCTGGTGCCGCTCTCCCTCTCCTTTTTCGTCTACGTCTGGGCGGAAAAGCGGATCGACCACGCCAACGATGCGCGGCACTTCTCCTTTTTGCTGGCCGAAGAACTGCGCCATTCCTCGGACGATCTGACCCGCATGGCCCGCACCTATGTCGCTACCGCCGAGGTGCGCTACCAGCAGCAGTACCATGATGTCCTGGACATTCGCGACGGGCTAAAACCCCGCCCCGCCGGGTACTCCGGGATTTACTGGGACCTGGTCCCCGGCAAAGGGAAAGCTCCCCGCGCCGACACCGCACCTGGCATTTCTTTGCTCCAGTTGATGCGCCAAAGCGGGTTCAGCGCTCCGGAACTGGCCGCCCTCCAGGAAGCCAAGTCGAAATCAGACCAGCTGTCGCTCACCGAACTGGAGGCGATGAAACTGGCAGAGGCCGCTGGTCCGGGTGCGGAGGCGCAGCACGCCCGGGCCCGGGACATGCTGTATGACCGGCGCTACCACCAGGCCAAGGCCGACATTATGAGGCCGATAGAGCGTTTTTACCTCCTGCTGGATACGCGCACCAAAGACGCCGTCGCTGCCGCCGAAAAACAGGCGCTGGCCATGCGCTACCTCTTTCTCGGCTTCGCCGTCTGCCTGCTGGTCATGCTGAGGAGAACCTACCGCGCTCTTTGCGATACCCTCGGGGGTAGTGTCGAGGAGGTCTCTGCCGAGATCGCCAGAATAGGGCAGGGCGATTTTTCCGCTCCCCTCAGGGTAAGTGACCTGGCGGGACGCTCAGTCATGGGGTGGCTGGCGGAAACCCAGCGCAATCTTCGTTGCATCGACCAGGAGCGCAAGAACACCGAAGCTGCGGAGGAAGCGCTCGCCGAGAGCGAATACCGCTGGAAATTCGCCATTGAGGGGTCCGGTGACGGCGTCTGGGATTGGGACATCGAAAGCGACGAGGCGAAATACTCGCTGCGCTGGAAGGAGATGCTGGGGTACGCCGAAGGGGACATCCTTCCCAGCAACCAGGAATGGGTGGACCGGGTGCATCCCGAGGACCAGGCGTATGTCGCGGCGGCGATGCAGGCCTACCTCGCCGGGAAAACAGCCATTTACGTCGTGGAATACCGCCTGAGGTGCCGGGACGAGAGCTATAAATGGATCCTGGGCCGGGGCATGGTGGTAAGCCGCGGCAAGGACGGCGAGCCGCTGCGCATGATCGGGACCCACACGGACATCACCGACCGCAAAGAGATCGAGGAGAAACTCCGCCTCTCCGAGAAAAAGTTTTCTACGGCGTTTCGCGTTTCCCCCGACGCGATCAATCTGACCCGCCTGCACGACGGGGTCTACCTGGAGATCAACGAAGGTTTCACGGCCATCACGGGCTACAGCGCCGAGGATGTCATCGGCCGCTCCGCGCTTGACCTGAATGTCTGGGGGGACCCCGCAGACAGGGTCCGCCTGGTCCGGGGGCTCAAGGAGCACGGGGTGGTCAATAACCTCGAGGCGACTTTCCGGCGCAAGGACGGCTCGATCCTCACCGGCATCATGTCGGCCCGGATGATTGAGGTGGAGGGGGAGCTTTCCCTGCTCTCGATCACCCGCGACATCACCGAGCGCAAGCAGGCGGAGGAGTACCTGCGCGAAAGCGAAAAAAACCTCAGAACCTTGATGGACTCCATGCCGGCAGGGGTCTGGTGGTTCGACAACGCAGGCAACATCGAATATCTCAACGCCTGTTTCATCGAGCAGTTCGCCTACACCCTGAAGGATATCCCGACCGTGGGCGACTGGCAGGAGTTGGCCTATCCGGATCGGGAATACCGCGACTCCTATCTTATCGCCAAGAATGCCGCCATCGCGCAGGCTTGCCTGAGCGGCACCACGGTCCCCCCCAGAGAGTCGAAAATCACCTGCAAGGACGGGACTCAGCGCCACGTCATCATCAATACCCGCTTTGCCCTGGGGCGCACGGTGGAAATCTTTACCGACATCACCGAGCGTGAGCGATTCCTGCACCAGTTCCAGAAAGTGGAAAAGCTGGAATCTCTCGGCGTCCTGGCCGGCGGCATAGCCCACGACTTCAACAATATCCTGACCGGCATCATGGGGAACATCTCCTTTGCCCGAAGCTTCCTGGACGAAGGCCACAAGGCGGCGGGGCTCCTGGTGAACGCCGAGCAGGCGGCCAGCCGTGCCGCCGATCTCGCCCACCAACTGCTGACCTTCGCCAAGGGAGGACAGCCGGTCAAAAAAACGGTTTCCGTCTGGCACATCCTGAACGAGTCCTCCTCCTTCGTGCTGCACGGCTCCAACGTGTCGAGCGATATTCAGATACCTGCGGAACTCCCCGACCTTGAAGTGGACGAGGGGCAGATCAGCCAGGTGATCAACAACATCATCATCAACGCCTCTCAGGCGATGCCGGGAGGCGGCACGATCGTCGTCAGGGCAGGAAGCGTCGCGGTCGAGGCCGCCAATGTCATGGGACTTTCTCCCGGCCCTTACGTTCGGCTGGAGGTAACCGATACGGGATGCGGGATTTCCGAGGAGGACCAGAAAAGGATCTTCGATCCCTATTTCACGACCAAGAGCGGCGGCAGCGGACTGGGCCTCGCTTCGGTCCATTCCATCGTGACCAAGCACGGGGGATATATCGGCGTCAGTTCCGCCCTCGGCATCGGCACCAGTTTCGAGCTGTTGCTCCCTGCCAGCGACCAGAAAGCCAGCCATGATGACAGCGTCCCGGTACCGGTGGCTTTCGATTCATGCCATGAGTTCTCGGTGCTGGTGATGGACGACGAGGAAATGATACGTGAGATGACCTGCGACATGCTCGAAACTTTGGGATACCGGGTGCAGAGCTGTCGGGACGGTGCGGAGGCGATCGCCCTCTATCAGGCCGCCGGGGAAGCCGGGGCGCCCTTTTCGGCAGTCATCATGGACCTGACCATTCCGGGAGGCATGGGGGGGATGGAGGCTGCAGGCCGGATCAGGGCAATTGATGGTGCCGCGCGTCTCATCGTGTCGAGCGGCTACTCGACCGATCCCATCATGGCCGAATTCAGGGAATTCGGCTTCTGTGCCACGCTGATGAAACCGTACACCCTGGTGGAAATCATGAAGACGCTGAGTTCCGTGCTGCCCCAGGGGAATGGTAGCCAACCTATACGCAATAGATGGTGCACCGAATCACGCTAGACTGGGTGCTGGTGCCGGGATTTATGAGGCTCAGGTGACGGAAAGCGCTTTAATCTGGGTGGGGGAATCTGTGCGTCGTTTCTGCAGCGCAGGGGAAAGTGAAGGGAAAAATGAAGGTTGAAGGTTGAAATCTCGCGTTCTTAGCCCGGCACTGCTCTACTTGCCGGGCACCGCTTACTCTGCACGACTCAATCCGATTCCGCTCACTCTCAAACGAGAATCTGTTCAGCAACTTCTGGGCGCCTACTTCCTGTCTGCTCCTGCCGTTACTGCGGCTTTCTTGCTGCTGGCCATGCTGCAAACTCCCTTAAGCATTGCGCCAAGAAGCATGACGCCGGGGACTACCTGAACCACGATGACAGCGCTGATGAAAAAGACGAAGGCTTTGGAGGCGAGGCTACTTTTAGCTGATACATCGGCTACTGCCCAGATACCTGCTGCGCCCACCAACACCAGAGCCGCTATTGCCCAACTTGCGATTTTCCCCGCCGCCGATTTCTTGGATTCCGTTTTCATGAGGCTCTCCTTTTGTGTTGATGCCCGCGATGGGGATGGTAGGTTGCTTCAACTCCAGAGCTTTTCTAGTGGTTTTTAACTTCCTTGGGGGCAGTTGCCAGCCCTTTGACCGCTCCGATCACCAGCATAGCTGCCGGTACCAACTGACCTACCAGGATGACTGCGCAAAATCCCATGAATCCCCAGGCGAGGATACCAGGCTCTTCGGTTGCTGCGCCGGTTGCTGCAAAAGCCGTCGTCGTCGTTGCGATGGTTGCGATTATGGTGTTGATAGCTGTTCTCATGATATCCTCCCCTTTGGGCTTTGATTTCGTCTTGATGATTTCATACTAGCATCAGGTGTGCCATGTCTTCAGAAAAAGCGTGTATTGCTGTAAGGTGCTGATAATGCACGTTATTTTTCAAGTTCACTTCTGGCGCGCTATCGGCATAGCGGTGCCGATAGTATAGTGCCGCGATACACCCGCAAGGCAAAGAGGAGTCCCGCCTTATCTCATATGGATATAACTATTTAATATGATTGAATCAGTGTGGGATTTATACGGTGTATAGTGAAATGTACAAGGATGGTTGTTTTTTTCAGGCAGCGAAAGTCATCAATTCCGACAGCACTCCTCCGGGGGTACCTCTTCTCTGAATGGCGGAGCCCAGCAGTCTCGGTTGTCTTGGAGGCCGTGGGCTTTTTAGGGGGCACTGCCCTTAAATTAACGATTCCTTCTGGCTTAAACCCCCCTTGCGGGGGAGGGCCGGGGTGAGGGGGAAGCTGCCCTGTTTTCAGGTGTTGGCAACTTCACTCGACAAGCTGAATTCACCACCAGTCGCGTGTCATCTGGTCCAGACCGTGGTCCGACCGAAGAGGGGGATGCCGACAAAGCCGCGTATCTTGAGACGCTGGGAAGAAACGAGGCTTATTTTACTTTGATAGGTCTTACCGGACTCCGGGTCGTAGATGCGCCCCTTTTCCCAGGTGTTGTCGCCGTTATAGATGAAACCTTCCATGATCTGCAGCCCGAGCAGGTGCCGGTTACGGAGCGCCTGGTCCGGGTTCTTGCGATCTACCCGGGGCAGGCCGGCCATGCCGCCGGGATCATCCGCCGGATATACAGGACGTCCCAGCCAGGAAATTTTCCCGCAGTAGTGGGTTTCGCAAAGATAAATCTCTATTTTAGCTTTGCCATCCTCGTTTTTCCAGGTGCCGAGGATATCCTCAGCGCCGCCCCATGAGGTCCCTGCCAGCAGCAAGATAAATCCCGACAGTAGTATCATCCAGATCGTTTTGGTCATGGCTTTTCTCCTCGGTAAGCTGGTGCTGTCTGGGGAAGCTAAGGTGTTGGAGCTTTCAGTGAAAAAGTGTATCTTTTGAAAATGAAGAGTCAATGGGGGAGAAGGAGGTGTGACGGTGAGTGATGTGCGGCTCTACCAGGAGGCAAAAAGCTCTGTAGCTTTGCTTCGACAGAAGTATCAACGCGGCGTGTATCGGGTAATTAGAGATCCGGAAGGAATTATTACCTTTTGGACCATTGAGGGGTTGGAACTGAACCCATTTGCCCTGCAATTTGCCAATCGGGGGCGCATCACCAGTAACATCGAAGACATGCCGAGCGAATTTGTCAGGGTATTCATCGATTATGTCAGGAAAACGAGCAAAAGATAACCAGATTCCCCCTTCAAGGTAGAGCTTAAAAACCTCCCTCCCCCCTGGCGGGGGTGGGCTTGGCCGCCGAAGCCTTGGCGAAGGAGGGTCGGGGGTGAGGGGAAGGTGCCCTATTTTGAGGAGTTGGCCACTCGCCCGCCTCTAATCCACGCGCTGGCGGTAACCGCTCAGGAACCGGGCGTCTTCCGCGTAGGTTACCGGATAGATGAACGGCACGGGTTTGGGCTCCATGTCGTTGCCGACGTTTCGGAAGGTAAACAGGCAGGAGTTGGAGAGCGCCTTGTCGCCGTCGCTGCGGATGAAGCGCTCTATGTCGGACTGCACGGTTATGGTGGTCCTCCCGGTATAAACCACCCTGGCGGAGAATCTCAGCTGGTCGCCCAACAGTACCGGTTGGTTGAAATTGATTCGGTTCACCTGGCAGGGGACCACACGGTCCGGCGCAACCAGTTCCGCAGCCAGGGCCGCTAGTTCGTAGGCCTTTCTGATCAGAAACCCGCCGAATACCGTCTTTGGCACATTCTCCTGCTCGGGGTAGGCCCTGATGGTGGATTCCAGGACCAACTCGCGGGCGCGTATCCCCTTGAATCCGGCTGATTCCTGCTCCTTGTGCAGTTTCTTGAGGAGCAGGTACTCGTCAAGAGACGGCATCTCCTCCGCCTTTGCCAGGCTCTCCCGGTACGCCTGACGGCGCAATTCGGCCTTGTGGTGGCGTTTCTCCTCAAGTCCCTCGCTGTAGTGCAACTGCGGCAGGGTCAGGCTTTTAGCCTCACCGCTGTCTGCCGAGCGCGCCACCATGGTAAAGTAGCAGCTCGCCAGATGGCTCGACCCCGCCCCCAGGCATTCAACCCTGATCCCAACCTCCATCGACGACTTTCCCACATGGTTGATCTGCGCCGAGAAAACGAGATCATGTTCCGTGTCGGCTCGGTTCCGCACCACGATACTGTCAATGGCTGCGGTGACTACCCTGGCATCGGGATAAAATCGGTGGATGTATGCCAGCGCCGTATTCTCGGCTACCTTGTCTAGTGTCTCAAGCAGTTTGCCGAACCGAATGTTGCCTACTACTTGGTTGTCTCTGGCCAGAAAGCGCCTGGCGAGTGGCTGGTCTGTCGAGAATGGCAGGACAAACAGGTATCTGGTGTCATGAGGCGTTATGTGTGACTCAGGTTTTGTTGTCATGGTTAACTTTCCTTACACTACTGCCTTAGATGTTGAGTACCAGCGCGCTGCCAGCCTGATGCTCGTTTCGTTAGGAAGAAGTAAATGCAGCAACAAGAGTCTCAAAGACTGTATACAAAACAACTGTTACCTTGTTCAGTGCATTGTTGCAAGCCTTAAATGCATTAAGGCTGGTGAAGCTTTGCCAAGCAACTTCCCAGCCGGAGCATTAGGGTGTAAGGCCCTTTGGCAGAGCTTACCAAGGCACCGGCTAACTAATATAATAGGCATTTTGGGGGGCGCTTGTAAATCGGGTTTGCGGGTTTCAGCGCTGCTGAATCTCAAGGGCGAGTTTGAGCAGGGTGGCGCTGTTGGGCGAAGTCGCGCGGATTGGCTGCACGTCCCTCAGGGCGCCATTGACAGTCGGACTACATGCGGCAAGATGCGTTCACCAAATGATCAGGTACCTGCGCATCAGTGCTGGGGCCATTGACGCTATAAGCGGGGACGCGTCAGAAGAGAAGATGATAACGAAGCATTTATCACCTGGAGATATTTATATAACTGAGTGACGCTTACCTGTTGTAATACTTAGCTAAAAGCCGTAATATCTCGAAAAATAAGGACTCATTTCCCAACGTCGAGATACTTGCACTTACTGGAAGTGACCGATACTCCCGGGCCCGGATGGGCCGAAAACACCAAACAGATTACCCGAGAAACGAAAACATGAAACCTGGCGTGAACACTGGAGTCGAAGGGCTTGGCTCTGCTAATAAAACTGTCCGGTTATGCAAAATGGTTGCTGCTGGTGAAAAGTCGGTAAACTGTTCCTTGATTGACAGTATCATCGACCAGAGTCCCAACCCTATTTGGATTTCTGACAGTAAGGGCATCTTGATAAAGATCAACAAGGCCTGCGCCGACCTGCTGAAGATCTCTGAAAAAGAGGTCGTTGGCATCTACAACATTCTCAACGACAACCTTGTCAGGGAGCAGGGCTTCCTGCCACTGGTGCAACGCGTCTATGATACGGGAGAGACGGCCAGGTTTGAAATCAGATACGACAGCTCTGCTTTGGAGCCGCTTCAGTTGGAACATCATGCCTTGGTCATTCTTGACGTTACTGTCTTTGCCATCAAGGACAGCCAGAATAATATCACCAATGCCGTCATCCAGCATATCGACATCACGAAACGCAGGGAGTCGGAAGCTTCCCTGCAGCGCAACAACGTGGAGCTGGATGCTCGGGTCCGGGAGCGGACCCGGGATCTGACTGCGGCCAATGAATCCCTGCGCAGCGAAATCGCTGAGCGGAAGCTGACGGAGGAAGAGCTGGGCCGTAGCGAGCAGAGCTACCGGCTTTTGTTCGACCAGATGCGCAACGGATGCGCGCTCTATGAGGTCGTGGCAGCTGAAACTGGTGAAACCCTGGATTTACGCGTGCTCGACATCAATCCGGCGCTGGAAAAAATGACCGGCTCCCGAAAAAAGCAGGTGGTCGGGAGGAATGTGCGGGACCTCTTCCCGGATAGCGAGGTGACCTGGGTCGAGCCGTTGGCTCAGGTTGCGCGTTCGGTGCGGCCGCTCACCTTTCACGTCCATTCCCTTCGTCTGGGGAGGCATTTCGACGTATCCGCCTTTTCGCCACGCTCGGGGCAGGTCGCCGCCATTTTCGACGACGTGACTGAGCGTTACCTGATGGAGCAGGCTCTGCGGGAGAGCGAAGAGCTTTTCCGCACCCTTTGCGCCGCCGCGCCCATCGGGATCTTCATGACCGGCTCCCAAGGGATTGGCATCTATAGTAATCCCCGCTTGCAGGAACTGGCCGGGGTGAGCGCCGGGGACGGCTTGAGCTGGAATAACGCCCTGCACCCCGAAGACCGGGAGCTGACCATCTTTCTCTGGCAGGAAGCGGTCGCCGGGTCAGCTGTCTTCCAACACGAATACCGGCTGCTCGTGGCCGGGGAGACCGTTTGGGTGCGGACGCTGGCCAGGCCCTTCAAAGGGCCCGAAGGTGAGCTTGCCGGCTATGTAGGGGTTGTCGAAGACACCACGGAGCAGCGTCAGGTGCGGGAAGAACTGCTGAATATGCAGAAGCTGGAGTCGCTCGGCGTGCTCGCAGGAGGGATCGCGCATGACTTCAACAACATACTCTCCATCATCCTGGGCTACATTTCCCTGGCCCGCGCCAAGGCGAACGATCCGGAGCTTGTTTTGAGCCGCCTGAAGGACGGTGAGCGCGGCGTCATGCGGGCGCGGGAGCTGACCCAGCGGCTGCTCACCTTCGCTCGCGGCGGGGATCCGGTAAAGAAAATAGTCAGAATGAACGAGCTTTTGCGGGAGGCGGCCGATTTCGGCTCCCTCGGGTCCAATGTCCACTGCGAACTCATCCTGTCGGAACGCCCACTGCTGGTTTCCGCCGACGAGGGGCAGTTAAGTCAGGTCGTGCATAATCTGGTGATCAATGCGACCCAGTCGATGCCCGCGGGTGGGACCATCACCATCAGATCGGATTGGGAGCCTTCGGCCGAAGCCGGCGGCGTGGTGAAATTCTCCGTGAGCGACGCCGGTACCGGCATCTCTGATGAGCACAAGGCGCGCATATTCGACCCCTACTTTACCACCAAGCAGGGAAGCGGGTTGGGATTGACCAGTTGCTACGCCATCATCAAGAAGCATGGCGGCACCATAGCCGTGGAGTCGGAGCTGGGGGAGGGGAGTGTCTTCAGCGTCTGCCTGCCGGGATGCGAGGCGCAGGTGGAGCCGGAGCCGGTGGCGCGTTTGACCGAGACCCGCGCAGGGGTTGGTCGCATACTGGTCATGGATGACGATCCGCTGATACGTGAGGTGGCTCAAGCCATGCTGGAGCAGCTTGGCTATCGTGCGGATGGCGTGGCAGACGGAGAGGCCGCCGTCGAGCGGTACCGACGCGGCAGGGAGATTGGGGAGCCGTATGTCGCCGTCATCATGGATTTGACCGTCCGTGGTGGACTCGGGGGGAAAGAAGCGGTCCAGTTGCTGCTTCGTGTCGACCCTGGGGTAAAGGCAATAGTTTCCAGCGGGTATTCGGCCGATCCGGTGATGGGGAGCTGCCGCGAATACGGATTCAGCGCCGTGCTGGTGAAGCCGTACAACAGGCACGATCTAAGCCGCGTGCTGCAGGAGCTATTGCTGCCCGAACCCTCGTGAAACTGCGCTGCTCGGCAAAGTACCCAACGCCATCATCTCTGCACCTAACCAATGCCAACAGGACTATACCAATGCCATCAGGTAGAGACGCATTGCATGCGTCTCAGCGCTGCCGCGCTCTGGTTGAGCTGAGCGTGATCGGGTGAAGGGAGACGCCTGCAATGCGTCTCTACGAAAGCAGCACCCGGCCGCTCTGCGATTACCAGCGCCACTATCGGGGCGCCCCCCGCCTTGCGAAGAAACTCTCCCCTCCACCCTGCCGGCTTTTTCGCTTCATACCCACCTTTAAAGATGGTACCTTGGCAGCATGTCCTGGAAAATCATAGAAAATAGACGCGGCATCCTGGCAGGCGAGAGCGGTGCCAGGCAGAAAAGCTGCGGCGGCAGGCTCTCCTGCTGCCTGGTGTACCCGAACCGCTATCACGCAGCCATGAGTAACCTCGGCTTCCAGACGGTGTATGCCATGATGAATGCGCACCCGGAAGTCGTCTGTGACCGTGCCTTTCTGCCCGAGCGCGAAGAGTTGGGCGAACTGGAGCGCACGCGTGGCACCCTTTTGTCGCTAGAAACCCAGCGTCCGCTCTCTTCGTTCGACCTGATTGCCTTTTCGGTTTCCTTCGAGAGCGACTACCTGAACCTGCCGGCCATCTTCAGGCTTTCGGGGATTCCCCCACTGGCGGCGGACCGCTCGCCGCTGCAGCCTTTGGTCCTGGCCGGAGGTGCGGCACTCTTTCTCAACCCGGAGCCGGTAGCGCCGCTACTGGATCTGGTCTGCCTCGGCGAGGCCGAAGCGATCCTGCCAGCCTTGCTGGAACTGCTGAAACAGGGCGCCGGGTCGCGGGGAGAACTTCTCCAGATGGCAGCGGCGCTGCCGGGAATCTATGTCCCCTCCCTGTATGAGCCGGTCTACGACGGGACCAGGCTGGTCTCCATGGCCCCTCGCGCGGGAGCGCCTGCCCGGGTGCGCCGGGTCTGGGATCCGGATATCGAGAGCCGGCCCACCATCACCGAAATCCACACCGACGCGACCGAGTTCTCCGGAATGCACTTGGTCGAGCTGTCGCGCGGCTGTCCGCGTGCCTGCCGATTCTGTGCAGCGGGTTTCATCTATCTCCCCTACCGCAGCCGTTCGCTGGAACTGGTCCGGCGCGAGGTGATGAAGGGGGTCGCGCTGGGACGCAAAATAGGCCTGGTCGCCGCCGCCGTTTCGGATTATGACGGTATCGGCGAGTTGTGCCAGGACATCATCGCGGCCGGCGGAACCTTCTCCGTTTCGTCGTTTCGCATCGACCACCTGGATTCCCGGATGATCGAGGCGCTCAAGACGAGCGGGCAGAGAACCGTCTCGCTGGCGCCGGAGGGGGGCTCGCAGCGGCTGCGCGACCTGATCCGCAAGGGAATCAACGAGGAGCAGATTCTCGCCGCCTGCGACATGCTGGTGGGCCACGACATCCTGAACCTGAAGCTCTATTTCATCATCGGGCTTCCCACCGAGACCCTGGAAGACCTCGACGAGTTGGTGGCACTGGTCGTGAAGATCCGCGACCGGGTGCTTGCGGCCGCGCGCGCCAACAAGCGGCTGGGCGAGATCCTGCTGTCGGTGAACCCGTTCATTCCCAAACCGTTTACCCCCTTTCAGTGGTGCGGCATGGAGGATATCAAGAGCCTCGATAAAAAGTGGAAGTTCCTGCTCAAAGCGTTCGGGAAGCTTTCCAACCTGAAAATACAAATGGAAAGCCCGCGCGAGGCATACCAGCAGGCGCTTTTTTCCCGGGGGGATCGCAGGCTGGCGCCGCTCCTGATCGCGGCGGACCGGATCGGGAATTGGAAGGGGGCGCTTCGGGAGGAGCGCTTTGACGCCGACAGCTTCGTGCACCGCGACATTGCGCTCGACGAGCCGCTTCCCTGGTCCTTCATTGACGGCGGTGATGCGGGGCGTTTGGAGCGCGAATACCATCGGGCCTTCGGGGACGGGAGTGATGGGCCTTCGGAATGAGGGAATGATATTGCTTCCTCACACAGATTTCCCGGACAAACACCTCCCTCCCCTTGAAGGGGAGGGGGAGCCTCATCTGACATTGTATTGAAAAAGGTAAAACCAAAAAAAGGCCCAAATAAGCGCGTGACAGCGCTTTATCCGGGCCCTTTTTTATGCAAAAAGTACGGCTTTCCTTAGTTGAAAAAGACCCTTACCCCTACAGTGAACGAAACGTTGGACGGGTCGAATTTGCCGATCTTTGCCCCGGTGAAATCCTTCACGTCGGCATTGAACGCCTCAACCCCTTTTATTTCGGCGTTCAGCGCAATCTGGCGCTGTAACATGTAGTCAACTCCCGAGTTGAGGTGCACGCCGAGCGTCGTATTGGAACTGAAGTTGTCAAAGTCGTTAATCATCACGTCTATGCCTGCTCCGCAGTAGGGTACGAAGCGCTGCCTTTCGGGAAGCCGGAACTGGGCCCCGATCGAGAGATCGGTGACGTTAGCCTGTCCAAAACCTGAAGTGTGAAAGGTGGAGTGGGTGATGTCGAGTTCTGCGGCGATGTTCTCATCCACACCGAAGATAAAGCCCCCCCCTCCGATAAATCCTGCGTCCGTCGAGACGACCAGGGTGCCAACACCAGGGAGCTCCCGTTCGCTGTTGGCGGGGTTGATCACTCCGAGTCTTCCGGTGGCGGCCAAACGTCCCTGTAGATCACTGGCCGCGGCGTTGCCGGCAAGAAATGCCGTCAGTACGGCGCAAGCTGTGAATAAAATAAATTTTTGCATCTAATTGCCCTCCAGCATCATTGATTGAAACAAAGTGCGCAGTTTAAGATAAAAGGTCTCACCCTTCAAGAAAAATTCCAGCTCCTTAAAAGTTAAACTGATCAGGTGATGCTTTTGCAGGTTAGTACCACCTCCTCATCATCAGGTAACTAGTCTTTTCGGCTCAGCGGATTAACTCTAATGTGGCCTTAATAGCCTTTTCAATGCCATCGGCTGCTTCAGAAATATGACCAGCCAGCATGTAAGCAGGCGTGGAAACGATCAAATGCTCGCGGTCGATAACACAGTCGTTCACCGCGCATTCGACGTGACGGCTCCCGGTGGCGGTTATTGCCTGCGCCGTTCCCTGGTCGGTGCCAATGGTCAGCTGAGGAGAAAGATCCTTGCCCAGAGCCAGAGCTATCAGCGTCGGAGCAATGCAGATGGCGCAGATGGGCTTCTTCGCCGCAGCCATCTCACGGACTAGCCTGAGCACGTCCGGTTGGACGCTTCCCTGTGCCCCTTGGGAGGCGAAGTTGCAAAGGTTCTTGGCAGCCCCGAAACCGCCGGGAAGGACGATGGCGTCCAGGTCCGAAGCAGTGACGCCCTTGACGTCGGCGATCTCTCCGCGGGCGATACGTGCGGCTTCGACCAGCACGTTTCTCTTGGCGCCGGTCTCTTCCATGAGTAGGTGGTTTACCTCGTTGAGTTCCATATCCGGAGCGAGGCAGATCGCCTTGGCTCCGTTTCTGTCGATGGCGAGCAGAGTCAGCACCGCCTCGTGTATCTCACTGCCGTCGCGGACTCCGCAACCCGAAAGGATAACGCCGATTTTTTTCATGTAAGTTGCCTCCTTTGCAATAGATGTCCCGCCTTCGGGATGGATGATATTTTAAGCGTGATACCATCACTGTGCAAGCGGTAATCATGGGGGGATCAACGAAGGGGGGGCCAGTAAGTTGGACAGAGCGCCCGTCTTAGCGCAGCTACATCCAGTTGACAGCTCTGCAGCGTAACGGTAGGGTAGGCGAAGAGTAAGGGGAAAGGCTCAGGTTGTCGCAATGGCCAAACGAGCGATCGCAGGGTAGAGACGCATTGCATGCGTCTCAGCGCTGCCGCGTAAGAATTGGCCGCAGGGGGAGGACGCCATGAATCCAATTACCAATCCAGAGGTTGCTACCGCGCGCTGCACCGGTTGTGGTCGCTGCGTTGCCGCCTGCAGCCTCCGCCTGCTCACTCTTGAGGTATCTGGTTTTCGCAAACATGCCGTCAGCACCGATCCGCTTCGCTGCACCCGGTGCCTGAAGTGTCTTTTAGGCTGTCCAGTCAGAGCTATTGGATGTGTTGAGTCAGGCAAGCCAGGTGAAGGAAAAGTTGGTGAGATAAAGTGAGATAGAAGCCGGTGTTCCCCGGTTTTCAGTGCTGCGAACTCCCCGTAGAAGCCAGGTTCTTCTTCTTCAGCTTTTCAATCAGTGTGGTGCGCTTCAGGTTCAACAGGAGGGCAGCCTCCTTCTTGTTCCCTCCGCTTTTCTTAAGCGCCTGCAGTATCAGGTCGTTTTCGAATTCCTCCACCACTGAGTGTAGGCAAATACCGGCTTTACTGAGCATGACCGGTGGGACCCTGGCGGCCGCCCTGCCGCCGCGGTACTTCTCGGGGAGGTCATGATAGGTGATGACACCTCCGCCGGTGATGATTACCAACCGCTCTACCAGATTTTCCAATTCCCGGACGTTTCCAGGCCAGGGGTAGTGGGTAAGAATGTCCATCACCTGGCTGTCAAACCCCTCGATCTTCCGGTTGTTCGCTGCGTTGAACTTTTTCAGGAAGCTGTTTAGCAGCACTGCTATGTCCGCATCGCGCTCCCGAAGCGGGGGGAGGATGATCGGGATCACGGAGAGCCGGTAAAAGAGATCTTCCCGGAATAGCTTGGCGCTGACCATCTGGTCCAGATTCTGGTTAGTCGCGGCGATAATCCGGACATCGACCTTTTTGGGCTTACTGCCCCCCACCGGCTCCACTTCTCTACTTTGCAATACCCGCAGCAGCTTCACCTGCAGGTTGGCCTTCATGTCGCCGATTTCGTCCAGGAACAGGGTCCCCTTGTCCGCCAACTCGAAGCGTCCCACCCGGGATACCACGGCACCGGTAAACGATCCCTTCACATGCCCGAACAGCTCGCTTTCCAGGAGCTCATCGGGGATCGCCGCGCAGTTCACCGCAATGAAGTTCCGGTCGCTGCGATCGGAGAGGTCGTGGATGGCGTGGGCCACCAACTCCTTTCCGGTTCCCGATTCCCCCTGGATGAGGACAGTGGAATCCGTTCCGGCGACCTTTTCCACCATCTCGAAGAGTGCGAGCATCTTGTCGCTGTCGCCGATAATGTTGTTGAGCCGTTCGCGGTTCTTGAGTTGCGGCGCGTGGCGCAGCGTCTTGACCTGCAGGGCCTGGTGCTCCAGCCCCTGTTTGATCAGGGCCTCCAGTCGCTCGATGTTGAACGGCTTTTCCAGGAAAAAGAAGGCGCCTGCTCTCAGTAGGTCCGCGGTGGTCTCGTCGCTGACGAAGGGACTGTACGCTATAATGATGAGCTCCGGCTGCAGCGACTTAACCTTTCTGACAAACTCCAGTCCGCTCTCCTTGGGCATCCTGGTGTCCGCGATGACCATCTGCAGGTTCCCCTGCTCGATTTTATGCAGCGCGTCAGGCCCGTCCAGGGCTTGCACTACGTGGTATCCCTTGAAAACTAAAAAAGCCGCCAAAAAATCGAGCGTCTTTTTGTCCTCATCCATGACTAGTATGCTTGGTATTTCCATAGGTTTTTCGATCTGTTCTGGCTGGCAGTTGTCAGCTGGTGAACTGCGGGTGCCGAGGTGTGGGTTCGTGGTATAGGTCACTATACCCTTGGCGTCGCGCGGCTGTCAAGAATATGACATGGGAGCCGGGTAGGAGGGGGTTTGCGGGGTTTTTTAGCGCTGTAGCGCATCAATCTGCGCCAGTTTGGGGAAGAGGCGCATCCAGAGCAGTACGACGATAATGGTGCCGATTCCGCCAATCAGGACGGCGGGGACGGTGCCGAAGAGAGCGGCGCTGGCGCCGGATTCGAACTCGCCCAGTTGGTTCGAGGTGCCGATAAACATGGAATTGACCGCACTGACCCGCCCCCGCATGGCGTCCGGCGTCTCGATCTGCACCAGGGAGCTCCTGATCACGACGCTGATGACGTCGGCGGCACCCAGCACGACGAGTGCCAGGATCGAGAGGGTAAACGAGGTGGAAAGGGCGAAGACGACCGTGGCGACCCCGAAGATGAAGACACTGGCGAACATGATGCGTCCCACCCGGTGCTTAAGCGGGGAGCGCGCCAGGAACACCGACATTGCCAGGGCTCCCAGCGCGGGTGCGGTGCGCAAAAGGCCGAGCCCGGTCGGGCCGGTGACGAGGATGTCGCGCGCGTAAATCGGCAATAGGGCCGTGGCCCCGCCGAGGAGCACGGCGAAAAGGTCGAGGGAAATGGCGCCGAGAATCTCGGGACGGCTGCGTATGAAGGCAATTCCGGCAAAAAGCGACGTCACGCTGACCGGCTCGCGCCGCTGCGGGGCACGGGTGACGCGGATCGCCGTGATGAAGCCGCTGGCCGCGAGGATGAGGAACCCCGCCAGGGCATAGACGGTCGTCGGGCCGAAGGCGTAGAGTAGCCCCCCCAGAGCCGGGCCTACGATGCTTGCGGTCTGATTGGCGGAGGCGGACCAGGCTGCGGCGCGCGGGATCAGTTCTTGGGGAACCAGGCCCGGAAAGAGCGCCTGCATGGTCGGCCCTTCGAAGGCGCGCGCGGCGCCTGCCACGAACATGATGGCGAGGATGGCACCTTTGCCAAGGGTACCGGTGTAGCTGCCGGCGGCGAGCAGCACCAGTGCCGCAGCTTCCACCACCTGGCAGACAGCCGCGATGCGACGGCGGTCGTAGCGGTCGGCGACATGGCCCACTGCGAGGGTCAGTAGGAACATCGGCAGGAACTGGGCGAGACCCACCAGTCCGAGGTACCAGGCGCTGCCGGTCAGCGCGTAAATCTGCCAACCCACCGCCACGCCCTGCATCTGAAAGGCGAGGGTGGAGCAGACCCGGGCCAGCCAGAAGAGCCGGAAGGGGGTGTGGCGCAGTATCGATTGTTGGAACTGAAGGGTACTTGTTGGGGAAGGCATGTCGGCTCGCTGTTAGCGTTGGTTAGGGCGACACTATCGCCTTTTCGGGCGAGCTTGTAAATGAGATTGTCGCTCGCTGGTCGGGAGGGGGTAGAAAGCTCTGTTGACAGGAAAAATGCTTTCTTCCATACTTTTAAGAAGATGTGGAGCGCGAAGGGCGAGCGATAACAGTCTACTTCGTGGCTCGCTAGCAAGGAGGAAGGCCATGCTTTTATTCATCCAGCATAACAAGATCCACCAGTATCCGGTTGCCAGGCGCTGCAGCGCCGTCTATCAGCAGGAGCCCCTGAGGGACACGGTTCCCCATGAGGTGCTCCAGTGCCCTTACTGCATGAGAGTTTGGCCGGAAAACGAGCATGTCGTTGCCTCAGGAAGACCGAGGCTGCATGCCAACCATTGAGAGTGCAGGTAACGGACTGTCCCTCTTCTGACGCAAACGAAGAAGGCCGCCTTCCAGGAGGAAAGCGGCCTTCTTGCTACGATGGTGATCCCAAGGGGACTTGAACCCCTGTTACAGGCGTGAAAGGCCAGTGTCCTAACCACTAGACGATGGGACCGTACTGTTTATTCCCTCGGCTAAAAGCCTCGGGGGTAAGCTCTCGAACACGAAAGCATTGAAACTGGTGGGCCGCGCTGGGATCGAACCAGCGACCAGAAGATTAAGAGTCTACTGCTCTACCAACTGAGCTAGCGGCCCGGGATAAACCGGATTGAATTGTTTTGGTGATCCCAAGGGGATTCGAACCCCTATTACCGGCGTGAGAGGCCAGCGTCCTAACCATTAGACGATGGGACCGTCTCGGTCCACCTAGGCGAAAGCCCAGGTAACTGAAGCTGTATTTCCAAGCCTTCGCAGGCTGTTCTTTTGGTGGGCCGCGCTGGGATCGAACCAGCGACCAGAAGATTAAGAGTCTACTGCTCTACCAACTGAGCTAGCGGCCCGGGTAAGTCAATCGTACTACTTGTTCGTTTTCAGTCCACAAAAAAAGCCCTGAAGATGCTCAGGGCATTCTTTCTTTTGGCGTCCCTAGCAGGATTTGAACCTACGTCTCTGCCCTGAGAGAGCAGTGTCCTGGGCCGGGCTAGACGATGGGGACTGAAAAACTGGTTCGCTGCAACTTTCAGGGGTCTAGCTCGTGACCTCCTGAGATAAAATGGTGAGCCGCGTTGGGATCGAACCAACGACCACCTGATTAAAAGTCAGGTGCTCTACCAACTGAGCTAGCGGCTCAAACATTCCTGCAACAGCAAGAACAACCTTATAGCAAATTAGAAACTGACCGTCAACAACTTTCTGAAAGAAATTATGCGGCCAGGAACGGGTTCCTGAGCACGATGGTCTCGTCGCGGCGCGGGCCGACGGAAACCAGCACCACAGGGGCGCCGGAAAGCTCCTCAATGCGTGCCACGTAACTGCGTGCGTTAGCGGGGAGGTCATCCATGGATTTGGCGCCGGTGATGTCTTCGCTCCAGCCGGGGAGTTCCTCGTAAATCGGGCTGCACTGCTCCATAATTTCCAGGCTAGCCGGGATTTCGTCCAGTACGACTCCTTGGTAGGTGTAGGCGGTGCAGACCTTGACCGTTTCCAGGCCGGAGAGTACGTCCAGCTTGGTGATGGCGATCCCGGAGAGGCCGTTGACGCGTACTGCGTAGCGTGCCACCAAAGCATCATACCAGCCGCAGCGGCGCGGGCGTCCCGTGGTAGAACCGAACTCGCGTCCGGCCTGGCGCAACAGTTCGCCGGACTCGTCTTCCAATTCAGTCGGGAAGGGGCCGCTTCCCACTCGGGTCGCGTACGCCTTGGCGATGCCGATAACTTCGTGGATCTCGCGCGGGCTGACGCCGGAGCCGGTGCAGGCGCCGCCGGAGCAGGTGGAGGACGAGGTGACGAACGGGTAGGTGCCGTGGTCGACGTCAAGCAGCGTTCCCTGGGCCCCTTCGAAAAGGAGGCTCTTTCCGGCCTTGATCTCCTTGTGCAGCAACAGGGAGGTGTCCTCGACGTACTTTCTCAGCGTCTCGGCATACACCATGTACTCGTCGAAGATCTCCTGGAAGGTGAACGGCTTCTCTCCCAAAAGCTGGGTGAGGATCAGGTTCTTCTCTTCCAGGACGTCCTTCACCTTGCGGGAGAAGGCTTTCTCGTCCAAAAGATCCATGAGCCGAATGCCGCGGCGCCCAATTTTATCTTCGTAGGCGGGTCCGATGCCACGACCGGTGGTCCCGATCTTCTTGGCGCCACTTTTTGCTTCGCGGGCGATGTCCATCCTCTTGTGGTACGGCATGATGATGTGCAGCGCCTCGGAGAGTCGCAGCATGGCATCGTCAGCAAGGTACCCGTTCGCCTTTAGCTTGGTGATCTCCATGATGAAGACCTCCGGGTCGAGCACCACGCCGTTACCAATGATGCAGCGCTTCCCTTCGTGCAGTATGCCGGAGGGGATTAGGTGCAAAATCACCTTCTCGTCCCCGACGACCAGCGTGTGGCCGGCGTTATTGCCGCCCTGGTAGCGCACCACGTCGTCCGCAAACTCCGTGTAGATATCGACAACTTTCCCTTTACCTTCATCACCCCACTGGGCACCGATTACCACGACATTAGCCATTATTATCCCCTTGCAGATCGAATTTCAGATCCAAACCTTTCTCGAACAACGTGTCCCGGCTGATGGTCAGGGCGCGACGATCCGCAACCCGTACGAGGTAGACCTCGTCGGGGGAGCAGTTTTCCGCGCCAATGATCAAAAGCCACCGGAAATCCATCTTTTTAGCGTAGCTAAGCGAGCTCTCGAAGTCACGCTTTATAATGTCGCGAGCGCAGGTGTAACCGAGCGCCCTCAGTTTCTGGGCCATCTCGAGTGCCTCGCGCCGCTCGTCCTTCTGGTTGAAGATGAGGAAGTCGCGCCTTGGGCTCTCCTCGACGTCCGGCCGCTTGGAAAGGCTCGTCAGTAGCGCCATGATGTTGAAGGCGAAGCCGGTGGCCGGTGCCGGGAAACCGTACTTCGCGGTCAGGTCGTCGTAACGCCCGCCGCTGCAGACTGCCTCGCCGACCCCGGGAACGAACCCCTCGAAGGTGATGCCGGTATGGTAGTGCAGTCCGCGAATCTCTCCGAGGTCGATGGTCAGGTGCTCGGAAACCCCGTAAATGTCGAGGATCTCCAGTACCTGGGAAAGGTTGTCCAGAGCCGCCCTGGAGCGCTCGTTGCCGACGGAGCGCCTGGCTTCGTCAAGTACCTCGCGCCCGCCGTAGAGCCTGGGGAGTAGCAGGATCTCTTCCTTCACCCGGTCCGGCACCTGCTCCGGATCGAGGATGCTGCGTACCGCGGAGACATCCTTCTTGGAGATGGCGTCCTGGAGGCGCAACTGCACGGCTTGTGACAGCCCCGAGGCGTCCATGATGCCGCGGTAAAAAGCTACCTGACCCAGGTCGATCTTAAAGCCGGTGAAGCCGAGGTTCTTCAGCACCTCGACCGCCATGGCGACCATCTCGGCGTCCGCCTCGGGGGAGTCGAGTCCGATCAGCTCCACGCCGGACTGGAAGATCTCCCGATTGCGGCCGGACTGCATCTCCGCCTGGCGCAGCACGCGGCCGTTATAGTAGATGCGGTGGGGAAGGGGGAGTGCGTGCATGCGGGTGGCAACGATGCGCGCCACCTGCGGGGTGATGTCGGGGGGGATGGCGAGGAGCCTCCCGGTCTGACGGTCGTCAAAGCGGAAGGTCTTGCCGCGCAGTTCCTCCCCCATGCCAAGGGCGAGGACACTTTCAAACTCAAGAAGAGGGGTGATCATGCGCCTAAAGCCCCACAGGTCGAAGACCCGGTGGATGCGCGCCGCGATGAAGGTTATCTTGTCGGCCGTTTCCGGGAGAAAGTCGCTCACCCCTTTGGGGAGCGGTGCTTCTATGCATGAAGGGTTGGTCACAGTTCGTCCTGGAAATAGTTGCTACCGAGCCCGTAAATAACGGGCAAAAAAGGAAAAATCGTACCAGCATAGCCGGGGGAAGTCAACGTTTAAATCCCCCCCGGGAGCTAGTCGGCACGGATAACCCGGACCGTGCTCCCGCCGCTTCCGAAGAGACCTTCCTTCTGCACGACCTCTAATAGTACTAAGTCGCGGCTGTCCGGATTGAAGAAATAATCCGCCAGGTAGTTCTGGCTCTGCTTGGTTCTCCAGCGCTCTTCCATGGACGAGCCGGTCCAGTTGAAGGAGATCAGGGAATATTTCGAGTAGGAGCGGTTATTGCCGACCACGAAAAATCCGTAGTTCTGGGGCACGATGATCTGCCCGTCCTTGGTGACCGTGATGCGCTGGTCGATAAAGCGCCACCTGGCCTTTTCGTAGGTGTCTTTGACGTTGGTGGAGTTGTCGCGCAGGAAGTAGGTTTCCGAACCGCCGAATTTCTCGGAACTTCTCCAGATCTCCTCCCCCTCCGGTGAGTAAACCACCAGGTAGCCGTCGGTGCTGAGGACCGTGGCGTAGCTTTTGCCGTCGGGGCCGGTGATCCTGTTGTAGTTGAAGATGTTGGCGTAGCGCGGGAGTTTAATCGGGTTTTTCTTTTCAACGGTCGCCCCGGTCAGGGAAACCTCGTAGAGGTCCCCGAAGTAGTCCTCGGTGATACCCATCTCCTGGGTGTACATTTTGGTCTCGCCGCCGTTGAACGCAATGGCCCGGAACAGGTTGGGGAGTTTGCTGGCGACCAGCTTGAGCTGCTGGTCCTGGTAGGTGTAAATCTGGGAGGCGGGTAACTCGCCGTCCATTATGGTGACATAGACGCGTAGTTTACCGTCCTGGTCCGGACCGGCGCAGTCGACCGAGATGATCTTTTCTTTCAGGGGGAGCTTGACTTCGCTCAGGAGCTTCAGGGCCTTCTCCTGACGGTAGACTCTCAGCGCATGGGACTCGGCCACCAGGACTTCGCGACCCTCGCTGCCGTTAACCAGCGCTGTCAAGCCCATCTGGGCCCCCTTGATACGCTGGCTCAGCCAAACCGAGCTGCCGGGGAGGCTGCCGGTCTGGACCGGTTGTGCCGCCAGGGGTGCCGCCCGGACGGCGGCGGGGGCTGGAGCGCTGGCCTGCGCATAACGCTGCAGGATTTCTGCCTTCAGTTTGGCGGAGATCTTCCCAAGCGCGGGAATCAGGTCGTCCTGGCTTTCCCCCTGCTCGAAAACAGTCGCCAGGGTCTTTCCCGAGCTAAGCTTTGCCACGGCGTCCAGGCTAAAGACCTTGCCGATTTGGGTGTAACTTCCGGTAATGAGGACTTCCGCGTCGGACGCCGCCGCAACCGGGAGGATCGCCTCGGACGCCATCCGCGAGGAGAGCAGGGTCTGCAGGGTCGTTTTGAGGCCGCCCGCTTCCTGGGGCGTTATTGCGAACTCGGCGACATAGGCCTTGATCGGTCCCGCAGTTGCCAAAGCTGGGATGAAGCAGGTGCAGGCAAGGAGTAAAAAGGCAACGAGACTTCTTTTCATGGTTGCTCCGCTGATAGTAGGATTTGAGTCGTCCGATTATCGCAGAGCCCTATGCTTTAGTCAAAGGGTTTATCGGGAATGGGGACAGCTTTCCGGGGCTAAATGTGCCACTGATTCAGAGGATAGAGTTAGAACTGTCACCACTCAACCGGTTAGAGACTGATGCTGGAGATCCAGATACACAGAGCTGCATCCTTCCAGGGGTGAAATACAAAGGGCGAACCATGGGTTCGCCCTTAGCTGCAGGGGGGTAGCGGCGGCTGTCACTTACTTGCCGGGCTTTTCCATTGTCTTGAGCAACTCCTGGGTCTCGGCGAGTTTGTCATGGAGCTTTTTTAACTCGTCCGGGGTGTACACCTTCTTCCCTTTTTTGACTTCCTTGTCCAGGCGGTGCATCCTTTTGTAAATGTCATCCACCTGGTCGGTGCAGTTTTTTGCAGCAAGCATGCACTCGTCTTTCTCAGCCTGGGAGGGCTGTGACATGGCCGGTGCCGCGCTCATCGCCAGGATCGCTGCTGCCAAAACAATCGACATCGATTTCATAGGGCGCTCCTTTGTCTAATGTGGGGACCGTTGTTGAATTAGTTGCCTCCGCCCAACTCCATGTCTTTGAGCATCTGGTCAGTTTCCTGCAGTTTGTCCTTGAGCTTTTGCAACTCCTGCGGCGTATAGACCTTGGTGCCTTTTTTTATCTCCTTGTCCAGTTTGTGCATCCGTTTATAGATGTCGTCAACCTGGCTGGTGCAGTTTTTGGAGGCGAGCAGGCATTCGTCTTTTTCGGCTTTGGTCATCTGGGAAAAGGCCGGAACAGTCGATAGCATGAGCATCGCCGCAGTTAACATGAGTGCCATTTTTTTCATTGCGCTCTCCTTTGCAGTTGGGGGTAGTTGATTAGCTTTATAAAATTAAAACACGTTTTTTTGACATGTCAACTGATGGCACTGAATATGCCCTCCGCTGCGGCGACTGTCTGATACTCGCGTGCTGACACGCTGTCCGCAGTTGTCTGCTCTCTCTGGTTGTATGTTTTGACTGAAGCCGTTGTTACTGTCATGGGGGGTGGTTTTCGGGGGGGCTCTGTGGGGATATCGGGCCGGCTCTGAGACAGTGCCAGGCAAATAAAAAAGGCGAACCGTTGAGGTTCGCCTTTTTTACTGCTTCAGATTTTCCTACCGTCCCTGCCCGAAAGGATGACCTTGGGGGCAGGGGGGTGTTGGATTAGAATACGTAGCTCAGTACCACGCGTGCGGTGTAGGGGTTCTCAGGATCGCTGCCGCCGTGGCCGACGATCAGGTTGGTTCCCTTGTAGTAGTCGCCGAGGATGACGTAGGCTGCCTGGGCGCTGGCGGTCAGGTTGTCGTAGAGTTTGTAGCCAGTTTCCACGTTGAATTCGGTACCGAGGTAGTTGTTGGAGTTGCGAGCGCCGCCTACAACAGTCTGTGCCGGCTTGATTGCATCAGCATCGCCCAGGTCGTTCAGGTTGTTCTGGCGATCCCTGGCGGTCCAGCCGAAGCCGACGTTGGCGTTGGCATAGAATTTCGGGGTGATGGTTGCATCGTAACCGATGGTGGCCAGCATCAGGCCCTGATCTCTGTTGTTGGTGGTCCAGCCGATGCTGCGGTCACTCGAGCCGCCCTGGGAAGCCGAGTTTCTGTTGAGGAGCATCATGCCGGAATCGTTGTAGGTATTGAGTGCGCCTGCACCGGACTGGGTTCTGGCGCCGCCAACCGACTGCTGGAGGCTCAGCCAGGATCTGTTCTTGGTGGCGCTGGTGCCGTTGTCGCCGGAGGTGTAGAGACCGGCGATTTTCGCCGTGCCGGGACCCACTTTCAACTTGGCGGTGACGTTAGCAGCAATAGCGCTCATGTCGACGCTGGCGAGGGAGTTGTTTACCGATCCGACGATCGAACCGGACTGGTTCTTGATGGTACCGAGCTGGCCGGCGAGGAAACCGCTTACGGCAACCGGACCAATTTTCGCGTCGGCGTTGACACCCAGGGTATGGTCAAGGATGGTAGCCGCATTGCTGCGGTAGTCGAAGTAGCCGTAGTAGTTGGCGCCCACGGCGATGTCCTTGGTGACGTTCAATTTGGCTTCGAGAATTGCGATGTCGAGGTTGTTAACGCCCATCTTGAATCCGATACCGCCGGCAGTGCCGCCGCCGTTGACGTCGCCGCCGTTTCCTTCGTAGCCGCGGAAGTAGCCGACGTTTACCTTGGCAGCGGAACCGATCTTGGTGGAAGTGTAGATACCGCCTGCGTCGCAGTCAAACAGGATGCCCTTGAGGGAGTCCTTGATGGGCTGGGTGCCGACTTTCACGTTCATCGGTACGCCGGGGACGTTGAAGTCGAGGTGTACCCACTTGGTCTCCAGGTTGACTGCGTCGGTATCGAGCGCGCCGCCGGAGTTTCTGAAAGCCGTGCCGGAGTTAACCGTGCCGCTGGTGCCGCCGACGGTGTTGACGCCGGTGAAACCACCCTGTGACCTGTCGCCGAAGACGGAGTCCATTTCGAATGCGATGACGAGTTTCAGATCATCGTTGGCCTTTGCGTTGTAGAAAAGGCGGGCGCGCTGCTCGAAGTAGTTCACAGCCGTGGTGCTGGTGCCTCTGGTGGTGTTTTCGGCGAAGTAGCCGGCCGAACTATTGTCGATATTCGATACGAAGTACTTCATCTTGTACATGCCGTGGAATTCATTCTCCAGCGCCATTGCCGGTACTGCGGTTGCTGCGGTCAGTGCGCCGACAGCTGCGACGGCCAATATCGTCTTTTTAAAGCTCATGGTTTACCTCCTGGGTTGATGTTCAGCTACGATTGAATTGCAATATTCGGATCCTTTATTCATAAAGACTGTATGAACAAGAATCCCCTACCTGGGAAAAAAAAGGCTCCCGTCCCCCACCACTGACAGCAGTGGGGAGTAAGAGAGCCTCGGTTTTAAGTATTTTGGTACTCACTCATCAGCAATCGTCAGCCTCTCGCAATAAAGAGGGCATTTCTGCCCCTCAACTGAATGAATACGCCAGTTAGCAAACCGCTGTTATATAAAACTGGGCTCACTATATAATTTTCCAAACAAAAGTCAATAAAAAAAACGGTGCTGATCCGGTTGTAACTAAATCGTATCCTTAGGGCAGACGGGCCTACTGGCAGATCTCTGTCAGGACGCCGCCGCTGCTCTTTGGATGAATGAATGCGATCCGAGCGCCGTGTGCGCCCACGCGCGCCACCGTGTCAATCATCCTGGTGCCGGAGGCCGTTAGTTGTGCGATGGCCTTCTCTATGTCAGGGACGCTGTAGGCTACGTGATGCACCCCCGGTCCGTTCTTTTCCAGGAACTTGGCTACCGGGCTTTCGGGCGAAGTCGGCTCCAAAAGCTCTATTTGGGACTCACCGATGGCCAGAAAAGCGACTTTGACTTTCTGGCTGGGAACTTCTTCGGTACCGTGAAGTGTCATGCCGAGGGAGTCACGGTAGAAGGGAAGAGCCTCTTCGATGGAATTAACTGCTATGCCAATATGATTGATTTTAGTCAGCATGTGTAAATCCTTTTTAACTCCCTGGAGGGACCCTGTGCAAAAGAATAGAACAGAAAAGGGTAAATGCAAGCATTGATAAGATTTTTTTGTGATCCAGGCTCTTTTTGTGAAAGTCGAAGTCATTTGTAAGGCCAGGATACGAATTTATGACCAAACGAAGAAAGGCAAATTAAACACAGAGCCACGGAGAACACAGAGAAAAACGAAACTAAAGCACCATTCTTTTGATGCCGTCCTTCAACAGGGGTGACAGAAAGTTTAAGATCAAACCCGTATGTATTCCAGATATTTTCAGGTATGTCAGCAACTGCGCTTCGTGAATTCCGAGGATTTTATCGACGCATTTGAGTTCTAGAACGACACTGTTTTCAACGATGAGATCAATCCGGTAGCCGCCTTCGAGAAGCAGACCCTTATAATTTATTGGAAGTATCTTTTGCCGCTCGAAATTAATTCCGAAATAGCGCAGTTCATGACAGAGGCACTCCTCGTAGACAGACTCGAGCAATCCAGGTCCGAGGGTGCGATGGACCTCAATAGCCGCTTGGATAATTTTGTCTGTCCATGTCGTCATTGTGGTCTCCCTTGACATTAAAGGCATATTAAACACAGAGCCACAGAGGACACCGGGGAAATCTTACAATAACAAGCCTTATCTCTATTCAGTTTTGAGATTAGCAGTTAAGGTTTTCTCTGTGTCCTCTGTGGCTCTGTGTTTCAAACGCCCTTGACCTTTACAATACGACCGTCTCGCGATGGATGCCGAAGACGCCTCTCATCACGTTGGCGATCTCGCCGAGCGTGGCATAGGCTTTCACCGCGTCTAGGATAAGAGGCATCAGGTTGTCGGTTCCCCGGGCCGCTTTCTCGAGGGCCGTAAGGGTCGCAGCTACCCGATCGTTGTCGCGTTCCGCCTTCACCTTGGCGAGCGCCTTTTTCTGGTTGATCTCCACTTCTTCTTTCACGCGCAAAAGACCCTGCGGCGCCCCTTCTTCGACGGTGAATTTATTCACCCCGACGATGACCAGTTCGTCCTTCTCGATGGCGCGCTGGTAGGCGTAAGCGGAATCCTGGATCTCCTTTTGCTGGAATCCGCGGCTGATCGCCTCGACTGCCCCGCCCAGCGCATCGATGCGCTCGATGTAGGAGAGTGCCTGCTCCTCGATCTTGTCGGTGAGCGCCTCCACCAGGAAACTACCGGCGAGCGGGTCGACGGAGTCGGCCACGCCGGACTCATAGGCGATTACCTGCTGGGTGCGCAGGGCAATGCGGACTGAAGCCTCGGTGGGGAGGGCCAGCGCCTCGTCGCGCGAGTTGGTGTGCAGCGATTGGGTCCCGCCCATGACGGCGGCGAGCGCCTGCAGGGTGACGCGCATGATGTTGTTGTCGGGCTGCTGTGCGGTCAGCGTGCAGCCGGCGGTCTGGGTGTGGAAGCGCAGCATCTGGGAGCGCGGATCCTTGGCCTTGAAGCGGTCGCGCATGATGCGCGCCCACATGCGTCGCGCCGCCCGGAATTTGGCAACTTCCTCGAAGAGGTCGTTGTGGGCGTTGAAGAAGAAGGCGAGGCGCGGGGCGAACTCGTCCACGTCAAGCCCTACCTTGATGGCCGCCTCAACGTAGGCGATCCCGTCGGCGAGGGTGAAGGCGACTTCCTGTACGGCGGAGGAACCGGCCTCGCGGATGTGGTAGCCGGAGATGGAGATGGTATTCCACTTCGGTACAAAGTCTTTGCAGTAGGCGAAGATGTCGGTGATGATGCGCATCGACTCCTTGGGGGGGTAGATGTAGGTGCCGCGCGCCATGTACTCCTTCAGGATGTCATTTTGGATGGTTCCGGAGATCTGCTGTGCTGAGACTCCCTGCTTCTCGGCGACCGCGATGTACATGGCGAGCAGGATCGCCGCGGTCGAGTTGATGGTCATCGAAGTGGAGACCTTGTCGAGCGGGATGCCGTCGAAGAGGATCTCCATGTCGGCCAGCGAGTCGATGGCGACCCCGACCTTGCCGACTTCGCCGCGGCTCATGGAGGCGTCCGAGTCGTAGCCCATCTGGGTCGGCAGGTCGAAGGCGATGGAGAGCCCGGTCTGTCCGGCGGAGAGCAGGTACTTGTAGCGCTCGTTGGATTCGGCGGCGTTGCCGAAGCCGGCGTACTGGCGCATGGTCCAGAAGCGTCCCCGGTACATGGTCGGCTGCACGCCGCGGGTGTAGGGAAACTGCCCGGGAAAGCCGAGTTCCTCCACGTAGTCCGGGTACTCGAACTCGGGGCTGTAGCAGCGCTCGACCTCGATCTCGGAACTGTTAAGAAAGGCTTTCTTGCGCTCCGGCGCCTTGGCGATGCTCTTCTCTGCGGATGCCTGCCATGCCTGCTTTTTTTCGGAAATGCTCATTATGTTCTCCCTGGCCGTCGGTGAAATGGCTGCGATGTTCCTGAATGACAGGGTACTATTCTAATGGGATACCCTGGGAAGTAAAATTATTTTCCGTGCGACTGGTCCCCGGGGCAGGGAAGGGGCACGTTTTCTTGTTCTATTTTTAAAATGGCGGTCTATACTGTAAACATTTGTAAAAACAGTGACTTGACAAGTGCAACGCGCCGAGGCGCTTTTATTCGTGTTCTATTTTCGTGGTACGGCTAAAATATCGATTTAATGAGCAGAACGCATAACCTTCATAAGATGCTGTTTTATCACACTTGTGCTTGTTTTTTTATGTTGAAAAAAAAGCGCGGCATCTCTATATTCTAAAACAACAAATCACACGTTCTAGCCCGAGAGGCTTAAAGGAGAATTTCATGCAATGCCCCGTTTGCAAGAATCACGAGCACGAAGGTATCGATTTACGTTCCAGCGACTTCAATGAGGGACTCCATGAGTGCCGGGTCTGCGGTACGACCTGGTCCCTTAATCATGGCCACATGGCAATTGTGAAGGATCCCCATGCCGATTCTTTCCTCGAGGCGCTCTCCGAATCAGTCGAAGGGGACAATTTCTGCTTCGCCGCTGCCTGAGAGGCGAGACGCATGCAATGCGTCTCTACAGTCGGACCGCTTGGTAGAGACGCATTGCCTGCGTCTCAGTAGTTGTCCTGCCAAAGCGTGCTGACTAATATCAAATAAAGACCGTTACGGCGAGGGCTCCAGATAGATATCTGGAGCCCTTTTTGCGTTGTCATCACTCTCCGGCGGGAAGCCGGGTCACAGCACGACCTTCAGGTACTCGGCGGTGACGGTGCGTTTTTCCTTCTCAAGGGCGTTGGCGTCGACCTCGACGAAGACTTCATCCGGGGTGACTTTGAAGAGCGGCTGACCCTTGGAGACGATGGTGCCGTCGGCGGAGTTCATCAGGATCTTGTCGATGGTCCCGGAGAAGGGGGCGTACACCTTGTTGAACATCTTCATGACTTCGACGATATAGAGCGGCTGCCCCTTGTCAAAGTGCATCCCTTCGGTTACGAAGGTCGGCATACCCGGCGCTTCCTGGCCGTAGTACATGCCGCCGCAGATTGCGACGATCTCGTCCACCTTGCTGGCCGGCGGCGGAACCAGGAGTTTCTTCATGCGGGCCTGCAGCTCCGGGTCGGTCAGATAATCGGGGATGGTGATCTCCAGGTCGTCCTCGACGCGCAGGTCCCAGAACTTGGTGTCCTCCCCGATCTGGAACAGAATGCCGAGCATCTCCAGACCCGCCTCGTAACCGAAGTGCGAGGAGCGGATCTGCTGCCAGGTCTCGGCGTCGAAGCCGCCCTGGGGCTCCTCGTGCTGCATCAGCCCGAAAAGGGTGAAGTACTCGTCGCGCTCCAGTCCGAAGTGTTCGCGCAGACTGCGGGAGAAGCGCAGGGCCTGCTGCAGCAGGTCGTTGTCGTGCCCCCAGATCATCTCGGCCGCGGGCTTGTGGGCGCGGTACTGCATGTGCAGGTACTCGTAGGTCTCGTTCAGCACCCCGACCGGGTTCCGGAGCCAGACCACCTTGCCACCCTCGATCCGGAAGTTCTTGGTGTTCATGCTGAGCCAGCCGGACAGCAGGTGCGGATCGCTTAACAGCCGCTCGATGGGGCGGATGATCAGGGTTCCCTTGCGGTCCAACAGGGTGGACATGTTCTTCATCTCTGCGGCCTGGGTCTCGGGCTTTCCGGCGAAGTGGTCGCTGATCAGCTTGTTGTAGTGCTTCTTCATCTGCAGGAAGGCGTAGACCGGGTCGATCTTGTTGGCGACCTCCTTCAGGGTTCCCACCAGCGTCAGGTAGGGGACCACGAAGCGGGTAGTCGGCTTTGCCATGACGTTTCTGCCCAGAAACCAGTTCACCAGGCCGTAGTGGAACTCCAGGTTGGTGGCGAGGTCACTTCCCCTGAGGGTTGCGGAGCAGATCACGTCGCTCATCCGCTCGTAGCTGTCCAGGCGGTCTTCACCCTTGGTGAGCAGCAGAGCTATGTTGGAGTCGTAAGCGCCGGCGACCTTGTACTTCATGAAGAGCCCGGTGTCCGGGTTCACCATGGAGATGCCCTGGTCGTCGCGGATTTCGCCGTCGATCGGCTTGGACCAGTAGCGGATCATCCCCCCCGCGTGCGGGGAGAGGGAGGCGTCGGTCGCGTTCAGGCGCGCCTCGACGGAGGCGGCGAAGCGCACCACGCGCTCGGGTTTGGGGAGACGCTCTTTGTGGCGGGCCAGGAGAGCCATCGCTTCCACCAGGCTTTCCACCACGAAGAATTCACTGGCGTTAGCGGGGTTCACGAACTTAAGCGAGTAGCAAAGCTCCGTCACCCGGTGCTCCACCTGGATCCTGGTGTTCACTTCCATGAAGTAGTGGCGGTCGCGGTCCACGATGCACTCGAAGGTGGAGGCGGAGTCGAGACCTACGGCGAGGCCGAAGCGCTCGCTTTCCTCCTCCATCCGGCCAAGCACCATCAGGTCGCTTTCCAGCGCCTTCACTTCCAGCGGCTTGTCCTTCTCCTTGGCGCGGTTGATCGCCGCGATGAGCCCTTCCTTGGTGACCGATACTTCCAGCAGTTTCTGCTCGTGCATCTGCAGCGAGCAGTCACGCCCGCCCAGAGCGAGGCACCAGACGCCGTTTCCGATCAGCTGGATCTCGTTATGACGGGTCTGCTCGATGTTGAGCTCGACCAGGACGTTCTTGTTGTCGCCGATGCCGTTCGCCTTCACCTCGTTCAGGATCTCGCGCACCAGGGTGGGGGCCTCTGCGGCCTCCTTGGCGATCGCCGCGTCGTCCGGATCCTTCAGGTTCAGGAGAGAGGCGCCCAAGAGGCGCTGCCCCTTGCCGCCGCCGCCGCCGATCGCCTTCAGGCGCACCCGGCTTTGCGGATACTTCTTCAGCATGGAGGTGACTTCGATCTGTACCTGCGCGCAGAGCTCCTCGATGGAGAAGAGGTCCATTCCCTTGTTGTAGGAGGCGTACAGGATGTGGTCCGCTAAGGCTTCCAGGGTGAGGTCGGCGTTGCCGAGGATCTGCGGATCGCACTCCAGCCCGTCGGAGGCGACCAGCGCCAGCAGCTTTTCGCGGGAGGGGTGCTTTCTCACCAGGGCGCGCGCGGTGACGTTGTCGATACCCGGGGTGACCGAGACGTTCACCGAGAGCGCGGTCCTTTTCGCTTCGTCCTTCTTGCCGGCGCCCGCCTGGGTGGCCGAGCAGGGGCCGATGAACTTGAGGCCGGCCTTCTCGATAGCCGCCACGAACTCGTCGTCCTCGGCCATGAAGCCGTACCCGGCAAAGATGGAGTCGTAGCCGTTTTCCAGCGCGATCCGGATGATCTGGTGGATGCGCTCGACGCGCTCCTCCTTGGAGGCGCCGGTGTAGTCGGGCACCCGGTGCACGCGCTTGGAGTCGGTCAGCGTGCGCAGCTCAGGAGCCAGGGCGTTCGGGTACACGATGGAGTCCTTCTCGGAGAGCAGGATTCCGAAGTGGGTGATCCCCATCTCGGCGTAGACGTCCATGGCCTCCTTGCGGATCGGCCCCCGGCAGACGATGAGCGGCTTTAGGTCGGCGCAGGAAAAGGAAGCAACCCACTGGGACGCAGATCCGGCCAGCCGGCGGTCCCTGTGGATGAGCGAATTATTGGTGTAGTTGTCTGAAGTTTGTGCCATCGGTTTCTATCTCCAATCCATAATTAATTGTAGGGGCAACCTGCGCCCGCCCGAACCGCAGGGGCGAACGGCGTTCGCCCGAAGTTGAGGTTGCGGTTGAGGGGGGAACGTGATCCTTACCCCCAACCGAAACCTGCTTCTCCTTAGTGGAACTCGCGCTGCACGGCCTGCATCGGGCCGGCCTTGTAATGGCGCAGGAAGAAGTTCAGGTTCTCGCCGAGTACCTTCCTGAGGTCGGTCGGCATGACCAGCGAGGAGATAGAACCGAGGCTCAGGGCCTCCTTCGGGTTCATCAGCTCTTTTTCGTAGCGCGTGTTGAGCTGGGCTTCCTCCGCCTTCAACCAATCGGCGGCGTCCTTCTCGGCATCGAGCTTGGCGGACTCAGGCTTCACGCCGGCGTCGACCCGTTCTTGAGTACCGCTCTTCACCCGGGCGATGACGGCGGTCCGGAGCTTCCTCAGTTCGTCCTTGTACACGAATTCCTTTCCTGCGGGGCCCATGACGGCCAGGCGGGTGGTGGGGAGCGCCAGCACCAGGTCGGCGCCGGTCGGGTAGTTGTTGTAGGAAGCGTAGGCGCCGCCGTAGGCGTTTCTTAGGATTAGCAGGATGCGCGGAGTCCTGATGTCGACGATGGAGTCGAGCATGGCGCGGCCGGCCTGAACGATGCCGCGGGTTTCCTGCTCGCGGCCCGGCAGAAAGCCCGTGGTGTCTTCCATGAAGATCATCGGGATGTTGTAGATATTGCAGAAACGGTTGAAACGCGCGATCTTGTAGGCCGCGTCGCAGTCGATCTGGCCCGAGTCGACGGCAGAGTTGTTGGCGACGAAGCCGACCACGTTGCCGCCCAGGCGGCCGAAGGCGGTCACCACGTTACGTGCCCGGTCCCGCTGCATCTCGAAGTAATCGCCGTGGTCGCAGATCTGCTGGATGATAATGGACACGTCGAAGGGCGTGTTGAAGCCGGTCGGCGAGTTGAAGGCTTTCTTAAGGAGCGTGTTGATCTCCCAGGTCTTGCGGTCCAGGGGGTCGGTCGTTTCCTGGTAGCGCGCCATGACGGAGTTGTTGTCCGGCAGGTAGTTTAAAAGCTGAATGGCGGCCCTGAGAGCCCCCACCTCGTCCTCGACGGTCAGGTCGGCGACGCCCGACTGGCCGTGTACCTTCGGTCCGCCCAATTCCTCCGGGGTCACGTCCTCGCCGAGCACGCTCTTGACGACGCCGGGGCCGGTGAGGCCGAAGAAGGTGTCGTTGGGCTGGATGACGAAGCTCCCCTGGCGCGGCAGGTAGGAGCCGCCGCCGGCGTTGAAGCCAAACATGCACATGATGCTCGGCACCACGCCGCTGATCTTTCTCAGCGCGGTGAAGGCCTCGGCGTAGCCGTCCAGACCGCCGACCCCGGCCGGCACGAAGGCGCCCGCTGAGTCGTTCATCCCGATGACCGGAATCCCCTTCTCGCCCGCCATGTGGAAGAGGCGGGCCAGCTTGTTGCCGTTGGTGGCGTCCATGGAGCCGGCGCGCACCGTGAAGTCGTGGCCGTAGACCGCGACGTCGCGGCCGTGGATGTTCAGGATGCCGGTAACGAGCGAGGCGCCGTCCAGGTTCTTGCCCCAGTTCTGAAAGAGGATGTTGGGCTCCTCTTCGGTGAGGACGCGGATCCTTTCCCAGACCGTCATGCGCTTCTTGAAGTGCTGCTTTTCGATCTGGTCGATGCTGACCGACTTGATGGGGCGCTGGATCAGGTCGTGACCGGCCTGCATCGCCTCTTCATAGCCGCCGGTGGCGCGGGAGATCTCGCCGGGGATGTTGAATTCGACCTTCTCGGCCGCGTCAAAGGGGTTTTTCAGCGAGGGCTTGATAACTTTATTGGACATTTCTGGCATCCTTCCGGTAGTTGGGATTTTTAGACTGAGACTGTGACACGGCGAAACTCATTGCTTCCCTCCCCGTTTTTTAAAATATATTGAAAAGCTTTCGGCTCCGAAGTCTTCGATATGCGGCCATCGCCCCACCTGCCTGGCTGCGTAGCCCTGCGTTGACTCTGCGTCGGGGCAGGCAGGCTTTGTGCGGCAGGCAAACGGTGAACACAACTGGCAACCAAATCAGGTTGAGTCACGCTATGAGCGCAATGATTTCTGCCATTTCAATCCCGGCGGGCCAAGCGATTGCTGTACTATAGATGCTGCGCGAAGCAGGAAGGTTGTACCGTTTTGGAGAGAGCGTGCTGCCGTGGAAACGGAGTCGAGACCGCAAGCCTCAAGCTTCCGTTACGTCGTTTCTGTCATGCCTTTTTTCTTGGGACGGGGGAATACTCTCGCCCAATTCTGGCCTATGCCATTGCCTGCCAGTGAAATAGCAAAAAACTGACGTTCTATTGTAGTTTCACTTAATGTTAAATAAAGTTTTGCTTGGCAAATGTCAATAAGAAAAACTGCGTATACGCGGTAAAGTATGGGAGAACAACAGCTTGCGGAATGGAAAAGTTTGGGGGGTGCTGCCGCTGACAGGGGGAGACCCTGTCAGCGTTTGATTTTGCCAGCCAGGAGTTCGACGGTATGCAATACCCTCGTTTTAGCGCCAGCCTGTTTTAGCCCGTCGGAGAGCTGCATGATGCAGCCGGGGCAGCCCGTCACGACGGCGTCGGCGCCCGTGGCCGTGATGGCGGCGCTCTTTCCGGCGTTGATTTTCAGCGAGGAGTCGTAGTGGTACACGTTGAAGGTTCCGCCCAGTCCGCAGCAGCGGTCGGCCCCTTCCATCTCCACCAGGTCGATGCCGGGGGTACCGGTAAGGAGGGCGCGCGGTTCCTTGGTGATCCCGGCGGTTCTGTGGTGGCAGGGGTCGTGGTAGGTGATCTTGAGTTCCTCGCCGTTGCCGGTCTCCTGCGGATTGAGGCCGAGTTTCTGCAGCAGGACCGCGGCGTCCACCGTCTTGTCGGCGATGGCCTGGAGGCGGGCCTTCAGTTCCGGGTTACGCTTGCCGATGACCTTGGGGTAGAGCTTGTGCAGGGCGCCGCCGCAGGTGGCGCAGGCGGTCATGACGTAATCGGCCTGGTAGGCCTCCAGCGCCTCCAGGTTTCTTTCGGCGAGTTCGCGCACCGTGTCGAGGTCACCGCCGGACATGGCGGGGAGCCCGCAGCACCCCTGGCCCTTCGGGATGATGACCGTGCACCCCAGGTGCCGGAAGAGTTCCAGGGTGGACTCGCCGATAGTGGTGTAGACGAAGTTGGTCATGCAGCCGACGAAGAAGACGACCCGCGGTTTGCCCGGTTCCCCCTCGATGACCTCGGGGTAGCGCTTCAGGAACGATTTCTTGGCGATTCTAGGGATGTGGCGGGCGTTGCCCAGAAACGGCATCGGGAAGCGGAGCCTGAGGCCCGAGGTGGCCGGGATCTTCCGGAAGAAGAGCGGACCCAGGACCGAGGCGGCGAGAGCTCCGAAGTTCATCAGTTTGCGGTTCTTGATGACCTGTCCCACCGCCATGTGGAAAGTCGTGAGGCCGCGTCTTTGCGCCAGCGCCTCGCGGGCCGCGATGACGATCTCGTCGGTCGGCACCTGGTTCGGGCACTTGTCCACGCAGCTGCCGCAGAGCAGGCACTTGGACATGGCGGCGTAAGTGCCGTCGTCCAGCGTGATGTCCCCCTTCTGGATGTGCTGGGCCAGGGCTATCTTGCCGCGGGCGACCGCGGGTTCTCTCTGGAAAGCCGTGAAGGCGGGGCAGTTGGAGCGGCAGGCGCCGCACTTGACGCACTTCTTCATCTCATCTGCCACGCGATCCAGCGGGTCCACCGTTATCTTCTTAGTCATCTATATTCTCTTTGAATTCTGGCAATTGATGTAGGGGCGAACCTTGTGTGCGCCCGCCTTTGGAGAGTATCGTCCCCGTGGCTCTCAGAGAGTCTCTCGGGGTATCGTTCCCACGCTCCCGCGTGGGAATGCATCCGGGGACGCTCCCGCGTCCCCCTTTTACCTGCGTGGCAACGCATCGGAGAAATCTCCGGCGTCCCCTCCGGTCCTGGACGCTGGAGCGTCCCGGGCGTCCGTTCCCACGCGGGAGCCTGGGAACGATGGCGGGTTCGGGCGAACACGAGGTTCGCCCCTACGAGGTTGATTTAATCAGTTCTCCAGCGGCAGCATCTTCCCGGGGTTGAGGATATTCCTGGGGTCGAGCGCCCGCTTGATGGCGCGCATGGCACCGATCTGGTCGGCCGAGAGCTCCATCGGGATGAACGGCTGCTTGGAAAGCCCCACGCCGTGCTCGCCGGACATGGTGCCCCCCAGGTCGAGCGCGGCCTGAAACACCTCTTTGATCGCCTCGTGCGCCTTCTCCTCCTGCCCGGGAACCTTCTTGTCGATCATGATGTTGACGTGGATGTTGCCGTCACCCGCGTGGCCGAAGTTGACGATCGGGATGTCGTAGCGCTGCTGGATTTTTTCGATGCGCCGGATTACGTCCGGAACCCGGCTTCTGGGCACCACGATGTCCTCGTTGAACTTGTCCGGGTTGACGTCGCGCAGGCTCGGCGAGACCAGGCGTCGTACCCGCCAGAGCTCCTCGCTTTCCGCCGCGTCCTTGGCGACCCGGAACTGCACGAGGCCAAGCGGCTTGATGAGCGCGTGGATCTCGCCGGCCTGCTTCTCGATCAGGTCCCGGTCGCCGTCCACCTCGATCAGCAGCACGGCACGCCCCTCGACGGGGATGCCGAGGTTGAAGCGGCGCTCGACGCAGGTAAGCGTGGCGTGATCCAGGAACTCCAGCGTCGTCGGGATGATCTTTCCCTTGATGATGGTGGAGACCGCACGGGCCGCGCCGTCGATGGAGTCGAACACCGCGAGCATGGTCTTCTTGGCGTCGGGGTAGGGGAGCAGCTTGAAGATGATCTTGGTGATGACGCCGAGCGTCCCCTCCGAGCCGCAGATCAGTTTGGTCAGGTCGTAGCCGACGACTCCCTTGACGGTTTCGCCGCCGGTGCGAATCACCTCGCCGGTCGGGAGCACCACCTCCAGGCCCATGACGAAGTCCTTGGTGACGCCATACTTCACCGCGCGCGGGCCGCCGGCGCACTCGGCGACGTTGCCGCCCAGCGTTGAGAACTTGAGCGAGGCGGGGTCGGGCGGGTAGAAGAGCCCGAGCTTCTCCACCGCGATCTGGAAGATCTCGGTCACCACCCCGGGTTCCACCTCGGCCACCAGGTTGTCCGTGTCGATCCTGAGGATGCGGTTCATCCGGGTGGTCACCAGCACCACGCCGCCCCCCTTGGGGAGCGCGCCGCCGGTGAAGCCGCTGCCGGCGCCCCGGGGAAAGACCGGGAACCCCTCGCGGTTGGCGAGGGCGAGCACCTGGGACACCTCGGCGCCCCCGTCCGGGTGCACCACGCAGTCGGGGAGAAATTCCATCTGAGTGGCGTCATAGCCGTAGCAGATCATGTCCTGCACCTCAGTGGCGACGTTCTCCGCACCGACGATCTCTCTTAATTTTTCCAGTATACGTGCGTCAAGCATCGAATATTTCCTTTCATAGTCATTAAATTTTCTGTCACCAGGCACCGGTGAAGAGCCAGAGCTGCCTATTGTAGGGGCGAATCATCATTCGCCCATGCCCTCCGCCCGCTCCTGCCTCTCACTATCAATTGGTTGAGCTACTTTGCACTCTCAAAATAAAAATGACAAGAGTTCATTAAGCAGCCAGAGAAACGTTCGTCTCTCCGTGGGGACCTTGTCACCGCGTTGAATTGTCCCCCCTATGGAATAGGGGGGAAGCTGAACGTAGTGAAGCAGGGGGGGGGGTTCCGCAGGAGGAAAACCCCCCTGTCTCG
>Ga0209123_1000355_pt1 | contig 64412 bp, 42 predicted proteins | sample BarGraIncu00431A_FD_184500 | JGI IMG/M metagenome (GOLD analysis project Ga0209123, IMG submission 184500) | Arctic peat soil microbial communities from Barrow, Alaska, USA - Barrow Graham LP Incubations 004-31A (SPAdes) (version 2) | ecosystem: Environmental > Terrestrial > Soil > Wetlands >... | reverse complement strand
CAAACAAGCCACGTTCTTCCTGCTGATGAGCAGTAAAAACCGTAAGCTGCTTCGCAAAGACAAGCCAAACATGATCCCACCCCTGGGCTAGGGTGTTGTCGACTAATCCTGGGATCTGGAATTTTTTCAATACATTTTGATAATCTTCCTGATGATTCACAACATTTGACATCGAATCAACTCCATACTTAAAATGAAAGCAACCGCTGCACACTGGCGAGAGATTGCTTCAAAGAATATATTTACTACACTTCCTGTTGAGTATATAAACTATAATATACTCCCTTTTGTGCCAAAAGTTCTTCATGGGATCCCTGTTCTGCAACCTTTCCCCGGTCAATCACAATGATCTGATCACTACGACGCACCGTTGACAGACGATGAGCAATCATGATCATGGTTCGCCCAGCAGAAATAGCATCTAGATTATCCATAATCGCTCGCTCCGATTCATAATCCAGTGCACTCGTGGCCTCATCAAAAATTAATACCCTCGGGTTGGTCAATAATGCACGAGCAATGGCAATGCGCTGACGCTGTCCACCTGACAGGGAAGAGCCACGTTCACCCACAACCGTATTATAACCTTCTGGTAATTCATGAATAAATTCATCCGCCCCAGAAATTTTTGCCACATATTCAATTTCCTCAAAGGTGGCATTCTGATTGGCCGCTGCGATATTTTCTCTCACAGACCCATTAAATAGATAGTTTTCTTGCAGTACAACACCAATCTGTCGACGTAACCAGGCTGGTTCTACTTGTGCTAAATCCACGCCATCAATCAAAATCTGCCCCGATTCAGGAACATATAAACGTTGAATGAGCTTGGTCAACGTGCTTTTACCAGAACCAGAACGACCTACAATGCCAATTCTGCTCCCCGCAGGAATATTTAGCTTGATTTGATGCAAAACTTCATTACCATCGTTTCGATAACGAAAAGTCATTCGGTCAATTACAATTTCACCCCGAATGGAAGGTAGGGTTGTTCGATTGGGATTAAATGCTGGCTCAATAGCATCATTCATAATATCTCCCAAACGATCCACAGAAACCATCGTCTTCTGAAACGATTGCCACATATTGACCAGCCGCAAAATAGGTGCTATAACTTGCCCTGCCAACATCTGAAAGGCAATCAATTCCCCTACCGATAAAGTGCCCGCAAGTACTGCATGCGCCCCCATCCACAGGACACTTAGATTAAAAATTTGCTGGATAAAAGATCCAATGTTACCTGCCACATTAGCCAGATTGGCAGTAGCAAAGGACGTTTTTACCAACCGAGCAAGCATTTGCTCCCAGCGTTGGACGAAATGAGACTCCGTTGCTAATGACTTGACCGTTTGAATCCCCGTAATTGTTTCAATTAAAAAAGACTGGGTTTCAGTACTCACATAAAACAGCTGGGTTAACAACCGTCGATAAATGGGAGTCACAATTAGATTTAATATAATATACACTAAAACAGTCCCTAGAGTTACGATGGTCAACGTACTGCTATAAGTGAACATGACGCCCACATAAACAATGGCAAACACCACATCTAACACGACTGTAAGACTTGATCCAGTGATAAATCCCCGTACTTGCTCTAGCTCCCTTACCCGTGATACCACATCACCTACCTGCCACTGTTCAAAATATTTGATTGGCAAAGAAGTAATATGTCGAAATAACTTTGTACTCAAAACAACATCAATTTTATTGGTTGTATGAGTAAAGATGTATCCGCGGAGGCCAGTAATCCACACTTGAAAGATATTCACTATAATCATGCCCAACACTAAAATATCCAATGTATCAAGACTGCGATGTACCAACACTTTGTCGATAACAACTTGGGTAAACAGGGGACTGACGAGACCAAATCCCTGCAGGATAAAAGAAATAAATAAGACGTTAATAAATATTCTTTTATATCGCATAATAATAGGAACAAACCAACCTAAACCAAACTTTGTATCAATTTCTTTTAGTATAAATCTCCGAGTCATCAATATGACTTGGCCACTCCACCGCTCTAAAAAATCACGAACTGGTACCCTAAAAACCTGAGGCTGATAAGGGTCAATCATCGTGAGAAACTGATCTTCGTTTTTTAGCACAATGACATAAGTATCATTCTTCAATATAGCAATCGCCGGAAGTGGCAATTTAGAGAATTTTTCACCGTCTGCTTCTACTAACCTTGACTTAATACCTAACTCTTTCGCCGCTCGAATGAGCATAATTGTATCCATGCCAGCATCTCCAACCACATATGCCCGGCGCATCTGTTGCTCATCCGCAGGAATTCCCATTATTTTGGCCATAGTCACAAGACAGATGAGAGCAGTATCTAGCTTTTCCATTTATATTACCTCTCCCTCAGTGCCTCTTTTTGGTACTGTCGGAACGGATCAAGGAAGAATTCGATGATCTTCTTCTTCCGAATTTTCACTTCCGCAGTAACTGCCATCCCTGGACTTAAATAGACTTGCTCATTTCCCACTAAGATATGATCTTTATTTAACCGCAATGTAGCACGATACCCACGGTTTTTATCTTTATCTTTATCACTGGAACTTTCTAGGGCATCTGGACTAATATCTATAATCTCAGCATCAAGCATCCCAAACTTTTGAAAACTAAATGCTTCTACCTTAATCTCCGCCATCTGACCTACCTTGACGAACCCAATATCCTTATTAGAAATATACGCCTCCACTTCCATCGCCGTATCATCAGGTACAATCATCATGATAGGTTGAGCAGCCGTTACAATGCCGCCGACAGTATGCACTGCCAACTGATTAACCCGACCATCCGCTGGCGAAACGATCTGAGACAGACGAGCCTTATCCTCGACTTTTTTCAATTCCTCAGTATAGTCTATTAGTTGCTTACGATCAGCAACCAAGGTAGTAGCGATATCCCGCGCACGTTCTGTTTTAACACCTTCAAGAGTCTCACGCATTTGAGTAATTGCCGATTGACTACGGGAAATCTCAGATTCCTGAGCCGCAAGAGATTGAGCCAGGCCCACCCGAGAAGAACGAGCATCTAATAAAGTAAAATACGCAATGGCATTCTCCGCTATCAAACTTTCAATGCGTGTTTCTTTTTCGACTGCCACCTCAAGCTGACTACTATACTTTTCTTTATTCACTAGGGCAATTGCTAAATTGGCCTCATTTTGTCGTAAATTCGCTTGCGCCGTGCCAAATTTAGTTTGGTATTCAGCCATACGACTACGATTGAGACCCAATTGAAACTCAACATCCTTTGGATCACTATCTGCGGAAGCTTTTGCTACAAAGGGCACACCCTGTTGTTCTGACAACAACCGCTCGATTTCTAAATTATAATAAGCCACTTGTTTTTTTATGCGAGCTAAATCAGCCCCAGATATAGTCTGGTCAAGCTGAATTAATAACTCTCCCTTTTTCACTGTTTGCCCTTCGGTAACATAAATATTCTTTACAATGCCTTTATCTTCAGCCTGTACAATCTTTACAAACCCCTTAGGTATAATTTTACCAGTTGCCAAGGCAACCTCATCCGTAGTCCCGACGAATGACCAGATTGCTCCGATAACAACCAATATAAATAGGGTCCAAAGCACCAATCTACCCACTGGTGATGGCGGTGTTTCCACAACTTCCACAACCGCAGGGAGAAATTCTGTTTCATTATTCACAAAAGCATTACCTGACAATTTATTTAAAATCTTCATTAACATATTTTTATCCCTCTTGTTGCAAATATAATTTATGATATAACCCTTTTAATTCCATCAGCACATCATGATTTCCCTGTTCAAGTACCTGTCCATGATCTAATACGATTATATTATCACAATTCCTGACCGTAGAAAGTCGATGGGCAATCATAATCATCGTACGTCCTGCACAAATTTCATCTAGGTTATCCATAATGATCCGTTCTGACTCATAATCCAAGGCACTTGTTGCCTCATCAAAGATTATGATACGCGGATTGGTAAGCAAAGCACGAGCAATCGCAATCCGCTGACGCTGACCTCCCGAAAGCGCCATCCCTCTTTCACCGACTTTTGTGTCATATCCTTCCCTTAGTTCCAAGATAAACTCATGGGCACCAGCAATTTTTGCCACTCGAATGACCTCTGCCATGGACGAACTAGGTAATACAGTGGCAATATTATCCCGTACGCTACCATTGAATAAATAGTTTTCCTGCAAAACAACACCAATCTGACGCCGTAGCCATGTGGGATCAACTTGACTGATATCGATTTCATCGATCATAACCTTACCTGACTCTGGCAGATACAAACGCTGAATCAATTTGGTAAGAGTACTTTTCCCTGAGCCCGATCGCCCGACAATGCCCACACGCGTTCCCGCAGCAATAGCGATATCCACTGCTTGTAGCACTAAACCAGTCTCACGTCGATAACGAAAATTCATTTTTTCCATGCTAATATTTCCCTGAAGGTTGGGTCTAATGCCATGACTTGGGGCCATCACCAATTCTGGTGGCGAATTAATAATATCACCAACCCGTTCAATGGAAAGTCCAATTTGCTGAACAGACTGCCACATTCCCAGCAGATTTAAAAACGAGCCACTTGCCTGACTAGCTAACATCTGAAAAGCAATAAGCTGACCAATTGTCATCTGACTCTCCATCACCATATGACCGCCCAGCCAAAAGATGCTAAAGCCAGAAATCATGCGAATTAAATTGCCGGTATTACCAAGTACCATACTCACCACCGAATTGTCAAATGAAGTTCGCACACTCTTCGCTAACAATTCCTCCCAGCGATGTACAAACTGTGGCTCGATGGCTAATGATTTAATCGTATGGATTCCTGTAATGGCTTCTACCAAAAAAGCATTACTCGCTGCCGATGCCGCCCACACCGCTTCTAACTTACGACGATAAATAGGTGTGGCTATAATATTTTGGATTAAGTAAATGGGCAAAACAACCAAGACCAATAAGGTAAGAGGAACACTATAATAAAACATAACAGCAATAAATACGATGGAAAAGAAAGTATCCATTAACGCCGTCACCGTAGAACCCGTCAAGAACTCTCGAATACCCGTCATAGCAGCTACCCGCATCAAAGTGTCCCCTACCCTGCGTCTTTCAAAATATTGCAATGGTAAAGATGCAATATGACGAAATAGCCGTGTACCCAAAATAACATCTATTTTGGTCGTGGTATGAGTAAATATGTAAGTACGTAAGATACTCATCACTGTCTGAAATAAACCAAAAACAAACAAAGTCCCCGCTAAAATATCTAATGTGGCAAGTCCATTATTAGGTATCACCTTGTCAATAATCACTTGCGTAAATAAAGGCATTACTAAACCAAATAGTTGCAAAAAAAAGGCCGCAGCAACTGTCTCGCCCAGCAAACGCTTATATTGCATAATAATGGTCGTAAACCACTGAACATTAAAACGTCTCTTAAATTGTTGCCACTTAAGTGCCAAAGATTGCGTGACCTGGATGATCTCACCATTCCAGTCGTTAACAAATTTTTCCAGTGGCATAGATATCTGGTGCCCAATCAAAGGATCAACCACAACGATGTTTATTCCATCACAACTTCCAATAGCTACATAATTACCACTTTTCAGCCTAGCAATGGAAGGAATAGGCAATTTATTCAATGCTACTACAGTCGGATGGAGCAATTTTGCCTTCATTGTAAGTTGTTTGAGAACCTTAATTACGGTGGTTGCATCCGTACCATTTGCCCCTACTGGACACATCTGCTGTACCTGGCTATCATCCACTGGCATTCCTAGAGATCGCACAACTACACCTATACAAATACCTGCTGTATTCGGGAGATCGGCCTCATAGTGACCATCATCCTTCTTTTTTAGATCAATTATCATCCTATTATACCTCAATTTACACTATCATTTAATATTCTTGGAAAAAAACAGTACAACATAAGTAATTATCGCAGAAATAGCAAAATCGGTCAAGGGATTGACAGCAATTAATCGTTTCTTGTATTTATTTTACATATGTCCGATTTGTAATTGACATCACTAATTATTAGCTACCAATTTCTGTAGTTCTTTTACAACATCGTCCATTACTCCTGACCAATTGCCTTGTTTCTTTTGTCGAAAGAGACGCATGGTCGGATACCAAGGAGATTCTTCCTTATCTAAAAGCCACCGCCACTCTGCATTATATGGCAATAGAACCCATACCTCTTTTCCCATCGCCCCAGCTAAATGTACCACCGATGTGTCAATGGAAATCACTAAATCAAGATTGGCAATAGCCCCCGCAGTATCAGCAAAATCATGGATTTTATCTGAGATATGCCTAAACTGCATTCCAGTTGGTGGAAACTCAGCCTGTTCCTCCCCTTCGCCCTTCTGCAAGCTATAAAAAGTGACTCCTGGCACAGTCACGAGGGGTTCAAACTGGGAAAAAGTCATCGAGCGTCCCCCAAGGGCATCACTGGTGGTTTTTCCGGCCCACACCAGACCAATTTTAAATGAGCGATCATCCATGCATGGCTGCCACTTGGCAATGATGTCCTCTTCTACCTGCAAATAAGGAATGGTTGCTGGAATGGTGTTGAGTGTCGTACCAAAAATGGTAGGTAAACTGAGCAAGGCAATCGCCAAGTCAAAATCTTCAATGCTTTGCTCATTCTCTACCAGTTCATCAACCCCAACCGCAGACGCAAATAGTCGATCTAATGGCGTTCTTCCTAAGAGGGCTACGCTCCCGCCACGGGCTTTCACCATCGGCAAATAACGAACAAACTGGAGTAAATCTCCCAGACCTTGTTCAGCGTAAACCAGTAACTTCTTGCCCGAAAATATTTCCCCTTGCCACTCTGGTTTTCTCAAAAAATAATCATGATATCCTTTGACACGTTGCCTCTTTTTTCGCCATTCGTATTCACAAAATCCAGTTCTAAAACTACCTACTTTAAGTAAACTAACCCCTAGCACCCAGTGAGCCTCATCCCACATGGGGCGAATTTTTATTGCCTGTTTAAAGGCAACAATGGCTTCTAGTGGCATATTATGTTCGTGCAAGATAACGCCCAATCCATAACACCATTCTGCATTCCCACTGTCTATTGCCAGCCCCCGCTGATAAAGTGCCATCACCACTGTCTTTTCACATCGTTCACAATGAATAATCAGCAGGTTTTTCAGTGCCTCCTTCGAAGCAGGCTGAATTTTTAAAACGCGGTTATAGACTACAGAAGCGTCTGCTAGTTTTCCTTGCTTGTATAATACGTAGCCCCATTTTATGTATACATCAGCCTGATTAGGAGCCCGCGTAGCCAATTCTCGATAAACAGCAGCCGCCTCTTCCCATAACTCCTTTTCTCGTAAGACATTCGCCAAGTTTTGATAAATAGCTAGTTCCTGCCCGCCCATAGCTAGACATTGACGATAATAATGAATCGCACTATCGCTATCACCCCTTTGCGATGCAATGATAGCCATGAAAAAAAATCCTGGGATAAAACCAGGATCCTTCTCTAATGCATTACGAATCACTTGCAGAGCAAAATCATACTTTCTGATACGCAGCGCTAATTTTGTAATCTGTTCAATTACCTGGATCTGTGCAGGAGTAATTTTCAACAATTGCTGATAGAGATATTCCACCTGAGCTAGATCGCCGTTTTGCTCAGCCTGTTGTATATCAGTCCATATTTGTTTAATAGTATGTTGTTGCTGACTGTTGATCATTTTTATATTCTCCTATTTATATACCTTCTCCATTAGGACTTAGAGCGGTAGACATTGGGTTACTGCCGTCTCATCCAGCAAACAAATGAGACTGTTATCCACTGTTATTTAAACTACCAATTATTTTCCCCGTTAATTCCTAATTAGTTCCGGAGTCCAATTAATATTTTCTTTAAAAACTTGGTTGGATTACCCCCAACTATACAGTTGTTCAAAATAGAGTTAACCACAACGGCACCCAAGGCCAATACACTATCATTACCTATTGGTACTCCCTTTAATAGGGTAACATTCTTGCATTTCTAAACATGATTTCCAACAATAATGTCACAACCAAAATTGACTCTCCTGCCCGTATCTAAATCCAGTATCGAATGTGTGCCTGATGTCATGAAATTTATGCCCATAGGTAATAGGAAATCATTACCTATACTAATCTTAGTCCCATGATCAGCCTGCTCAAAAACAGCACCATTAATGGTCACTGACTTTCCCAATATCGCGCTACAACCATTACATTATCATCTAGGTTACAACACAAATAATCATATGATACTCTTAGAACCTTTCCCTCACAATGAACATCCATATAATTTTGTGCCAAATATAAAACCTCATTAGATACCTACTTGCCCAAGGGCGAAATCGATTACCCATTTCTATTAAACCTACCACTTCTATACCACCGTTTTGCTGAAAATACTGATACAATTGCCCCCACCCCAACATCTTCGTTGCACCAAACACTTCACAATTTTCAAATCCCATATCTCTACGGAATAATTAGTTTTAATACTCTAATGACGTTGACACCATTTTTCCCACATCGTACGATATTTTTCTTCTAATACTTGTGTAAAATTACGAGCATCCATTAAAGGTGACCCCATAACCCTTTTTCTCAATCCCGCACGAGCTTGTTGCAAATAATCTAAGCTATTTGCCAAGCCTACAGCAACCTCAACATATTTTTCTTCACTATCAGCAATCATCGCTGTTAATCCCAAATTCGATAATATGCTCACTCCAACCCTAGAAGCATGCATGTTTCCCGCTAAAGTAATTACTGGTGCACCCATCCATAATGCGTCAAAAGTATTTGTTGTACCATTATAAGGATATGGATCAAGGACAATATCAACCTGATGATATTTGGCTAAATGCCCTGCAAATGAACGTTCAAAACCAATCATTTCAAGCCGTTCTGCTGTAATTCCATGTGCTGCAAACTGTTTCTCCATCCACTTTCTTGTACCATCATCACTTAATGATCGATCTTTCATTAGTAATTTTGCAGTCGGAATTCTACGCAAAATCATCGACCACGTTGCAATCACCTGTGGTGTAATTTTCGCTAAGATATTAAACGATCCAAACGTAATGTAACCATTAGCTAATGCCGGCAATTGATTGATTATAGGACTATCGTCAGGCGGACTATAGCAGATGAAGGTGTGTGGCATTCTTACCAATTCTTCGGTAAAGTACCGTTCAGTCATGCCAACTGGATCCGCAAAGTGATCAGTAATGCGATAATCGACCACCGCTAATCCAGTAGTATTGGCATATCCCAACCAGGTCACTTGTACGGGAGCTGGTTTATGTGCAGATACTAAAATACTGTTATGTCCTGTATGTCCTGTCAAATCAACTAAAATATCAATTCCATCTTGCCTGATTAGTTCGGCTGTATCTTCATCAGACATCCGCCTAATATCACGCCATTGATCTGCTACTTGGCTAAACTTCTCAGTAACACTATCAGGTTCGCCAATCACATTTGAATAACAAAAAATTTGATATCGACTACGATCATGGGCAGAAATGATCGGTTCGATAAAATACCCTACTGAATTTCTCCTAAAATCCTGCGAAATATAACCCACGCGGATTTTTCGCGTGGCATCATTATTATTAGTGTGAGGAATAATCGGAAATAAAGCATGTTTTCTTGCCCATCGCTTATGCTCAGCGAATATCTCCTCTGGCATAATATCAGCACTATAATTCAATGCTAACAATAAAATAGAGTGGACACGTTCTAAATCAGGATTTAACTGTATGGCTTTACGATAACAAGTAATCGTATCATTGGCCCTACCTAATCCTGCGTAAGCTGCTCCGAGCATATTATACACTTCTGGCATATTCGGAGCTATGGCTAATGCACGCTGATAACAGTCTCGTGCCTCACTTATTTTTCCACAGCGATGAAATAACTGTCCTATTCTTATGAGTGTTTCAACATGGTTAGGGTTAATAGTTAAAGCTACTTGATATTGTATAAAAGCCTCGTTGAGTTTGCCTTGATTATATAGTATAACTGACAAATTATAAATTGCTGTAAAATTCTTTGGCTCTCGCTGTATTACTTGACGAAGCAACTCTTCAGCTTGGATACTATCACCTTTTTGCAATACCTTACTTGCTTGAACCAGCAATGTTTGGATCTCCCTTTGCTGATACTCTGCACTTTGTTTTATACTATCATTGTTGGGGCCTAATGATGACAATATCCCTTGCTGGACTGATTCAACTTTTATTTGTTCAGTAGAATGAGGATTCAACATGGTCTTAACACTATCACTTGAAGATACCTCTATACGCTGGTTAGTTGAATTAATACTTTTTGAACTTTTTACCCACTCTCGTATCGTATAATCAAAATAATAAGTATCTTTAGCATGATCTAAAGCGTCTTGAAAATATCCAATATACTGCTTGGCAAGCCCCTGAAAATGAAGCGCATTAAATTTTACAAAAATTTTATTATCAAGATCAAATCCATAAGGAATACCATCTTGATAATAAATTTTTATTAGCTCGTTAATACTTTCATAATTATGTACTCCATTAATAAAATTATTATACATTTTAATAAGATTATTATTAAAAATTCCTTCTTCACTTCTGAGCAAATAATTTATATTTATATCCTGAGTTTCACTAGGATATTTCTTATTAAATAATTCAAATAACGTCATATCGCTAATACCACTATGAATTTTTTTTGTCACTATCTCATTGAAAATATCCACTAGTGGTTTTTCCCCTTGCTGAGTTTGATATGAATAATTCATAAAATCACAAAAACGCTGTAACTTTACTCTACTCAAGAATGAGCAATGTCCGCATGAATTTATTCCAAGCGATACTTCTGTGAACAGAACTCTTACTGTAGCAAAATCAAAATTCTTAAATTTATCTTGATTAATATCAGTAAATAGTAAAACATCAGAGTCCATATAAAATACTTTTTGTATGTTATTTTTTTCCATAAATTCTAATAAAAGATACCAACGTAAAAAACATATTAATTCGTATTCTATACCATTTGGACTCATGTGCTTATAATATTTAATAAAACTATTATATTTTTCACTTATTAATCCATCTCTATGACAATGATTTATAAAGTCATAATGATTATTTCTATCATCACCAATTAAATATATCGTTGTATCAGGATTTGTTATTTTAGCTTGCATTAAGCTATTATACAAATAATTACTATCACCAAAATGAATAAATACTATAGGCATTTTTTTCATATTAACTATTATTCCTTTCACTGTGCTAAATGCACAAAAGATGATTAATTTTTTCTAACTTGGATGAAACATACTTGAGCTGCAGGTATTATCGTGGATGGGGAAGTCAATACATTTTTACAGGTATGCTTAAGATACCATCACCCTCCATCCCAAAGTAAGTTGTCCATTTATCAAGGCTGCCCACCTTTATTCCCTGTGAGTTAGTGTATTGTGCCAAGGAACGCGTGAGCGAACGAAATGAATCCTTGACACTGCACCACAATCGTTCAATAAAGATCTTTTCAAAAGCCATACCGACATTTTTACTTGCTTACCTAGCAACCGTTGTACAAATTGTGGGCTTTAAAAATGACTCCCCTGACTGCAATTCATAATGGTTGACTGGCTATTAGCCTATCTGTCCAGTATTTCCAATATCAGATCAAGCTCCTAGCATACAACATATCAGGAAAACCAATCTATTATGTATAACAATCTAAAATAATTGATAGTTTCCACTTAGCCATCTTCCAATGATAGTTTAGATATTTAATTTAGCTCAATTTTAACGAGTGAACGAGCGGCGCTGCGTAGGATTAACCTCACCTACTACCACTCATAACATAATCTATAGCTTCCAATAACCGATCTCCTAGAATTTGAAGACGAGCATCACCTTTATCCATTAAGAATTCTGGACTTACTTTAATAAATTCATTGTTCTCCTGCTTATGAATCAAATTCAACATTTTATCTGCCATATCTGCTGATGATTTTGTTTTAAAGAAGAATATATCGTCTGCTACTATTTCTCTATTAACTGGAATGTCGGATATAATCACTGGAATGCCTAATGCCACCGCATTATATGTCGCACCACCGCCTGGTCCGCCCTCAAATAAAGTTGGCTGAAGTACACCCATGGATTTACGCATAATTTGGATTTGATCTTCCTTGGGAATATATCCAAGAATCTTAATTTTATTTATTAAACCTAATTGAGCAATTTTTTGTTGTAACTCATTGAAATAATTTGGAAAACGATGATCACCGGTATTGCCAGTACAAACGATTTCATAATCATCAATACCTTTATTTTGCAAAATCGCTAATGCTTCAAAGGCAGTACCATGTGATTTATGAACCCAAAATTGATTAGACATCAAAAAAAATTTCTTCTGTAAACTATATCGTTCAACTATATTATTATCACTGTCAGAAAACCACTCTTTATTCGCGATTGGTGCAAATGGCAGATCATATACTTGAGCTTTAGCTCCAGGATAATATTTCAAAATATCATTTTTTACATCTAACGCATTAACAATTACAGTCTTCGCACCATTTAGCATCACAGAAAAAGCCTGATTACGATTCTCTATATCAGTAAGTGTAAAAAAGTCAGGATAGTATTTGTGTTGAAAATCATATAAATATCCTACCCATGGGTAGGGAAAATCCTTGCCTAATGAGTGAATAGAGGGTATTACAACATCTGCTTGAATTTGTTTTAAAGCATCTATTAGCCCGACCTTTGTATGAGTATAAAATACAATAACGTCAACATTCTCCTCATTCGAGCTTACTGAATTTATAATTGCTTGTTTGTCTTCGGAACTCATTCCACTATACTGAGGAATTAAAAGATATATTTCCAAATTCTTTGTTTTCTTTTTTCTCAAAAGAGCTTTAATATACAATTTTAAACAATCAAGACCTCCACCCCATGATATAAAACCCATTCCCAGTAATACTATTTTCATTATACTCTCCTGTTTCCTAAGTATTAGATTCCCCTCCTATCGACAAGGAATCTAATACTTATTTAAATTACTTGATTCTTTTTGCAGGCACACCAGCATACGTTCCAGGCTCGGTAATACTTTTTACAACCGTTGACCCTGCGCCGATAATTGTTCCAGAGCATACAAATATTTTTTCTAAGATATTAGCCCCTGTACCAATAAATACCCTATCTTCTAAGTGAACATTTCCAGAAATATGGACTCCAGGAGAAATCGTACAAAAATTATCAATAATAGAATCGTGCCCAACAGTACAATCCATATTTAAATGCACAAAATCACCAACTTTGATATCAGTTGTAATAACATTCTTAGATACTATGATGGTTCCCTCACCAAAAGTGACCTTGTTCTCACGTTTATCATAGGTCACATCAGGATGGATAATATTAGGGAAATGGACATTTGGAAAACGATCCTTTGGTAAATTGATCTTTACTTTTTCCACTATCTTTCCTCGAATGACTGGGTTACCTACAGCAAAAAAACAATTATAAATAGACCTATTTTCGACTATTTGAAAAAATTCTGATTCAGCGATAATAGTAGCACCATTGATCATCTCACCTATGTACACATTATTTTCTTCAGCCACAAAATAACTTGGACGATAGTCCACCCCACCTGATCGATAAATCTCATCAATTAGCCAATCCACTTCTTTAGCAAAGCCCGCACTACCAAATATGACATTCACTTAAATCCCTTCTTCCATTTTATCAAAATACGTTCTTATTGATTGACATATATAATATATATCTTCTTTTATCAGCCCTGGCCAGCTAGGTAAATTAATACCGCGCCATCCTAAATTCTCTGCGATCGTATGTTTTTGATATTTATTGGCATACATTGGCATTGTATGCACTGGATAGAATAACGGTCTAGTTTCTACACCATTCTGTTCTAAATGGTTGCGCAATTCATCTCTTTGTTCCGTTTTGGGAACTAAAATGGAACACATCCAATAAGAATGAACCACATCGCCAATTTCAGCGTGAAATTGCACAGGAGTATTAGCTAAAAAATCGCGGTACCAAGAAGCAATTTGTCGTTTCTTTTCGATAAAGCCATCAGCCTGCTCCAATTGTGCCAAGCCAATTGCTGCACAAATATTGGTCATGCGATAGTTATACCCAACAATATCATGCCAATACTGACGATACTTGGCTAATCCTTGTCCCTTTAAATGTACAGCCCGATCAAACAAAGTCTCATCACTAGTAACTACCATACCACCTTCTCCAGTGGTGATCGTCTTGTTTCCATAAAAGCTAAACGTTGCTACATCACCAAACGTACCTGCATGTTGCTTTCTATATTTCGTACCAAAGGCTTCTGCACAATCTTCAATCAAGAATAGACCATGCTTTCTTGTGATATCCAATAAAGCCTGCATATCACAAGGATGACCATATAAGTGCACTGCCATTACTGCTTTTGTTTTAGTCGTAATTTTTTTTAATACATCCTCTGGATCCATCTGCCATGTATCAGACAACGAATCAACAAAAACTGGAGTAGCGCCAGTATACACTATAGCATTAACAGAGGCTATATATGTCAATGTAGGCACAATCACCTCATCGCCTTCACCAATGCCTAACGCAAGCAACGCCAAATGTATTGCAACCGTTCCATTACTAACTGTGATCGAATGTTTGCAACCAATATACTCAGAAAACTTTTGCTCGAACTCAGTAACAAATTTCCCTTTAGAAGAAATCCAATTTGTATCTAAGCATTCGTTAACATATTTTTTTTCATTACCCGCTAATGTAGGCTGATAGACTGGAATTTTATACATTTTGCACCCCATTATATATTTATATATAGGCTCTTAACTCTTTTTCCAAATGACAAATCCAACTATCTGTCCGTAAAAAATACAGCACACTTTAAAAATTATATTTGCAATACTTCTACAAATATCTCCCTATTCCTGCAAATATAGCAGCCATTAACCATAATGATTATATTATATTGTTCATCGTAATGTTTTAATCGTATTACTACATCCTGCAATCTCCAATTGAAGCTTGCCAAAAAAGCGCATCGTAAAAAAATAAGTCTTCGAAATCTACTAACCAGCGTCAATCAGCATGAAGGAGTAAGCACACAGGCTCACCCAAATCTCCTGCTAAATAGACTACCGAAGTATCAGTGGTGAAAACATAGTTAGCATCTTTTCACCTCTCGCCCCCATAAATCCTGATATACATGTTCCAATTCCTGAGTAAACTTCTCCGCCTGCATCAATGGTGATCTAGTCATTCCTTCGCGTAAGTGCTCCCGTAGCCAATTTAGCCTCGATAGGTTAGATGACAGGTTTACGGCGATAGCAACGTATTCCTCTTCAGTTTTTGCAACTAACTCAGGTAGCCCCAGATTATTCAGCAAGCTTACCCCCACCCGAGATACATGGGCGTCGCCTGCGATGGTCACCACTGGCACTCCCATCCACAAGGCTTCACAGGTCGTCGTTGTACCATTGTAGGGAAAGGTATCAAGAGCGATATCCACGCTATGATAGTCTGCCAAATGCTGATAATACGCTTGGGTTTGTCCCGTGAGTTTTAGCCGTTCAGGGGCGATACCTCGCTGGGCAAAGGCCGCAATAACTCCTTGTTGAATGGTAGAATCGCTAAGCGCGAGAAATTTGAGGAAGAGTCGCGAATTAGGAACGGCGTTTAAAATTTTCACCCACAAATTCAGCACTTGCGGTGTAATCTTACTCACATTATTGAAGGAACCAAAGGTGATTCCCTGCCCATTCAACGCTGGCAGATTATTGCAGGTAGGACTATTAGCCATTGGTTGAAAGCACAAGAAGCTATGGGGCAAGCGCACTAGTTTTTCTGTATAATAGCAATCTGTCTGACCTAGTGGGTCAGCGAAAGCATCGGTAATACGATAATCCATAGCCGTCATACCGGTGGTATTGGGATAACCAATCCAAGTAACCTGTACTGGTGCTGGCCTGCGTGCAAATACCAAGAGACGATGCCCCGCCGTATGTCCTGATAAGTCCACCAAAATATCAATCTGATCCTGGCGAATGAGCTGCGCCACCTGTTCATCGCTGAGTTTCACAATATCTCGCCAGCCATCTGCCAAACCTTTAAGGCGAATTGTCGTTTCATCTGCATATTCAAAATTATTGTATAAAAATATTTCAACCTTTTTTTTGTCATGATTACTCAAAACGGGTTCAATAAAGGATGCCACGGCGTGCTTACGGAAATCAGGCGATACATAGCCAATTTTCAGACGTCTTCCTATGTCAAATTCATTGGAATGCCTTGTTATACTAACCTGTAAGGGCACTGCAAAACGTTCATTCCATTGTTGGTGCTCCGCAAAGATCCGCTCTGCACTCATGCCAGGTATACAATTATATGTAAATAATAGATTGCTGTGCGTTCGATACATGGTAGGATTGAGTTCAAGTGCCTTTTGAAAACACGCAACCGCCCTCCTTGTCTCACCTTTCGTTCGCATCAACGCTCCTAAATTATTATAAAAACAAGGATCATCTGGCCAAAGACTGATTGCCTTCTCTAGGTAAGTAGCAGCTTCGGTAGTCTTTCCTAACAATTCTAGCAATACAGCTAGTTCATTGATGGTATCTGCAGAATGAGGATCTAACTCTAAAGCCTTGCGAAAGTAGAGTTCTGTCATTAAAGGCTGTTTCTTACCTTTGTATATTCTACCAATCATCTTATGGACTTCTGCATTCTGAGGCTCAATCTTGATCAGATAGTGTAATGTGGCAAGGGCCTCTTCCAAGTTGCCTTTTTCTTTATAAAGTTCTGCTAGTTGAACTACAGCCAGTCCATAATCGCCTTTGATCTTAATGGACTGCTGTAGATCAGCAATCCCTTCCTCAATGCGACCATACTCCTTAAATAACATACCTCGGTTAAAAAATGCAGCATAGTCATTGGCATCAAGCTTAACGGCTTGCGCATAGTAAGGTAACGCCTCATCACCCCTACCTGTCAGTTGGAGCATTACGGCCAAATTACCATAGGCTGGTACGAAATTAGGATCAGTGTCTAATACCTTAGCATATTCTATTGCCGCTTCCTCATATTTACCTGCCTTCTTACAACGATCAGCACGCCGATAATGTTTTTTTACGAATTCGGTTGGTACAGACATTACGGGAGTGACGATTGCCGGTAATCCTTTATTATCTTCTACCCATTTTAACCATATTTGTTGATAAATATTTTCTACTTCTTGGGTTATTCTTGTCCCATCCATGAGCGGTGAACGCGCCATTCCCACTCGCAGTCGTTCTCTCAGCCAAGCTAATTGCTGCACATTGCTTGCCAATTTGACCGCAATGGCTACATATTCTTCTTCTGTATGTGCCACTAGTTCAGGCAATCCTATGTTGGTCAAAATACTAACACCAACTCGCGATACATGGCTTTGCCCCGCTAACGTGACAACAGGTACTCCCATCCACAACGCTTCATAGGTAGTCGTCGTGCCATGATAAGGATAGCAATCCAAAGCAATGTCAATATGATGATATGCCTCCATATGATGGGTAAAGGAGGCGGTTTGGCCTGACAAGAGGATTCTATTCGGATTAATCCCCTGCCGAGCAAATGAGGCTTTAATCTTATCTTGCACTTCCGTCTCATGTAGCACGAGGGACTTCAACACTAAGCGTGAACGCGGTACAGCCTTTAGAATCCTTGCCCATAGGGCCAACAATTGTGGTGTTATTTTGGCAAAATTATTGAAGGAGCCAAAGGTAATCCCGTTAGCTTTTAATGCTGGCAAGGAATTTACTGGTGGCGCCTCTGTACTAGGCTTATAACACAGAAAACTTGAGGAAAGACGAATTAAAGATTCCGTATAATAGGCCTCTGTCATACCAAGAGGATCAGCATAACCATCTGACAGGCGATAATCCATGGTCTTTAGACCAGAAGTATTGGGGTAACCAATCCACGACACCTGAATTGGCGCTGGTTTTTGGGCAAATACCGATAATCTGCCACCCAAAGTGTGTCCAGCCAAATCCACTAATATATCAATTTTATCTTGCATGATCATCTGGACAACTTCTTGATCGGTAAGACTCTTAATTTCTCGCCAGCCATGTCCTAGATGGCGGATACGCTGCGTTACATCATCCTGAACTTTGCTATTGCTGTACAGAATGATTTCAAAATGCGCCTTATCATGCTTTTCGAGGATGGTTTCAATAAAATATGCTGCTGAATGTTTACGAAAATCTGGAGAGACATAACCAATTCTTAGTGGACGGCTAGCTACTTTGTCATTTTGATGAGCAGTAATCAACGATAAATGCTTACTATGAGCAATATACTCGCCAAATTTTTGATGTTCTGCGAACACCGCTGCTGGACTCCAATTTGGCATATAATTTAATAATAATAACAAATTACTAAAGGTATCTAACCGACTGGGGTCGATTTCTAGTGCTTGGCGATAGCATTGCAGCGCAGTCGATAAATCGCCACCCATGCTTAAGGCAACTCCAAGATTATTCAACGTCGCTGCATCTTGTGGATTTAAGGCCAATCCCTTACGATAATAGAACATTGCCTCTATATATTTTTTCCTAGCGAATAACAATAAAGCGAATTTATTTATAATATCAACATTATCCGGCGCAAAACTAAGCGCTTGGCGAAGATAATGTTCCGCTTTACTGATGTCCTTTTCCTGTTCATAAATTGTCGCAAGATTAACATTGGTATTGATATGTTGTGGACAAGTGTCTACTACTTTGTGATACATATCTTTGGCTTCTTGTACCTTATCATTCAACTGGAATACCAATGCCAAATTATACATTGCTTGTATATAGCCTGGCTGCGCCTGTACTGCCCGTTCTAAGTATTTAATCCCCTGTGCAAGTTGCGTTGGTCGTTGACTGAGTAACAGACCAAGTCCATGCAGAGCCACTGAATGTTCAGGCTGTTGCTCAAGAATATGTGTAAAGATTTCCGTCGCTTCCTCCGTTCTACCAGCTTTGATACAGTCTTCGGCTTGCGCGATAGCAATTTTCTGTCCATCCTCCTGTTTGGCGGTAACGACGCTGTCAGTAGCTCTTACAGTAGCAGAATAGCCACACATCCGTCGATATTCATTTTCTAAATTCTGCGTGAAGGTTTCGACCTGCATGAGTGGAGAAGCAACCATACGGGGACGCAAGGTGCGGCGTAGCGCTCCTAACTTACCAAGATCAGCGGACATGGCTACGGCTTTACGTATATATTCCTCAGGTGTACTGGCCACCAAGCCCGGCAACCCCAGATTAGTCAACAAGCTGACTCCGACTCGAGAAACATGGGTGTTGCCAGCTAGTGTAAGTACAGGCACCCCCATCCACAATGCCTCACAGGTCGTCGTGGTGCCATGATAAGGAAAGGTATCCAAAGCAATATCAATATGATCATAGACTGCTAGATGCTTATTGTATTCTCGCGCATGACCTAAAAGCTTAATGCGCTCGACACGTATGCCTAATTGTACAAAGCGCTTCATCACGTTTTGCTGTACCGTCGCATCCCCCAAACCACCTGACTTTAAGACTAAGCAGGAGCCTGGCACTGCCTTAAGAACTTCGGCCCAAAGACCAATGACCTGGGCTGATACTTTGTTAAAATTGTTAAAAGATCCGAAGGTTATGTGCCGATTTACAATGGCAGGCAACTCTGCCACCGCTGGGCTATCCTCGCCTGGTCTATAGCACAAAAAGCTGTTTGGCAATCGAACCAGTTTTTCGGTATAATACTTCTCTGTCATTCCTTCAGGATCTGCATATTGATCGGTTAGACGATAGTCCATATTCGCCAGACCCGTGGTATTGGGATAGCCAATCCACGTCAGTTGGACGGGGGCGGGTTTGCGAGCAAATACCATGAGGCGATTATTGGCAGTATGGCCTGCTAAATCAACTAATATATCAATGTGATCTTGCCTAATGGCATCATATACTTGCTGGTGGGAGCAGCATGAGATATCACGCCATAGGTCTGCCATGGTTTTAAAACGTTCCGTAACTAAATCTGGAAATCTGACATCACTATATAACACGATTTCAAATTCCTTACGATTCGTTGCCAGTAGTACGGGTTCAATAAAATACCCTACAGAATGCCTACGAAAATCAGGAGACACATAACCAATGCGGATCTTTTCACCATAAGGATGGGTACGTTCTTCTGCTTTTTCAGGATACAACGCCTCGGCATGTTGTTTTGCCCATTGCAAATGCTCAGCGAAAATCGACTGGGCATCGGCATCTGGTAAATATGCCAGTGCCAGTAAAATATTACTGTGCAGCTTATCCATCTGCGGATTTAGACGTAGTGAATGTCGGAAACTTGCTAACGCTTCATGAGCTTTGCCTTGTCTTGCTAGGGCACTACCAAAGTTGCAGTATGTCAAGGCATCATTCTCATTCAGTGCTATGGCCTTTTCAAATACAGTAATAGCTTCCATAACCCTACCACTTTCTGTCAATAGATTCCCCAATGTATTTAAGGTATCAATTCCATTAGGCTGTAGTAGCAAGGCGTGGCGCAAATGTTTCTCCGCAAGACTGGCATTTCCGCGCCCCTTTAATAAGGCACCCGCGATTTTATGAGCTTCCACATAGCTAGGATCAATATTCAAGATTTTCATACAATGATTGATGGCCTCTTCCCATTGACCTTGCTCTCTATATAACAACACTAAATTATAGTGGGCTGAAATATAATCTGGTTTGCTCTCTAGGGATTGTAATAAGCATGAGATGGCTTCCTGTGTATTACCCTTCTCTTTAAATAATATACCTTGGTCGTGTAACTCAATATGCGGTTCCGGTTTCAGAACTATCGCCTTTTTATTTTTCTTCTTTTTCATAAATTCACCTTGTTCTTCCAATTTCGTGTCCTGCTCGCTTAGTTGCATACTACAACCCTTCATCTGCCAAAATTTCCACATCTGATCGTAGGCTGCTTCTAAGGTTGCCGTGAACCCCCTATTGTCTAACAAAGTGGAGGAAGTCATACGCGCTCTCATGGTTGTCCGCAGTTCTGTAAGGCCCGATACATCCTTAGCCAGTTTGACCGCGATTGCAATATACTCCGTTTCATTATTGGCAATCAGCTCACTCAGTCCCACATTGGTTAATAAACTGACTCCTACGCGCGATACATGACTGTTGCCTTTCAGGGTAACAACAGGTACTCCCATCCACAAGGCTTCACAGGTTGTCGTCGTCCCATGATAAGGAAAGGTATCAAGGGCAATATCAATACCCTGATACTCAGCAAAATGTCCTCGAGTATTATTCTGACGACCCTTTAACTCAATTCGTTCCGCTGCTATGTCCTGCTGAGCAAATTGCGCAAAGATATCATGCCGTACTCCAACATCCTGCAAGCTAGGGGCCTTTAGTACTAGATGGGAATGAGGTACAGCACGTAACACGGTTGCCCAGAGTATAATGATCTGTGGTGTTAGCTTGGCTAGATTATTAAAGGAACCAAAGGTGATTCGTTGATTACTTAGTACCGGTGGTGGCAATAAGGCCGGGCAATCTTCACGAGGCGAATAGCATAAAAAACTACGGGGCAATCGAACGAGCTTTTCTGAATAATATCGATCGCCGTAGCCAGGCGGATCAGCATAGACGTCAGTCATTCGATAATCCATGGTCGGCAAACCCGTTGTATCTGGATAACCGAGCCAAGTTACCTGAATGGGCGCTGGTTTGTAAGCAAAGAGGGGTAGCCGGCTATTGGCAGTATGCCCCGCTAAGTCAACGAGAATATCAATCCCGTCACGACGAATCAGTTCACTTGCTTGTTGGTCAGTAAGCCGTGTGATATCTTGCCAAACATCAGCCTTGTCCTGAAATTGACGAGTTACGTGATCAGGTTCCTGGACACTGCTATATAGATATACAACAAAATATTCCCGTTGATGGGCAGAGAGTACCCCTGCAAGAAAATAGGCCACAGAATGCTCACGAAAATCAGGAGATACATAACCAATTTTTAGTTTCGTTCTTACCTCTTTGCCTCGCTGAGCATGACAAACTTTTTCTCGTATCAATGGCTGATCATACTGTTCTGCCCAGCATTGATGCTCATCAAAAATCACCGTCGGTTCAATATTGGGAATATAATGTAATGTAAGTAAATAATTATCATAAATGGGATAGATGTTATTTCCAGCATCCTTCATTGCCTGTTTAAAACATGGCAAAGCCTCGGTAGCTTTCCCACATTTCAGCAATACATGACCTAAATTATTCAACAGTATCATATTATTCGGATGAATCGTAAGGGCCTTGCGGTAGACAGCAACTGCCTCCGTAAATTTCAGTTGTTCAATCAATATACTACCTAAATTCGTCATGGCTTCTAAATATTGGGGATTGATCATCAGTGCTTTTTGAAAATATGTGATGGCATCTGGTGATTTTTGTAATCGTTTATATAAGCCAATGCCATTATAGGCTTTGACAGCGTTTTTATCGAGTTGCAAGGCTTTCGTAAGACATTCCATCGCCTCACTAGACCTATTTTGTTTTAATAATAGCGTGCCACAATTGGCATAGGCCTCTGCATATTCAGGATTAATTTCAATCGCAGTTTGATAAGCAATCAGTGCCTCGCTATTTTGACTAAGGCTTTCTAACGTAATACCTTTATTATTAAAAGCTTTATCATGCCTTGGTTGTAATACCGTCGTTTCTTCAAAATAATTGAGAGCCTCCTGATGTTTGTTCTCACTAAACGCAATACACCCCAAGGTATAAATTACTTCGGGATGACGTCCAAACTGTACGATGATTTGCGTTAAAATCCGTTGTGCCTGGTCATATTCAGTCTGCTGAATATGGTGTTGCGCTTTTAGTAAGAGTAGTTTTCCTTGATTTTGAGAATTCCCTTCCTGCAATTTTTGATTAGTCGTATTTTTTTTCTTATACTTCATCATTTTCTCCGTTTTCAGCTCACAACAAACAACTAATGAGCTTTTATTTGCCACCATACTATCTTCTCTATTCTATCCCATTTTCCCTTTTCTTGCTAATAAATTTACTACTGTAAAATATAAACAACAAGACCACAATCAAAATGATTGTGGTCTTGTTGTTGTAAAGCGATTATTAACTAATAATCTTATTACATTCGGTATTTATTTCCAGATACTACCATCCCAGTACATTGTTGTAGCATTACCAGCACCGCTATGGATACTTAATCCAGTATTTGTCCAATTAGTGTTAGCTGCATTATTAAGTACAATGCTACCTAGACCTGAAGTCCCAAAGTCGATTGTTAAATTACTGCCAGTTTTAGTAGCCGTTCCGATATACGCAGTGGTAGTTCCCAAATCAAATGTAAATTGATTACTATTCGTACCATGTCCCGTAATATTCAGACCTAAGAAATCAAGTTCTGAAGTAGTTGTGTATTGACTACCATAGTCAACAGTTTTTGTGCTCGTACCCCACGAAGTAGTTTTAAAGGTCAATACATCCGCACCACCAGAAGTTAAATCAACAGTGCTATAAGAACTAGCATAGGTAATTTTATCTTGGCTAGTACTACCGCTAAGTGTTTCAAAATTAACAAATGTTGTACCATAACCACTACTCAAATCAATCGTCGTTCCTACTGTGGCTGCACCCGTTAATTTAAGTGTATCAATACCTAAACCACCATCAATGGAGGTAAAGTTACTTTGAGAAGCCGACCATGTAAAGGTATCATTACCATCCATGAGGTTTATTGTAGTAAATAGGGTACCACCAGTTACGGCATCAGCAGAGTTACTGCCTACAAGGTTTTCGAAGTTGACGAAATTCGTACCATATGAAGTCGTTAAGTCAACGGTCGTTGCTTTGCCGAATACAAATGTATCTGTTCCTGCACCGCCATCAATGGACGCATACGTAGTCTCACCCATCCAAGTAAAGGTATCATTACCATTATCTAGTTTGATTGTAGTAAATTGTGTACCATCTGTCTTACCAGTTACTACATCATTACCAGTACTGGCTTGGAATGTTTCGAAATTAGCTACTACGCCACCAGTTAATACCGCACCCAAATCGATAGTTCCTGCCGTTTTCATTATGATAGTATCTGTTCCAGCACCACCGTCGATTGATTTGTAACTCTCGCCCATCCAAGTGAAGGTATCATTACCACCACCGAGGTTGACTGTAGCAAACTGAGTACCATCAGTCTTGCCTGTTACTGTTTCTGCCCAGGTGCTACCGGTAAAGGTTTCGAAGTTCTTGAAGGCTGCATAAGATGCTGACGATAAGTCAACTGTTGTTGCTACCGTTGCTCCTAATACAAATGTATCGTTTCCTAGGCCACCATCAACTGATTTATAGCTGGTTTCACCCATGTAAGTAAAGGTATCATTGCCACCCATCAAATTCACTGTGGCAAATTGCGTACCATCTGTCCAACCAGTTAATACATCTGCAGAGCCACTGCCTGTAATGGTTTCGAAATTGGCGAAGCCTGTCGCAAATCCACTCGTCAAATCAAGCGTTGTTCCTGATGTTCCTCCTAATACAAAGGTATCATTTCCTGTGGAACCATCAACGGACAGATACGAAGTTTCACCCATCCACGTGAAGGTATCATTGCCAGCCTTTAGATCCACTGTAGTAAACTGGGTACCGTCAGTCTTGCCAATAATCGAATCTGCATAGCTACTACCGTTTAATATTTCAAAATTAGCTACTACGCCACTGCTGATAGCCAATCCTAAATCAATCGTTGTTGCTGCACCCAATACTAACGTATCAGTCCCTACTCCGCCATCAATCAATTTGTAATTAGCCGCCTCACCCATCCAAGTAAAGGTATCATTACCAGCCATCAGGTTGACTGTAGCAAATTGAGTACCATCAGTTTTTCCTGTAATGCTATCATTGGCTGCACTACCTTGGAATACTTCAAAGTTGGTTATGCCAGTTACTTTAGTTAGGTCAAGGTTTGCGCCAGTTCCTGCTGCGACAAAAGTATCTGTACCTGCGCCACCATTAATCGATGTGTAGCCAAAGTCACTACTATTCCAAGTAAATGTATCGTTACCAGCTTGCAGATCTACGCTAGCAAAACTAGTACCATCGGTTTTACCTGTTACTACATCATTATAAGCACTGCCCACAAGCGTTTCAAAGTTCTTGAAGGTTGTATTTGTAGCTGCCGCAGTCAAGTCAAGTGTGGCTGCTGTAGCGAACACAAATGTATCATTTCCTAAACCGCCATCAACTGTTTTATAAGTTGTTTCACCCTTCCAAGTAAAGGTATCATTGCCTTCTCTTAGATCTACGGTAGCAAAAATAGTACCATCAGCAGTGCCACCAGTGACTACATCCGCAAAGCTACTGCCCTGTAATGTTTCAAAGTTACGGGCGACCGAGGTTGCCACTGTCAGATCAACAGTTGCTGCTACACCTAATACGAAGGTATCATTCCCTACTCCGCCATCAATGAGCTTGTAACTAGCTGCATCACCCATCCAAGTAAAGGTATCATTACCAGCCATCAGGTTGACTGTTGCAAACTGAGTACCGTCAGTCTTACCAGTTACTTTGTCATCAGTTGCACTACCTTGGAATACTTCAAAGTTGGTTATGCCAGTTGCTTTCGTTAGGTCAAGGTTTGCGCCGGTTCCTGCAGCGACAAAAGTATCTGTACCTGCACCACCATTAATCGATGTGTAGCCAAAGTCACTACTATTCCAAGTAAATGTATCATTACCATCTTGCAGATCTACGCTAGCAAAACTAGTACCATCGGTTTTACCTGTTACTACATCATTATAGGCACTACCCACAAGTGTTTCAAAGTTCTTGAAAGTTGTATTTGTAGCTGCTGCAGTCAAGTCGAGTGTGGCTGCTGTAGCAAGCACAAATGTATCATTTCCTAAACCGCCATCAACTGTTTTATAAGTTGTTTCACCCTTCCAAGTAAAGGTATCATTACCAGCCATCAGGTTGACTGTTGCAAATTGATTACCATCAGTGCCGCCAGTGATTACATCCGCAAAGCTACTGCCTTGTAATGTTTCAAAGTTACGAGCGACCGTTGTTGCCACTGTCAGATCAACTGTTGTTGCTACACCTAATACTAAGGTATCATTGTCTGCTCCACCATCAATAACCTTGTAATTAGCCGCCTCACCCATCCAAGTAAAGGTATCGTTACCAGCCAGTAGGTTGACTGTCGCAAACTGAGTACCATCAGTCATACCTGTAATGCTATCAATGACTGTACTACCTTGGAGTACTTCAAAGTTAGTTACGGCAGGTATGGTTTTCAGATCTAAAGTTGTGGCGTTTTGCAGGACAAAGGTATCAGTACCTGCTCCACCGTCAATTGATGTGTAATTAGTTTGCCCTTGCCAAGTAAAGGTATCATTACCTTCAGCCAAGCTAATTTTAGGTACAAAGGTTTGATCAGCAGTTCCACTTAATACATTATCTGTCACTGAACTACCAATTAAAGTATCATAAGTACTGAACTTCGTGTCACCTAAGGTTATTGTTGTTGCTGATCCGTCAGCATAAAAAATTTTTTCAGCCATTTTATTTCCCCCTTAAAATTATAATTTAACTAGCATTCATCTTCTTGTTACCATTTTTGTCACCATTTCTTGTTACCACTAAATATACGTTCGATGAACCACCACCTTAAAAAATTATCACAAGGCTACATTAATAGTCAATGTCTCCCGCAATATACATTTACTGTTAAAATAGCAACTTAAAAATAAGGTATTATTAGCAAATTATAACACTAAATAATAAAAAAGCAAACATACTCAACAAAAAAAAATTTTTTTATGTAATTTTGTTTTTCTATTCTTTTTTATCATTCCACACTTAAGTTAAATCTCCTCTTTTTTCTATGTAAATTTATGGCTTTTTATTAGATTCTTACTCATTTCTATATTATGCAGAGTTTTCTCACCCCATGGTGAATAATATGCCCGCTGAGCCGACATCGATACGCTCCAATTGAGTCACCATCTTCGCGTATTGGCGGCTCCACCACACCGAATTATGCACCCAAGGTTCTCGCCTGTATGAAATCATCTATCATTATCAAACTTGCATAGCTACTATATTGCTTGTGTCTTTTTAAAAAACTCTTGAATAACAGCAATGATTTTCTGCTGCTCTGCTTCAGAAATCATAACATTCATCGGAATACTCAGAATACACTCAGCCAAATTCTCCGTAACCGGAAGGCTGACACTTTGCCCTTGAAAAAAGGACGGTTGTTTGTGATTAGGAACCGGGTAGTGAATCAGTGTCTGGATATCATTTTGCAATAGATAGGACTGTAATTGATCGCGAACCAATTTGTTAGGAACTTTGATTACACAAAGATGCCATGCTGGATCGCAATCAGAAGTAATTACCTGAAAGGTTATGGGCAAAGTTGCCATATTCTGGCGATATGTATCTACCAACTGTTTCTTATATGCATTCCACTTGTTAAGGTATGGAAGTTTTACGTCTAAAATAGCTGCTTGAATTTCATCTAGCCTACTATTGATTCCTCTTTGAGTTGTTGCATAATATCGGTGTTCTTGTCCATACTGGCGCAACATACGCAACTTATCATAATTCACTGGATCGTGACAGTATATAGCTCCTCCATCACCTAAAGCACCAACATTCTTACTAGGGTAAAAACTAAAACAACCAAATTGTCCATATGTTCCCGCTTGATATCCTCCCAAGCTGCTGCCATGAGCTTGGGCAACATCCTCGATAATCACGATCTCGCTCCTGTCCATTTCCTGCAAAAGCTTTGCTAGCGCAGGAATATCAACCATGTTTCCATATAAATGTACCGCAATTATCGCTTTGGTATTATTTGAAAGTCCTTGGCCAACCTTAGCAATATCCATAACCCATGTTAGCGGATCAACATCAATAAATACAGGAGTCGCACCTACAGCATAAATTGCCGCTACTGTCGGTATAGCCGTATGAGAAACCGTTATTACCTCATCACCACAAGTAACTCCAGTCGCAAGTAAGGAAAGGATGATAGCGTCTGTACCTGAATTACAACCAACAACAAAACCTTTTGAATCCCTTGATAAATCTCTTGCAAGATTTTTTTCAAATGTCTTCCCCATCTTACCAAGAATATACCAGCCGCTTTCTAACACTTTTGCCACGGCTTCTTTAATCTCACTATCAAGCTCAGCATTAACATGTTTTAAATTCAAAAATGGTATTTTCATTATATCCACTCCATCACCTTTAAAATATAACTACTCATGTGCATGATGTTAATCGCATACAATTCATGGCTATCTTCGTTCAGGATCGTATACTTCATCAATTATATATAATGGTCGATTACGAATTTCATCTAGTATCCGCCATAAATACTCTCCTATGATGCCTAACATGATCATAATCATTCCCAGCAAAAAAGTGATCGCAATCATAATGGTCGTCCAACCTTCAATTTCCACTTTGCCTGTAATCTTACCAATAAACACAAATACTCCGTAGCAGAAACTTAATAATGCCGTGGCTATACCGACTATTGAAATAAATCGAATGGGAGTATAAGAAAAGCTTATGAATGAATCAATAAATAACTTAATTTTTTTGCCAAAAGTCCACATTGACTTGCCATAGGTTCGCTCCTGTCTAACATAAGGAATGGCTACTCTGTCATGTCCTAGCCAATAAATGAGACTCATTATATTTGTATTTTTCTCGCTGTACTGAGTTACCTCTTGTACTACGTCCCTGTCTAATAAGACAAAGTCAAAACCACCTTTGGGGTATCCTGGAAGGGCCATTTTGTCCATCAAAAAATAAAATACTGATGAAAAGGTTTTAGATACTACAGAATCCTCCCGTTTAGTTCTTACCGCCATAACAACTTTTTTTCCCTGTTGCCAGTGCTGAATCATCTCAATAAATAACTCTGGTGGATCTTGCAAATCCGCAGCAATGATTCCTACACAATCTCCAGTAGCATATCTCAGCCCAGCCTGTACTGCAGCCCCCGCACCAAAATTTTTACTTAACCGGATGACCTTCATCCGCAGATCAACTTTTTGTTCCTCTAGCAGTAGGTGTAGCGAACGGTCACCAGATCCGTCATCAACAAAAATAAATTCTAATTCAGTAGTAGGAAGTAAGTCCACTAAACTCCGTAAACGCAACAATGTATGTGGAATGTTGGCCTCATTATAGTAAATTGGTATAACTATTGAGAATTTTTCACAACGTTTCTCCTGTTTCATATGAACCTCACTTTCGTACCGCCTGTAAAAACTCCTCGTATTCACGGTAATAATCGTTAAAATCGTAGTAGTCCGAAGCAAGCACCATACATACCGATCCCGGCGAAAATTTTTTGATTTCTCGCCACATCATCCCTGGAATGTATAATCCTTGGTCGCAAGAATCAAGAAGCACGGCTTTTTGTTCATATCCATCATCCAATACAATTTCAAAACTACCTGCCATGGCTATCATCAATTGTTCAAGCTTTTTATTGGCATGAGCAGCCCGTCCTACATCACGGGGTACGTCATATATATAAAATAACCGTTTTATTTCGAAGGGAATATTCCTCATCCCTTCAATAACTGTTAAATTTCCACGGGGATCATTAATCTTAGGCAATTGTATCATCTGGCAGGCTTCAATTCCCATGAGATCCACCTCTATTTCTTGCTGTACACTTATTAGAAAACTCGAGCAGACGCTTCATACTTTTTTCGCGTATTTCAGAATAATTACTTCGCGAAACCTGATACTCAGCATATTCTGTACCCTCATCAACTGCATGACCATAACCCACAAATTCACTGCCAAAGCGGCGGGTAGTGGCTCTTACTTTGACATTTTCAGATAGTTCGCGGTATAAAATTTTGCTTAGGCCCAGCACGTCCAAGCCGAAATCATGCAGGAGAATGATCGCCTCCCAATACTGCACCGGCGTAGCGGCACAAATAAACCGTCCCATTTCCCCTGCAGAACAATCGTCATTAATATTATAAAGGCCAACCAGGCCTACCGGTTGATTATTATCCTTGCAAATAACAAAATAATAATCCCCAGCTCTTGTTTGCTGGTTTCGAATCCACTCCTGCTGTAGTGGAAGATCATTTTCCGTCTTGTTTAAAAAACGGCTAAGTTCTGAATTAGTACGTAGTGATAAAATAAATTCTGCATCCTCACTCGTTACAGAACGCAGTTTGGTAAATGTACCGCAAACTTCTTTATAATATATCATGTTCTATTCTCCCTTTATTCTGCTGTCTAGAATATCCACTTTCGACGAATGATCCTTTGCATAGTCAATTCAAAATAATAATAAACCAAAACACTTAACCCTAATGTCACAAACAAACAACCGACAGCAGCCCACACAGGGTACAACTTATACCAAGAAAATATTTCCATGCTTCGCAATATCAGCTGATGAATCATATAAAAGGAAAAACTGATTTCGCCTAACAATACGGACAATTTACCCGATAAGATTTTAGATATTACACCACCTTGCAACGCAAACACGTAAATGATAAAAGCAAAAAAAGGCATATAAAAAACACTACCACGATAAGAGAGATCCACCAAGGATGAAAAATAAACTGCACCACAGAAGCTAAATAATGACGTGATCTCCAATAAAGTAAACCACCCTCGACATTGCCCCCTAATATGATGGACTGTATTACAAAATAGTAGGCCTAATATAACACCAATACTAAAATCCATAAACCTGGATAATGGAAAAATATATAGTAACCAACGCTTAAATTCAAAAGTTTGATCAGAAACGTTATATGCAACACCTATCATAACTAACCATAATAAAATCCCCATCCCCAACAAAACAATTGCATTATCCCTCATCTTCAACTTGGTCATTATATATAAGCTAAAGGGTAATAGAGTATAAAAAAACATTTCGTCAGATAAACTCCACGATGGCATATTGTAGGAGAAATAGATGGTAACATCAGGTACAAAGGACTGAATAAGTAAAATATTGGCGATGCCTGAGTACAAATATGCTGTTGAATGATTAGGTATCTCGTACCATAATAGGGGTATACTAACACAAAAGGTCAGTAGATGCACTGGATATATGCGTGCTACCCGTGCAACAAAAAAATTAAGAACTTGCCCTCGCTCTAGCAATCGTAGCTTATTACTATAATTTAATGTAAGTATAAACCCTGAAAGAATAAAAAAAAATGTTACACCAATAAACCCCTCAAAGAAGATATTTTCATAAATATCTTTTGTATCTGAAAAATTTTTAAAATAGCTTAAATGTGATAAGAACACACTGAAGGCTGCATAAAAACGCAAAGAAGTAAGTGGTCTAATTATTTGCACGTCCAATTCATTAATCACCTCTCAGCATAATTAGCTACTTTGCATATTATTTAGACGATACAATAACGGGCGCCAGCACTAGCAGCTGATGCCTCCGTCTTATTTCAACAGTGAGGTTAAATGGTATACTCGGTACCCATTATAGTCAAACTCTGGCTGCATTACAATCCCTACAGGCCATTTTACTGTATCATCGGGATGTAATAGATACCAATCAACTCTCTGCTTAATCTGAAACTCTCTAAGTTTATCAATACTGTCAATCCCCACTAACTCTTGGACTAAAGCTAGTCGTTCTTCATAATGGGGTATCGTTGAATTGCCATAGATTGGATTCATAAAATAACTCTGCCGCTCACTTAATGCCGTAACAATAAGCCGGGGATCAAATTGTGAATCTAGAAGCACATCACTGTTCCTCGCCTGCTCACGGATATAACGGCAGGCCTCAAATTGCCCTTGGGATACAAAAATATTAGCATACCCCTTACCAAATGGAGGTCCTTTTTCAACCCCAACCCCTAACGTCCAAGGCATAAGGCTCAACACCAAACAGACAATCACTAGTACTTGGGGTCGTAAAAACCATGTTTTCTTCCTTAGTGACATAAAATAGAATAATGCACTGCTGGACCAAATACAGCTGATAAAATAGGCCCAGACAAAGGGTCGATGTAATAATTCCTCTCTTGTTCCTACCCCTTTGGCATCAAAAGCCAATAAACAAGCCATACTTAAATATAACCCCATAACGGCGACTGGAAACCAAAAAGCATCCTGTGACATTTTGCGACGATACACACCTGCAATATAAGGAGCTAAGATGCCCCAAATGCCAAATGTCCCGATATAGATCGTCACTGTATTTATACTTGCTTGCCATATGACGGTACCACTAGCAGGTTGCAAAGATTGAAGCCACATAACAACATGATTGGCCCATCCTGGGTGGAAAAAGCTCATTACATCCTGGGAATAGGCTTTAAAAGCACTACCATCAAACAGTAATGTTGGCACCCTAGTATCCTGTTGTGAAAAGCTCATGGCACCACATAGTATTATAACCGCCACGGTAAACCATAGCACCCGTTGATACAGTTTGATGTGCCGAATAAACAAGGGGGACCATAACCATAATAAAATGGCATTCGGTACAAAAATCTGCGCCTTATAGCTAAGACTGAGCAACAGAAATATATAACTTACAATAATAGCACGATAATCTGTTTTTCGGCAGCCTTGGTACATAAATATCCAGGCCATAACACATACAACCATTCCATACATACCATTGGGCGCAATTTGCTGTAACCAATGGTAACTCAACCAATTATTATGAATTCCTTGTTGTGCTGCATCCGGAAGCAGCAATAAGACTATGGGTGCGATTAGCCCCGCTCTTTTTCCCCAACACAAGGACATTAAGACATAAGCAGCCAGCCCAGTAAGAAATACGCCAAAGGGCACATGAAAGCCAGTAAAGGCAAAGTAACTATGAAGATTTGTAACAGCTGATAAAATCGCCGGACTAATATAACCCGCATAATGATAAGCAGCGGACGTTTGCCCTGCAATTGCCAAATGACCTAATGGCACCCCACCAGACCAATTTACAATTTCGCTGATGATTCTGGCGTGAAAAAAGCTGTCGGTCCAAGGCTTAAAAATGATTCCCTCTGAAACATATGAAAACGGCAAGATTGAATCCTGCGACCACAAGGTGGCTCCCACTAAACTAATAACCACGACATAAAAATCCAATTTATTGTTGGTAGCTTTTTTAGGTCTACGGAAAACTTTACATCTCCAAGCTATAACAAGGATCAGACTCCCAATTATTAGCGTGCTTAGAAGTAATCCTAGGGGGAAAAATACCATGGCAAAAAACACCAAGGAATTAAAAATGCAATAACCTGTTAATAGTTGAAAAGCAAACCCATCAATGCGTTGAATTGACCCGAAGGGCAATTGATTGACCAGTCGTCCTGCAGCTAACAATATAATACAATATACTAAAAAAAAGGGCATTGATCGTAGTATGGGCATATGACTATTCATAAACTGCCAGATACTAAAGACAATAGCGCACAGTAATAAGCTGAAGCCACCACCATAAGTTGCCGCGAAAGCCCCGAGGAAACGTTGCATTGTTACCCCCCACCTCTCTGTAAAATGGTAGGCCTGTATTTAAAAACCAAAGTCAACGTTTTCTCTAGTTCCATATTTAGGCCTGTTATCTTTAAAATTTACTCTTTCTTCCTCAACTACCAGTGGACGTTTCATTATCCTAGTATTCATATTTAGTATATATTCGCTCATCAATCCAATAAAAAATAGTTGTATAGAACCAATAAAAAACATACCAATAATAATGGGTGCGATTCCTATGGAAAAAGTATCCCAATAAATTATTTTCATGGCCAAATAGACCAAAGCAACCAGCATATTTATACCGGCAAAAACAAAGCCAACAATGGTTGCAATGCGCGGACCTATCTTGGTATAAGAAGTAAAACTAAGCATGGCAGCATCATAGAGTTTGTACCAATTATTACTTGTCTTACCAGCTCGCCTTGCTGCTTGCTCATAGGTAATGTCCTTACGTTTAGGGCCAAGTTCTGCCACAATTCCACGCAAAAATGGCGTTGGATCGTCTAGTTCATTTAGTACTTGAATAAAGGTTTTATCATACAGTCCAAACCCTGTAAAATGTTCTATTTGCTCTATATCGGACATTTTTTTTATCGTTTTATAATAACAAGAACGCAAGAAATACATAACTCCATTTTCCTGGCTGGCTGTTTTAATACCACAGATAATTTTGTACCCGTTCTCCCATTCATGGACAAATTTCGGAATCATTTCCACTGGATCTTGAAAATCTGCACACATTAATATCGTACAATCACCCGTTGTCTGACAAATTCCATAAAAGGGAGAATTAAATTGGCCGAAATTTTTGGCATTGAAGATGGCTTTGATATTTTTATTTTGTTTGCACAAATCTTTAATAAGCATCCTCGTATTGTCACGTGAACAATTATCGATAAAAATAATTTCATATTTATAGGTTGGTAAGATTTTATTAAATTGGTCAATGATCGATTCACTTAATGGTACAACGTTGTCCTGTTCATTGTAGGTAGGAATTAATATACTAATCGTTTTCATTTTATATTTTTTCCCTTTGTTTCATATTCTTAAAAATTTCTTGAATCCCATCATCCCATTGTATTAATGGTTGCCATGGAATCGTTGTTTTTAATTTATCGACAACAGGTTCAAAACTAATGATTCCTTCCCGGCCATAAGGAAGGGCACCAAAATTTAAATCACTGCTACTATTCGTTATTATCCTCATTTGCAAAACAAATTCTTGCAGTGGTCGAGATAAACCACTGGCAAGATTGTATATACCTGACGCACACTTCTTGTCTCCAAGCATTCGTAGTGCACTGGCAGCATCTTTTACGTGCAGGAAATCCCAGTTTTGTACACACTCTGTGAGTAGTATTGGTTCATCAAACAGCATTTTTTTTAAACTAGACATGATTAATGTTCCCGAATAATCATTGTCACCATAGAGGCTAAAAATACGGGTCCAAATAAAATGTATATCGGCCAACATCGCTAGCTTCATCACATCCTGGCAAGCTCTTAATTTAGCCTTACCATATTCAGTAACAGGTCGAGTCGGATATTCTTCAGAAATTCCCCCATTACATCGTCCATATTCGGCTTGTGAGCCTGTACCAATGAAGGTCTTACAGCCTAATGCAATGGCTAATTGTACAGCACTTATGGTATTCTGATAATTACTATCCTGCAACACTATATTATCACGTTCTGGGGCACGAATTCCACCCCAGGCTAAATGGTAAAATACATCAAATGTTTTATTATTAACCATATTTTTTATATAATCTCTATCCCAAAGATCAGCTAATACAATAGATAAATTATCATGTGTAGGTAGTTTACTTAAATTATTAGAATTTTTTCTAACTACAGCCGTAACTTTACAACCAGAACTAAGCAACTCCTTCACCAAATAAAGACCGATAAAACTAGTAGCACCGGTGACCATCACATCTTTCATACACACCTCAGTCCGCACCCATTAGCTTATCAAATAATTTTCTATTCATTAATGGTTCTTGATCATGAATGGGTTTATTCATGGCAAGTTTAGGATATACATAAGTTTTATCACTACATCGAACATGAATAAAAGCCGGTGCGGCACTGGTGAAGATTTTTTCTAATTGGGGTATTTCATTCATATCATTAACGATATAGGTGGGAATACCATATGCCTCAGCAACCTTATTAAAGTCTGGAGTTGTATATCCTTTGTTGGCAGTGGTTTGCACCGAATTAGAGTCAAAATACATTTCTTGGAAATGTCTTATCATACCAAGTGAATGATTATTCATGAGTACAATTTTTATCGGTATACCTTCCCTTGCTATAAATTGTAATTCTTGAATATTCATTTGCAGACCACCATCACCAGTAAAACAAATAACCGGTTTACGACTGGCGTAATATGCACCAATCGCCGCTGGAAGGGAGTATCCCATAGCACCGTGACCACCTGAAAACAAAACACGCTGATTTTTCTTCACTTCAAAATCTTGAGCTACCCATACCTGATTTTGCCCAACATCAGTTGTTATAACAGCATCAGCAGGCACATACTTACTTATTTCACCCACAATTGCGTTTGCTGGCTCATTATCAATGCATTGCAGCGTATCTTTTAACTCTCTACACTGATTTAACCAATGTTTAAATTGATTACCAAACTGAAAGCGGTTATCAGCTAACATAGCTGGGATAAGTTCACTTATATCACAAAGTAATACCGTCTCGTCTGCTTTTATTTTATTAGTCGTTTCGCCGGCATCAATTTCAATACGAATTATTTTGGCACCTTGGGCAAAAATCTCTTTATTAGAGCCTGTTTGCCGGCAATCAAGTCTAGAACCAATTGATATAATTACATCACTTTTAGCAATGGCAAAATTAGCATAACGATGACCATAGGCACCTATAAAGCCAAAATTATAGGGTGATTCATACGGTAAACAGTCAATACCAATCATACTCGTAACCACCGGAATCTGTAATGTGTCAATTAACTCTTGAAAAGCTTTCTTAGATCCTGACTGACTAATACCGGCTCCCGCAATGATAAGCGGTCTTTTGGCTTGTAGCAAAGCATTAAGAATTACATCATTGCTTGTATCACAAGCACAAACACCTTTACCGCTGTGACTATAGCCAGTTAATGTATCAGGCTGAATGTCTGCTCGTTGAATATTCATGGGAATGTCAATCAATACTGGTCCTGGACGGTCACTTATACTAATAGCAAAAGCTTTTTCTAATTCATACCGTATATCTTCCGCTTGCGTTATTTGTACTGCATATTTGGTTATGCTTTTTACGACACTAACAACGTCCATTTCCTGAAAGCCTTTTTGCCGAACCTCTAGACAGCCCTTGGCTTCATAGGTATTAACTTGTCCCGTAATAAACAAACAAGGGATGGAATCAAAATATGCATTGGCAATGCCAGTAATTAAATTCGTTGCTCCAGGGCCGCTGGTAGCATAGGCTACTCCCGGTAAATTTGCTATTTGTCCATAACCACAAGCACAAAAAGCGGCACCTTGCTCATGATACGCAACATGAGCAGTAATTTTATCATTGTATTTATCAAACGAATCCATTAAGTGTGTTACCATGCCACCAGGATAACCAAATACATCTGTTATCTTCTTTTCCACTAAAAATGATACAATATAGTCGCTTAATTTCATTTCATACTCCTTACGGGCTTACTTAAACGCCCACAATTTATTAAGTAGAAAATTTAATGGTATTGTAATTAATAAATTAATGACCGGTGCTAGGTTTTGTGAAATATTCATATCATCTACCATTAGGATCAGCAATCCTACACTTAAAATAAATGTACTACCATACGCGCAGATTGTTTTAAGCAATGGTTTTATATGGCCTTGTTTGCTTTTATTAAAAACATATCGATTATTCCAATAATACGCATTTAGAACGCTCACTACAAAACTCACACTATAGGCCACAATATAATTCACTTTATAAAATAGCAATACGTAATATACCACCAGATAAATAACAGTATTGGATACACCAACAATGCCAAAATTAATAAATTGCTTAATTAAAGTCGTCGTGTTTTCATTAAGCATCTTTAATGGCATTTTTAATAGTTTTTATCATACATGTAATCATTGCTTCATTCATGCCTGGATAAACACCAATCCAAAAAGTATTATTCATAATTGTATCCGTATTGGTTAGTTCCCCAACGGTGCGGTAGCCCGTGTTCGTTGCTCTCATTTCATCAAAACATGGATGCTTGATTAAATTACCCGCAAACAACATCCGCGTTTGGATTTTATTTTCTTCTAAATAACGGACGATATCATCCCGTGTAAATTGAGCATTTTCTTTCACCGTAATCAGAAAACCAAACCAGCTTGGCTCCGAATTTTCCATCGGCTCTGGTAGTAACAATACGTCTTGCAGATCACTTAGACCTTCTCGAAGCAATTGCCAGTTTTTACGCCGTTTTTCAATAAATCCTGGAAATTTCTTTAATTGTGCACAACCTACAGCAGCTTGCATATCAGTGACTTTCAAATTATAGCCAAAATGTGAATACACATACTTATGATCATAACCCACTGGTAGTTCACCAAATTGTTGGGTAAATCTGTGTTTGCAAGTATCATCCTTGCCCGAAGGGCACCAACAATCACGTCCCCAGTCACGGAATGATTCGATGATTCTCTTGAGTGTAATATCATTGGTATATACAGCCCCACCTTCACCCATGGTCATATGATGGGGTGGGTAAAAACTCGAAGTTCCAATATGGCCAATCGTACCCGTATATTTCCATTCACCATGATAACAATATTTACTCCCTAATGCATCACAGTTATCTTCTACCAGCCACAAATCATATTTATCGCAAAAATCCTTAACAGCTTGTAAATCAAACGGATTACCTAAGGTATGAGCAATCATGACAGCTTTCGTCTTATCACTCCTAGCAGCTTCTAACTGTAGGACGTCAATATTATAGCTGGGTAAAGCAACATCAACAAATACTGGTATGGCACCATATTGAATAATCGGTGCTACGGTTGTTGGAAATCCAGCAGCAACCGTAATGACCTCATCACCTCTTTTTATTCGTTTTTCACCAAGTTTAGGTGATGTTAATGTCATAAAAGCTAATAGATTTGCCGAAGAACCTGAATTTGTTAATGAGCAATATTTCACGCCTAAGAATTCGGCAAATTCTTTTTCAAATTTTTCGGCATATTCCCCTGTCGTTAACCAAAAATCTAATGCAGAATCAACTAATGTGATAATTTCATCTTGATCAAAGGTTCTACCACCATAGGAAATTTTATCTCCTTCCTGCCACTCTGGCTTAGTCCCATGATATTCGTGATAATGATTTTCTACTGCGTCAAATACGGCTTGTCGTAACTTTTGTTCTTTTATCTTATCCATCATTTTTACCTCACAGTTCATCCATATATTCATTAATTTGTTGAATAGAAATATCTGTTACCGCTTTTTTATCAGCTATATAACCATGATTCCACGCAACAATCTTTGCTAATGCTAAATCTAATGACCACTTAGGTTGCCATTTCAAAATACTCTTGGCTTTTGAACAATCCAGTTTCAAATAATGGGCTTCATGTGGATGCTGTCCATCATCAATGATGTACTGAGCATGATCACCCCATAGAGTACACATTTTATTTACAATATACTCAACTGATTTTGCATCCTTATCATCCGGTCCGAAGTTCCACCCTTCGGCGTAATGTGCACCTTCATTATATTGTTTCTCACAAAGCATCAAATATCCTGCTAAAGGTTCTAGGACATGTTGCCATGGTCGAATGGCATTAGGATTACGAATTAATATTGGCTCATTGTTGATGAGTGATTTTACACAGTCAGGAATCAGACGATCCGTTGCCCAATCACCACCACCAATCACATTGCCCGCTCTAGCAGAAGCAAGGGATACTTTATGAACCTCATATTGCTCTGGATTAAAAAACGAGCTCCGATATGCTGATGTCACTAACTCGGAACAAGCCTTACTACTAGAATATGGATCATAACCACCCATTGGTTCATTTTCTCGATAACCCCATGCCCATTCTTTATTTTCATAACACTTGTCGGTCGTAATATTAAGAATAGTAGACACACTGGCAGTTTTTTTAGCAGCCTCTAACAAATGAACGGTTCCCATTACATTTATTGCATAAGTATCTACAGGAATTTTATATGAATCACGAACTAATGCCTGGGCCGCCATATGAATAACGATCTCTGGTTGAAACTCCTGCATGGATTTTTCTAAGCAAAGATAATCTCTCACATCTGCTATCTTAGTTTGCACCATTTTATCTAAACGACACAATTCAAATAAGCTAGGCACCGTTGGTGGCTTTAATGAATAACCGTATACATCAGCCCCCATGGATAGCAACCAGAGTGATAACCAAGATCCCTTAAAGCCTGTATGACCTGTTATAAAAACTTTTTTACCTTGCCAAAACTGTCTATTTACCATTATGCCACCTCATAGCTACCATATTTTCCAAGGTGCTTTATTTGTTTCCCATAATTCTTCCAGTTTATTTTTATCCCGCAAGGTATCCATGGGTTGCCAAAAACCAGCATGCTTATACGCTGATAGTTGATTTTCATTGGCTAATGTTTCCATCGGCAAACGTTCCCAAGTACATTCATCACCATCGATTAAATCTATGACTTTAGGGTCTAAGACAAAAAATCCGCCATTGATCCAACTGCCATCACCTTGGGGTTTCTCGGTAAAACGTTTTACACTGCTCTCTTCAAAATCCATGGAACCAAATCTTCCTGGTGGTTGTACTGCCGTTAACGTCGCTAATCTGCCTTGCTCTTTATGGAACTGAATCAATTCTGCGATATTCACATTACTCACACCATCACCGTAGGTAAAACAAAAGGGTTCATTACCAATAAATTTCTGAACTCTCTTTAGACGACCACCAGTCATGGTTTTCTCGCCAGTGTCTACTAAAGTAACCCGCCAAGGCTCAGCATAACCTTCATGAATCTCCATACAATTTTTCTGTAAATCAATCGTAATATCAGACATATGCATAAAATAATTAGAAAAATATTCCTTTATTATATAACCTTTATAACCACAGCATATAATAAAATCATTAATACCATAGGAAGAATAAATCTTCATAATATGCCAGATAATAGGTTTACCACCTATTTCAATCATCGGTTTAGGTTTTAATTGTGTTTCTTCACTAATTCGCGTGCCGAGCCCACCTGCCAGAATAACAGCTTTCATTGCAGTTTCCCCCTGTATAAAATTTATATATTAATATCATGAACTACTGAGTAATTGTCTATATCCCTTCAGCTGAAGATAATATAAAGCTTAACTGCCTAATATCAGCATTTGATGGAACAATATTAAAATTATTGCTGATTTCTACAGTAATATCTGAATTGGCATCTGCCGCTACTTCGATTTGAAAAATTTTATTGTCAAGATTCAATGTTTTGACTGAATTGCCATTAACACGAATGGTCACTATCTCATTTCCCGTAATCTCGTTCGGATAATAACCCTTTAAAATAATTTTCCCTTGATTTTGCGTATGTATTTTAAAGGCACTCTCTTTCTCGACCCAACCATCTGCGTAATAACCTGCTATAATATGGGCTGTTTCCAATGTACTGCCAATATCTTTATATAAATTTTCAAAAGGACCTTTACTCTTGGTGGTGGTGTTGACTAAAACCATTTTTCCATCTGTTAGCTGTTTTATAAAGCTATAACTATAAAACTTTCCATCAATATTGTTTTGTTCAAAGTTACCTTGAAGATATAAGTCTTCAGAAACTTTTACTGGCAATTTACCCCTCAGCGGCTTATCGGAAAATACAATGACTTCATCCCCACCACATAATACAAAATATTCATTATGCTGATCATAAATTATAAATTGCTCATTACCTTTTTGTGTAGCATTATTTATATGAATATTTAAGTTTTTAAACTTGGCGAATTGAGTAAAATAATCCTGATGAATGGATAATAGATTTTTGGTCACATACAAATCAGGTGCATAAACAGATTGGTTTTTCATATTCTGAACAGCACGAGTATCAAATAATTGCTCAATGTTAACCAATCTTTGATAGTTTTTATTCTGTTCTTGTGCAAATGTATTATTCATAGACTGTATCAGCGCACAGTATATACAAATAAAAATAACAATTATACTTATCCAATATTTACTTTTCAATCTTTGTCGTAGTTCCCATATTAAACAAGAAAATACAAAGATAGCACTAAAAAACAAGAAATAACTTACTGGTAAACCTGTAAAAAATTTGTCTGAAACATTACCTTGATATAATTTAACTAAAGAATTGGGTAATGATGGAATGATCATATAAGCTAATCCTACAAATAATGCCATCTTAGGCATTTTACAGTCTCTTTGACGATTTTTATATTGCAGAATCGAATATAAAGTGAAGAATAAAAATAATATTATTAATATTATTCTCGCATTCATAAAATTATTTAAAATATATCTTGTCCAATTCATTCCCCCTGCCCCTAGTAACAATAATGAATCGAAAATGTTAACTTGTCCTGATAAGTTTTGTTTAATAAGCTCAGCACTTATCGGTAGCGGTGTATTCGTATATAGATTAAATAAATAGACATATTTGCTGTTAAACAAATAATATCCTGGTAATGAACTTTTAAACAAAGTCCAAATAATAGTAAATGAACTTTCTAGAGAAACAAAACCTAGCTTAGCCCCATCATAACCAACATTATATAACTTCTGCAAACTAAATGTTAGAGCAATAAATACGATTGCTAAAACAAGTGGTAATACACTATGTTTAATAACACTCATCGGATTGCACTGCTCTTTATTGGCTTTAGCGTAATAAAGAACAGGATATAATAATACAAAAGTCACTATGAACTCATAACCTAACATAGCAATAAAAAATAACATCATGGATAGCAATAAATTATTTTTGGATTTATTTGTTATATATTTTATAAAGCATATAAATGATAACAATAAAAAATTCATTGGCATGGCAACTAATCCTACAAATGCATTAGGCAATGTATGTTCAAATGTAATGGGCAGAAATATTAACGCAAATATCCCTGTCAACAGAGCAAATTTTTTATTATTAAATACTTTAAAGATAAAATAACTAAATAGACCTATATTACTTAAAATAAGCAATATTTGAAAAGACCTAAAAACATATATATTATTACTTATATAACTTAATGAATTTTGCATGGGTGCCAATATCCGCATTGGTCTACCTTGAGCTAATTCCATACTAATACCTTGGGAAATTAAGGTTCCAAACCCTTGCATTCTTAAAAACCGTCTTTGTAATTCATCATTGCATATGATTCCTTGTAACATCATCGGTGCACAGATGAGTATTATGAGAGAAGCAATAGAAATGCACAAAGCACTATGGTTTTTTATAAATATTTTCGTTATACATAAACAATCTGAACATCCATTCTTACATTCATCCCAAATTGTATGGAGTTTATAAAGATACGGACTATCATTAATTTGTTTAAACCGTTGCTTATAAATCAATTTTTCTCCGCCTAATAGTATTCTCATAACTTTATACTTATTAAGCATACTCCACGTCAAGATACTTAACGAAATTGATACAATTACAAACAGAATATAATATTTACTGCCAACTTCCACAGTTGGAATAAAGTTTTGTACATAGTCTAAGGGGACAATGCCAAAATAATATAAAATAATATAGCTAACTTTAAAAAATATGAAATGAAAAAAAACAATACAAATTGTATTTTGACCAATATACGAAAGTAATTTTTTTATTCTTATTGGGAATTTAGCTAAATAATAAGCCAATAAAAAGATAAAGACTATCCCATTAATCGCAGCCAAATAATTAGTTACAATAAAACCAAATACTCTCGATGGATAATCAACTATGTTTAGATTTACAATACCAAAATAATATAATCCAACGATTGTAGCTAAAAGGATAATACTATTATAGTACACATTTGACAGATACTTGTTAAATATATTGTTATGCCGAAATAGAATACCCGTAAAAAAATAAAATTGGGCTATAAAAATCAAATCTAAATATTTGTATTGATTTGTTTGATATAAAACCATAATATAACCTAAAACAAAAACTAGTACTGATCCTGAAATATATAAAATACCTACTTTATTTTTTGAAAGCATATAAATAATTTTTTGGATAACACAGCAACCAAATAGGACAATAAGAAACCAAGTAGCACCTAGCCACGAAATATAGATATTCCCTTTTGAAAAGAACTGCTGAAATATAAGTTTTAAATCTATATTCAAAATTGGTCGATTCCATTCATATCCATGTAAGAATAGATTGAGTGAAAATAATATCCCTAGCATTATAAGAAATACTGTTATCAAAGGTAAAATCATTGTACAAAATTTTTCCCAGATAGTTTCAAAAAGACCCCGGCTTTCTAAGTTCGTTGTATACCCAGAAATAAAGAAAAAGGCTGCCATATGGAATTGATAAATATACATATTATATAATCCAGTAGTATGTCCTAAGACAACACTAATAATGGTTAATGCTTTAAAAATATCAACCCATTCGATGCGATCAAGCTTTCTCTTTTTTGTACCACTTGATAATATTTCATAATGATTCATTAAATCACTACTCCTTAGAATTTCAATCACCTTTCCAAAAAAAACACGACAGTCTCCATGGGAGCCATCAACAAAGGAGGCTCTCATGAACTGCTCATCTCTAGACGTTTATATCATGCCCAATAACCTGGATAGCGTTTTTCGTCGAGAATACCTCTCGAACATACTCATGAGACATCAATGATATTCTCATTATCTGTGAAGAATCATTATACAAACGTACAACATTTTCGGCAAAACCTTTAGCATCATCTGCAATGGTTAAGATATTTTCTACCTGTTCCAATCCTTCTGCACCGATTGATGTCGTAACGATTGGAACCTGATAATACATGGCCTCAACAACCTTCCCCTTAACCCCGGCACCATACCGCAAAGGAACTACTACTATTCGGCACTGCTCATAGTATTTTCTTAACTCTTCATCTGAAATAAAACCTGTGATCCTAATGTTTTCCGTGGCTAATTCTCGTATCATATCAGGTGGTGAAGAGCCAACTACATAAAATTTGATGTTTGGTTTTTCAGCTAAGATTAATGGGAATATTTCTTGAACAAACCACACCACTGCATCAACGTTAGGCTTATGGTTAAAGCCTCCCACATACAAAATGTCCTTGGTATCTTCACATTTTCTTGTTTCCTGGTTAAGCTCATCATTGTTATAAATATATAAAGGTATGTTACGAATATTTTTGCTTGGGAATTCTCGTTGTATGACTGCTTGTTCATAGGAACCAACAACATGAATGACATCGGCTTTTTCAAATAGGTCGAACTCCATCTTTTTCCATTCCTGAGAGGATTTCAGTAATTCCGGATTCTTTTCGATATCATATTGCCGTTGTTCTCTTAAATAATGTAGATCATGGCCAAAATAAATGATCTTTGCCTTAAAATACTTTTTCAATATGTTAATATATTGAATCGCGATATGCGGCCTATTTAAATACGCATAATCTATATATTGGCTATTATCTATAAGCCATTCTTGTATATGGTGCTTATACCATTCACCATATAATACTTGTATCCCCTGCTGCTCAAGTTGTGTGGCATATGGCTCATGTTTGAAGAAATTATCACCGAGAAAGATTACATGCAAACCCATTTCGAGAAATAGTTTTAGATATTGATACGTACATTTACCGCCAGCATCTTTATCATAATGGGGCACATAGTGATCAATGACAATAATTGTTTTTTTATTTTTGCTACGATCTTTGGCCCAAAATACGTCTTGACTATTAGGGTAATGATCGCTTTCCAGAGTACTTTTCCATTTTTCAATAAATTTTTCTTGATTTTTAACTTGATAACTTTTTATTCCTTGTTTTATATCTGTCCCATTGGATATTCCTTCAAAATGTACAACGACCGACTTAGGCTGATACACCACTCTATAACCTGCGTTTCGTACTTCAAACGCCAAATCAGCATCTTCAAAATACGCTGGTACGTATCGTTCATCAAAGCCGCCGATTTTTTCCCACAAACTACTTCTTATCATAATACTGGCACCCGAGATATAATCTACTTCTTTGACATAGTTATATTCAGACTTATTTGCATCATCACACCTACCATAATTCCAACCGCTGGCATCTCTCCATATAATTCCACCGGCTTCTTGCAACCTACCATCAGCATAAATCAGCTTTGAACCAACCATACCTATGGATTCATCACTTTCAATCAGGTCAACAAGATGTTTAAGCCAATCTACTTGTACATTCGTATCATTATTTAAAAAGAGAATATACTTTCCTTGGGCATACTTTGCCGCATTATTACAGTTTAATAAAAAACCTAAATTTTTATCATTACGGATAGCTTTAATGTTCTGAACATATTGGTTAATGTTTATTGTTTCATCATTTGAAACGTCATCTGCGACTATTATTTCATAAGATATATTGGATGTATTTTCAAGTATAGCTGTTAAGCAAGAATATGTATACGACCATTGATTATGCACTGGAATAATAATGGAAACAAGGGGATTGCTAACCTGTTTAAAAATAATTTCACTAGGAAAATCCATACTAACAAAAAGTTTAACTTCATCTTCTTTTATTACGGTATGTCGATTACAATAATCTTCAATTCGACTTTTTAGACGTGACAAATCCTCAGTTCTCAAATAATAAATGGCTTTATTAACATTTTTCATGCTGATAAAATCACTATATAACCTAGGATTTTTAAAAAAATTTAACAGCAACTTACTAAATAATCTCCGCTTACTATTCAGCGGTAAGATACCATCTCTTATATGGTAATATTTTTCGAGAAGCCTCCACCCATTTGACTGCAATATTGTATTTAATATCTGTTCTTTTTCCTTTAAATTATATATATTTATATTATTATCTGCTATTACTGTATCTCTTTCTACAATTATTTTATCTCTTTCTACAATTATTTTATCTCTTTCTACGATTACTTTATCTCTTTCTACGATTACTTTATCTCTTTCTGCGATTTCTCTGTCTCTTTCTTTGATTTCCCTATCTCTTTCTGCGATTTCTCTATCTAATCTATTGATGTGCAGGTTTCTGTCTTCTTCCTCAGTTTGTAATTGAATAATTCGCTTACTACTTTTTTGAAGTTTATTGTCTTCATCTAATACTACTGAACCAATTGAAATATTGCTTATATTTATATTACTACAAACTGCGATCAGATATTTCCCAATATCCTCAGCCTGTTTTTTGAATGGCATTTTCTTAAAAGTTTGTTCATCCTTATTATTAATCATTGATATAACTTGAAAATCCTGTTCAAAAATATTTACATTGCTAAAATTTGTTTCAAGAAAAGAAACAAATTCTTCCCTATAAAATTCTTTAACATGAAACTGATTTTTGTATTGGGGTATATCAGAATAAATTAATTTATTGGGGGTGGACATCACTAAAATTCCATCGTGTTTTAATACTCGTTTTATTTCATTCAAGAATGTACTTTGTAACTGTTCATTCACATGCTCAATTGTTTCAAAAGAAATCAACACGTCAATTGAATTATTCTCAAATGGTAACGATGCAATTGAGTCCACCACAAATGTTAAATTTGTGCGATTATATTTATCTTTTGCATGATATATGGCTTCCTCGCTAATATCCACACCATGAACTAATGCCGCATGATGTGCTAATAAATAAGATCCATAACCTTCTCCACATGCAGCATCAACTACAATTTTATTTTTAACTAAATCGGTAATAGAGTAATAACGGTGTAAATGCTCTATTTCCAAATCAAGATCCAATGATTCTGTTGGGACAAATCGCTCTCCTGTAAATTTCATATCAGTCTCCTATTCATATTTATGAAATTTTATTGGTGCCAAAAACATATAACCTTGTACTTGATATTGCTGACTATTTAAGACCTGAAATACGATGGCATCATGAACCCAACTATGTTGAATATGATCTTCCTGACATCCAGAAGCAATGGCCGGTGAAATCGTATAAAATCCATCACTTAAATTTGGAAAAACAAATTCAAAACAATAAATACCTACGTTTTTACAATTGCCACTATTTATTTCATGCCCCAATATATAGCTATTCGATTGAGTTACTATATTACCAAGACGATCTTTCATACTAAAACCAACAATAGCATTTTCTATAACAGTTTTAAAATAAACTTTTATTAAAATTTTCACCCTTTGATTTGGAGTAATAATAGCTAATTTTTCGCCAGTATCAGCATCAAAAATTCCGATGCCTACTATTTGTGCTTTATTATCTCCAAAAACATCTAAACTTTCGTCTAATGTATCAATTAAATACTCGTCAGATATTTCTTCCGTTGTACTTTTATTCGCTGCAGAAGAATCATACTTCTGAATATTAGAATCATTCATAAATGCTTGATACTTCTTAGCTATATCGTTTGAATCACCATCCGCTATAATAGTTCCCTCATTTATCCATATAACACGGTTACAGAATTTATTAATCGCACTTATGTCATGGGATACAAATAAAACTGTCTTTTTGCCTTTAAACTCTTCAATTTTTCTGAAGCATTTTTGCTGAAATCGCATATCACCAACACTTAGTGCTTCATCTATGATCAATATTTCGGGATCGACATTAATAGCGATTGCAAAGGCAAGTCTCACAAACATACCACTTGAATACGTTCTTACTGGTTGATAAATAAAATCCCCTATATCAGCAAAAGAAAGTATCTCATCGAGTCTCTGCTTAATTTGCTGTCTAGTAAATCCCATTATGGTACCGTTAAGATAAATGTTTTCTATACCTGTAAGTTCAGGATTAAATCCAGCACCTAATTCTAAAAGTGCTGATATATTACCATCAATTTTAATTGTGCCTGAATTTGGAGTGAGGACACCTGTTATTATTTTTAATAAGGTGGATTTACCTGACCCATTTTTCCCAATAATACCGACGGTCTCACCTTTTCTTATCATAATGCTCATATTACGCAATGCATAAAATTCTTTGCTGTATTTTTTCCCTCTTATACTAATAGCTTCTTTTAGGCGATCAATTGGCTTATCATATAGTTTATATTTTTTTGATAAATTCTTCACTTCGATAGCATTTGAAATTCCATCCATAAGTACTCTCCTTATAAAACATCAGCAAAATGTGGTCGCAATTTCTTAAACATAATGGCTCCACATACAAACAGTATCAAAGTTATACTCCAAAAATATATTGTCATATTCATATCTTCCCAAAACCATTTATGATAAATAAAACTATTCCTATATCCTTCTACTATGTAATACATAGGATTTAATTGTAAAATCCTATGATATTGTAATGGTATCATCTTAAAGGACCAAAATATCGGTGTTAACCAAAAACCAAACTGTATGAACATGGCAATAATTTGTCCAGTATCTCTTAAAAAGACTATCAAAGATGAAGTAAACCAAGAAAGCCCTAACAGCAATACTATACTAGCAAATAAATAATATAATACCTGAATATTATATATACTAAATGCATAACCATATATCCAAAACATAGCCATTAAGAATACAATAAAAAATATATGAATAAATAGTGCTGATAGTATTTTAATAATCGGCAATATACTCACTCTAAAAACCACTTTTTTTACCAAATGACCGTTATCAATTATGGCATTAGTGGCACTGGCTAATCCCTCTGAGAAAAAGAACCAGGGAAACATACCCGACATAAGCCAAAGAATAAATGGAAAATCATCTACTGGCATCGACTTAAATCCTAATTCAAATACAAACCAAAATATCATTACTGTAACGATTGGTTGTACAAAAGCCCACAACATTCCAAGATATGATCCCATGTACCTTAACTGAAAATCGCTACGCGTCAATTCCAATATGATTCTCCAACTGCCAATTATGTCACGTAAAAATCCTATAAACTGTTGAATAAATTTCATTATAGAAAATACTCCTATCATTTAAAAGCATAAACCCGACTTATATTCCCATGAAAATATAATCTTCAAGGGCTTTATCCCACGATCTCATACTGTTACCAATCGTAATCTCTAACATCATATTATGAAGTGGTGAATACATAGGTCTCGGAGCAGGTCTCCCTAATTCTTCCGTTGTCTGGGGCAATACGATTACCTTATCATTGCCACTTAGTTCAAATATCTTTTTAGCAAAATCATGCCATGTTGTGACGCCAGTATTAGCAGCATGATAGATACCATAATGTTCGGTTGCAATTAACGCCAAAATAACGTTTGCCAAATCCTTGGTCGAGGTGGGACAACCATGTTGGTCATTAACGATTGCTAGTTCAGGTTTTTCTTGCCCAAGTTTGATCATCGTTCTGACAAAATTATTCCCATCACCATAAAGCCACGAGGTACGTACAATAAACAGCTTATTTAAAATGTGTTTAGCCAAGACTTCTCCGGCAAGTTTGGTTTTACCATAGATGCTTTGGGGATTGGTTTGGTCAAATTCATTATAGGCTCTGCCCAGTGTGCCATCAAAGACATAATCCGTACTCACATACACCAGCTTAGCACCGCACTGTAAACAAGCAGCCGCCACATTTTGGGTACCAATAGCATTGATCTTGTAGGCAAGCTCTGGACTTTGTTCTGCACCATCTACATTGGTATAAGCAGCGCCATGAATCACCACATCTGGGTTGTAAGCGGTTATGACACCTATGGTATCTTTTTGGTTGGTAATATCCATTTCTGCAACGTCCGTCGCCAAAAAGTCTGTTCCTGCCAATCTTTTCGTCAATTCTCGACCTAACTGTCCATTGGAGCCTGTTATCAATATTTTCACTATTTATACCACCTATCGATTATTATACATATTTTCATAATAAGTCAGATAGTCACCTGATTTCACGCGCAACCACCAGTCTTGATTGTCCAGATACCATTTGACGGTTTCTTTGATGCCTGTTTCAAAGGTATATTGGGGTTCCCAGCCAAGCTTTACGTGTAGCTTCGTGGCATCGATGGCATAACGGCGATCATGACCCAGTCTATCTGTAACATGTTTAATCAGCGTATCTGGTTTGCCCAGCTCGGCTAAAATGCTTTTTACAATAAATAAGTTGGTTCTTTCATTGTTACCACCAACATTATAAACTTCGCCACTTTCCCCCTTATGTAACACCAAATCAATGGCGCTACAATGATCAGCGACATGTAGCCAATCACGAACTTGTAGACCATCCCCATATACAGGAACGTCCTTACCTTCCAGTACATTCGTGATGACTAACGGGATGAGTTTTTCAGGAAAATGATAAGGTCCATAGTTATTGGAGCAACGTGTGATATTGATATTTAGCCCATAGGTTTCATGATAAGCCCGTACTAATAAGTCCGCACCTGTCTTGCTAGCAGAATAGGGGCTGTTAGGCGCCAAGGGTGTTGTTTCTGAAAACAGGCCTTCTGCACCTAAGGTTCCATAGACCTCATCCGTGGAAACCTGCAAATACTTGGTTACCTTATATTTGCGTGCAGCATCCAAGAGTACCTGTGTCCCTGCCACATTGGTTTGGACAAAAATGCCTGGATTTTCAATGCTCCGATCCACATGAGATTCTGCGGCAAAGTTTACAATGAAGTCAATACCTGTGGACACGACGTTATTGACAGCATTGCTATCCGTAATATCGCCTTTAACAAAGGTGTAGTTGGGTTTATCCTTCATGTCTTTTAGATTTTCTAAGTTTCCCGCATAGGTCAATGCATCAAAATTTATAATTTGATAGTTTGGGTATTTGTTGACCATATACCGCACAAAATTACTACCAATAAAACCGGCGCCGCCAGTTACTACAATCTTCTTCATTGTCTTCACTCCTATTTGTGTTTAGTTGTCCAATCGAAGGCAATCATGGGATCATTCCATTCCAAGCGTTTTTCATCAGGATTCTTGGGATCATAGGATTCTGTAGTAAAGTATACAATACAAGCTGGTTCATTGCCAAGTACACGATAACCATGAGCCACACCAATCGGTATCACTAATACTTGGGGATTGTCTTCTCCGAGGTAGAACACATTGGTTTCCCCTTTGGTCGGTGATGTTTCCCGCATATCATATAATACCACTTGGGCATTGCCCACTGGAAAAAACCAAATATCATCTTGCCGTTCATGATAATGAAAAGCTTTAATGACGCCAGGATAAGACTTTGACATGGAAGCTTGGCCAAAATTTTTGAGCAATTTATCATCATCTCGCAAAATTTCCATAAAAAAACCACGATCATCACTGTGGCGAGCTAATTTCTTCACGACTACATCTTGTATCATTGGAATCCCCCTCGATATTTTTTATAGACCTTGTTGCACTAAATTTAATAAATATTGACCATAGCCATTTTTCTTCAGAGGATCGGCAAGTTCTGCCAGTTGCTCCAGCGTAATAAAACCCATACGATAGGCAATTTCTTCAGGACAGGCAATTTTAAGTCCTTGCCGTTGCTCGACTGTTTGTACAAAATTGGCCGCCTGGAGAAGTGAGTCATGAGTACCCGTATCTAGCCAGGCATACCCCCGTCCTAACTGTTCCACATGAAGCTGATTCTGCTCTAAGTAGAGTTTGTTAATATCCGTAATTTCCAGTTCCCCACGGGCTGACGGCTTTAAGTCAGCTGCCATATTGACCACTTGATTATCATAAAAATAAAGGCCTGTCACTGCATAATTAGACTTAGGCTGAGACGGTTTTTCTTCTAAACTAATAGCATGACCTTCTTTATCAAATTCTACCACGCCATAACTCTGAGCCTCTTTAACCCAATAGGCAAACACTGTTGCACCAGAGTCCTGGTTTGCGGCACGCTGAACATATTTTGATAAACGATGTCCATAAAAAATATTATCACCCAAAATGAGTGAGCAGCCATCATGACCAATAAAGTCACGACCAATGATAAAAGCTTGGGCCAATCCATCAGGACTGGGCTGCACAGCATACTGAATATTAATTCCCCACTGGCTGCCATCATGAAGTAATGCCTGAAAGGACGCTACATCTTGGGGCGTTGTAATAATCATGATATCCCGAATGCCGGCCAGCATTAAGGTACTTAACGGATAATAGATCATTGGTTTATCATACACCGGCATGAGTTGTTTGCTGACGACCATTGTCAAAGGATGTAATCGAGTCCCTGAGCCACCAGCCAGAATAATGCCTTTTTTGATCATCCTAATAGGCTCCTTTCCTCGCCACTACAACTTTTATTGTTTTCATTAAGATTATAACATCTAGCCACATGGACCAGTTACGTACATACCAGGAATCCATCTGTACCCGCTCTGGATAGTCAATATCATTCCGACCATTCACCTGCCACTGACCGGTAATGCCAGGGCGCACCAAATAATAGTCATTAATATAATCCCCATAACGTTCCACTTCAGCCTCGACAATGGGTCTGGGACCAACGAGGCTCATTTCGCCCTTAATGACATTAAAAAATTGGGGCAGCTCGTCCAAACTGGTCTTGCGCAAAAACCGTCCGATTTTCGTCACTCGCGGGTCGTCTTTTAATTTAAAATCTCGATCCCATTCTTCCCGTGCGTCAGGATGATTGGCTAGAAATTCTTCTAATACCCCTTGGGAATCTTTCACCATGGTGCGGAATTTATAACATGGGAACATGTCCCCTTTTTGGCCAACACGTCGATGGGCGAAAACCACGGGCCCTGGTGAATCAATATAGATTAATATACTGAGCACCAAAAACAGGGGCATGACAACAATAATTCCCGCCAAGCTACACAAACAATCAAACATCAATTTGAACAGCCGATTGTGTCCTTGTGCTAGGTTATTTCTAATTTTTAATAAGACGGTTTTCTCATTAAATAAGGTCTCTAGTTCCATACTGCCCACGGGTACGCCAAACAAATCAGGTACAAAGGTAATGTTATCAACATGGGGTTGTAAGCGATAGACCAATTTTAATAATTCTTCCCGAGCAAGGCCAGGCGCAGCTATGAGTACATTGCGTACCCCAGCATGCCTAATGGCATCTTCGGCTTGTGCAAAGGTGCCAATGATTGGGTACTGCTGAAAGATGGCCAATGGTTGTGGATCATCCTCAATAAGGCCTACTATTTTATACCCCGCCCCCATATTGTGTTGAAAAGCCTCTACTAACAGTGCCGCCGTCTTACCTGCGCCAACAATAACCGTCGGCACTTGTAATACACCAACTGCCGTAACAATTCGTTTCATTCCATAGCGGCCAATTGCTAGATAAAGGAAACCAAACAGCCACACAAGTAACATAAAGATTCTAGATATATGTTGAATGGAATGATTAAAATAGAGAATAACCAAAACAAGCAACATGGCATATACGCTTGCCTTAAACAATCGCTCAGCCTGCTGCCAAATATAAAGTTTATTAATAGAGATTCGGTCAAAATGCAAAAAGAAGATAAACGCAAAAGGAATTACAATAAATAAATATACATCAGGTACTGAAAACTCGTAATAAAACAGCGGTAATACTTGTCCACGAATAAAGTACGCTGTCCACACTGCAGACACAACGGCTATATAATCCACTGCAACTAGAACGATGGAAACGAACCAGGGACGAATTTTTCCCCACAAAATAACATTTGTTAGGGAAGAATCTTTATATTGAGCTATGGTATGAACCCGTTCATTCAACATAATAAATAACATCCTTCCTTTGCAAAATATTACTTCCTGCTATCGTAAGTAAAAGGCAATGCATATCAATATACATTCTCTACAAGTCAACATAATCCTGCTTTTTGCCTTTTTTTTATGATAATGACTTGCTGCTAGACAGCTCACACTAAGCATACGTTATTGATAATTGGTAACCAATGGAATCAAATACTACTACTTATTATACTTTTTTTAGCAATATTTGCAACTACACCTTGAGTGCTATCATTAAAAAGCTCTTGTCTATGGATCATTTATTCATATTTTTCTCATTTCTGTATATCCAGATATCAAAAAAAGCTGTACTAGAATCCAATTGATAATTTTCGAAAAAGGTTTGTCGAAATAATTCACTAAACACTTGATTCTCCGAATCCTTGCCCAGACGATCATTCATTGCAAATGGAATATTCCCAACAGGAATAAGCCATATTTGAATAACACCTTCTTGCATGCTTTTAATTGTAGCAGGAGGTATTGGTAGTCCAGCTTGGGTCATATCTCCCAAAGCCACGGCTTCAATCAACAAGGGATTGCCATGAAAAACGAGGAGTGGAATCAGGTCATCATACTCATTATAGGATTTTTCTTCACCATAACCAACTTCCATTGTTTTCCCGGGATAAAACTTTGCAATGGATTGTAGTTCTTGGGCCATCTCTATTTTATCACTAGCGACGATCATTTTGAAAAGTCGTTTTTCCGTAGAAATGCCACTCACTGTAATGACAACTAGAACTAAGGCTAACAGGATACTACTTAATTTGGTTGAAAAAGTGGGTCTAACGACCACTCGTAGATGACCATCTGCTTTTTTTCGTTCACAAACAAGCAGTACAATCAAATAGCAAACGATTGGTACAAAGGGTATAAGATGATTGGTCCCACTTCCACCTTTTGATGCAATGATTGAAATTACGAGGGCTGAACATAATAATGTCAAGATGGTAGGTTTATTACGCACATAAAAGCTGCGCATGTTAACACCATAAATAGTACCTATTGTAATGGGTAGTAAAAATAACACGATCAGCATCATGACTTTCGGTATCAAATTGCTGATACTAAAGCCATGATAAATGGATTGGAATAACCATAACAAATAGTTATTCCAGTAAATTTGCGGTACAAAAAACGGTAATGTGGCCAACAACAGGGCCAGGCAACCTGCGTAGGATAGATTTTTCAGTCCTAAGCGCGGGTAGGCGATCACGATAATGGGTAAGAAATAGATCACTCCATGAATTTTAAGATTAGCCATAATTGCCAATGGAATGGTTAAGGCCAGAATCAATACCCACCTATTCTGCTTTGTCGTAATCAGATACATACTCACAACGACGCACAAGAGCATCATGGAATCGGGACGAATAAAGTATATATGATGCCAATGAAATAATATCCAAGTTTCCAAGCCTACTAACAAAAATGCAGACTTTTTATCAATTAATTTTGCAAACCATACCCACGAAATAACAACAGCGCACAATAACGCAATAATCCCCGATAACTTTGCGGTTATGAAGCTCGGCCCCAGCATTTTCATAATACCACCTGCGAGTATATATATGATGGGTCCATGCTGAAGGCTATACCGTGCCGGGAAGTCGATGTCTGTATAAAGAGGATACCCTTGATATAACAGCCAGGAAACGCTGGCAAAATTCACTTCCCCTTGCTCTCCGAATCCACTCCATCCCAGATAAAAGTAGGCGGTACATAACAAAATTATCATGCCACATAAAGACCATATGTTCAAAAGTCCACGAAGGAATTTATTGACTGTTATCCACATTGTGTATTATTAGCCCCTCTCAAAATAAATCAATCCACCAACGAAATATCATCACTATTTATTCTATTTGTAAGTCTCCCAATTTAGCAAGCACCATTTCCACCGTAATTTCTTCCATACACACATGTCCGATATCGCATTTATGTTTGCCACAGGGCTGACAAGGACATCCCCGTTGCATCACATGATTTTCCTGCTGGTAGGGAGCATAACGAATGGGGTCTGACGGACCAAAAATAGCAACCACTGGCACTTGCTGGGCTACTGCAATATGCATCGGCCCTGAGTCACCTGTGACGAGAACCGCACATTTTTTTACGAGTGTTGCCATTTCCAGTAGGGTTGTTTTCCCCGTGAAGACCACAAGTTTATTATGATGCTGGTATTTCATGAGGCTGATAATATCATTTACATCCTTTTCATCCATCGGCCCGCCAAAGAACGCTATCCCATAACCCTTTTCCAAAAGCTTATCAGCCAATTGGCTAAAACCTGCCTTGGTCCAACGTTTGGTGGGCCAACTGCCGCCAGTATTGATGCCAATGACTTTGGGGGTGTCAGCATGAAGGGGGAAGATTGCTTCGCGTGGCTCGCAATGACAATAGGCTGTATCCCAAATGGTTGTTGCTCGTCCTTCAGTCGCAACATCCACCCACATTTCGAGACCTTGATTGTCAATTGTTGTGACATTTATGGCTTTTAGCACCTCTAAGTATGCATCTACCTGGTGAATATCAGTACGTTCCTTGATGAGGTTATCAAGGAAGATACCAAACCCTTTAGCTGAAAAGCCGATGATCTTCTGCCCTCCGCTTAATGCCGCAATAACAGATGCTCGCTCATTGGCATGCAAATTGATGACCAAATCAAACTTACGTTTACGTATATCGAATATTAACCCCATAAAATTAGGAAATTTATTATGATAACCCTTTTTATCAATGGGAATTAGTTCTGATAGATGCTGATTATATTTTATTACTGCCGTATTTTTTTCATCAGCTAGCAAGGCAATATGAGCCTTGGGGAAATTGGTCCGCAAGGTGCGCAGTAATGGGGTGATGAATAAAAGATCACCGATGTACATTAGGTTGATGATTAGAATATTTTTATACATACCTTCTCCCTTCACTCCTACCATTACTGTTTAGTGCTTTTTTCTAGATTCCACGCCACATATGTTAATCCGGCAATAAACCAATACATACGTATCACTGGCAAATGACCAAAGTTATACTCCGTCAGTCCTTGTACTAAAAAACTTATGGTAACTAACAGCAATGACAATGCCCACATATTAGAGTCTCTCACATATCTTTTATAGTTTTGAACCATGATAAAGCCAAACAGATAAATAAAAGCAACTGTTCCTATTAAACCTGTCTCTGCTAAAAATTGCAACACATTATTATGAGCATGCATTAAATTGGGTTCTTTAGCCAACGGAGAGATGTATTGGTTTCGGTATAAATCTGAGAATTGCCCTAACCCTATTCCCGTCGCTGGATGGTCAAGGAACATCTGCCATGCACTCTGCCATATCAATACGCGTTCGCTATTGGATTGATAGTTGACATCCGTAATCGTCGCCAGTTTATAATAAATTCCCGGAATATTGACTGCAATGATACTAATCAACACTAATACGAATAGGAATGCCACCAGTTTCTTTGGCTTTTTCCTCATATGTAATACTCCATATAACATAAATACTACTGCGACTGCAATCCAAGCCCCACGAGTACCATTAGATCCTAATACTATGAGGGAGAGTATACCCATACCCATCATGAAAAGCCGAGCTTTTGCCGATAATCCAGCATCTTTGAAACAGAAAACCAGTATTAATGGTAACATCTGTACAAGATACCCAGCCATCACCATATAGCTAGAAGTAAAGGATGCAGGCCGATCAATACCATGTACTCCTTGCCATACCGCATACACATCACCAATCAACATCGAACAACATAACATGATCAGTAACGCGATCAATCGATATCGATCCTTAATAAAAGCCACCGCCAGCAACAAAGGTATTATTCGAGTGCCAATTGCTGATACCCGTTTAAGACTAGATAATACATCAAGGGAAAACATACTGGACACTGAAATTGCTATAATAAAAATACCAATTGCTTTTATTAAACCTACATCCAAATTCATCGTAAATGGTTCTTTTATATATCGTATTATAGCTAAAAGTAAAGCTAAATACATAGTAATACTGGCGCCCCCAATGGAAATACTTGAAGATAATGCATATACAAGCAATATATAATATATCGCGGTATCCAACTTATAAATATAATTCATGTTATTTCCGCCTTTATCATAGAGTATTGCTCTTTGTCGTTGGATCGCACTGAGACTTTACAGTTAGATACCAATAAAATTGCGAATATGTGCTAGCATCTCCTTCGAATAATACCCAAAATCATTTTTAAACTGATCCCTTGGAGATATAACATGTTGATATTTTTGCATATTTGTATCTTGTTTTAATAACTCCATAATATGAGCTGGTATCTGTTCTACTGTTTTAGCGATGACATGAGGATAATTTTCATAAAGATAATATCTTGGAAATCCTGAATCGGCATCAATTTTTTCGTAATATTCAACTCTTTTTTTCCGATCCAAATATCCATACATCAACCAGTGTAAATGAAAAATATTAACAAATGGCAGCTTGAATCTAGGTTTGGAATTTAATAATTGGTGATGAACTGGATGCTTTAAATCATAATAACTATTCCCATCATTACGAAACATCCGTACTTGCCAATCCGAATAATGTGGTTTTAAGATAAACGTCGTGGGGTCTAAACCGACTAAGTTATATCGAGGAATTAAAATTGCCCGAAAACGATTCTTTAAAAATTTAAATAGCCGGGGGAAATTTTCACCCATTACTTCATCAGCATCCATTGTAAAGATCCAGTCTCCTGAGCAGAGTTTAATGGCATGATTGCGCTGATCAGCAAAGTTTTTAAATTTATTAAAATATATTTTATCCGTATATTTAGATGCAATTTCAATTGTCTTATCCGTTGAACCACTATCGACAATAATAATTTCATCTAAGTATTGATATACGCTTTCTAGTGCCCATGAAAGGGAACGTTCATTATTTTTTGTTATGATATATCCGGAAATTTTCACTGAATGCTCACTCCTCCTGTCCAACGATCAATTTTTTCACTTCATCAATAACCCAGGATACACTAATACCCTGCATACACCGATGCTCTGGACAAGCATTTTCAGGTATGTTACAAGGACAACATGATTCATTCGTCGATAATACCACGGCCCTATTATTAATGGGGTGCCATCTTTTCGGCGATGTACATCCATAGATGACGATCATAGGAACACCGATTGCCGCCCCAAGATGAGCCGCACCCGTGTCCACAGTGATAAACAAGTCAATGCGCTCCAATAAGGCTGCCAAATCCAGGAGGGTCGTCTGACCACAAAAATTAGCGATGGGTGTGTTTGCCTTAGCAATGACCTCTGTTGCGTAGCTCTTGTCTTCCGGCGCGCCAATAATAAAAAAATTGGCATCATATTGTTGGGCCAGCTTGTCTACCATTTGGGCAAAACGTTCTTGTGGCCAATTCTTCAGGGCAAATGTCCCCTTGACGCACAAACCAATTCTAACTTTACTCATGGGCAAGGTGGCAAGCAAAGACTTTGCTGTCTGCTTATGTTCGGCTTTGATTGTACCGATGACTGGCGGCATGGAACCTTGGCAACCAGTAAATCCCCGGACGATAGCCTGATACGTCTCAGCCTGATGGGTATTAATAATGTTATGGGGAATTGTAATTGTCTGTGTATATAGTTTGGTCATCCAGCTTGTTTTATCGGCAAACACCTTATCCGGGCCAACCCGGACGGGTATACCTGCCAAGAAACATAACAATGCAGGCCGTAATTTTCGGTCAAAGGAAATACTAACATCAAACTTTTTAGCTCGTAGCTTGTTAGCAAATGCTAGCATTTTACCGATGGGTTTATGTTGCCCTTGATAATCATAGATCATCACTTCATCAATGACTGGATTATTCTCCACGATTTCTGCGGCCATAGGCCGTACCATCATGGTAATTTTTGCTTGGGGATATGTTTTCTTCAATAAAGCGACGGCACTGGTTGTGAGCAAGACGTCGCCCAAATTGACGAGTGAATGTACTAATATATTGTGATACTCCTGCACTGTCATTCCTTCCTTCTACTACCGGCTCAGCTCTAGCAATTTTGCTGCCAATCGCCCCGGTGCAAAACTGGTATTAGCACGCTGTAATTCATTCTTGTAGAGTTCAGTTTTATCATTAAATGTAGTAACAAAAAGCTCTAACGCCTTTTTCAGCGACTGATTATCCCCATTGGTAAAGCTCACTCCAATGTCGTATTCCGCCAATATTTCCGGATTGACTTCATCGGTAATCACCACCGGTTTATGAAAACCAATGGCGGTAAAAAACATGCCCCCCCAATGATAGCGGTAGCGACTGGCCGAATAAGGCATGATGAGTGCATCCACGTTGGCAATGGCAGTTTGCCATTCTTTGCCGATTAGTGCTTTGTGTAAAAATGTAATTTGACGGTTATGTTCATATTTTTGCTGAATGCGCTGAAAATCATCAGCATCTTCTGGTTTGACGGTAGCTCCCTGGACAAGCAACTGGACGGTCGGCGGAAACTTACAAGATAAAAAGACATCTAAGAAAACATCCAGATTTTTTTCTTTCCGATATTGACCAAAAAAACCCAGCTTTAATGTGTCACCATTCTTAATCGTGGGCTGATATTCAATATCTCGAGGAATATACGTAGGTGGTTGTAGGCAACATACATTCTCATGTTGCTGACCTAAAATTGTATCACCCAATGTCAATACCGCAACTTTAATGTTCTTGTATTTTTTCAATTTTTCCACCTGTTTGAAAAAAGCAGGTGCCTCTTGAGGATTAACGCCGTGTATGATAAAAATAACTGGTATGGGTGAATTTTTTAGTCGATTCAAATCAAGGGCGCGCAAATAACGATAGGTAGCCGTCGGAATAATAATGGCATCAACATCGCCCGCCACAACATGCTGATATAAAGCCTTAAACCAGCGTTGCCGATTAAATTCTCGTTTTGCCGATCGCCATAGTTTGTGTACTCCCCGTACACCTTCATAGGATACTCCCGCCCCAGGCAAATAATGTATCGGCACACCGTAATCGTACTTAAAATTATAACCTTCTGGCACATAAAAAGATACTGTAGCCCCCAGGCCCTGTAGTTCATCAACTAATAGACGATCAAAATCAATTTCATGACCACCCGGGGTTAAAATTGATTCGAAAATCCCAACTTTCATTTACTCTCCTCCGCTACATTCTGTATGTAGTACAACTTTACATATTTAGCCATGGTATAAAAATAATGAAAAGCAGCTAAAATAAAACCAATCTTACCATCTCGCCACCCAGATTTAAATACATAAAAACGTAAAAATCCTGCCCACGGTCTTACTACAATATCAATAAAATGGACTTTGCGCCCTCGTTTATGCATTTGCTCAGCCATCAATGTTGTATATTGATTAAATTTAAAGAAATACCGGTCCCAACTGGTATAAGTATGGTGAAACATATGTTTTTTTAGCCGTTGAATCGGCAAACTAACCAGTGCCTGTTCATGGACAAGGCCCTGCCATGTGATAGCTGTCCGCGGATATAAGCGCAAGGAATAATCTGGGCAATGTCCTCCATGTCCCACAGCTCTCCCAAAAACAACATTAATTCTCAATATTTCATACCCATATTGTCCATTACCTGCAACCACTGCACTAATTTCTCCTGCCAATTCAGGGGTAATCCGTTCATCAGCATCCAAAAACAATACCCACTCGGCATTGGTCTGGGTTAATGCAAAATTACGTTGTCCAGCAAACCCTTCCTCCATTGGATGAACAGTACACGTTGCCCCTAATTGCTCTGCACATTCAATTGTCCCATCCGTACTGCCCGAATCAATAATAATAATTTCATCGGCAAATTTGACACTCGTAATGCACTCAACGATATTTTTTTTTTCATTATAGGTTAAGATTAATACGGCTAATTTCCCTCTAGACTTCATATCACTCACACCATTTTTCATAGTTTTTTTGATCCTAGCAATGTTTGTACAAACTCGTATAAATTACCACCTTGAAATAAATAACCTGATATGTTGGCCGCTGCTGCCGCTTGTAGGTCCGATAATTTATCTCCAATTAGAAAAGATTGTTTTTTTTCAATATCCCATTGGCTAAATGCCAGTTCAATCAAACCTGGGGCTGGTTTACGACAGCTACACAGCTTACGGTAGCGCTGTTCCGAAGCGTCAGGATGATGGGGGCAGTGATAAAAAGCGTCAATATGCGCACCCAACTTGCCAAGCTGCTCACGCATAAATTCATGTAACCCCAACATATCTTCCTCTGTATAAAATCCACGCCCAATACCGCTTTGATTGGTGATGACAAACACAAAATACTGTTGATCATTGAAATATTTAATAGTTTCCAGGGCACCAGGCATCCACTCAAAATCCTGTTGGCGATAGGTATAACCATGATCAATATTCAATACGCCATCACGGTCGAAAAATACTGCTGGTCTTGACACTACCATACTTTCACCCCTCTGTCAAAATTTGGGCCTCTAGTGTCTGAAGCAATTCTTCCTGGCTAATGGCATAAGTACCAAGCTTACCCACTACGATACCAGCAGCTAGATTGGCCAGATAGGCAGCATCACTTGGCTCAAGCCCAGTTGCGATGGCTGCCCCGAGTACCGCAATCACAGTATCACCCGCACCAGAGACATCAAAAACTTCTTGTGCATGAGTAGGAATATGCACACAACGCCGGCCGCCAATGAGGCTCAAACCTTGTTCTGACCGAGTTACCACTAGGTTTTTTACTTGATATTTTCTGCGGATACGCTGGGCCGCCCATTTTACTTCTTCATCCACATTGGCAACTGAACTATGAACAGCTTCATTTAATTCTTTCAGGTTGGGCGTAATATAGGATGCTCCTGTATATTTATGCCAATCAGTGCCTTTGGGATCGACAATGACAGGTATGTTATTTTTTTCACAGTTCTCTATAATGAACCGGCACAAAGCTGGTGTGCATACTCCTTTGGCGTAATCAGATATAATGACACAATGTAGCGGCGCAGAGATCACGTTCTTTATGTATCTTTTTATTTGTTCTTCTATATCCTGACCAATAGGGCTGGTTTCCTCAAAATCAAGACGAATCATCTGCTGGTGGCCACCAATGACACGCAGTTTTGTGGTGGTTGGAGCCGTGCCGACAATTAGACCATCATGTATAATGCCCGTTGCCGTCAATAACCGTAACAATCCACTCCGATGCTCATCCTGACCAATAGTACCCACTAACATGGTTTTACAACCTAACAACGCCAGATTATGGGCAACATTGGCTGCTCCACCTAATGTCTCTTTTTCCCGCGTAACGCGGGTAATGGGTACGGGGGCTTCTGGTGAAATACGTTGTACCTCTCCAAAATAGTATTTATCTAGCATAACATCCCCGACAATCAGAATACAGCGGGAATTGATATCATTTTCCATTAAGGATTTTATTTTTTTGTACTTTCTGTACATCATCAATCCACCTCATCGATCATCTCACAGATAATATGTCCAATTAGAATATGAGCTTCTTGGATGCGAGCCGTGTTGTGGGAAGGAACAATGAGGCAAACATCACAATATCCAGCTAAGTGACCCCCATTTCCTCCGCTCATACCAATGGTAATAGCGCCCAGCTTTTTGGCTTTTGCCATAGCCAGTAGGACATTGGGGCTATTGCCTGAAGTCGTGAGCCCAAAAACTACGTCCCCCGCCCTAACTAATGCTTCAACTTGGCGGGCAAAAATTTGTTCATAACCATAATCATTGGCGACAGCTGTTAAAATCGACGAATCCGTGGTCAAAGCCACCGCGGGGAAACCACGGCGTTCTTTGACAAAT
>Ga0209123_1000354_pt1 | contig 64513 bp, 64 predicted proteins | sample BarGraIncu00431A_FD_184500 | JGI IMG/M metagenome (GOLD analysis project Ga0209123, IMG submission 184500) | Arctic peat soil microbial communities from Barrow, Alaska, USA - Barrow Graham LP Incubations 004-31A (SPAdes) (version 2) | ecosystem: Environmental > Terrestrial > Soil > Wetlands >... | reverse complement strand
TCTTCTGAGTCTGAAAGGAACAACTGAGTGTTTTCCTTTCGACGAAATGACGTTAGTACTAAAAGTGCAAGGCAAAATGTTTGCACTTATACCACTGGATAATACCGAAACACAAATTTCGTTGAAGTGCGATCCCGAAAAAGCAATTGCTTTACGCGAAGAATACTCCGCCATAGCACCTGCATGGCATTTCAATAAAAAACATTGGAATACGGTTTATATCCAACCAATGATTTCGCGAAATTTTTTGTGCGAATTGATAAAACATTCTTACGATTTGGTTGTGGCAGGTTTACCCAAGAAATTAAGAGAAAAATTAGCATAAATAAAGCCGCTGCAAACCAAGTTTTGCAGCGGCTTTATTTAATATTTTTGGCAAAGCCGGTTTTACCCAATTAAGTTCATGCGAATATATGTAGCTCCTGCAGGTTTAATAATTGAATAATGTCGATGTTCATTTCTGGGTTTAATTGAAATGACTTCGCGTTCCCTTCGGGTTGAACCTTTCAAATTTGCATTTTTGAACTTAGTTTTTGCTATGATAGTATTATCTAAATTAGCCATTGAAAGATTTGCATCCGAAAAATCTGTTTCTGTCAGATTAGCATTTAGTAAATTTGCTTCCGTCATATCTGCTCTTGAAAAGTCGGCACCTGAAAGATTTGAACCTATTAATTTCACTTCACATAAATGTGCAAAAACCAAATTGGCACTCGATAAGTCAACATCTGACAAATCGGCGTAACATAAATCAGCATATGGTAAGTTTGCACCAATCAACACTGCACCCGAGAGATTAGAATATAACAAATTGGCATCCGCCATATTAGCTTGTTTAAGATTTGCCTTCACAAGTTTAGCATCTACTAGCTTAGCACTAAGTAATTTAGTCTTTTGCATTGCAGCTTGAGACAAATCGGCACCCGAAAGATCAGCTCCAGATAAATCAGCCTTAGAAAGCTCCGCACCCGAAAAGTTAGTGCCTTTTAAATTTGCATTCTTTAAATTTGCACCAAACAAGTTTGCACCAGAAAGATCAGCAAACGAAAGATCTATACCAGAAAGATTTGCCTTATACAAATAAATGCCTTTTAAATCAGCCCAACATAAATTAAGCTCTCCAAATGAACCTCCCCGTAGGTATTCCAAAATTTTTCCTTTATCACTCATAGCATCAAAGATTAAAGATTTATATTAAAACTAGAGACATCACAGACTATTATTTCAATTAACGTCATACCTGTCCAGTATGACTCAACCTCATTCTGGGGAGAGGGAAAAAGAGTAAAATTACTGTTCGATTTTAAAGAATCAAACAGAGATTGTCTCCTTTCATTATTCAAAAACACACTATTTAATAGCGGATTACAAACTTAATAATTTTATTCAAATTATTAATATTAATCAAAATGTAGCAATTCCTCTAATTAATAAAGTAATTTTTACCACATCACTTTTCGATATTTTTTGCAATTCCTTGCTTGAGTTCACAAAACCGACCGTAATTGGGGATTGACATTAACTCACTTATTATAGATTGTAGCAAATTTTACAATCTATATATCATTATAATTCGCTATTTTTACACCAAAAATGATATTGACCATTAAAACTCCGGCATTAATTAATGTATTATAACTTTTATTATTTATTTTTATTTTTAATTGAATATTTTAAACACGTACCATTCATGATAAAATAGTGATTATCAAACAAGAAACTCGGAACACTGACAACAAAAACAATTTACCTACAAATTTAAAGTAAATATCCATCTCATTCGTCTCCTTAAATTATGGAGACGACAATCAACACTTCGATGAGTGAGCTAAAAGCAATTTCCATCACGAAAGCAATACAGCAATTTGGAAAAAACTTGCTTGGTTTCGTGCGTGGACGTGTGAAAACCACCGAAGACGCCGAAGATATAGTGCAAGATGTATGGTATCAGTTGAGTAAACTCAACAATATTGCCGAACTGGAAAATGTAAGCGCATGGCTGTATGAGGTAGCCCGGAATAAAATTACCGATAAATCGCGCAAGAAAACAAATCTGGCACTGGAAGATTATGTATACGAAAACGATGACGGAGACTTCAATTTTAAAGAAATACTACTTCTCGACGATAGCAACAGTCCTGAACTTGGACTTTTCAAAGAGATGTTCTGGAAAGAATTTCAAGAGGCTATCGAAGAATTACCTCCGAATCAAAAAGAGGTCTATCTGCTCAACGAAATGGAGGACATGACATTGCAGGAAATAGCCGACCAAAAAGGCGAAAACCTGAAAACCATTATTAGCCGAAAAGGATATGTGGTAAAGCATTTACGAAACAAGCTAAACTATTTGTACAAAGAACTAAACAGTTGAACCTATAAAACTCAGTAAAATGGATACTTCAAATAATAAATTATGTAGAAACCGCAAATGTTTCTTTATGCCATTACTTATCATAGGGCTATTTGCTATCAGTGCTGTAGTTATGCTACTTTGGAATTGGATTATTCCGTCCGTAAGCAATCTATCCCCCCTCACCTATTGGCAAGCAATAGGATTATTTATCCTGAGCAGAATTCTATTCGGTGGATTTAAGTTTCACAGACACCACAGAGGATTTCATTCCATGCATAAATGTCACACCGACCAGCACGAACGGTTTATGGAAATGAGCGAGGAAGAAAAACAGCAATTCAAAAATCAGTGGAAAAGTCGCTTTTGTAAACCTTCAAAATCATGAAATTAAGTTTTAAAAATGTCCATCGAAATCGATAGACATTTTTTTTGAAAGTAAGTCAGCATTTATAAAGTAAAACAACAGAACGTACGTCTTCAATACTATAAGACATTTATTAAAACTTCATACAAAATGACAAAATCAATTTTATGTACCGTAATCATCGGTATCTTAGTGGGCGCAACAGCCTTCTTCGTACCAAAAATGTTACTTGGAATTTTTATTTTTTGCGCTGTAATGCGCTTATTTCATTGTTGCTGTCACCGACACCACAGCAGAGGACGTTTTCACATGGCTGACAACATCCGCGCAATGAGCGACGAGGAATATGCTGATTTCAAGGCACAAATGGTAGGTAGTTACTGCAATTCGGGCTATCATCATCACCGACACTGCGGTTGCAAATCGCAAGGCAAAGGCAAATGTACCTCGAAAGACAAAGAAACAACCAAGTAATCAACCTTAAAAAAAACAATTATCATGCATAGAAAATCAAGATTTATAGTAGCGTTGGCTATAGCAACTATCACATTCGGAACATTATGGCTCACTATGGGGGCAGATCAATTCAATCGTGGTCATCGCCTTTGCGAAAATGAGCATTGCTGTACACAATCACAAGTAGATAATCCTAAAAAATAAGACGGCAGTTCAGTTCTTAATTATAAACAAATCAATTCTTTAAGCCCTTCTGATTTCATCTGAAAATCAGAAGGGCTTTTTTATGCACGAAACTTTCAAAGTAATACGCCTTCACTATTGGTTAACCAACAAAAAATATGTAAATTTACGCTCTTAAATTCACACACTTTTTAAAGTATAAAACCCTAATTTAAAGTATCATGAAAAAAGTAATTCTAGCTTCGATTTTCTGTCTTTTCATCCATGTAAACAGCCATGCACAAACGAAACAAGCTTCTATCAAAGAATTGTTTCACGTTATGCAAACCGACTCCATTATTGAAAAAACTTTTGCGTCCATAGTCCCTGGCATGTTAAGTAGAATGCCCAATATCCCTAAAGACTCAGCTTCAGTTGCAACAAGAGATAAAATGATGACAGGAGTGATGAAAATTGCCAAAGATATTTGCACCAAAATGATAAATGAAGATATGGTTGTTATTTATGACAAGTATTTTTCTCAAGCCGAGATTGATGATTACATTCGTTTCTATAAATCAGCCTCCGGTCAGAAGTTTACTAAAATGACACCAGCTATTCAGGCCGATTTGATGAATGTAATGATGCAAAAATACATACCGGAAATGAGTAAGTCTATTGCAGCATCTGTTGAGGAAATAAAGAATAAAGAGTCTAAATAAACTCAAATGAGAAAGGTTCTTTTCGTACAAGAAGAACCTTTCTTTTGTTAATTTATTATTTCTCGCCATCAATCAAACCAAACACACCTAATATAAATTAAATTTATACAATAAACATTAATTCATGCTACCAAAGTGATAGCATTCGAAAATATGATATAAATTTGCACCATAAACCTAAAGCGAGATGAGAATTAATACAAAAATACGGTATGGTTTACGAACAATGATAGAAATAGCCGGTTCTACCGATACCAGTGGTATGTTACAAAAAGACATTGCCAAAAATCAAAATATATCATTGAAATACCTTGACCCTATAATTTCATCGCTAAAACTAAAGGGACTGATTGCCAATAGTAAAGGAAGAGGCAGCGGCTATAGATTGACCCGCGAACCAAAAGAGATCACCATGCTCGATATCTACACCGCTTTCGAACAAATAGTAGTTGTCGAGTGCATAAATAACTTAAATTATTGCGATAGATCAATGCACGATTGTAAAGGTCGGAATTATTGGAACGAGTTTAAAAATGAATTTGCTGAAATGCTGCAAAGGAAAAATCTTGAGCAAATAATTGAAGAGACTCATTATGAATGCATAGGCATAATTACGGAAGAAGTAAACTAAATTATAATTTGACGAGTTGTTAACTCGTCAAATATTTTTCTAAATATATGCTACTTATGCTATAGCATTACTATAACAACCAAAAAAAACTACCAAAATACAAAAGCAAACAAATACGTTTTCAAACAAAAAAAAATTAAAATCACATACTACTATTGCTATAGGATATATAACTTAATTAAAACAACAATCAAATCCATGTCAAAAATGAAACTAACAAATTATTATATGTTGCTAATGGTTAGCATCATATTAGTCGGTTCTACCAGCGCAGTGAATGCTCAAACACTGAAAATAAATTCTCAGAGCTCTACTATGACTATTTTGGGAACTACCAACGTACATAATTTTCAAAGCAAAGTAACCCAAATTAGCGGTGATTTGGTGATCAGCGGCAAGAAAGTTCAATCATTGAAAGTTGATATACCAGTAAAATCGATTAAAAGTAACGAAAAGTTGATGGACACAAAGACCTATGAGGCTTTTAATGCCGAAAAAAATCCAACTATCACCTTTCAACTAATCGATGCAGTAATCCAAAAAGCAACAGCAGAAGACATTGATGTGGTACTAACAGGAAACCTAACAATGGCCGGAGCTACAAAAAAAGTAACCTTTAATACTACAGGTAAAGCGCTTAAGGCAGGCACATTCCAATTTACAGGAAGTGTACCACTTAAAATGACTGATTTTAAAATGAAACCACCAACCGCCATGCTAGGAATGATGAAAGTAGGCGATGCTATCACTTTGAAATTTAGCATTGTATTGGTAGGTGATTCTGAAATAAATGCATTGCTAACAAAATAAGAAAAGAACAATACATAAAAGAACATCACTTTACCAACAATTAAAAATAAGAAAAATGAAAAAAACAATCTTCACAGTAGCAACTGCTCTATTTGTTAGCAGTACAATGTTTGCTCAATTAAGAGCTACGGATCAAACCGGCATAAACGTATTCGAAACTCCTAAAACTGATACACAGTTTACAGGTCCAAAAGTAGAATTCGGTGGATCTATTTCAATGCCTTACATCGCATTGAAACATAGCAATGATGTTGTCAATCAAGACCCAACAAAAAACTCAGAAGCATTATTCAAAAACACTCCCAATTTTGGTTTGTCAATGGCTAATTTGAATATTAATAGTTATTTGGCTGATGGAGTTACTTTGCAAGTTACATTATATCTTGCTTCAAAACACCACAATGAAACTTGGGTAAAAGGTGGTTATGTTCAGTTTGATAAAATTCCATTTATCAAATTGGATTTATTGGATAATATCATGAAATACACGACTATCAAGGTTGGTCAAATGGATGTTAACTATGGCGATGCTCACTTCCGTCGTTCAGATGGTGGTAATGCTATCTACAACCCATTTATGGAAAACTACATCATGGATGAATTCGCTACTGAAATTGGTGCAGAGGCTGATGTAAACTATAATGGACTTATTGGAACTGTTGCAGTAACAGATGGAGAATTAAATCCAAATCTTGCAGCAATTGATACAACTATAGCATCAAACAAATACTCAAATGGCTTACGCAATCCATCATGGATAGCAAAAATTGGTTACGACAAACAAATCACAGATAAATTTCGTGTTCGTTTGACTGGATCAGTTTATTACACCGTGGGTTCAGGTTCTAATACGTTGTTTGGTGGTGACCGTACTGGCTCAAACTATTCAGCGGTAATGTATAATCTTGCTCCAGCAACTTACACGGCTTTTAATGGTCGTTTTAATCCGGGCTTATCAGATAGATTGACTACCGTAATGGGTAACTTGTTTTTGAAATACAATTTATTGAATGGTCTTTCTGTTGAATCTTTCACTACTTTGGAAGCTGCAAATGGTGGTAAAGCATCAGAGGCTACAGATAGAAAAGCAAGTCAATTTGCAACAGACCTGATTTTCCGCTTTGGTAAAGCTGACAACTTCTTTGTTGGTGCACGTTACAATACTGTTAGTGCAGATGTTGCAGCTGCCACTGCTAAATCAGCAGCATCTTTAAATGCAGCTAATTTATCTAAGAATGCTGTTACAACTACATATACTATCGGCACAGATGCCGTACCAGCTTACACACAAGGAATCAGTCGTTTGGCAATTAGTGGTGGATGGTATGTAACCAAAAACATTATGGCTAAAGTTGAATACTCAAATCAGAAATATACTGGTGGTCAAACTCTAACTACCGGTGCTAACCCAACAGCTCTTAACTACATGCTGAACGGAGCAAAATTTAGTGGATTGAGTGCAGAAGCTGTAATCTCTTTCTAAAAACCCGGATTGAATTTCTTTAAGCCAGCTAGGAATCTTCCAGGCTGACTTATCATTCTTTTTAAAATATAAACGATTGTATGAAAAGGCTTATTGGTATAATTGGGTTTATCCTTCTTTTAAGTCAATTAATGCTGGCTCAATCCATTGTGACAGTAGATTTACAAAAAAGTAGCTCGGTAACAATTACCGGTTCTACTAACATTGTTTCGTTCAAGCTTCTTTACCCGGGAGATATGCTCCCCAAAAAGAACTTTGTAATTACTGCCACGCAATATCAAAACAGAATACTTTTAGGTCAAACTCAACTGTCGATAGCAGTAAAAGATTTTACTTCGGGCAATAAAATGGCATTGAGGGATTTTTTGAAACTTATCAAGTCTAAAACTTATCCATCTATTCATGTACAACTGAATTATATTGATTTAAAGCAAAATTACGACAAATCAAAAATGATTAAAGGAAATGCTTACGCCGACATAACCATTACGGGCATTACCAAGAAATACTGCTTTCCGATTTCATCTGATAGTGATGGAGAGAATTATTTCTTGAATGTCCGTAAAAATATCAGCATACGTGATTTTGGACTGGTTCCACCGGTTGAAATGCTAGGCTTAATAAAGGTGAGCGAATGGATTGATCTAGATTTCCATATTGTTTGCAAAATAGCCTTAAACAAGGTCAATCAAACGGCGTACAACAGCCCTACTCAATTCATAGATTTAGCTAAGAATACAACAGACAATCACTAATAAATTATTGAACCAAAAAAGAGCTTTCCTGCAAAAGGAAAGCTCTTTTTTTATCTCACCGAAGCCTCAACTATGCAACAGAACGTTCAACGCAGCCCCGCAAATAGCTGTATAGCGACACATGAAAGACGTTGAGCAATCATTGCTCACGCTACATAAATTCACAGCAAACTATTTGAGTCCACCTGACATTTACATTAATCCTTTACATTGATCCAAAAAACTCGTATTATCCGATGACAAAAAAGCCCTTCTCCGTTAGGAAAAGGGCTTCTGTATATATTAAGAAGCGATTATGCCAATTTGTTTACATAGATAGCCAACTTCGATTTCAAGTTGCTAGCTTTGTTTTTATGGATAATGTTGCGTTTAGCCAATTTGTCCAACATAGCACTGATTTTTGGTAACATTTCAATTGCTACAGTTTTTTCAGCAGTTGTACGTAATTTGCGAACCGCGTTACGTGCTGTTTTAGCATAATAACGGTTGTGCAATTTTTTCTTGTCGGCTTGACGAATTCTTTTGATAGATGATTTATGATTTGCCATTGCAATCTTATTTTAAATGCTAATAAATTTCCTTTTTCTTTTGTAGTCCATAGGGGAGTCGAACCCCTCTTTCCAGGATGAAAACCTGGCGTCCTAACCGATAGACGAATGGACCATTAAGCGCTGTATTGCTTTCTGGTATTGAGTATTGTTGTTCTCAATTGCGGGTGCAAATATACGGGTGTTTTTTGAATTGACCAAACCTTTTCTGGAAAATATTTCAATTAATTTGTAATTTGCTATTTATCAGATACTATTAATTTATCACTGCTACTATTTTGTTTCAATTTCCATATCAAAAGCCAATATTTTTGCTACTTTTGTTGCCTCAACAGTCCATTTATGCAGGAAAAAACAAGCGGAATTGTACTTCATTCGATAAAATACTCCGATTCAGCAACAATTGTCACCGTATATACGAGCCAATTTGGACGCGTTTCGTACATGGTTCATGGTGTAAATAAAAAGAAATCGGTTTTTCGCTCTGCCTTTCTTCAACCACTCTCTATTGTAGAGTTGGATGTGGTTCATCTTCCGAGCAAGGATTTACAACGCGTAAAGGACGTACGAATAGCTTACCCGTTTATAGGAATTCCTTTTAATCCGATAAAAAATTCGCTAGCACTATTTCTATCCGAAGTTCTCTTTCGTACCCTGCGGCAAACAGAGCCCGACGAAAGTATGTTTCTGTTTTTAGACAATTCTATTAAACAACTTGATTGCTGCGAAACCGGACTGGCAAACTTTCATTTGGTATTTCTACTTAAGTTGAGCCGCTATTTGGGATTTGAACCAAACGAGGATGAGGAAAGTGCTATTTATTTCGATTTGATGAACGGTGTTTTTACAAGGAACAAGCCACAACACATACATTATCTGCTACAGGACGCCACAAATGATTTCAAAGCACTGCTTCAGGCAGACTACTCCAACATGTCCCAATTGATTTTTTCGCGTCAGAACCGCCTTAAACTGCTCGAAAGCATGATTGAGTATTATCGCTTACATATACCCGACTTTAATGGCTTACATTCGCTCGCAGTATTGCAGTCGTTGTTCAATTAGAGGAAGAGAGATACTTGTTTTTTCCTGAGCTTTCAGTTTTTCTGGAATAGGACGAATTTTGGTTCACGAAGGGAGATCAGAACACTGTAGAAATATCGACTAACCATTTTAGCAATGACATTGGCACTATAAGAGAGAATGAGGAAGCAATGCAACGCCCAGAGAGCATTCAGGCACACGTAATCTAGTTCGTCATATATAATAGATGACTTTAGATATTCTTAGAATAAATAATTAGTTTTTCGCCGAGATTGAGTTTGTCTCCCGGGATACGATTCCAGTCTTTAATATCATGCACACTACAACCATATTTCTTGGCTAACGAATAAAAAGAGTCTCCTGATTTTACTTTATGGGTAATTGTAGGTTTTACTACTGTTTTTTCAACAGTACTATTATCAGCCACAACATTTACACTAAGCGATTGTCCCGGCTTTATTTTTCCATCTTCGAGATTGTTTAATCTCTTCAATTCATCTATTGCAACATTATATTTTTTAGCAATTACATAAAGTGACTCCCCCGACTCGACTTTATGTACAATTGTTTTTTCGGCTTTCGCTACAGTTTCTTTTTCGGACTGAGCATCTTTGCCCGTCAGTTGCAATTGTTGTCCTGATCTAATACTTGAAGAATGTAAATTGTTCAATGACTTTAAATCAGTCACCGACACGTTGTTCTTTTCTGCAATGTCTGACAGCGTTTCGCCTTTCTTCACCTTGTAAGTAACAACCGAAGGCTCAGCTTTCGTGTTTTTTGTTCCATTGTTTACCGCTGCCACTTCCAACGGTTGATTCACTTTCAACTCCTGATCAAAACGAATATTACTTGATTTAAGATTATTCATCGCCTTAAGTTCATCCTCAGTAATATTATATTTTTTTGAAATACTTGATAGCGTTTCGCCTTTCTTTACTTTGTAAGAAATTGGAGTTGCTTCTATTTTATTGGCAGCAATGTTTGACGTTGACACAACAGCTTGCGCTATTTGCAAATTTTGACCCAAGCGGAGATTATTCGATTTCAGATTATTCGAAGCTTTAAGTTCTTCTTTAGAGATATTGTACTTTTTCGAGATGCTCGACAACGTTTCACCTTTCTTTACTTTGTAAGAAATTGGCTTCACTTCAGCTTTCACTTTATTAGCAGCAATATTCGACGTTACCTCAGTAGATTGAGCTACTTTTAGCTCTTGACCCAAACGAATTTTCCCAGAAGGTAGATCATTCAATTTTTCAAGCTCGCTAACAGTAGTATTATTCGCCTTGGCAATACTAAACAATGTTTCACCACTTTTTACGGTGTGCAATGAGTTTATATTTTCAGCTGTTAGTTGTTTTTTAGCAGTTTGCAATTCCGGCTTTGCATTTTCAGCAAGAGCTTTGCCCGACTCAACAACCATTACTGTTTCTTCGTCTTTTACTTTCAATTGTTGTTTAAGACTAAGTTTACTGCCTTTAATACGATTTTTATCTTTCAATTCGGCAATAGACATCCCATATTTTTCAGCAATAGAGGATAGAGTTTCACCCTTTTTCACCCGGTGATATTCAGCAGGAACATGTTTATTAATTCGCTGAACGTTGGCATTATTCATGATGGGAGCAATTGGCTCATCATTCAAATTGTTCGAAATATTATCAGCAACTGCAGATCTAACAACTGAAAAAGGATCAAAACCAACTACGCGATTTGCCTTTACAAACCGTCTGGAATAATATGCTTCATCTGAATTTGAAATAGTAACGCCTTTATGCACGGCAGCGTGAATAAAATCAAAAGTTCCATTCTCGTTTTTATTAACTACAATCCCAACGTGACCCACACGTTTACTGTGCGAACGACCTGAAAAATAAACCAAATCACCGGTTTTAAGTTCTTCGGGCTGCACAGTATCAAATTGTTCGGCTTGTTCGGCAGATGATCTCTTAAGGTTATAACCAAAATTGCGATAAACGTATGAAGTAAATCCTGAACAGTCGAATGAAGATGTACCCGGCGAACCAAAATGATAAGGGGTATTTAGAAAGACCTTTCCAAAATTTACAATCGAATCAGTCAATGGAACTTTCCCTGGAGATAGATAATTTATATGGAGGGTATCGGATATAGCAACAGGCTCCTTGCGCTCTATGGCACCGGAGAAAGAGAGTAGAAAAAAGAGAGAAAAAAGAAGTAAAAAAGGTTTCAAAAACTGCATAAATGAACTGTTCAGATAAATAATGTCTTGCAAAGATAAGATTTTTAGGCATTAATGAACAGCCATTTTTCTCTTTTTAATGAAAAAGAGAAACTTTTAGAATTTATTAAAACGTAAGTTCAACTATCAAAACACCAATTTTCCACCTTTTTTTGTAACCTCAAATTGAACCATTTCACCCATCTTAAGTGGCAAATTGTAATCGACATGCCCCGATGGAAAGTTAAAGCAGACAGGATAATTATACTCACTCACTGCACTTGCTATAACCTGAGCAACACTTTGTTTCATCAACGGATCTTCTACACAATCACTAAATTGGCCAACAATAAGTCCTGACAGTTCTGACAGCACACCGCTAAAACGTAGATTTTGCATCATCCGATCGATATGATACGGTTTCTCAGCAATATCTTCAATAAATAAGATATTGTCTTTGTACGCTAAATCGAATTGACTTCCACGTAAGCCAATCAGCACAGAAAGGTTTCCACCGATAAGTTTTCCTTCAGCCCTTCCAATTCGATTATGCCTATTAGCCGGAACTGAATAAGTAGGTAGTTTCCCAAATATCATTTTACGAAAAATCTGTATCTGTTTTGTCGAATCTGGAAATTCAGTAAGATGTTTTGCCATAATACCATGAATGGAGGCTATACCCAGATTGCTTATAGCATTATGCAAAATAGTAATATCGCTAAAACCGATAAGCCATTTTGGGGATTTAACGAAAGTAGAAAAATCAAGTTTATCGATAATTTGTGCCACTCCGTAGCCACCCCGACTACACAAAATTGCATTTACGCTGGGGTCATCCAACGCTTCTTGCAAATCGGCGATTCGTTGTTCGGCAGTACCAGCAAACCGACCGTATTTAGTGCGTGCAAATTTTCCTACGGTAACATTCAAGCCCCAAGACCTAAGCATTTTTTTTGCTCCAACAATATATTTTGTCTCAATGCTTCCTGATGGAGAAACGATGCGGATTTGATCGTTAGCTTTTAAGAATGGTGGTGTCATAGTATAATTTTTACGTAAATACAATATCTCTTGCCGACACCAAAATTAGTAATATTGCCGGAATCAACCAAACAACACCATTCACAAGCATCATTTTGGAATTAGAAAGTGAGCTTTTAAAAAACAATAAAAATCCAATATTGATGGAAAAATGAAATAATACAGAAATTATCAAATTGTAGTTTGTGTCTTTCAATAGTTGACCGATAATAATGGAGGCAGATATAGAAAAGAATAGAAATCCAACAATGAATACAACTCCATTTTTATAGTGACCAATATGCCACAACCCCCAAAACACACCTACTATTACTGATGCCCAAATGACTGAAAACTCTTTTTCAAGGTTAGGTTGCATAAAACTTCGCCAACCAACTTCTTCGCCAATGGAACCAACAATTATACCTGCAAGCATCAATGGTAATATCGAAATGATATTTGGTGTAATCCGAACATCAACTTTCAACAATTTACAAACAAAGAACCCTATCGAAAACAAAACTATTGGAACTAAGAATGAAAATAAACCTCTAAGAGCAACCATTGAATTGAGTTCGATATTTATAGACGTTCTGAGACTTCTAAAAATTAGAAAAGTAATCAAGAGCGCAATAGACGGAGCTAGTTGTGGCAATACAACCTTTTCGAAATTGAGATTTATTTTTTGTTGAAATACAGCCAAAATTGCTGTAGCAACTAGGATTAAAAAGAAAAGAAGTAATAATTTTAGAATCATTCGTATGCATATTGTTTAAATTTCAGCTCACTGCTAGCTTATCAATACTTAACCCATTTCCACATTTCTTTCCAGGTTACCTTTTTGCCGTACATCAAAATACCGGTTCGGTAAATTTTACCAGCCATCCAGGTAGTACCAATAAAGGACAACACTAAAATCAATAGTGAGAGAATGATTTGCCAGGTGGGAACCCCAAACGGCAAACGAACCATCATAACGATGGGTGATGTGAAAGGGATCATTGAACACCAAAGTGCCAACGGACCGTCGGGATTTTGGGCGCTATAAATAGCCGCATAAATGGCAAAAATAATCGGGAGCGTGAGTGGCAGGGAAAATTGCTGCGTATCCGTTTCGCTATCCACTGCTGAACCAACAGCCGCAAAAAGCGAAGCGTACAACAAATATCCACCAAGAAAATAAAGGACAAACAAAACGACTATTTGTGCAAAATCAAATCCATTCAACATCGCCACTATCTCCTGCACCTGACTTGGACTAGCAGCTGGAGTGGCTTGCATTCCCATAGAATTGGCTTGTTGCAAAGCATTAACATCGACTTTACTTCCAAGAATACTTCCGGCTGCAGTAGAAATGAGCACCGTTAGTAGCACCCATAAAAAGAACTGAGTAAGCCCAACCATTGCAATACCGATGATTTTACCCATCATCAATTCGAACGGCTTTACCGACGATATAATCACTTCGACAATGCGACTGGTTTTTTCCTGCACTACTCCATTCATCACCTGTGCACCGTAGATAACTATAAACATATAAATCATAAAGGCCGAAATCATGCCAATGCCCAATGCCAATTCGGCCGAACCCACTTTGTCTTTGCCATCTTCACCCCATTTCACCGTAGTAATATCTATATCTGTTCGCGATTCTTCTACCATCTTTTTCAGGTTAGGGATATTGTGCGAAGCCAGTTTTTGTTCTTCTACATAATTTTTAAGCAAGCCGGAAACATAGTTTTTCAACTCCATATTCACTTGTTCGCTCGAATAAAGTGCCACAGCTTTCGGGTTTTTGGTCAAATCGCCGGAGATAACCAACAATGCAGCAAAATCCTCGTTTTTATCGTTCTTTTTCCGAATCTCGTCAGCCGACTTGTCTACAAAATCAAATATGTAGGTATCGTTGTTTTTAAGCACCGAAGTGTAGCTATGCGTCCTGTCGATAACGAAGATGTGTTTCTTCGTTCTATCTTTAATGCTCGAGAGCCAAAGCGGAATCATGATCATTCCGGCAAACACAACCGGAGTAAGAAATGTGAGAATGATGAATGATTTCTTCATCACCCGGGTGGTGTATTCACGTTTTATGATTAGGCTAATCTTAGACATAAATGAATGGTTAATGATTGATATGACCCCTAACCCCTAAAGGGGAACTAAGTTACTTCTGATTCGCATTTTATTATATAACACCTTACGGTTGACTGTATTTCATGCCCTTTTCTTTAAGCATTCGGGAATTCTTCTCTTATACCCCTTCAGAACTTGTCCGACTCTTGGCGGAGGCTAGGGACTCTTTGTTACCGTTTTTATAAAGATATCATTCATACTTGGCAATAATTCTTCGAAAGAGAGAATCTCGGTTTGTTGGATAAGTAAGTTCAGCAAAGAGCTGTTGGATTCGGCATGTTGCTTTCTGATAATACTTTCTACAACATTATTCTTCGTTGTTTGCGAAAGTAATTCAAAGCCGTTTTCATCGAATGAACCTGCCGACCGAACTACAAAAGTATTAGTTGCATGTGAAGCTCTTATTTCGGCAACATTCCCTTGCAGTACAATTTTTGATTGATTGACCAATGAAATATTCTCGCACAAATCTTCAACCGTTTCCATATTGTGGGTGGAGAAAATGATGGTTGCTCCATTCTCGCGCAGGCTTAGAATTTCCCGTTTCATTAAGTCAGCATTTATCGGGTCAAAACCGCTGAATGGCTCATCGAAAATAAGCAGCTTTGGTTCGTGCAAAATAGTCGTAATAAATTGCACTTTCTGCGCCATTCCTTTCGACAGCTCCTCCACTTTTTTATCCCACCAAGTCTCTATCTCAAATTTTTCGAACCAGTATTTCAACGCTTTCAGTGCATCGCTTTTGGTCATACCTTTAAGTTGTGCCAGATACAAAGCCTGCTCGCCGATTTTCATTTTCTTGTAAAGCCCACGTTCTTCAGGCAAATAGCCAATGCTTTCAACATCTTTTGGAGTGAGACGCTTGCCGTTCAGCCGCACTTCACCGCTATCGGGCGCAGTTATACAGTTGATGATACGAATCAGGGTGGTTTTACCGGCACCGTTGGGTCCAAGCAGACCATAAACCGTGTTCTCCGGAACCTCCAGACTCACTCCATCCAGAGCGCGATGCCCGGCATACTGTTTTACTACGTTTTCTACTTCTAATAAAGCCATATTCAATTTTATTAAGACCCCCTGCCCCCTAAAAAGAATTCTTGAAGTCCTCATTAGGGGATTTAGGGGTTAAATCATATTTTCCCCTCGTCGGCAAAACTATAGTAATTGCCCCGTGCAATAATAATATGATCGATGAAAACGATACTTATCGCTTCGCAGCCCTTCATTATTCTTCGAGTAATTTCTTCGTCCTCACGACTTGCTCGATTTTGTCCTGAAGGGTGATTGTGTGCTACAGCCACTGCTTGTGCCGATTTTTCGAGCGCCATTTTCAACAGCATCGGAATATCAACCACCGTTTGGCGAGTGCCTCCTTGTGTTAATCGTTTTACCTCGATAACCTTGTTGGCTCCATTGAGCAAAGCTACCCAAAATTCTTCATGTGACAAGTCGCACATTATCGGTTGGAAAAGTTCAAAAAGATGGATACTCGATGTGACTTGTTTACGCTCAAGCGTTTCGGCCAACTTGCGACGTTTACCAAATTCAATGGCGGCCAAAATAGTAATGGCCTTTGCTTCGCCAATGCCTCTGAAACGTTTGCACAAATCGGCAATGCTCAACTGCGCCAACTCGTTGAGGTTATCGTGGCAATCGTGCAAAATGCGGCGCGATAGTTCCACCACCGTTTCGTTTCTACTTCCCGAGCCAATAAGTATGGCCAGCAATTCTGCATCCGAAAGACTTTGAGTGCCTTTCCGCAGCATTTTTTCGCGTGGTCGGTCGTCTTCGGCCCACTCACGAACAGTCAATCTTTTTTCGTCAGTTTCCATATGCCAAAAATACGGAGAATAATTCAGATTAACAAACCTTGTGTAAATGAAAAAATAAAGCTGCTACAACACGAGGTTGAAGCAGCTTTATTCTCTTTTTATTTGAAGCACATTTTATTTTTTCTGTTGTAATTCCCATATTGTTGCAACAGATTCATTTTCCAAAAAAAAATCATCCCATCCGGTAGGTGTAGGACCTTCAATCCCTTTAAAGAACAATTTTCGACCCGAACAATCATAGATTTCTTCACGGCTATACTCAATTGGGTTAGAATTTACAAAACTTATTACATAATGATTCTCATCCGTAGATTTGTTACTAAAAACCCTGATGGATATATTCTGCTCTGCATTAGAGTGCTCTTTACAAAACTTAGCTAACCATTCAATATTTTTTAGAGGATCAGTTACTCCACAAACCGAGATGTTATGATTTTCTGCTATCACATATTTAGGATCATTTTCGCAACTAGTACACAATAAAAGTAGTTGAAAGAAAACAGCATAGAGAAACAACTTTGATTTCATAATCATCTTTTATTTATTATAGAATTCTAATTGCCCCTCATACTGAGGACCAATACACATTGCGAGTACAATACCTGTCCACTCTTCATATTTAGTGATTTTAAAATAGACAGTATCCCCTACTTTCAATTGTCCTTTGTATAAACTTGGATCAAAAGTAATTGTTGAGTTGATGGGTAATCCTTTGGGAATAGATTTTTCAATCTGAATTATATCAAAGCATCCTGTACCGGTATTCAGAGATATAACCTTTCCTTGATAAGACAGATTATCTTTCTCACAACCAATTCCACATATCATAAAAAACAAAGCAATTGTTGCAAATAAAATTGTTTTAGTTTTCATGCCATTATCAGATTTTCAATTATTGGATCTTATTTACTACCAATTGCTCAAACTGCAACAACGTTTTTCTAAGTTCCGTATTTGTAACTTCGGTATCCTTTCCATTGCCACTAACATATACATAAGCCCAGGTACCGGTTGGCAAAGTTGATTGTTGAAAGTTTCCGGCTATATCAATCTCACTACTCAGCGCCTTTTTAAAGGCAATAAAACAGGGTGCACTATCGACATTGTTATCAATAACAATCCGAATAGTCGTATCTCGATAATTATAGTTGGAAACAATAGCCTGCAGTTGGTTGGGATTGTTGGTTGGCGATAATCTAAGGTCCATCGCCCCTCCTCCCTGACGCACAAAATGCATCGAGCTGTAAGTACCTGTTATACTGTTAGCTTCGTTTTTGCATCCTGCCAAAATCATAATAAGCGATAAAAGAATAATGGAGAGTGTTTTCATATCGAGTTTGCTTTTCTACTGTTTATTAGATGCTATTCATTATTCATCCGTTGCATGAGTGTTTTAAAAATCTAAAGTTTTATGGGTGAAATTAAAACAAATTGTCTATCGGATTAAAAATCCTTATAATACAAAGAAGTGGGATTAAAAAAAAATCCCACTTACCAGCCAGCACTTTTGTGCAAGTCGTTAATTATTATATATCCGTGAGGACTGAGGTATTATTGTATAGTCAAATATATGCATGGACTTTGATTTTCAGTTTTAAGCCACTGTGCTTCAACACCCCATCTATAATACAAGCAGTCGGCACTTTTTGTAATTGGGATTAAAATAACAGATGATTTTACTTTATCTTTCCCCATTTTTTTTAGATTGTTCAAATTTACTCCAAATGCATTAACCCATTCAAGTGTTACTGCAACTTCTCCTTTTAAAAAAATATCATATTTATTTAAGTCTGAATCAACCCATCCAGAACTCTTTGAAATATTAAATAAGACATTTTCATTAATCAACTCTTTATCTGGAATACCATTATTTATACCTCTAATATGCATACGAAGCAAACAATTATTAAAGGATTGCTTATCTATATAAAAACTAATTTTTTGAATTCTTGATATAGAATTTCCTAAATCAAATCTAGAACCTATTTCATGACCTTTTCCTCGTTTATCTCCTCCCCAACCACAAAGTCCTACTTTATTTCTCTGAGAAGTAATACCGATTTTCCTAAACACATTATTTGGAGAAACAGAAACTTCATTTAATTGAATTGGTTTTTCATTTAGTTTTATTATGTTGTCTTTATCTGTAAGTTCACCGATTGATAATGAAACTGGTTCATAACCCATCATTGAAAATCTGACAATTGAGGTTGAGGTTGACTTTTCGACATTTAAATTAAACTCACCAGCTTCATTAGTAATAGTACCTATACTAGTATTAATTACTCCTATACTTGCATATTCCAGCGCATTATTACTTGACGCATCAACGACTTTACCTTTTATTATTTGGCATTGTAGAGTTGCTAAAATTAAGCTTGCAAACAGTATAGTTAAAATAAACTTTCTGTATTGATAATTATTTGGGCTCATAAAAAGAAATTTCATATATTGTTGATTGTTTCTTTAAAATAAATGATTTTTTTAATATTCTCGGAAGATTCTTAGGTGAAATACCCACTTCGGAAGTACCCCTCCCCCCTTCAAACATAAACTAATTCACCTTTTACCTAAACCGGTTTACATCTGAGGTAAACTAGTTCATGTTTTAGGTAAACTAGTTTATGTAGAACCTAAATCGGTTTATGTTTTAGGTGAATTTGTTTACAAAAAAGGTAAACTAGTTTAGGTATTTACCAAACCAGTTTACCTTTAGGCTAAATTAGTTTACGCGCGAACTAAACTTGTTCTACTTAGCTTTGGCTTCAGTAGCTACAGGTGCTTTGCCTTGCCCGTCAAACAGCTTACCCATTTCGTCCACAATGGTTTGTGTACCGGGTACGCCTTGTTTGGCAGCACTTTTGGCTGAGCCGTAGATAGAAAGTCCAGCCTGATAAGCATCAACACCTGCTGCCATGCGGGTATCGGATACCATTTCGGCAATGCTTGCCAACTCAGCACCTACCCTGCGGGTGGCTTTCACAAAATCCAAGTCTAACTTGTACTCGCCCAAATTGGTAAAGGGTGGTACAATAAGTGGTTGTTGTTCGCCATAAAACAAGCCTTTTTCTACAAAAGGGATGCGTGCATCATCAAGTTTTGGGAGACGTTTCTTTTGATCGGGAGTGAGCTTAATCCCGAACGGGAATTTTGCTTTGAGTTGTGCCAATAACTCCATTACTTCTTTTTCGTTCTCAGGCGAAAAAGTGGCTGAAATCAGATTTGCCATAAACATTCTTTTTTTTATAGATTATTATTAGATAATTAGATGTGTTTTTACGTTCTTAAAACACACCTCAAATGTAGCAACAATAATTTTGATTAACAATGAATATTTATATAATTTATGTTTAATTAAGAACGTGCATTGATTAATATAGAACTTTGAAGCAAAAAAAAGAGGCTGTCTGTAGTATAGACAACCTCGGTAATTAAAAAAACGGAAACAAACGGAATCAAATGTATGATTTACAAACTTTCTCTCTAAAAATGGATATCCGCTTCGCAACAGGTCAAAGTCAAACAGGGTCTAGGTTAAAGAACATCACTTTACCAACTTATTCCCGCTGCGAAGTTGTAGAATATCTTTATTCGTTATTTTATCAATAATTTTAAAAGCGTATTTTTTACTACTTTTGCGATACAAAGTTATTAAACTAGGTTGAAAGGAGCAAAAAAAACTATTGTAAGCCGTTTGATTTAAAGTTCAGCACAGCATTGAAATACAGAAGAATATATAATTTAAAAAAATTATTTTCTGCAAGCATCATTTTCGAGTTCGCTAAATCCACTATTTTAACGCATCCGTTTTCAAAATTCATAACCGTTCTTAATCATGAATAAATATTTAATCTCCCTGCTGCTTTTTGGCGTATTAGTTACGTCTTGCAATAAAAAATACACGAACCACCCAACTATTTTAAAGGCAGAAACCATCATGTCTACCTCACCCAAAGAGGCAATGAAATTACTCCAAACAATTCCAAACCCCGAAAAACTACCTGCTAATGACTATGCTGCATGGTGTTTGCAATACATCCGCTCGCTAAACAAACAAGATTCGTCGATTAAATCGGATAGTTTAATTCGTATCGCTGTAAACTATTACGAAGACACTTCCCTACACAACTATAAAGGAATATCATATTATTTGCTTGGCTGCATTTATGAGAACAGACACGAGACCCAAGCAGCAATGAGTGAGTTCAAGAAAGCAGAATATGAATTTCTGGAAATAAAAGCATATAATCAGTTGGCATTAGTCTATTATCATTTCGGGTTTTTATACTCCGAAGATGAATATCTTGAAAAGGCCTTACAAAACTTCAAGTTATCTCAACAATATTTTCACCTAACTAAAAACTATAATAATGAGGCCTACGCCTATCGCGAGATGGCCATTTGCATGGATAATACAGGGCAAAATATTAATTATGTTATACTTTTTTTCAAAAAAGCTCAAAAATTAGCTGAACAAGCCAAAGACACCGTTAATTATTTAGACATAACAGCCTCCTTAGCAAATACGCTTATCATAAAAACGAAAGATTATCAAACAGCTAAGAATTATTTATTGGAGTCATATCACTATTACGAGGGTGCCGGTTACTATAATAACATGCTTTCGATGGCTTATGCAAAATTAAACATGCCCGACTCTGCTCAATATTTTTTAAAAAGAGCGTTGCCTGACACAACTACACTCAAAAATAAAGTTAACACTTTTTTGGCTGGAGCATATGTTGAGAAAGCATGTGGAAATTATATTAAGTCGCTCAATTATTGCTTAAAATATGACGAATATAGAAACTTGTTTATTGCTAAAACAAGACAAGCGCAATTGTACCGAATTGATAAACAATATAATATTAATGAGAAGAACATTGAAAATGCTCAATTGAAAATAGCCTACAGAAATATGATTATTTACGTAGGTTTAATGATAGTTTTAGTACTACTGGCAATCGTTTTTTTACTCTCAATTCAGAAAAAAAGAAGAACGGAACAGATAAATCATCAAATGGAGCGTGAAAGACTATTGGCAGAAATTGAGAAAAGAAGGCTCTCACTGTTTTCAAAGTTACAAAGTAGAATAGAATCGACCATCCGCTTCGAAGAGCTAAAACTAAAACTTCCCAAAGATAGTGACCTTAAGTCGAGTTGCATGGATGAAATGCTCAATCAGTTCGTATTGACGGAAGAAGAATGGCAATCGTACATTGACGAAGTAAACCTGATTTTCAATAATTATATTGAAAATCTATCTCTCAACTTTCCTTCCATTACCATTGCCGATAAAATAGTGATTGCTCTTATCACACTTCAGCTTGACATAACGAGTACTTGCTCTATACTTGGCATTAACAAAAATACCATGTACCGCCGCCGAAACACCATAAAAGATCGGCTCAAGCTCGACAAATCAGTTGATTTGGAAGATTGGTTACTTGAAAAAGTATCACACGAAACAATTTAGAGTTGAACTTAATGCAAATCCAGATACCTACTTATTTCCCTCTCAAATAGGGTTCAGGCCAAACAGCATCTTCAATTTTGAGGGGGAGATAGGGATTTCGGAGCAATTCACGACCCAGCAGTATCAAATCTGCTTTTCCAGTTTCAAGTATTTCTTCCATTTTTTCGGTAGTCGTAATCAGGCCAACTGTGGCGGTAAAAAGGGACATTTTTCGGATTTCTTCGGAAAAATGAACCTGATAACCCTCAATCAATGGAATCCGGGCGGCTGCAATATTTCCTCCCGATGAACAATCAATTAAATCAACCCCCATTTCTTGTAGAATTTTGCTAAGCTCAACTGTTTGCTCTAAATCCCAGCCTCCATCAGTCCAATCTGTAGCCGAAAGTCGAACAAACAGTGGATACTCACATGGCCATACTTGTAGAATAACTTCCGTGATTTCGACCAATAATCTAATCCTGTTTTCAAAATTACCGCCGTATTCATCAGTCCTTGTATTACTCAAAGGCGACAAAAACTGGTGTATCAAGTATCCATGTGCTCCGTGAATTTCGAGCACTTTGAAACCTGCTTCTTGAGCACGAATAGTTATATTTTTAAAATTTTCTATTAAGAGGTTTATTCCGGCTTTGTCCAACTCCAGAGGGCTTCTTTCATTATCTGCAAACGGAATCGGCGAAGGACCAATTGTATTCCATCCTCCTTCGTCAAGGTGCAGTTGACGCCCGCCGGTGGATGGTTTGTCGTGCGAAGCCTTACGACCCGCGTGCCCTATCTGAATAGCAGGCACTGAGCCTTGTTCTTCGATAAAATCGACAATCTCTTTTAAATTTACCATTTGTTCGTCATTCCAAAGTCCCAAATCGTAAGGTGTAATTCGTCCATCAGGCGAAACAGCGGTAGCTTCAACAATGATTAGCCCAGCACCGCCAACTGCCCGCCCACCATAATGCACCAAATGCCAATTATTTGCCAATCCATTTTCTGCAGAGTATTGACACATTGGCGAAAGACCTATTCTGTTTTTAAGAGTAATTCCTTTAATGGTGAGTGGTTTGTTTATCTTCATCTTTTTATTTATTTTTGATTATAATGTATCGAATTCATCAATATAAACAGTTCATTCTAAAAAAGTAAGCAGCGATAAAAGTATGCGTGACTTTAAATTAGGAAGAAAAATCGGAGTTTGAAGTTTTAAACAATTAGATTGCTCATTGAGTTCAGAGCTACTCTATTTTCGAATTAAAATTTCCGGTGAATTGAGAACAAGTAAGAAACAAACCATCCATTTTTTATCATTTGAGCCTCTAATTTTGAAAAAAGCTTTTTTTTCGGCAGTAGATAAAGAGGTTTATAGATAATTATCGTATTTTTGTAGCTAATGTAAAATTTAGGTTACCCGTATTGTTGTCTTAACCATATATTAACCGGTTTTCATTTGCAAATTACAACCGTTTATTTATATCAATCTACTGGAATACTAATAGATACATTTTTCCACAAAAAAAAACAAACGCATGAAAGTAAGCATTGTCAATCATTCGAAACACCCCTTACCTGAATATGCCACCACTTTATCGGCCGGTATGGATATTCGGGCAAATATAGATAGTCCCATTGGAATAAAACCATTGGAACGAAAATTGATACCAACTGGTTTATTCATTGAACTACCTGCAGGCTACGAGGCACAAATTCGTCCTCGCAGCGGTTTGGCAATCAAAAAAGGCATTACAGTGCTTAACTCACCCGGTACCATCGATGCCGATTATCGTGGCGAGGTTTGCATAATTTTGGTCAATTTGTCGTCGGATGATTTTGAGATCGTTGATGGAGAACGTATTTGCCAAATGGTGATTGCCGAACATGCGCAAGCCGAATGGATAGAAGTAGACGTTTTGGGCGAAACAGAACGTGGTGCAGGAGGATTTGGACATACTGGAAAAAAATAATCGGTGCCAAATTGAAACTTTGATTGTTAGTAATGAATTTATTACGATATGTTTAAAAAAATTTATTTGTTTTTACTGTTTACTTTCCTTTTTAGTTTTTTTACATCCGCCAAAACCGTTGTAAAGAAGCAAATTACAAGTTCTTGTCTAACCGAGGCATCACAGCGTCAATTCGATTATTATTTCTACGAAGGATTGCGCTTAAAAGATCTTGAAAAATACGATCAGGCAATAGAAACCTTTGGGCTGTGTGTTGCCATTGACTCACTGGACGCAGGCGTTCAGTCGGAAATCGGTTTGCTGTACGGGTTAGTAGGAATGAACAACGAAGCCTTAAAAGCATTGGAAAAGGCTGTAAAATACGACCCTACAAACTGGTGGTATAATATCAGATTGATATCTATGTATTCCGAATTAAAACTATATCCAAAATCAATAGAGCTAACAAAACAATTACAAAAGATATATCCAAACAAAGAGGAGGTTTACAATATTCTGGCTGCCCTGTACAAGGAAACCAAGGATTACGACAAGGCTATTGTTGCTAATGAAAGACTGGAAAGTCTAGTGGGTATCAATGAACAAATTTCGTTGGAGAAAGTGCAATTGTATTACCTGTCGAATAAACCAAAAAAGGTTATGCCTGAAATTGATAAATTGATAGCAAAATATCCAACCGACTCACGTTATCAAGTGACAAAGGGAAATATCTATATGCAACAAAAAATGCCAGAACAGGCATTTGCTATTTATCAAAAAGTATTGGTGAACGATCCGCAAAACGCAAATGTATACATTTCTTTGTCGGAATACTACAATTCGATGAATCAGCCGGACAAAGCGTTGGAATCGATTAAAACTGCTTTAAAAACGGAGCAGTTGGGTGCAGACACAAAAATGCAAATACTAGGGCAATATGTAGAAAAGCTAGTGCAGGACACGGCTAAATTTGCCGAAACAGAATCGCTTTTTAAAATGTTAGTGGACCGCTATCCGCTGGAAGAGCAAGTGCACAGCTACTATGCATTATTTTTACAATATAGGAATAGAAATAAAGAAGCTATTTCGGAATATGAAACAATGCTCAACATAAACCCCAAAAACGAGCAATCGTGGTTGCACTTGATCCAGCTTCATATCGGAGCAAAAAACTACAATCAGTTAATGATTGAAACTGCAAGAGCCATTAAAAATTTGCCTAAGATTCCAACGTGGTATTTCTACCGCGGAATCACTCAATTCCAGTTGGCCGATTACCGCGGAGCTTTGGCTTCCTACAAAGAGGCTCTGCCATTGATATTAGCCGAACAAGCAGCATTGAAAAGTGATTTCTATTCGCAAATAGCAGACACCTATTTCAAACTGGAAATGAAAGATTCTGCTTTTGTGAATTACGAAAATGCATTGGCTGCCAATCCGAAAAATATAATGGTGATGAATAATTACGCCTATTATCTTTCGTTGGAAAAAGCAGAATTAAAAAAGGCAGAACTAATGAGTGCCAAAACGGTGCAGTTAGAGCCTAAGAACAGCACTTATTTAGACACTTACGCGTGGATATTATATCAGGAAGGAAATTATTCATTGGCAAAATTTTATATCGAAAAAGCCGTTGATAATTTGCCAAAGGGAGATGAATCAGGCGTAGTGCTAGACCACTATGGAGATATTTTATGGATGACCAAAGATGATGAAAAAGCTTTACAGATGTGGCAGAAATCGTTTGATGCCGGAAATAAAACCAATGAATTGAAAATAAAGATTGAAAATAAAGGGTGGAAAAGAGAGTAACAGAACAAACTAACCAATACGAATTATGAAATATAAATTAGGAATTATTATAGCTTCAGTAGTGATATTGGCATCGTGTAAAACCACACGTACCGCAACTACAACAAAACAAACACAACTTCCACAGTCTTCGCAAGTAGAAGAACTAGTAAAGCAAGTACAAAGTGCCGAGCCAAAATTTGAAACTGCCAACGTGAGCAAAATGGCTATGGAACTGAATGTAAACGACAGAAACTTCAACGTTTCGGCCACTTGTAAAATAAAAAAGGACTCAGCGATTTACCTTTCCATACAACCGTTTTTTGGCATCGAAGTATTTAAAGCAGAGCTAACACCCGATAGTATGAAAGTGATTGACAAAATGAACCGCCGCTTTTTCGTGGTGGATTATCATTTTTTCAAACAACGATTTGGCGTTGACGTGGATTTTTACAGCTTGCAAGGGTTGATTTTTAATCAGTTTTTCTGTGTTGGACAAAAAACTATTCAGACAAAAAATTTAAAGATAAATGCGGTGGGTACAGGCAACAACTCGATAGATTTTGAATCGGAAACAATGCAACAAAGCACCGAAATCAATTCGTTGAACCTGATACAGCAAGTGCTTTTAAAAGCCAAAAACTCGGGTTACCAACTACAAACAACTTATGGCGATTATGCGGTTGAGAACACAGTAAATATCCCGCATAAAATATCAATGACTGCTTCGAGCGAAAAAAGCAAAGCCGTCTGTAATTTTTCAATTTTGCGGGTTGACTTTAACAACAAACTAACTTTTGCAGCTACCAATACTGATCGCTATACCCGTGGAGACATTGAGCAATTAATGAAAAAATAACCTTTTTTTGAATAACCGAACTAAAAATCTATTTTGATGCGTTTTCAACTAAACTTTCGAATATCTGTAATTATTTTTGCCTTGGCTGCTTCTATTTTTTCTATTCAGGCTCAAACTGTAAAAGAGCTTGAAAACCAACGCAAACAAACGCTCCAGAATTTGGCTACGACCAACAAAATGTTGAACGAAACAAAAAAATCGCAACGTAGCTCATTGACTAAATTGAACATCATCAACAAGAATATCAAAGAGCGGAAGGTATTGATTCAGAGTATTAGCGGTGAAATTGGACAATTGGATTCAGAAATGAGCAAGTTGGCCGAAGAAAAACGCATATTGGAAGGCAAGTTAACAAAACTCAAAGCCGATTACGTAAAGTTGGTTCAGGAAGCACACATCAAACGAAGCATGTACGCAAAAATAATGTTTGTACTTTCTTCGAAATCGTTCGATCAATCGTTCCGCCGCCTACGCTATTTACAGGAATATACCGACTATAGAAAGCAACAAGTAGTTGAAATTGAAAAAGTAAAAGTGCAGATTGGCTTAAAGAATGATACCCTTAACCAACACAAAACAACCAAAGTAGTGGTTGTAAAGCAGAAAGAAGCCGAGGCACAAAATTTATCGAAAGACGAACAAAAAGAAAAAGTACTGCTTACCGATTTAAAGAAAAAAGAAGGTAAATTGCGGGCTGACATGAAAGTTCAGCAGAGAAAAGCCAACGATTTAAACAACAAAATTGAACGAATTATAGCAGAAGAAATTCGCAAAGCCGAAGCAAAACGAATTGCGGCTGCCAAGAAAAAAATTGTAGAAGAGAATAGGCGTATCGCAGCCGAGAACAAGCGAATTGCAGAACAGAACAGACAAATAGCCGTTCAGAATAAACGTATAGATGCCGAAAATAAAACGAAGAAAACAAGCAAAGCGGTAAGTAGGATTGAATCTAAACCCACTATTAAACCGGTTACAGTTGCAGATTCGTCGCCATCTCAATCAGTTTCGGTTCTAACTAAAGAAGAGACTCTACTTTCGGGTGATTTTGCACGTAATCAAGGGCGTTTACCTTGGCCTACCACCAATGGTTTTATTCGAGGTCATTTTGGATTACAATCGCACCCTGTGTTGAAATTCGTCACCACCAACAACAAGGGAATTTATATCCAAACCCCAAGTGGAAGTAGTGCCAGAGCGGTTTTCGATGGTATAGTTTCGCAATGTTTTACTATACCGGGAAGTAACAACGCAGTGATTATCAAACATGGAAATTTCAGAACAGTATATGCCAACTTAACTCAGATTTCAGTTCGTGTCGGAGACCATGTGAATGCTAAACAGATTATTGGACGAATTTATACCGACAACGAAAGTGACAATAAAACCGAGCTCTATTTCCAGGTTTGGAAAGACAAGAGTTTACAAAACCCTGAAAACTGGATAGCTCGATAATATAATTTGGGAATTAATCAATTTGAAAATGAGTAAAACAGTTGCAAGTAAATCTAACAATTACTTGCTTCTTGCCACTTACCTCTTACTACTTTATATATGGAAGAATTAATTACAGCAAATCAATTAGTTGATTATGGCGATAGCAACATTATCACCCTCGAAGGACTGGAGCATGTTCGCCGTCGGCCTGGTATGTACATCGGTAAACTGGGCGATGGAACCCACGTGGATGATGGAATTTATGTATTGCTAAAAGAAGTACTTGACAACTGTATAGACGAATACCGTATGGGTGCCGGAAAAGCAGTTGATGTACGAGTAAAAGACGGACACGTAGAAGTGCGAGATTATGGCCGTGGGATTCCTCTGGGGAAAATGGTGGAAGCGGTTTCAATCATGAATACCGGTGGAAAATACGATTCGAAAGCATTTAAAAAATCGGTGGGTTTGAATGGTGTGGGTACAAAAGCCGTGAATGCACTTTCGTCGACATTTATCGTGCAGAGTTTTCGCGATGGACAAAGCCGCAAAGCAGAATTTGGAAAAGGAAAAATTCAAAACGATTCAAATGTCTTTACGGATAGTTCAGATCGCGGAACCTATATTTACTTTGTGCCAGACAATACATTGTTCGAAAACTACATCTACAAAGATGAGTATATCGAAACCATGTTGCGCAATTACGCATACCTGAACACAGGCTTGACCATTAATTTTAATGGAAAAAAAATACTCTCTAAAAATGGGCTGACCGACCTTTTGAACGAGAATATGACGGCTCAACCGTTATATCCAATTATTCACCTTAAAGGAGAAGATATAGAAATTGCCTTTACGCACAGCGACCAATACGGCGAGGAGTATTATTCGTTTGTAAATGGGCAACACACCACACAAGGTGGTACACATCAAAGCGCATTTCGTGAAGCGTTAGCTCGTACCATCAAAGAGTTTTATTCCAAGAACATAGACTTAGCCGACATACGCAACGGAGTTATTGCAGCTGTTTCTATTAGTGTGGAAGAACCTATTTTCGAATCGCAGACTAAAACCAAACTTGGTTCGCGCGATATGGCTAAAGATGGTGTATCGGTGAATAAATTCATATCCGATTTTTTGAAAAAGGAACTGGACAACTATATGCACCGCAACTCTGAAACTGCAAACATCTTACTTCAAAAAATTCAGGATTCGGAAAAAGAGCGTAAAGCCATTGCAGGAGTTACGAAATTGGCGCGTGAACGTGCTAAAAAAGTCAATCTGCACAATAAAAAATTGCGTGATTGCCGGGTGCATTTCAATGATTCGCGAACCAAAGATGAAGCTAAAAATTTCGCAATTGAAAACTCTAGTATCTTTATTACTGAGGGAGATTCGGCAAGTGGTTCTATCACTAAAAGTCGTGATGTGAATACACAGGCCGTATTTAGTTTGAAGGGAAAACCGCTGAATAGTTATGGACTGACAAAAAAAGTGGTGTACGAAAACGAGGAATTCAATCTCCTCCAGGCAGCATTAAATATCGAAGATGGTGTTGACAATCTGCGCTACAACAAAGTAATTGTGGCTACCGATGCCGATGTGGACGGTATGCACATTCGATTGTTGCTGATTACTTTCTTCTTGCAATTTTTCCCCGATTTAATCAAGAAAGGACACGTTCATATTCTTCAAACTCCACTTTTCCGTGTGCGAAATAAAAAGGAAACGATGTATTGCTATTCGGAAGAAGAACGTTTGGCTGCATTGGCTAAGTTAGGTGCAAACCCTGAAATTACCCGATTTAAAGGGTTGGGTGAAATTTCGCCCGATGAGTTCAAGCATTTTATTGGAAGAGATATGCGACTGGACCAGGTTTCGTTGAAAAAGGAAGATGCCGTTTCGGATCTGTTATCATTCTACATGGGCAAAAACACCCCCGAGCGTCAAAATTTCATTATTGATAATCTGGTGGTAGAAGAAGACGTATAATCAATTGACAGTTGACAATGGATAGCTTACTGTTTGCAAGTGAAGTTTTCAATCGATACGTATTATTACCAAAAACGATACGTATCTTTTGCTTAAACCATCTGTATCTTTTGTCTAAACGATACGTATCGTTTCTTATTACCAATTCCAATCGCCAATAAACATTCATTTATGTCCATATCCTACTACTCCGAAATCGATTCGAAAGACGTCAACCCTGATGTTTACTTCATGAAACAAGCCCTTCAGGAAGCACACAAAGCCGGTGAGCGTGAAGAGGTACCTATTGGTGCTGTGGTAGTCTGCCAGGGGCGCATTATTGCGCGTGGGCACAACCTCACGGAAACATTGATTGATGTTACAGCACACGCCGAAATGCAGGCTATAACAGCTGCAGCCGGGTTTTTGGGTGGAAAATACTTAACGGATTGTACGCTCTATGTCACCGTGGAACCTTGCGTTATGTGTGCCGGCGCATTAGGGTGGTCGCAAATAAGTCGGATTGTGTTTGGTGCTGCCGACGAAAAACGCGGTTTTCAACGCTTTGCTCCTGCCGCTCTTCATCCCAAAACAGAAGTCATATCGGGAGTTTTAGAAGAAGAATGCAGCAAATTGGTAAAGAATTTTTTTAAAAAGAAAAGGGGATAAATTCCCCTTTTCTTTTATTCTCTCCACCCGGCAAAGGTGATTTTCCCAAAGATAGCTGAAGCTCTTAGTACTTCAGTTTTATCACCACAATTTCCGATTGCGTTCCAATGCGATATTGAGGGCCCCAAAGTCCTAATCCCGAAGAAACATAATAGTTGGTCTTTCCTTTCTTCAAATAACCATAGCCAAGTTCGTACATGTTTTTTACAAACAGATTCCCAGGGAAAAACTGTCCGTTATGCGTATGTCCCGAAAGTTGAAGATCAATATCATTCTTTTCGGCTTCCTCGAGGTTATAAGGTTGATGATCGAGTAGTATTCGTGGATATTTTTTATCCAGCCCCTTCACTATTGCCGAAAGGCTCTTGCGACTGTGATTCGTTCTATCATCGCGTCCGATAACATAGAAACTACTATCCACCAGAATACTTTCATCGCGTAAAAACTTAACTCCTGCCGATTTCAGATATTCGGCAGTTGCATCCGGTTTTTCGGCATAGTGCTCATGATTACCATTGATGGCATAGGTTCCATATTTTGATTTGATAGAGCGTAGTTCTTCATCCATATTTTGGAGTACTACCGGAATCATCGACCGATCGGACACATCACCGGGTAGCAAAACAATGTCAGGGTGCTGTTCATTCATTAGTTCCACATAGCTTTGCAGACGCTTTTTTCCTATAGAAATACCCAAATGAATATCGCTGGCAGCAACTATGGTGAGTTCTTTATTTTGTGTTGGTTTGTCAACGCTTAAGCTCAACCGAACAACCTTCGGATGATTAAAATTGTAATTACCAATTCCTAAGGCAATAGTTATAATTCCCAACGTACCCACCAATGACCAAAGACGAAATGCTGCCATTCCGGCAGGGAAAAAGTGAATGAAGTAATTTGCCAAACGAACAACATCCACCACCAAAAAGGAGAACATCAGGTAAACAAAAACAATAATATAGGTAAATCCAATAAAGCTGATGGTTCGTGCAAGTGGTAAAGGCATCATGTTCCCGAAAATCATGCCTCCCAGAAGTGCTAAAAAGCAACCAATCATGGAAGTCAGATAAATAGGACGAGTGATAGAACCGGTCGGCAAGGCATGCCATCCACGAACCCAAACGTAACTGTTAATGGAGATAAGAATGCTAAAAGCAATGAAAATAAAAACGGTCTTCATAACTGGAATTGGTAAGTGATTTTAAAAACACTTCGAAAGGGAAATTGTTCTGAATCAGAAATTATTACGACACCGCCACACCTATCAGTTTACCAATTCCAAACGTAATAGCAGCAGCTATGAGCCCAAACAAAACTTGTCGGAAACCGGAGAACCAAACATTTTTACCGGTAAACAACGTGATGGCCGCACCGATAAGGAATAACCCGACAGCACTAAACGAAACACTTAACAAAATGGCTTCGTAACCGTTAGTAAAGAAAAAGGGAGCCAATGGAATAACAGCTCCTACGGTAAACAAAAAGAATGAATACAAGGCAGCCTCGATAGCCGAACCTTGTAACTCGTCGGCATTAATGCCTAATTCTTCTTTTACCAACACAGCATGTGCATGGGTTTTGTCCTTCATTATTTCCGATGACACCTTACGGGCCTGATCTTCGGGAATTCCTTTTGCCATATAAATTAAAGCCAATTCACGTTCTTCTCCTTCCGGATTGGTTTCCAGTTCGTCCATTTCTATCGCCATTTGGTTTTCATAAAGTTCCTGCGAGCTTTTCACCGAAATCCATTCGCCCAATGCCATCGATAATGCGCCTGCCAATAATCCGGCTATACCAGCCAATAAAACGCCTTGTTGACCGGTAGTAGCACCTGCCACACCCATTACCAAACTGAAATTGGAGACCAAGCCGTCATTGCCACCCAACACTGAAGCGCGAATAGCATTGCCACCCACCGAGCGATGTTTGGTTTCAAATTTAGCATGTTGCGCACCACTCAGACTTTTATCATTGTCCAAAATAGACCATAAAATTTTTACGTGATTGGTCTCCGTGCCCGTAAGAGCCATCTTATTTTTTTCCTTCGTTTTGATGATAGCATTCGACAAACTTTTTTCGGTGTCCATCAATGCACCCAGAACATAATCGTACCCAAAAAGTCGCCCGATTAAATTCATCGTTTTAGCTCTCCACGATGGCTGAATAAGGTTCTCAGTCGATATATTTTCACGACGGGCAAAAGCCTCAGCATGACTCTGCTCTATCTCCCCCATCTGTCGGAATATGTTTGCTACCGCTTCATCTTTTTCGTTTGCGGCTAACACACGGTATAAATAGCAAGCATCTATTTCTGTTTGAACACTTTTATTTTTCATATTTATCTACTTTTTCTATTCTATTAATTTTGCCATTTCTTCTCTATTCAAATCTTTAAGCGGATTGCTTGAAGTCACAAAGGTTTCAGCAAGTTTCGACTTGCTTTCCTGCAAGTTTCGTATTTTTTCTTCTATCGTTTCAGTAGAAATAAAACGATAGACCATCACATTTTTATCCTGTCCAATGCGGTGCGAACGACTCAAAGCCTGCATTTCCGAAGCCGGGTTCCACCATGGATCAATGATGAAAACATAATCGGCCGCTGTTAGATTCAGCCCTACTCCACCTGCTTTAAGCGAGATAAAAAAACAATTTACCTCCGGATCAGTTTTAAATTTCTCAATCTCAGCCTCTCTGTTTACTGGAGTTGTTGAACCCGACAGCCATGCGTATTTCCATTGTTCCTTATCAAAATAATCGGACAGTAACCGCAAATGCTTCACAAAGGACGAGAATATCAACACCTTATGGTTTTCCGATTTCAAGGTTTCAAAGCGCATGACAATTTGCTCAAATTTGCCCGAGTCGCCGGTATATTCGTTGTCTAACAACACAGGATGATTGGCTAACAAACGCAAACGCGTAAGCCCTTGCAGGGTCATGAAAGCAATCTTTTGCGTGTCAAAGTTAGTCTCATTTAGCAACAAACTACTACGTAACTTATTCTTTTCTTCATTGTAACTAATTTGCTGCTCATCGCTCATATCGCAGTATACTGTTTCCTGCGATAAAGGTGGCAGTTCGGGCGCTACTTCGTCCTTGGTTCTACGAAGAATAAACGGTTGAATAATTTTGAGAAGTGCTTCTTCTTTGGCCTTGTTGTTTTTTACAATTGGCGTGATGTAGGCGTTTCTAAATGTAGTCTGACTGCCCAGCAACCCTTCATTTACGATATTGATTTGCGCCCATAGGTCGGTAAGCGAATTCTCAATCGGCGTACCCGTCAAAGCTAGTTTATAAAGCGCATTTATTTGTTTAACAGCTTTGTAGGCCAATGAATCAGGATTTTTGACGTATTGACTTTCGTCCAATATCAGATGATGAAACTGACAAGATTGCAATAGTTCTACATCGTTCCTAACTGTTCCGTAGGTGGTCAAAACCACATCATACATACCAAAAATACGGTTTATATTTTTACTCTTTATCCGTTTTGCTCCCGAATAAATGTACACTTTGAGAGACGGAGCAAACCTTTTCAATTCGTTGTGCCAATTGTGTATCAACGATGTTGGCATCACAATAAGCGAAGTGGGTCTCGCGCTCACCTGTGTTGGAGCAATAGCAGTGGTTTCATTTGCAACTATAGCATCAAAGATGGACAACTGAACTGTTTCTTTCTCACCCTCAATAAAAGTTTCAGGTTCATAAGCAGCGGGTCTCTGAATTGGATTTGCCAGATTAGACTTCGAAGTAATATGAGCAAGCAAAGCAATTGTTTGCAATGTTTTTCCGAGTCCCATGTCATCGGCCAGACAGCCTCCGAAATTATTCTCGTATAAATTCACCAACCACGAAAAGCCTTTTTGTTGATAATTCCGAAGTTCTGCACAAACTTCAACAGGCAAGGCCTGAGATTTTTGCTCATCATAATCATACGAGAATTGTTTTTCGCCCTGAATAGTTTCAACAATGCCATAATGGTGCTTTTTCAACCGGATTTTTTCATCCGTTTTCTTGCTGAAAAGCATCAGTTCATAATACCGCGTAAACCATTCTTCGGGCAGGATAGCGATAGTGCCATCGGGCAATAAATATTCACGTATATTGTTGAGAATATGATTTCTGAAGCGTGCAAAAGGTATTTTGAATTCGCCAAAAATGGCTACCACGCGAATATCAAACCAATCCTGTTTCGTATCTACATCGGTAGTGATGGATATCTCACCGATATAATAAACTCTATCGGGTGTGTTTTGTTTAAAATTGAAGTGTTTTAAAAGTTCGCTATGCGATTGAAGCCATTCAACAATGGAGGCAATTCCCCTGTATGACATGGTATTATCAACCGATTTTCTAAGTGTAAAATAATTTATTTCTTTCCGCTCCAAACCCCCGTTCAGCAGCATCTCAATCAACGCTTGCTCCCACTCTTTATCCGGATAAAACCATCGAAGTGATATATTTCCACCACGTTCGAAAACCAGAACATTTTTTTTATTGAACGAATCAACAGGAAATTTTTTATCTGCATATGTAAAGTTCAATGTGAAAACCGGTTGCGCATTCAAGTCTTCCTCCAGTGTGAGAACCGCTTTTTTATCGGGTGTCAACTGACGAATGTCTATCCCCTCGGAATTCACCTCGTATTTTTCTACACAACTTTTTACGAAGGTCTTTATATACGTTTTTTCTGCCGAGGCTGGAACTTTGATGTATCTTTTGGTGAAAAATGGGACTAACTTTTTAATATCAATATCGCTAAATGTATGTAGCTTATGGTTGATAACTAATATTGCAGGATCTGCACACAACGCAAAATAGGTTTTGGAATGCAAATCGAACTGCTCATCTTTACATTTCAAGCTAATAAAATAACGCAACCCTGACTCTTCGTCCTTTTTGAAATTAAAAACAACCTCAGAGTGAATATTCGGAACAATCACTTTATCCAGGAAATACAGCGAACGCGTTTTAACCCCGGCACGCAGATAAAGCTCCAACGAAGGCTGTTGTTGAAGAATGGCGATGGTCACGCGATGGTAATTTTCGATAGCCGGTCGAATATATCGCTCAATAGCTTCTGGAGTTATTCGTTTAAAAAACTCATTCAGATTTTTCTCTTCCGAATAGTTCTTCATCAATACTTTATCCGAAATCTTTTCGGCCATCATCACAATTTGCTTTTCCGGCTCTGTCAACTGCGGCAGGTACGACGACCGGCTACCCACAATTTCCTGAATAATGAGCGACCCCGATATTTCAGCCTGCACCAACACCGGCTGGAGAATAGGTCCCCACACAGCGTGCTCGGCAAGTGTAATAATCAGTTTCTCAGTCATGGTCGCAGGCAAGAAAGTTGTAAGCTTGTGCTTTTCAAAAAGACACTTCAAAAAGGTACGAAAAGCTTTAGCTGTCAAAATTACAAAAAAAGTAGCACATGAGGCACAAAAAAAAATCGGGCTCCGAACAAATGTTCAGAACCCGATCTATATATTGTGTTTGGAAACCTACCTCCTTAAAAACGCGAAAGGTAGTCACGCCTGACTACCAATCTTTGTTAACCTTAAATCTAATACTATGAAAAAATCACGATGCAAAGATAAAGTGTATTTTTTACACCCGCAAGCATTTTTCGATTTATTTGCATTAATTACATGTTATATAACATACAATTGGCTTTTATGGTACTATTTTAGCCTAAAATAATACTTTTACTCCGTATCAGATTTGAATATTTTATGATTTGAATCAAAAAACCGGAAAAGAAGAGTTATTTTTCAAATTAAAATCCAATAGATTTTAGTCCTAAACCTGCTTTTTCATCCAACCCAAACATTAAATTCATGTTTTGAACTGCTTGTCCGGAAGCTCCTTTCAATAAATTATCAATCATCGAAACAATCAACAGTTTATCGCCATGCTTTTCGAGATACACGATGCCTTTATTGGTATTTACCACTTGTTTCATATCCGGATTTTTATCAACTACGAACGTAAACGCAGCATCTTTATAAAAATCTTTGTACAACTCCTTAGCATCTTCAAGGCTCAGCGAACATTGCGTATAAGCAGTTACATAAATTCCACGTGCAAAATTACCACGCACCGGAATAAAGTTGACAGCCTTGCTGAAGCCGGCTTGCAACTGACGTAGCGATTGACCAATCTCGCCCAAATGTTGGTGACCAAAAGGTTTATAAATAGAGATGTTATTATTTCTCCAGCTAAAGTGCGAAGTATCTGATGGTTTCACACCGGCACCTGTTGAGCCGGTAATTGCATTTACATGTATCTCGTCGGTGAGTAAACCGGCAGCAGCCAACGGGAATATAGCCAATTGAATAGCAGTAGCAAAACAGCCCGGATTAGCAATGCGTGTGGCCTTGCGAATATCCTCACGGTTGAGTTCCGGTAATCCGTACACAAAGTCGTGATGAGGGCTCTTGGCACGGTAATCGGTAGAAAGATCGATAATTTTTACCGCAACAGGAACTTCATTATTGTCTATAAACTTTTTACTGTCGCCGTGAGCAGAGCAAAGAAACAATGCATCTACCTCGCCAAAAGGTAATTCGGAAGTAAAGACAAGATCTGTTTCGCCAATCAACCCACTGTGAACATCCACAACCGGATTGCCGGCATTACTGCTACTGTTTACGAATACGATTTCCACAGCAGGGTGATGAACCAATATTCTCAACAATTCTCCGGCGGTATATCCGGCGCCGCCAATTACGCCAACTTTAATTTGTGTCATATATCGTGATTATAAATTTTGAATAAAATAGTGATTCCGAAACAAAGTGATAATGAATGTAACCCACCCTATCATTATCAACCAAGTCCAAATCCAATAGCTAAATTTTCTGTTTTTATGGTGCAGTGTGTACATCAAAAAAAGATTGGCAAACACGCCACCTATCATTTCAAACAAATGCAAGGTTCGTTCAGGAATTCTTCTTCGGCCTTTTATTGCAGCTTGTTTATCAAAAGCAAAAATTAATCCACTGAGCAAGGTGATTATACCAATATAATAGTAATCGAAATTATGCATTATGAATTGTCAATTATGAATTAATCCAACAAGTCCGGTCTCAATCGCTTTGTTCTTTCAACAGATTGTTGGTGATTCCACTCGTCGACCTTAGCTTGATGTCCCGAGAGTAAAATATCCGGTACTTTCCAACCTTTATATTCTGCCGGACGGGTATAAACAGGTGGTGCAAGCAGGTTATCCTGAAACGAATCGGAAAGAGCCGATTGTTCATCCCCAATAGCTCCCGGAAGTAGTCGAACAATGGCATCTGTCATGATAGCTGCCGGCAATTCACCACCGGTAAGCACATAGTCGCCAACCGTTATTTCTCTGGTAATCAAATGCTCACGAATGCGGTGATCAATGCCTTTGTAATGTCCGCAAAGGATAATAAGATTGCCGGACATAGACAATTTATTCGCCATTTTCTGGTCGAATTTCTCACCATCCGGCGAAGTATAAATCACTTCATCGTAAGTGCGCTCACTTTTTAATTGAGAAATAATGCGGTCAATCGGCTCAATCTGCAACACCATCCCAGCTCCGAAACCAAAGGCATAATCGTCGACACGGCGATGTTTATTGGTAGTATATTCGCGGAGATTATGTACATGAACTTCCACCAAACCCTTTTCGCGGGCTCGTTTTACAATGGAATAATTGAGAGGACTTTCGAGTAACTCAGGTACTGCGGAAATAATATCGATGCGCATTCTTTCTTATTAATAATGAGAATGCAAAGGTAAGAAAAAATGGGGTAATGTAATGATGTGGTGATATGGCGATGTGAAAATGTGGCGTTGAGTGAAAATTGAGAAACCAAATATACAGTTCAAATCATCACATTATCACATCATAAATTAGCTGCCATCCATTTTCGCAAAACAGCAGGATCTTTTCCACAACGCTTAGCATAATCGGTAAACTGCTGTTCATCGATCTTACCAATCATAAAGTACTTCGACTTAGGATGTGCGAAATACAATCCGCACACAGATGCATTGGGGAACATAGCTCCATTTTCGGTAAGTTGGATACCTACTTCGCCGAATTTCAAAATTGGTTCCAAATCAAAAATAATAGATTGATCGGGCAAAGAAGGATAGCCTACAGCCGGACGAATGCCACTGTATTGTGTTTTGAGCATTTCTTTTACCGTAAGATTTTCATCGGCAGCATAACCCCAGTATTTTTGACGCACTTCGGTATGTACCCATTCGGCAGCAGCTTCGGCAAGGCGGTCGGAAAGTGTTTTCGCTAAAATAGAACGGTACACATCATCTTCCTTTTCAAACGTTTCGGCATAAGCCTCTACACCTTGAATAGTAGTGGCAAAAACACCCAGATAATCATTTTCAGGCGCGATGAAGTCAGCCAAAGAATAGCAAAAACCATCGGTAGAGGCATGTTGCTGACGAAGCATTGGCAACACGATTTCTTTTCCATAGTGATCCATCACAATATCATCATCATTCGAATGTGCATTAAAAACGCCAAAACTGGCATTCACGCTCACTATTTTCTTATCCAACATTTCACGAAGCATTTCCTGCGCATCACGATAGAGTTTCAATGCTTCTTCGGCTTTCGGACGATCGGCTTCGGGAAAAGTTTGCAGCCAACTCACTTTGCACGACAAGCAATCGTGCACCGTTTCAATGCCTTCGTATTTGCCGGACATGCGCCAGGCCATAAAGAAAAATACCCAATCGATATAGGGTACTATTTCACGTAAATCGATATTTGTTAGTTGAATTAAGCCGAGAGTATTGGGTTTTGAAGGAATGTAGCTCATTGTTTATAGTTTAGTGTGGACAGGTAATCACTGTCTGTGAAAATTGATATGATGGCAATAAAACACAAAAATAGGTGAAAAAGTTGTAAGTTTGCGGGTAAGAAATCATTAATCCAATTTATAAGTCATGAAACAGTTCTTATTTGCGATTTGCATATTGGTGGCATCATTCGCCACAGCTCAATCATCCAAGGTGAATTCACCTATGGTTTTGTCAACTTTCGACACCATTAAATTACTGGCTCCCGACACGCTAGGCGGTAAACCACTTATGCAAGCCATTGCACATCGTAAAAGCGACAGAGAATTTGATTCGCGTAACATTTCGCTGAAACATTTATCCGAAATTCTGTGGGTGACAAATGGTATAAATCGTGCCAATGGAAAACGTACTGTTCCATCAGCTATGGGACTCTACCCGTTGCAGACGTATGCTGTGCTACCTAACGGTATTTATTTTTATAACCCGCAAAAGCATCAATTGGAACCGGTAGTGAAAGGTGATTTTCGCAGCATAGCCGGTCGTCAAACCTATGTAGATACTGCTCCGCTCAACATACTTCTTATTGCGAAAGGGAAAACAGCCACCGATAATTTTAGTGCAGCCATGTTGGACTCGGGCTATTGCGGACAAAACGTATATCTGTATTGCGCTTCAGAAGGGTTGAAATGTGTGGTTCGTGCGGGTGCAAAGGAAGCAGAATTGCTGAAAGCGATGAACATGGAAGCGAACTATAAATTTATATTGGCAGTAACGGTAGGTTATTAAACGGCCAATAATTATAATATTTATGAAGAGTTTGTCTCGCTGAGGCAAACTCTTCATTTTTTTGTACAAAAGACAAGTATTTAGTTTAATGGAAAGTTATTCAAGCGCTCTAGTCTTTTCTTCTCAATCAACAAAAGCATTTCTTTCGATGGAACAAATTGAACAGTCAATTCCTCTTCACCTGTTATGGGATTCATCTCACCAAACTGAGGAATAAAAGTTCCAAAAGATAATGAGATGGAATGTCCTTCTTTTAGTTTTTCGTGCATAATTTCAAAAAACAATCGTATAGATTCCATTACAACCTCACGCTGTTGAGGACTATTCTCTATGAACATGTCTATCAAATCGATTAACGACTTCTCACCTGTTAAAAGCCATGGAGGTACGTTTGGTTTTTGATTTTTAGGGTTTAGCTCATTCATAATTCTGCGAATTGAAAAGTTATAATTACAAAACGCTACAAAGTAGGGATACTCATACCTGTAATTTTACGATATAAGTCGAGTGCGTAAATATCCGTCATGCCCGAAATATAATCGAGCACAGCCATGATTTTGCCGTAAGTACTTTCGCTGTTTGTTTCGAACTGCTCAGGAATACGCATAAGTAATTGTTGCGAATAGGCTTTCTCTGGACTTAAAACGGCAGTCACCAAATTGTCGAGCAAGGTAAGAATAATTTTATAACCGCCCAATTCTACATCAAGCACTTCCGACGAGCGATAGATTTTTTTGAATGCGGTTTTGGAACAATTCTCGTATGCCGCGGCAGTTTGCTCGGGTAAATGTTTAATGAGTGACGAATCGAATGTTCCACCGAGAATAGCAGCTTCATGTTCTGCAAAAACTTCCGAACACTGATCAATCAATTTACCGATAACCGAAGAACGAAGATAACCAATTTGCTCATTTACATCCGTCACCATTTGCATCGTTTCCTGAATTCTTGCCTTACGTTTTTCATCAAAAAATCCCAGAAACAGAGCTATTGTTTCGTCGGTAGTTAGAATTTTCAGTTTGTGAGCATCTTCAATATCCATTATCTGATAACAAATATCGTCGGCAGCCTCTACAAGGTATACCAGTGGATAGCGTGCATATCGGTTAGGATTACTGACCAACCGTGGAATGCCCAATTCAGTAGCAATTCTTTCAAAATCATTTTTCTCGGAGTCGAAGAACCCAAATTTTTGTTTCTTTAGATCAGAGAAAACAGAAGCGTAAGGATATTTTACTATAGAAGCAAGCGTACTGTAAGTAAGAACAAATCCCCCGGGACGGCGACCGATAAATTGATGCGTAAGCAGTCGGAAAGCATTGGCATTTCCTTCAAAGCAGGTACAATCTTTCCATTCCTCATCGGTCATTTCAGCTTTGAGATGCTGTCCATTTCCTTCCGAGAAGAATGTTGCAATGGCTTTTTCGCCCGAATGGCCAAAAGGCGGATTGCCCAAATCGTGTGCTAGGCAAGCTGCCGAAACTATAGAGCCAATCTCTTCGAGGTAACCTGTCTCGATTTTCTTTTTCTCTTTCAACCGATGTGCGACATTCACTCCTAACGAGCGACCGACACATGCCACTTCCAAACTATGCGTCAAGCGGTTGTGCACAAACACGCTTCCTGGCAGCGGGAATACCTGCGTTTTATTTTGCAAACGACGAAAGGGAGCTGAGAAGATGAGTCGGTCGTAATCGCGCTGAAATTCAGTGCGGTCATCGGCGCGCTTCTCGTGATATGCTTCCATCCCGAAGCGCTTAGTGGAAAGTAGTTGGTTCCAGTTCATATTTTACTCACTTTCTATTTGTTTGCGACGCTCACGTTGTTTACTTCGTGTTATTTGCCCTGCGGGCGTTATTCGCTTCGCGTTACCAGCTTCTCTGATATTTTTCCCTTCGGGCAATATTAATAGACATTTACTCCCTTCGGTCGTGTTATTATTCAATATACCACAACGGATAACTATTAATAACGGCATAGCTAAATAACGCGAAGCAAATAACTATTTTTTATTGCGGCATATGATAATTCTTCAATTGCGCTCGTAATTCCTTGCTTTTTTTGTCGGTTACTCTATCCATCCATATCCAGAAGTTAGGCCCATGGTTCATTTCTTTGGTGTGACAAAGCTCGTGAAGAATAACATAATCAACCAACCCGGCAGGAAGTAACATCAAATAAAGCGATAGATTAATGCTCTGAGCACGCGAGCAACTTCCCCAACGGGTTTTGCTCGATTGTATTTTTATATCCGAAAAAGTAAAACCATATTTTTCAGCTAATTGTTTTGTGCGATTAGGCAAAATCCGTTTAGCTTCTTTCCGCATAAAATAGCTAATACCATTCCAAAAATGCTCCTGACTTTGTTTATCCGTACAATCTGTTCCAACGGGAAATTCGATATTCAACGTCCCGTTTTTAAGCGAAAAGAAAATATTTTTTCGCTCTCCGGGTTTTACAATCACATTAAAGGTAAGTGTTTGTAATTGGCTATTTTCAGAAATAAGAATATTGCTCTTTTCAAGGCCTTTCTCTATCTTTTCCTGCTTGACAATTAGTTTTTTGCGGATTGAATTGATAAATTTCAGAGCATCTTCTTGTGTGGCTCTGTTAGGTAAGCTAACCTTTAATCCCTTGTTTAGGATGCGAACGCGAATATGCTTTGCGCGCTCGCTTCGCACAAACTCAATGGAACCTAATTCTTCATCTGCAATCATAATTCTTACGGAAAAGGTATTTTTAATTGAAAACACTACAAAGGTACATTTTTTTGGAAAAGAATGGACGGTTTATGGCTATAAACGAATAACTTTGCAAACGATTTCTCAGAAGTTTAATGCCATGTTTCGAATTACAGGCAAATAGGCCTTGTAACTCGTAACTTGTAACTCGTAACTAAAATGATACACGCAAAAAATATACACAAAAGCTTTGGTGAATTAGAAGTGCTCAAAGGCGTTGATTTGTCAATCGCAAAGGGTGAAATTGTCTCCATTGTTGGGCCAAGTGGCGCAGGCAAGACTACTTTGTTGCAAATTTTAGGTACACTCGACAAACCTAATGCTGGTGAAGTGCTTGTTGATGGGATTGATTTTAGCAAGCTTGGCGAAAAAGAATTAGCAGCTTTTAGGAATAAACATATTGGTTTTATCTTTCAGTTTCATCAATTATTGCCTGAATTCACAGCCCTTGAAAACGTAATGATTCCGGCACTTATTGCCCGGAAAGATGTAAAGAAAACAACTCAAAAGGCAAAAGAACTTCTGCGGTATTTGCAACTTGCCGACCGAATGGAACACAAGCCGAATGAACTTTCGGGTGGCGAGAAACAACGGGTAGCTGTGGCACGTGCATTGATAAACGATCCGGGCTTGATTTTAGCCGACGAGCCGTCAGGTAGTTTAGATTCAAAAAACAAAGAAGAATTACATAAATTGCTTTTCGAATTGCGCGAAAAATTTGGATTGACAATAGTGATTGTGACGCACGATAAAGAATTGGCAGCACTATCAGACAGAGTGATTGAAATGAAGGATGGACTTATTCAATTGACAATTGAAAGTTGATAATTGACAATTAACGCAATTTTGGATATGAGGAATAACACTGTAATGGACAAGTCTTATGCATTTGCTTTACGAATTATCAAATCGTATAAATATCTTTGCACTGAGAAAAAGGAGTTTGTTCTGTCAAAACAGTTATTAAGGAGTGGAACATCTATTGGTGCTTTAATCAAAGAAGCTGAGCACGCCCAATCGAGAGCTGATTTTATCAATAAAATGAGTGTTGCCTTAAAAGAGGCAAATGAAACAGAGTATTGGTTGATGCTTTTGCATGACAGCGAGTATTTAGATGAAAAAGGGTATTCATCAATAGTCGAAGATTGTAAAGAACTTATCAGATTGCTTGTAAGTATTGTGAAATCCACAAAACAAACTTTAGAGAAAAAGTAATTGTCAATTATCAACTTTCAATTGTCAATTAAATTGTAGTCCCGCCGGGAATCGAACCCGGATCTAGTGTTTAGGAAACACTTGTTCTATCCATTGAACTACAGGACCTCATTTTTTAGGTGGCACAAAATTACATTTTTTTGCCGATATATAAAAACGCTTACTTTTTATATTTTTATAATTGCTCATTCGTCATAAACCTGAATAAGGAATGAACTACATGACCAACTTATTCGATATTATTGTTTTAAAGAAATTCTATGTACAAAGTATTTTATTTTCTGATTTGGCTCGTAGCTTGGTTACCATTGCGCGTATTATATATTTTCTCCGATATTTTTTTCTTAATCATTTATTATGTTGTTGGTTATAGAAAAAAAGTAGCTCGTAGAAATATTAAGAAATCATTCCCCGAAAAGTCAAAGAAAGAACTTCGTAGCATTGAGCGAAAATTCTTTCGTTATTTTTGCGATTTGTTTATCGAAACATTTTACGAAATTCATATGAGCGAAAAAGAAGTGCTTCGTAGAATCGATTTCGGAAACATTGATCCATTTATTGAGCAATTATCAAAGGGTAAAAGCGTTCTGGCTATGACATCTCATTACGGAAACTGGGAATGGGGATCGGCACTTTCACTTTTACTTCCAAAAGAGAGTCCTCTTTACGGTATCTATAAAAGGTTGAACAACCGAAAATTTGACCAATTAATGATTGATATGCGCTCAATATTTAAGGGTAAAACAATTGAGACGCATAATTTATTCAGAACAATGGTCAAAATGAGAAAAGATGGCAAAATTGGAGTTTTTGGGATGATTTCCGATCAATCACCCTGGGTCGGAAATATCAACCATTGGTTAACGTTATTACACCAAGATACTCCTGTGCTGGATGGCACTGAGCAACTAGCTAAAAAATTTGATTACCCTGTGGTTTATTTTCATATCGACAGAGTAAAAAGAGGGTATTACAAATGCGAATGTATTCCAATTGCTCTTGAACCAAAACTGACAACTGAACTTGAAATAACTAAAAAATATTTTGAAATTTTAGAACAGAAAATTCAAGCAGCACCCGAGTTTTGGCTTTGGACGCATAACCGTTGGAAACACAGCCATCTAAAGAAAAAATAATTTCTCAATTCCAATTCAATAAATTGCTTTTATGGGCAAAAAAAATAAAATTTTTGTAGTTTGGGAAGGCAAAGAACCGGGCATATATCGTACATGGGAGGAGTGCAAACGACAAATTCATGGTTACGGTGGTGCGCTGTATAAAGGATTTGATACTGAAGCTGAAGCACGCGAGGCCATGACTTCACCTTGTTGGGATTATATTGGAAAAAATGCCAAAGTAAAACAACCTTCCACGACCGATGTCGAGAAAGTGGGCTTACCCAATCTAGAAAGTTTATCCGTGGATGCTGCTTGTAGCGGCAATCCGGGCTTAATGGAGTACCGCGGGGTATATTCCAGAACCAAAGAAGAAATCTTCCGTCAGGGACCCTTTAAAAACGGCACAAATAATATTGGTGAATTCCTGGCACTAGTACATGGACTGGCTTTCTTAAAACAAAAAAACAGTCCACTTCCACTGTATACAGATAGCAGAACAGCGATGGCATGGGTAAAAGCCAAGAAAGCACGAACTCAATTGGATAAAAATCCGACAAATGCAGTACTCTTTGACCTGATTGCCCGTGCTGAAACCTGGCTTCAAACGAATAAGTATAGCACCGAAATTATCAAATGGGAGACTGCTGTATGGGGTGAGATTCCTGCAGACTTTGGGAGGAAGTGATTATTATTCAGACAATTCGTTTCTTTTTTTGTCAGATAAATATAAAATTGCGATGAAGAAAGCAAGCAACGAAACACCATTAATAAGTATAAGTGAATCTTCAAACATGCTATAAAAAAAGAATGTTGCTGAAAAAGCAAATGATAGGTATCTATTCTCTCTACCGAAATAAATTGGGAGTAGAAACACGGCATACAAAACACCTGCCCAAACACCACTCTCCAGCGAGAATTGCAAAAACTGATTATGAGTTTTGAATCGTTCTTTATAATATTGAGTCAAACCCTTAGTTTTATATTTTTCAAATAATTGAGAATTCACCCTTGAATAACCAACACCTACTATTGGATTTTCTTTTATAATCTCAATAACCGATTCCCAAATTTGAAACCGTGGGTCTGCAGTTCTTATTTTGCTGTAATCCAAAGAAGAAACCTCACTTGTCAATAACGTACGCGTAGTTTTCATTGACATACAGCCCGACAACAGAGTTCCAATTAATAAAAAACCAAAAACAAGTCTTTTCCTTCTCTTCTTAAACAACAAATATATTGCAGAAATCAAAAGAATCGAGAATAAGGATATCAATCCTGACCGTGAACCTGTAGCATAAATAACACAAACAAAAAAGATAGCTACGAAGCAGACGACCACCAAACGCCATCTTCTTACACCTCCTCTGCTCTTTACCAAGTAGATCAAACACGCAATTGCCATTACGAGATTAGCACCCATTGCCGCTCTATGTTTAAAAAACCAACTAATAGAGTCTTGAAACAAAATTACATCATCTGCTATTGATGAGTTTACATCTCTCAACGGAATATATAACAAATGAGCATACGGATTCAATACTCCGAAACGAAACAAATAAAAACAGATTACTGCCACAACAGAACTTACAAAGCAACCGGCAATATACATCAGCAGAACTTTGCTAGGTTCAATTAGTTTGTTTACCTGAAAAAGCAAAATAAATGGCAATAATAACAGGGGTAATTGAGTATCTAACAATTGCTTTGTCACAAGTACTGATAAATCGGAATGATAGAGGGCAATTAGAATTCTTCCTAAAAATAAGAGAAAAAGGATAAAAAGAGGTATGTTAGACACCTTCCGTACAATATTTGTGGTTCTAAACCGAAGAATTGGCAAACACGTTAGGAGCCAGAAAGCAACAGTATAAATAACTATTTCTTGTGGAAAATTGAGACTAAAAGCCAGTAAAAATAATGCAAAATAATTTATCTTCTCGGCATTTATTTTTGAAAAAAGTCTGTGCATGTGTAATAAAATAAGTACAAGTATAGCGCACTATTTAGTAAAGAATAAATTACCTAATATTCATCAGATGGGAAAACCAGAAAATAATAATATACGATTGTTTACCGTTTGACCTTTCTCACCAAAGCATATTTACTAAATGACGAATTAGCTAGGGTTTTACTAATCATATAACCATAATATCCATCCAAGATCCCTAACTTAAGTATATAGGTTTTGAAAAATCGAAAACTACCTTTTAAATAAGGAGTTACACATGATACTGACTTCCTCTGTTTCATTAAAATATCAGCATTCATACTGGCATATTTCTTCTCCTTTTCCTGATGCTCTTCAATAGAACTACATCTGTAATGATTCAGGTTGCCTTTTAAATGCAAAACTTGTTTCTTATCCAAAATTTCAATCGTTTCATGAACCTCTCTATTATTCCAATTCACTTTTCGTTTGTCAAACAATCTGATTTTTTTATCGGGATACCAACCACAAAAACGGATCGGTTTATTACAATAAAAATTTCTTCGATTAAATGAATAACAATCATATTCAGGACTCTCCTTAACTATCAATATAGATTCCTTTAATTCTTTTGTCAATTCCTCATCAGCATCCAAGGATAAAATATAGTTAAAAATAGCTTGTTCTGTTGCAAAGTGTTTCTGACTTCCATAGCCATCAAACTTACGCTGAATTACCTTTACATCATATTTTTCACATAAGGCTATTGTATTATCAGTTGAGATTGAATCTACAACTATAATCTCATCGGCTACATCAACAATGGATTTAAAACATCGCTCAATATTTCTCTCTTCATTCTTCGTTATAATTACAACAGATAATTTCATTCGTCTACAAGTGGTTTATTGCGATTTTGGATTACTGCATGCAACCTTTATATTTATTGGTTGTCCTTCTTTCTATTTCTTATTTTTAATATCGTCAAGGTAAAAAATAGCTTTAACAGGAATTTATACTTGACAATTCCCTTATCTACTTCTTTGATTACATTCATATTTTCACTGATTCCAGCTGCTCTGTTTGTATTGGAAATTCCGGATGTATCATAAATTGCAACTGGGAAAGGCATGTGTACAAAGCCATCTCCTCTGTAATATGATTCTTTGAAAAATTTAAAATCAGCAGACATTTTGTAACTTTCATCAAAAGGATAAGTTCTCAATAGACTAGTTAACACAAATGCGCTTTGATGACAAAAATACATTCGATGTTTGTTGCAAGGTGCTGATGCCAGTTTCTCATTGCGCTCACCATCTTTTCCTAATGTAATTACATCTCCATAAAGAATCTTCGCTGGTTTGTCCGCAGGAATAGCTGCCACCACCTTTTCTAGAACAAATTTATCGTCAAAAACATCTCCTGCATTCAAAAAACAAATCCATTCGCCTGTAGCTTTGACTACACCTTTATTCATGGCATGATAAATTCCGTTGTCAGGCTTGCTCTCCCAATAGGCCAACTGACCTTCATGTTTTTTGATACATCCAACAGTCGCATCCGTAGAGTTTCCGTCAATAATAATGTACTCCACATTATTATAAGTTTGCTCTAAAACGCTCAATATTGTTTTCTCGAGTAAGGTAGCCGCATTATAAGTTACAGTAACAATAGTTAGTATTGGAGTGTGCATTATAGTAATGAGTTGTATATTTTTATTGTTTCATTCACAGCTCGTTGCCACGAATATATCTTTAGTCTTTCAGTTCCTTTTATTCTCAAATCATTTGCTAATTGCGAGTTAGAAAGGACTTCATTTATTTTCTCTGTAATGTCTTGTGGACTTTGTGGATCGAAATAATATCCTGCTTTCCCGGCAATTTCTCTAAAACAATCAATATCGCTTAATAAAACCGGAGCTTTACAAGACCATGCTTCTAAAATAGGAATCCCAAATCCTTCGAATAAGGATGGAAAAATAAAGGCTTGTGCATGCTGATATAAAAATGCCAAATTGTCATCGTCAATATTATCAAATGAAATCAACTGATCTTCAATCCCTAATTTTTTGAACTGATTTTGCTCTTGTTCATTGAAAGCTCTTCTTCCAGCGCAAACTAAATGTAAACTTTTATTTTGATTTAATATTGAAACTAAACCATTAATCAAGCTTGTAAAGTTTTTATATCCACTCCTTTGTCCTACAAATAATAGATATGAATCGGGTAGTGATTTAGCTGGTTGTTTTGCTTGGGTTATCGATAAAGATGAGCCATGATAAACAACCTGTATTTTATCTTCTGCTATTCCTAATATTTCGATAATATCTTTTTTTGTTTTCTCCGAAACTGCAATGATTTTATTAGCCCTTAGAGCAAAAAAATGTTTTAATGGGTTGGGTATAGCCATTTCTTTTTCGGGAATCATATCATGAATTGTAACAACAACTTTTGCTTCCTTGGGTATGACTGATTTCAAATAATCATAATACCCTGTAAGGTGTAAAATATCATATTTAGCAACATTTTTCACTTTCCAAATGGTTGTATGTTTGTTGAAATATGGAAATAACGCAAAAGGGTCTGCAATAAATTTCTTCCTGAAGTTTATATCCTCCAACAGATAGTTGTTTTTAATGAATTTTCCAGTGATGTCGGCATCAATACCATTCGCCAGCATCCCTTTGTATAATTCATAATGGTATCTAGAAATACCACCTACTTTCTGGGTCAGAAAAACATTTTCGTCGTATAATATTTTCATTTATTTAAATGTGATTTCCGGAGACGTTTGAATAGTCATTCAAAACTACTCTCTTTGCGATTAATTATAGCTATTTATAAAGACTGATAGACATTCATCATGTTTTGAGCTACCCGAGCATCTGTAAATTTCAGTGAAAATTCAAAACCTGATTTAATCATCAGCTCTCTTTGTTTTTGATCACTTAGAATATTTTGAATTGAGACTGACAGTTCTTCGGGATTGTACGGATTTATATATGCAGAATTCGGACCTCCGGTTTCTTCAAAACAACTTCCTACAGACGAAATAACAGGAGTTCCCACACAAAGTGCTTCTAAAATTGGAATTCCAAATCCTTCGAAAATAGATGGATAAATAAATATCTCCGCCAAACTATAAATTACGGGTAAGTCAACTGTCTCGGCATTATGAATAAAATGAACCTGTTTTTCTAAACCGGACTTTGAAATGAGTGCGCTGATTTCTTCAAAATACGAAGAGTCCGGTTTACCAACAATTACAAGATGCGCATCAATCTGCTTAAGTTGCATTGCTTCTACTATAAGAGCCACATTTTTTCGTTTTTCTATTGCACCTACATTCAACAGAAAATGCTCCGGTAAATTGTATTTTTTACGAACAATCAGTTTTGACTCATCTGAGACTGGCATTCTGAATATATTATTGCAGCCTTGATATACAACACTGATTTTACTTTCATCAGCATCAAAATACTCTATTATGTCACGCTTCGTTTGCTCGCTAATGGCAATAATTTGATCGGCAACCCTGCAAGCATACTTGTTTTTCTGAATAAAAATGGCTCTGTATGCACTGGAGTATAACTGTGGATAACGCATAAAGATGGCATCGTGCATGGTGACCACCGTTCGGGCACCGGTATTACGTATACCCAGTGGAAGTTCCTGACTAAGACCGTGATAAATATCAACAGAAAACGACTGAATTTGATGGCACATCCCTTTGCTTCTCCAAATTGAGGGAAATAATCTCCCAAAAAACGAATTCGGCAAAATTTCTTTCGTGCTTTCTCCAAGCGGGAACTGAATGTTTCGTTTATCCTTAGGATTAAAGAGTAAATAATTATTCTCCGGATAGAATGAACTTAGCAAGCGAATGGTATCGCGACTATAATTTCCAAGTCCACGGGAGTTGTGAAAGGCTCTTTTGGCATCAAAAGCTATGTTCATAGTTTTTTCTATAACTTATATTATTCAATCGTGACATCTGCAATTTGGAATTCATATTTATTTCCAGTCAAGCAACTTAACCATTTGCTTTTCAACAAGCTTTGGGGATACTGGGTTCAATTGCTCTCCATTTAGTACTTTTAAATATTTTTCAATATATGATTCTGCCATTTTCTTTGAATTAAACACATCCACTGCGTATTCATGACACAGAACTCGCGAATAATTATCAATATTTTCAATTTCTTTAATTATTTCGACAGAGCTATCCGATAAAAAACCAACTTCAGGAGTAATAATTTCTGGAAGGGAACCATAAGGTGTCCCAAAAACAGGACAGCCAAAATATAAACTTTCAGTCAATGCTAATCCAAAAGGTTCGTGCCAACGCACAGGAAAAATCAAACCTTTAGACCCACCCAAAAGCATGTTCTTTTCCGTGCCACCAACCATTCCCTTAAAATGAACTCTTGGGCTTAAAGTAAATCGAAACCCCATTTTTAGATTTAGCCGATATCCACCCAATACATTTAATTGCTCCTTCTCTGTGAATTTTATAATATCAATCGCTCCCTTTGCGCTTTTAACACTCCAAGCTGCTTTTCCTAGAAAATGGAAATAATTTCTTTTTCTACTCAAATTCGGCCGTCCATAATCCTCCCAATCCAAACCATTATGAACAAATGAATCTGAGCCAAATCTTGTGGCATGATTCTTTGATACAAAAATGGAATTGGTGTCAAACTCCCTAAAATCATTACAATTACCATGAATAGTAATCACGTAGGGTTTGAGTATTGGTTCAGAAGGTTGGATATGAAAATGGACAATATCTGTTGAAAGTGGAATTTGCTCTGACAGTGTTTTTTGAGAATCTAAATAAATGACAGATGCAAAATCGCAACAAGAGCCTCGTGCAACAAGAAAAGTAACTTTATGACCCATTTTCGAAAGTTCCTTCCCCAAATACCAAATTACGCGTTCAGTTCCTCCGTACATTTTAGCCGGAATTACACCTGAGCAAACTATCAAAATATTCATTATCCTAATTTTAATGGCTAAACTGTTACCTTTTGTCCTGTGTTATCAAAGTATTTCTTGACAACCAACAATGAAACTAGATCTTCCTGTTTTCTATTTTTAAATTGACTTATGTATTGATGTGCATTTTCTATAATTCTCAAAGCATCTTCAGTATGTTCTGAATAGTAAACCAACCGTTCTTCTAAATCGGAATAATCATCTTTAATAAGCACATAATGAAAGTTTGGAATTAAAGTCCCTTCCATAAACCAAGTTTCGTAAGTCGGTTTGGACATTACAGCCAGAGAATTGGATGACATTACCCATTTTAAATTACTTGCTACGTCGTTACCCTCCAAGCAAAGAATAAATTTATAGTCCAGATGTTCATCAACAGTCATTCTATTTACTAAAAATCGTTTATCCTCAGTTATATTTATCTGACCAATATTGCACATTGGATGATTAAAATACATTTCAAGAAAACGAAGACGATGCGGTTGGTATACCTGCCCTCGACTTATCAATAGATTCTTTTTGTTTATAAATTTCTTTGTATCCTTGATAAGACGGAAATGCCTGATCTTATCTAACTTCAACACAATAGAATTTGTGTTATCGCCATTTATCGGACGGCTTTTCACGAACGAAGCCACTTCAGGAATATGAATTATATCACCAAACAAAAATTCAGCATTAAGTTGTGGATTAAAAAATCTGGTATATTCATAACTATCAAAATAATATACTTTCAATTCTTTTCCAAGCTTTAGTTTCGAAAGCTCCGGCGTATTTGCAGGAAGAGTAGTTCCAGCCTCCAAGCGATTATAGTAGTCAACTCTTTTTTGAATATAGTCTAAATCAAATTCTTCTAAACTTCTCAACTTTTTTCCAAGTCTATTTCGAAAAATAAATGACGTAAATAACCTTCTGACATTATTTCGAAAATAATACCAAATCTTATTGTTTTGATGTTTGAAAGTTAATTGTTTTAGCTTCGACTTTAAGATGTGAGACATAATTTAGGCTCTGTTTAATGAATAAATGTCCCTGATTAATATAGTAATCTTTCAATTTTACGAATGATGCTCTCAGGTTTAATTTGGTTCAGACATGCATAATCCGTCCTATAGCATTCTTTATTGCCATAAATGGAACATGGACGGCACGACAAATCTATTTGCACAGCATTATCCTCCGACTGTTTCCAACCCATAAATCCTGCATAAGGATGCGTGGCTCCCCAAAGCGAAACAACGGTAGTATTGACCAGCGAGGCTAAATGCATATTTGCAGAATCCATGGAATACATAATATCCAACTGACTCATTAGCAACATCTCATAACTTAGATTGAACTTACCAACCATAGATTGAACGGCAGGATATTTTTTTATCCAACCATTGATAATTTCATTCTCCTCTTTGCCCCCACCAAAAACGATCACCTTCACCCTTTGATTATTTGCAAAATGTGCGATTACCTTTTCCTGTAACTCCAGGGGATAGATTTTCCCTTTGTGTTTTGCAAACGGAGCTATTCCAATCCATTTCGTATCACCTTTTTCCCCAATTTGTGAAAGTATGGGCAAAAGATCAAAATCTTTGTTTTTGAGTATGGTCTGAAAATCTAAATCAAAGTCAAATCCGAGTTTTTGAAGTACTTCCTGATAACGGACAAAACTCGACTTTAATTGAACAAAAGTTTTATTATTTTTCCGGGTCAGGTTTGCTTTTTCATTACGTCCTTTGTCAATATGTGCAGTCGGGATTCCATCAAATTTGAAGAGTAGCCGTAGATAATATGATCTGATGACAGAGTGAAAATCAGCCACAGAATCAAACTGCTCTTGTTTTAATTCTTTGTATAGTTTTCTAAGTCCGGATATTCCATCATGTTTATCCTTCAAATCGGCACCTAAAAAGTGAACATTTTCAGGTGCGGCTTCAAACATTGGTTTTAGACTTGCTTCGCTCAACATTGTGATGTCATGTTCAGGATACTTCACAGCAAATGAATATATTACCGGAATAGTCATGGCAACATCACCTAGAGCAGAAAATCTAATAATTAGAATCTTAGACATAAAAACAAATTATAACTAATGTGAATCGATAGGTGAATCGAGATGCAGATATCAATCATAAATTGAGTGAGAAACAACCCAATTTAAAAACGGCATGTAGTTTAAAACTCAAATCTAAACTACTTGTTTCCGTATAAAACAGGGTTTAAAGCCGGATCGTTATACATTTTCATTTGTTTGTACACCTTCATCTTTTTATTGCCGGCACTTATATCTTCAATTAATTGATTGATAGCCGTCGACAGGTCAACCTTTTGCTCAAGTAAGATGTTCAACTTGGCTCTACATTGCAAAACATGCTCCTCAGAAGAGTCTATTCGATCAACTTCTTGCTGCATATGATATATTTTCAAATGCAAAATTGACAACCGATCAATTGCCCAGGCCGGACTTTCGGTATTAATCGTTGCATCGACTTTAGGTTCAACATCTTTATTTTTATCCAATAAATAGCTATCAATCATCTCTACTAAGTCTGTACGATCTTGATTCGAACTATCAATTCTACGTTTAAGAGCAAGAGCTTCTACCGGGTCAATTTGCGGATTACGGATAATATCTTCCAGATGCCACTGAACGGTGTCAATCCAGTTTTTTAAATACAGGTAGTATTCAATTGTCTTAAATTCGTATCTGTTGATTATTGCCGTATCGACGTCGTCATTTTTGTGATAGTCTTGTACCGACTCGTCAAAGATTTGATTGCATAGATTGATGAAGCTCATAATACTGTGTTTAAAATGGTCATGATGAAACCGACTATTTTTTTGTAAACAATCGGGTTGGAAAGTTGATTAATTTTGATATATATATTTGCAAATAACCTTGTATTTGGTTTTGTTTTAGTCCTATTAGATTTGAAAAATAGATTTTCTCAGCTAATATCTCCTTTGTTGGAACTCCTCGTCTCACAAGCTTATTCGAAAGATTGCGAATCCCTTTTTTTTCAATTTTGGAAATTTTGTTCTGTAAGCCTTCAGGAAAATTACGATCAAACAAAGGCAAACACTTTTCCCATTTTTTGAATACTTTTATCAAAGTTCGATAATAGCTTGCATCGGGCGTTCCTCTCGAAAAATGTTCAAGCAGAACATCGTATATCACATAATTGGTTTTTCCGGCTAATACAGATTGTATGGAAATATCGAAATCATAACCGTGAAAACCTTCAAGGTTCTCATCAAATTTGATTTCATTCATTAACTCACGCCTCATGCACATCAGCACACCATCAAGCATTACCACCGAACGATGCGACTTATCATAACCAATCGGTAAAAATTTTGTTTTAGAATTCTTCTTTCCTGTTTTGTCAGACTGTATAATGTTTATACCTGACATTTTTGCCGACCAAGAAGCAGGAACCCGAGTAAGATAATCACGTCCGGCTAATCCCAAAATCCCCACATTAGCCATTTGAAGATGGGCTATTATTTTTTCGCCCCAGTTTTTACTCAGAAAACAAACGTCCTCATGTACAAAACACAAATAAGAAAACTTTGATCTGGAAAAACCCTCATTGTATGCCGAACAAATGGAAAATCGATTCTCGGAATTGTCTACATGAATAATCTCATAATCAACAGTTATCGTATCTTCGATATTTTTCTCAAAATCATTTGATATCGATTTATTTCTGGAACATACAATAATTGAAATCATTGAATTCTGAATTTGTATTACTTTTCAATTATGATTTTATTATATTCTGTCTGGATTTTTTGTCAATTTCATCCAGTAGTACTTTAAAGGTTGTTTATATTTCAACAGTTTCCAAGGCCTGCTACTATGCGGATAATGCGTCACCTGCAACAAAGTTAGCAAATAATTCCGGAATCCCAACTCAACCGATTTATGCGAAATAAACACGTCGTACCAAGCTTTTTCCGGGTTTAATTCTAGAAAGTTAAATTGACTTAAATAAGCATTACATAATAGTGTACAACAAAAGCTCAAACGTTTATTCGTATTAATCACACCCGAGTTGAATTTTTGGGCATACAAATATGGAAAATTTATCTTGCGATTGTAATCAATAGTAACAGCGGCAATCATACCCGGTTTTTCGAGCAAAGAAGCATAACTATACATCCTCTGAATAGTATCTGTTTGGACAATTACGTCCGACTCAATAATTAGTAAATCCGCGTTATCCTCAAGAGCTTTCTTTTGGGCCATTTGTAAAACCAACAGATAATTGGGCGAAGGACTTAGTGTTATATCTTTCAGATGAACTAGCGTAAAACCAAATTTTACTGCCGCCAATTCTAACTCAGCTGTAGTTTCGCCAGAGCTAAAATCATTGTACACCGTATATTCAAACTCGAGAGGGATGCTCGAATTCATTATACTTTCAATAGTACGAAGAGTGGTACTTAATGAATCTTTTACGGGAGTTATTATATGTAGCTTACTCATTTATCACTTTCTTTGAAAAACTTATTCACTACCGGAATCGATCTTAAAGGAAAATCTCGTTTAATCATAAGTGTTATATAAATTGTAAACAATAAGGTTTTGTAAGTAATATTAACTACAGCATATTGGGTTTGCACTAAAAAGCTGGCAGCGTAAAGAACCATTGCCACTGATACATAAAGCCCTATCGATTTTAAATCGTACTTCACCGGCATGTTTTTTTGTCCGAAGTAGTACGATATAAGCATTATAATAAAATAGCAAGCAAACGCAGCCCACGCACAGCCCATATAACTGAATTTTGGCACCAATAGTACATTCAACAGAACAATTATAATCGTTCCAACAATAGAGAAATAGGCTCCATAAATGGTTTTATCGGTCAATTTATACCAAAGCGATAGGTTGAAAAATATACCTTGAAAAATGAATGATAACAATACAATCGGAACGACTTTAAGTCCAACCCAGTAGTTATGCTGAATCACATATTTTATTATGTCGAGATAAAACACCATTCCTAAAAAGATAAACAATGAGAAAACAATGAAAAACTTCATGGCATCAGCATAGGAGTCCATACTATTTTTATCTTTCTTCTGAGCAAAGATAAATGGTTCGTATGAATAGCGAAATGCTTGAGTGAACATCAACATCACCAAGGCTATTTTGGAGGTGGCACCATAAATTCCGAGTTCCGAAGCCCCAACTTCACCCGGCATTAAGAATGGAAAAAGAATTTTATCCAGTGTTTGATTCATTATTCCGGCAATACCTAACACTAGTAATGGCAACGAATAGCGAAGCATCTTTTTGAGAAGCGCTTTATCAAATTCAAATGGCACTACAAACACATCGAACAATAATGCGATAGTAACCAAAGCTGTTGAAAAAAGATTGGCAACGAAAACATAGCCTACTCCAAAGTTCGGATTATAGAACCAACTTATCAGACCGGGTGCTTTAACTATTAACCATGGACAAATTACCAGGAAAAAGATATTGAAAAATATATTGACAGCAATAGCAAACAGATTTAGAAATACAAAACGAATGGGTCTGTTTTTAAACCGCAAGTAAACATATGGAATACAGCCAAAAGCATCCAAAGCTACCACTGAGCCAAGCATTGCGATAAATTCCGGATGGTTGGAATAACCCATTGCATTAGCAATGGCCTGTGAAAAGAATATGCAGATAAGCGCAAAAACAACGGACGTAAATCCCACGGCAATCAAAGTTGTGCTGTACACTTTCCCTGCTTCTTCTTTGTTTTTATTTGCAAATCGGAGGAATCCGGTTTCCATTCCGTAAGTGAGCATCACCAATAATAAAGCAGTCCAGGCATACAAATTAGTTACAATACCGTATTCCGCTGAATTGGCCAACACGTAGGTGTAAAGCGGAACCATCATCCAGTTCAGGAATTTACCCAAAATGCTGCTAACTCCATACAAGGCGGTGTCCTTCGCCAATTTTTTCATTTGTTTCTCTGCCATAGGTTAATATGATAATATAATAATTTGCGAATATGCTACTTAAAAAAAATATTTTGGAAATTACAGAGCTATTTATTATGGAAAAGATTCAATAATTTTTCCATCCACTTCATTTCGGGTGATAGTTCAAAGTCTTCGGCTTTCAGATAACCGCCTTCGAAAAGGAGTCTTACCGCTTCTTCAGCCTGTTCGGGACGAACCTGAAGTTTAGCACCTCCGTCTACATTCGCCAGATAGGCGCGATTAATGACTACATCCCGTCCAAAACATTCAATGTCAAAAGATTCAAGATAACATTTTACAATTTCAAAATCAAGAGAACTACTAAAAGTTCTTACAGTTATTAATTCATCCATAATCAATAATTTTAAATGTTGAAAAGTATTTAATCTAGTGTGTCTATAAATGCCCTGTTCCTATTCCTCTTTAAAATAGAGTTCCGGTTTCGCCCAGCCTCACTTTTCCCAAATGCTTATATGCCAACTCCGTTACTTCACGTCCGCGTGGCGTACGTTTCATAAAACCTTCTTTTATCAAAAACGGTTCATACACCTCTTCTATTGTTCCCGGATCTTCGCCCAGAGCAGTGGCAATGGTGGTTAATCCTACCGGACCACCACCAAATTTTTCGATAATTGTAGTTAGAATCTTATTGTCAACTTCATCCAGACCGTATTTATCAATATTCAACGCTTCGAGCGCATAACATGCTATTTCCAGATCAATGCTACCATTCCCTTTTACCTGTGCAAAGTCGCGCACCCTGCGCAGTAATGCATTAGCAATACGCGGTGTACCACGGCTACGACCGGCAATTTCCACAGCCGCCTTGTGTCCGATTTCTACATTCAATAAGCGTGCTGAACGCTTTATAATCTCAGTAATTACCTCAATATCATAATACTCCAAGTGGCAATTTATTCCAAAACGGGCGCGTAATGGTGCGGTAAGTAAACCACTGCGTGTGGTGGCTCCAATCAGCGTAAATGGATTCAATTCCAATTGAATAGATCGGGCACTTGGACCTTTATCTATCATTATATCAATGCGATAATCCTCCATGGCCGAATACAGGTATTCTTCCACGATAGGACTCAGACGATGAATCTCGTCGATAAAAAGCACATCGTTTGTTTCCAGACTGGTAAGCAAACCGGCCAAATCGCCTGGTTTATCCAGTACCGGACCAGACGTAATTTTAAATCCCACGTTCAGTTCGTTGGCAATAATGTTCGACAAGGTGGTTTTACCAAGACCCGGAGGTCCATGCAGCAGCACGTGATCGAGCGATTCGGTACGCATACGAGCTGCCTGCACGAAGATTTTCAGATTTTCGACAATTTTATTTTGCCCGCTAAAATCCGAAAAAGTAAGTGGTCGCAAAGCGTTCTCGAACTCCTTTTCGCCTTTTTGATTGTTTCGTATGTCGAAATTTTCTTCTTCCATTAATTATTTTGTAAGGTTTTTGAACACCTCTTCCATGCTTCGTTCAATTGGTTTCATCATCAGTATTTTTGTATTTGCTTTTACGGCAAAATCAAAAATAACTTCACGAACATCAGATGTTGAAATTACAGTAAAACTCTTTTTAGTCAGTTGATTTACTGCCGAAACAGTTGAAATTTTTTCTAGCTCAGTCTTCTGAATTTCAGTTGAAAATTCCACCTCAAAATGAAAACTATTCTCGTCAAAAATGCTGATTTTTGATAAATCAGAGTAATCAGCTACAATTTCTCCTTTATTTATCACAATTACACGGTTGCATATCGCTTTTATTTCCTGCATAATGTGGGTACTCAGCAATACCGTTTTATCTTTTCCAATCTCTCGAATTAAATTTCTGATTTCTTCCAGTTGATTGGGATCAAGTCCAGTAGTTGGTTCATCTAGAATAAGCACTTTAGGGTTTGGAATCAGTGCTTGAGCCAATCCAACCCGTTGCCGGTATCCTTTCGATAGTTGTCCGATCTTTTTTTGAAATTCGGGACGCAAACCCACTTCATCAATCAATCGATCCACTCGCTCGTATTTTTCTTTTCCGATTCCATACGTTTCGGCCACAAAAAGCAGGAACTCCTTCACGTACATTTCGGTATACAAGGGGTTTTGTTCCGGCAAGTACCCTACAAAACTCTTCGTTTTAATAGGATCATTACTAACTTCAACGCCACATATCTTCACATCGCCTGTTGAATATCCCAAAGCACCTGCCAAAATTTTCATTGTAGTCGATTTTCCGGCACCGTTCGGTCCAAGGAAGCCAACCACTTCGCCTTGACCTATTTCAAAGCTTATATCGTTTAATACAACTTGATCGCCGTATTTCTTTGTCAGATTTGATATTGTAATGGACATTTTCTGTAACTACAAAATTGAAAAATTGAAATCTCTTACTTGCGAAACACACTCAACCCGATGGACAATGCAATATACCAACCAATAAGTATTGGAAATGCACTAAACTGAAAAAATGCGAGAATAAAAGCACAACCTATCAAAAACAAGTATTGAGTTTGATTGGATTTCCACGCGTAGTTTTTAAATTTCAACGAGAACATTGGAATTTCAGCAACCAACAAATAGCTAAATAAAAGGATCAAGATAATTAGCAGCCAACTATACGACGATAAAAAACTTTCGAATGAAATAATCAATCCTCCCCAGAATATTGCATTGGCAGGTGTCGGAAGTCCGATAAACGATGAAGTCTGGCGCTCATCAATATTAAATTTTGCTAACCGCAGTCCCGAGAATACCGGAATAATAAAAGCCAGGTAGGGAAGCCATTCGTTAATCGCAGTTTTTGACAAGAGAGAAAAAACCATTGCACCGGGTAATACACCAAAACTCACCATATCGGCCAACGAATCGAGTTCCTTGCCCATGGGCGAATAAGCTTTTAGCAGACGTGCTGCAAATCCATCGAAAAAATCGAATACAGCCGAAACAATAATTGCAATAAAAGCTCCCTGAAAATTGCCCTGAAATGCAAGATATACACCGACACAACCGGAAAATAAGTTGAGACAGGTAATAAAATTTGGAATATGTTTCTTCATCAATGAAAATTTTACGAATTATACAAATTGGGATGATTTATTTAATTTCTTTACAGTCTGGATATGAAGCAAATCACTCTTTATTTTTACTATCCATCCAAATAGTGACCGGTCCATTATTTACCAATGCTACTTTCATGTCGGCAGCAAAGGTTCCTGTTTGCACTTCCTTTCCGAGCTTAGCACTAATTGATTGACAGAAATGCTCATAAAGTGGAATAGCTATTTCGTGTTTAGCGGCTTTGATATACGAAGGTCGATTCCCCTTTCTTGTCATAGCATGTAAGGTAAATTGACTAACAACTAATACATCTCCATGTACATCTACCACTGAACGATTCATCACTCCATTCTCATCATCAAAAATACGTAATCCTATCACTTTCCCAGCTAACCAATCAGAGTCAACCTGAGTATCTGTATCTTCAATTCCCACCAATACCAACAAACCAACTTTGATAGAAGATTTTATTTTGCTTTCTATTTCTACGGAAGCCTCACTAACTCGTTGAATTAAAATACGCATAAAAAATTACATAAAACGGTTTTCAGAGTGCAAAATTACAAAAAAAATGTTGATTGAAACTCGTTTTAGAAAATGTATAGTTATCGTATTATAAACTTTAAACTAAATGTGTATATAAACTCCTACATAGGTATTATCGATTTAAATAAGTAATCATCTACGTGTCAATTCATCACAGGGTAATACTACATAAAAGCAGAACCCGTCTCAATTCACATTGTGGCGGGTTCTTGTACTAATAATCAGTGATTTAGTAACGCAACTTAAACTATAATAGGGTAATAGAAACTTACGTTTTATTAATTTTCAAGTAAATTGTCAACGTGTGCTTTTGCAGCTGCGAAATCTTTAGAAGCTTCTTGTGTTCCTGAAAATACGATATTTTTATCTTTATCAATCACAACAATACGGTTGTAGAATGTTTTATAATTGCTTCCAACATTTCCCGCATCTAATAACATCGGGATATCAATACCTGTTTCATCTTTGAATGCTTTTACGGCTGCAGGTTCTCCATTCCAATAGTCAAGACCAAGTACCACATAATCTTGGCGATTAGCATAAGGACTTACTAACATTTCTTCTAAAGCAGGTGCTTCAGCTTTACATTTCGGACAATTATTTCCAAAAAAGAACAATACAACTACTTTGTCTTTATAGTCGAAGAGATGTACTTGTTTTCCTTCAGTACTAAATAACGTAAAAGCGGGTGCTTTAACTCCTGTAACACCAGAATAATCTTCTTCTACAGCCTGACAAGCACTAAATCCTAAAATAACCACTAATAATAATGCCATTTTTTTAAAAATAGACAAAACCTCAAAAGTTGTAGTTGTTCTTCTCATAATTTCCCTTTCCGGCGGTATTCGTAAACCCACCTATTATTAAATAGTTTCTATATTTAAATGCAACACTTAAATCGCTGTAGTTTTAATGTTTAACTACATTACAAATATATGCGAATATTATTACTATTATACTATACAGAGGGCTGTAGCGCAACATATCTGTATCGTAGCAATTAATACGTTGAAATATCTAAATATATCTTTCAAAAAAAACAAATCGTCAAATGAATAAATAATATCAGGAATATTGATGAGCTATAATGCTGGTTACAAACATATAAATATTTAGACTAGTTAAACTAGTCGTAAAATATTGAGCTTGATTTATAAATAATATTTTACTCCTCAAAGTTATTACTACAAATCAAGCAAGCATATTCCTGCATGTCTTTATCAAAATAGCCTACTAGACCTGAGAATTTAAAATAGCAACCTTCAAGATGTAAACATATATTAGCTTTACGTAATAAAATATTAGTATTTATTATATTTAAAGCCTCATTATATTTGCTAATACGCGTTTCAGTTTCAATACGAAAGCGTTAATATTCAAAACGAACTGCTACAAATGTCGCCTATTTATTACAATACAACGTATTTGATAACATACCATTACAATAAAAAAGGCATATGGTTGTAGGTATTCAAAATTTAACAAGACCAATAAAAATCCTATATTCCATTAGAATGATAATTACATACAGGTGGATGAAACAAGCCACCCAGTAACCGACCGTCCCGGAGCGGGACGTAAGGCGTATATCTGGGTGGTTCGTTCGGTCATATCTCCCAGGATATTCTTCTATTACGATAAAGGTTCACGTTCATAGGAGGTAGTTCTCAAGATGTTCAAAGACTATAAGGGAGCACTTCAGACGGACGGCTATGCTGCCTACAGCATTTACGAAAAGAAACAAGGAGTACTTCCTTTGGGATGCATAGCTCACATGAGACGTAAGTTTGAGAACGCTTTAGTCACAACCCCAGAAGCACAAAAAGCCCTTGATTATATAGCCCTGCTTTACATGCTGGAAGAGAACCTCAGATATGAAGGAGCAGACCACGAGCAGATACGCAAAGAGCGAGAGCAGAAAGCTTATCCGATATTACAACAAATGGAAAATTGGATGAGGCAAACCTACAATAGTTATACCCCAAAAAGGCTTATTGGAAAGGCCATTAGCTATGCTTTTGGCATATGGCCCCGAATCTGTCGCTATTGCAAGGAAGGATATTATCACATAGATAACAACGCTGTGGAGAATGCTATCCGCCCTATCACTCTAGGGCGCAAGAATTATTTGTTCTCAGGCAACGACAATGGAGCGGAAGACAACTGCATATTCTACTCCCTGCTTGGAAGTTGCCTGCAAGCAGGTATTGAACCCGGGAAATGGCTTACATCCCCTCTTGAGAAAATACCTTCGTTAGAAGCCCTATCGATTGGGAAAAATTACTCCCATAAAGCCCTTACAAAAAAAACAGGCTTAGAGAAAACATTATTCTCTAAGCCCGTTTTTTTGTGTTCTACATACGGCTTATTTTGGATGCTTAAGTTGATTTGGGACTCTAAAGATTCGAAAAATAATTGAAAAACTGTGTTTATTACGGATAATCATTTCAATTTCTCTGTTTAAAAGGAGAAGAAGTAAACGCAAAAAATCGTCTTTCTAAGAGTTACTTTGCAGTTGCCACTTTTATTTCACAAAAAAAGCCCCGATAACTGATTTGATTCAGTAATCGGGGCTTTAAAAACGGCGGCTATCTACTCTCCCACTTTGCAGCAGTACCATCGACGTGGACAGGCTTAACTTCTCTGTTCGGAATGGGAAGAGGTGGAACCCTGT